>JAEEGI010001135.1_pt1 | contig 67216 bp, 61 predicted proteins | sample 8958751 | NCBI WGS metagenome assembly JAEEGI01 (sample SAMN16246545, study PRJNA631951) | gut metagenome | biome: gut microbiome; feature: rumen; material: KS-attached | host: Bos | place: Iran: Karaj | collected 2018-10
ATCGCTGATTATAATGGTACAAATGATGTACCCGACAGCGTGGTCGATAAAAGTGACAGACATTCGGATTCCGAAAGCTTCGTCACCAGAGCTGAAGCTATGCAGGCTCTCTACGTTGCAGCAGAAAGCCCTAAGGTTACCGGGAAATCAAGATTTACGGATATACCTGCCGGTGCAGCATATGCTGATGCTGTAAAATGGGGCGAGGATAAAAAGATCTGCTTCGGATATCCTAATATAAGTTCTGATACTTTCTGCCCGAATGAACTGATCAGCAGACAGGATTTCGCACTTATGGCACACAGATATGCTGACTGTCTGGGATTCGGAACAGCCATGGATTACGGCAGGACCGATTGGTTCAGCGATTACTCTGATATCGATTTTTATGCTTGGGTTCCTTTCACCTGGGCTATCCAGTGGAGAGTACTTGACTATAACAAGGATACAAATACCTGCTATCCTCACGGAAGGATGACAGCGGCAGAACTCAAAGCCGCAGTTTTAGAGCTCTTCGATCTTGATCCAAATGCAGCATATTCAGCAATCGTCGGCGGAAATACAGGAAATCCCAACGAATAATATAATACAAGAGCCTGCCACACTGTGACAGGCTCTTTTGAGGGAACAGGGGACGGTTCTCCGTTCCCTGAGAAGTCCCCTGTTCCCGCAGCCCTAATCCCAGTACTCATACTCATAGGACGAATAAAGCGTGCCTCCGGAATATCTTTCACCCTTAAGCACAGAACCGTCCTCGTTATAATATGTGATATCTTTAGTGAGATCCACGGTCTTTTCCTGTTTGGTGAGCAAGTCGTGTTTGTCATAGTAACAGATGACCTTAAACGAATCAAGGCCGCTTTCGACAGATTCCTTAATATCAGCGTCTGCCGAAATCTCATAATCCCTGATGTCAGATTCTTCGTAATAACCGTCGCCGTCATCATGACGTTCGTAATCAAAATAAAGCTTTAACGTATACTCGGGATCATACATGGAAAGCTCCATCCCGGTCACCTTATTGTTTTTATCGCATGTTGTTATTGTTGAATAGCTTGGAACAAGCTCATTATCCTTTATACTGCCGGATACAGAAGTGGTTATCAGAGTACCGTCTTCTTTTCTCGCGTTCGTAACTTCAGAATAATAATTCAGCTGAACCGTTCTTGTAAATATGTTATCTTTATCCGTACGTCTGATCACAGAACCGGTAGCGGGACATTCTATATCAATATCACGGTAATTCTCAAAATTCGAAATAAATGAAAGAAATACCGAAACATACATGGCAGGCTCATCAAGCTTCTCTGTCGTCTCTTTTGAAAGATCAAACACCTCATCATCATATTCCAGAGAGGCAATGATCACTTTTTTAAGCTTATCCCCGTCATATTCATTTTCCAGAGTGATCGTAAAACCCTCATCTCCACGCTGTGCCACTGCCTTTGTCGGATTATCATACTTATCAAAATTATACGTGACACTGATCTTATCGTCCAGACTCTTCATCTCGGTAGCAAGACCTCTTTCATTATATACAAGCTCGGTACTGACACTTTCATCACCATAATAAGATGTGGATTTATAACTCTTTATATGCCTGACTTTTTCTTCTTTTTTTCCGCAACCACTAAAATTAACAAGTACTGTGATCATTAAAACCAATGCAATTAATTTTTTCACTATTATTATTCCTTTCTTTAGGGAACAGGGGACGGTTCTCCGTTCCCTGTCACCTAAAATATCCCGAGTATTTTCCGAACTATCACCTTGCAGGTGAAGGTCTTGGATCTTTTATTGTAGGAAAGCTTGATGCGGCCGCCGCGTTCCTGGATTATGCCGTTTGCGATGGAGAGGCCGAGGCCGGTGCCCTTGCCGGCAGTACGAGCGTCATCCGCCATCTCGAGAGGAGCTAAGAGATTTTGTATATTCTTGGCGTAACTAAACTCAGCCTTGTTCTTTACGAGGAAATATCTGAACTTTCCGAGCACCTCGATCTGCGTATCCTCCGGGGAATATTTAATGGCATTGTTGATCAGATTATCGGTCACAAGAGCGAGTATATCCGGATCGCCTTTCATCGAAGTATCCCCGATGCGGGTAATCGTAAGCTTTTTCTCCTCCAGCTTCTTTCTGTAACGGCTCAAAGTATTGTTCAGCAGGCCGGATAGATAAACCGTCTCCTCTTCTGCAGTATCGAAATCCTTCTTCTTCGAAAAATCAAGATTCTTATCGATGAGGCTGTTCAGGTAATTGATATTTTCAAGGATATTCTCCGCGTAATAATCGCGTTTCTCGGTATGCACATTTTCCATAAGATTCTCGCTGAAACCCTGCACCACCATGAGCGGAGTCTTCAGGTCATGCGCCATCGAATTGATAAGCGATTTGTGGAAGCGGTTCTTGCCCTGCAGCGAATAAAACCTTTTGTAGGCATAGATCACCAGGATCGCGAAGAACACAAATGCGCCGAGCCAGATCCGGAACATGTCTTTAAAAAATTCCGATCTGTATGCATGGAGACAGTCCTCGATCAGGCATTCCAAACTAATGGATACCGTTTCCCCGTTTGCTGCCTTGAGATTGGTATGTAAAGACAATATCACATCCCCGTTTAGGAATGAAAAAGGTATCGGTATACCGCTTGTCCATTCTGTAGATAATTTATTTGAATAACGGAAACTGTCGTAGTCATGATAATCCTTATATTTTCTGCCGCCCAAGCGATATTCCGGACATGTAACGTCAAAACTAAGCTGCGAAGCCTTGTTAGGAACGGAACCGTCATAATTTATAAATATTTCATTATATCGGTCTGTACCCATAGAAAACATTTCCGACTCCGAAATATTGATCCATTTTCTCCCATCCCCGGGGATCATTACGCCGGGACTGAAAAAGATATCTTCATAACATGACATATCCATCGGTTCAAAGCCTTCAGGAATACCTTTTTCAGGGCAATCTATGATCTTATTATCGGTACTTTTATATGTCCCGCCGGAGCCATTGTTAAACTGGGTATAAGTAACCTCGACTTTTCCGGGACGGAATTCATCCCCCTTGGCATACCCTTCAACTAGAGAAATTCCCCAGCTGTTTCCCAATCCATAATTCCATTTAGGGGCGCATTTTCCTTTTACGGCATATGTTTCTTCAATAACCTTGTCAAAATAACTTATGGGGCAGGAATAATATTCAAAGCGTTGGCTCTTCATATTATACAGCATCATAAATACCTTGTCGGGATTCTCTACAGAAACGGAGTATTTGATATTGTCGCCGAAATCAGTGCCGTCAGACGTCCGGTCTTTCGAACCGTAAGCCACCATTTTGCCTGAAGCATACATCTTGCCTTCGGTGTAATAAGAAAGAATACCGAGAAGCTGATAAAAAGACATCTCTACGTAGGTCTGTTCGTTATCAAGTTCAAAATCCTCATTTAACATCGCGTTCTGCAGATCGCCAAGGGTGTTTTTGATCCAATACTCAACTTCAGCCTTGTAATCCTGGGCATAAAGCTCAAACTGCCTTTTTCCGATGAGCTCCGTAAGGATGGCACAGCATAAAATCCATAGTACGGCATAGCCTATCACCATGAATAATACGGGTTTTCTGTTCTTGAAGCTTCTGAATTTCTTAAACATCGTTTCTCTCCTTGAATGGGCATAAAACAACAGATTTTTATTCTACGATATTATAGTATCATAAAGATGTATCCTTTTTATATCCATTAGGGATTTTTTTGTAACAGGGGACGGTTCTCCGTTCCCTTTGTTTTTTAGGGAACAGAGAACCGTCCCCTGTTTCCTCTGTCTCCTCAGCTCTCATTCAGTTCTGTCTGTTCCGCAATGTTTGCAGGTGTAAATATAGCTTTCATTCTTCTCCCCGCAATCCTCGCATATCCAGGATCCGTCATCCTCTTCGCCCCTTGCCCATTTTGGAAGCTCATGGGGCTCTGCATTCTTCTCTAATTTTTCTTCTCTTTTGATCTTGATCAATTCAACTATGTGAGCAGCTGTGATAGTGTAAAAATTATATTTATAATATGCCTTATTTGCGTTTTTCTGGTAAGAGTCTACGATTTCTTCACTGTCATCCCAGATAACGATACAGGTTACGACCAGTGAGATTATTATTACACTCAGAAACAATAAAGGTAAAACAATATAAGGATATTCCAAAAGTAATCTGATCATCTTCACAACCTCCCATCTTTTGCTTATGAAAATAGAATATCAGATTGCTCTATTATTGTAAATCAGCTTCACGGCAAAATAATTATTTTTAATTGCAGACGCAGTGCAAAAATGTGACAGGGGACGGTCGAGAACCGTCCCCTGTTTCCTTTTCTCAACTTATAATAATCCCTTGCTTCCTACATCTTTCAAGTTCTTCTCTCAGGGATTTGATCTCGTTATTTAAAATATTGTTTTTATTTTTCTCTTCCTCCAATGCTTTATTCTTATCTTCTATCGCTTTATTCTTATCCTCTATCGCTTTATTCTTATCTTCTATCGCTTTTTTCTGATCTTCCAAAGCCTTATTCAGTTCTTCTTTTTCCTTAGCCATCTCATCAAATATAGTCTCAATAATATATCCACCCATATAATCTTCAACCCCTTTCTTAACATTTTTGCACTTTCCGGTCAGGAAACAGGGGACGGTCCCCTTATGTATGCTCTAATTGTTCCAAAAGATCCGGTATATCATTCTTTAATGTGTCAATTATTATATTAAGATCAACATTGCCGTAATCATGCACTATCCTATTTCTAAGCCCGGATATTTCATCCCATGGCAAATTACTGTTTGCATCTTTATAATCTACTGATAACCTTTTAGCACTTTCTGATATTTGAATCATTCTAAATAACATTGAATCAAGCAATATCTCATTATCGTTCAACTCCTGTAAATCCACATTTTTCATATGCTTAACAATAAACGAAATATCCGATTTAATTCGATTCAAATAATAATGATCATTCTTTATATTATCCATATATTCTTATCCCGTCCTTTAAGATTTCTTCTGTTAACTCTATATTATCCTTAAGCTGTTCTATATTAAGAGCATCAACCCTCTTATGAAGTACCGTTCTTAATTTTTCGACCATCCCAAAAAACTTAAGGCCTTTTACATCCGACGAAATAAGCAAATCTATATCACTTGTTTCACCGGCTTTTCCCTTGGCATACGAACCAAAAAGCACACAATAGTGAATAGGATAATCCTTAAAAATTTCTCCGCATTTTTTCTTTATAAAGCCTATTTCCAAAATCCCATGATCTTCATCAATCGGATTGATCGTACTGAGTTTATCTAATATATAATTATATTTTAATGTTCCCTCTTTTTCTTTATCATTTTCGTATGATATATATGATCTAAGTGATATCCCAAGTAAGTCAGCAGCTTGTGCCTGGGTTATTTTTTTTTCAATTCTCAGTGTCTTTATCGTGCCCATATATTGCACCTCCCTTATCACTAGTATGCAACTTTTGCACATATATGTCAAGAGAAAAGTGCAATTTTTGCATATATTTTTAAAATTGCACATTAATATATGTTATTTTCTTCTTTTAAAAAACCCGACCGCTTCCACCCGTAAATGGAAGCGGTCTGCCCAAATACCACTATAGAAAATCCAACTCAACGCTCAATAATCATCCGACTCATCGTCCTCATCATCTTCATCGTCATCCCAACCACTTCTTAGTAAAACACCTCATAGTTATCATAGTCAATATCACCCAAATAGAAAGTCGCCTTACCATTGCTGTTATAACTCGGAACTCCTCTCATCACGGAGCAGACACGCCCGTCCTTATAAAATACCACATACGCATCCCTATCCACGTTTAAACCGCCTTCTATAGTCACAGAAAGCACATCATCGGCCTGTTCTGTACTCACTATATTTTTATCACCTTCCGGAGTCAGCAGCGTATAGCCATCCGTAGTAATATTGTAAGTGATACCGTTCAGCTCTATAAACTGGTCGATCCCGAAGGGAATATCAATAATGGCTTTTTCGCCGGCCGGAACATTCTTCTTAAAAGCACCTACCGTCCCCAAAGAATTACCGTAACGGTCCAGCATCTCAACTTCCACTCTCAGCACCTTATTATCTGCCTTAGGCGTATACTCGAAAAACAATGTTCTCTCAAAAGGTCCTGTATATTCGATCACCTCAGGTGAAATATCGAAAAACTGAACAGACTGGTCACCACTCGGATTGAAACTTATTGTCCCGTATACCTCATCCTGACGAGCATAATCGTTCGTCGCGATCACCTTCTGTACAGGAACATTAATATTGGTCTCATTACTACTCCGGGATGCACCTCTTTTAAACCCTATAGCGGCCACAATAAACGCCATGCAAAATACTCCGACTCCTAAGAGCAGATTTTTTTCTTCCTGTCCTCTTCCTGTTTTCTTTTTTGCGCATCGATATCCTTGTAAAAATACTTAAGATCGATATCTGCGGCATTAGGGGACCTCCCCTGATCAAAACCGCCCCGGTCATATTGTACATCATTACCCTGCTGATAAAACTCCGTGGCACTTTTTTTATGGATCTCATCCCATATCGAGCCAACCTCAGCTTTTTCAGGCACTACAACCGGCTCCTTCTCTGCGGCAGGCTTCTGCATTGCAACAGTTTTCTGCTCTGCAACCGGCTTCGCCTCTGCAACCGGATCAGGCATTGCAACCGGCTTTGGCATTTCTATACCATCGATTGGTGTAAGCTCTATCGGATTAAAAAGTTCAACAGTTTCAAAAGATTTATTATCAGTCATAATAATCTACTCCCTTCCCGATTAATGTAGCACAAAAGAAGACTATTTTAAAGCCATATGGGAGCAAAATAACCAATCATAATCTTACTTTCAATATACTCCTCACGTATTCATCAGCACCACTTCCATCAGGTACCTCTCCCGCCTCTCCTTAGACAGGGAATAATACTGGTATAAAAACAACTTCTCCTTAATCTCGCGGATACTCTTGCTGCCGCAGTTATGGATATTCTTAAGGTCCAGCCCATCGGATAGAGCCCGGACCAGGTCCCCTACGGTAATATATCCGGCACGCTTTAAACAATTGGACGACCGCACACCCAGGTCCAGCACATCCATTGACACATCACACTGTTCCTGTGTCAGGAACATCTTAAAGCGGAAGCAGCCCCCGTGCCTACATTTAAGGCTCACTCCCTGCATCTGTTCCATTACTTCCTGTATCGACTGACACTGATTTTCGTTCATTATACTTATCTATCCCTCCGTAAACGTCTTTGATGACATCCCTTACGGTGTGGAAATGAAGCTCGGTAATATCCTTATCGCACACCTTCCGGATCATCTTCAGAAGGTAGTCAAGGTCATTGACGTCAGTGGAGACAGCTATCACCTGAATATGGTTCTCCTTTGAAGTCTTGAATATCTGCCTGATAAACGCAGTACGGTTGGTCAGGAACTTCAGCACATCATCAAACCTGTCAGGCTTGGTCACCAGCTCTATAAAAAGCGTGATCTCGCCCTCCCTGTAGATACAGGTATTGTAACCTCTGATGATACCGGCACTCTCAAGTTTCGCAACCCTCTTCTTAGCCGCAACCCTGGACATACCGATGGCACGGCCCAGCTCCTCAAAGCTCAACCTGGCATTACCCTGTAACAGATCAAGAATCAATTCATCCGTCTTGTCCAAAACCCTGCTCCTTCCATAAAAAGAAACTACATTCAGTGTCGACTCTGATTGTAGTTTCATTATACAAAGCGGATAATATTAAGTCAATCAAAATAGTTACGTTTCGTAACTGCTTGGTTTCATATCGTAACCTACCTGCTCTCCTCCCAATACTCGTAAGCATCCTCCCAGTCATCGAAATCCTCTTCCCATTCATCGGCGAAGTCTTCCGGATCACGATACTTATACACATCATATGGATCATACTTATAAGAACCGGAACTATTACCGGACTTCTTGGTTGAGGAACTACTACTGCTCTTTGAGGAGCTGCTGTTCTTCTTGGAACTGCTGCTATCCGACGATTTACTGCTCTTCGAAGTACTGCTGTATTTTGATTCTTCTTCTAAGCTCTTATAAAGCTCAATGAAGTCCTTGTGCTTTTCCGCATAGACCTTATCATAGCTGATAGCATGTTCAAAGCAATATTCCGATTCAGCAACATGTTCATTACTACAGGTTTTAAGCACACATTTATGTTCCTCGCAATAAAAGCTTCCGGGCATACGCTTATTCGCACATTCATATGTGAGACATTTGTCTCTATAATACTCTTCTTTTCTGGCATCTTCTATCTTCTTGGCAATATTGTAAATAATGGACACAACCAGGCCAAGTAATACCACTGCGAAGAAAACCACCCAGGCATAATCCTTCAAAGTCCACTCATCTTTATCCTTCATAGTCCACTTATTCTTATCTTTATTATCCTGATCATTAACCATATCTACAAATCACCTCACTTTCTACTATCAACAGATTATTGTTTGCTTATATACACTCTATCATACAAAAAAGTCAAAATAAACCGAAAATACGTCAATTTATACCACTCAAAAGTCTCCTCAAAAGCAAAATAAAACAAATGAATACACTATAATTTTAATGTATATCGGCATGAACAAAAAAAGCGACCAAACCGATAGTAGCCTATCGTTTAATCGCATTTTTCAAAGGAACAGAGAACCGTCCCCTATTCCCTGTCAGAACAACAACGATACCAGCAGCATTATCCCGTCCGCTATCAGACCTATTGACAAAAGCGACGCAATAAATCCGCCCCTCTTGAGAGCCGGCATGACATAATCATTACCGATAGCCGCTGTGATAATGGAATATATCAGGTATATAAGAGCCACCACACCAAATCCGAAAGCAGCACTCTTAAAATCAGCCGATGAGATCGTCATATGCATAGATACGGACATAACCAGATAAAGGCAGAGTATACCTCTGAGAATTCCCCATTTTCGAAGTGATATCATACCCTTCCAAAATCCAGAAAATGCAGCCCACCAGCATGACAAAATCGGTATCTTGTCTTTGCCTCTGTTTTCGATACTCTTCTTTGTCGCTTCAAATACTTCTGGTACACACAGCCGGACGATCAATATCATAAAACAGAACCGAGTATCATAGGTGCCATACCGGTCACAAAACACCCCAGCTTGCTCCACATATTGTTCTGATTGGTAGTAAACTTTACATAACCAAGGACCCCGTCAGTCTTAAAAGCAACCGGTCTTAAAAGATCGACATCCAGGACCTTAAATCCGAATATCTTGCAGCCAATCCAGTGTGCTGTCTCATGTAACGGCGTACCCACTATAGCCGTGATCAATATAGCATTCATCCCTGCAGACATCACCATCCTGGTATCTATGATCCTCTCCAATTCTCCAAGAATGAAACCAAATATGATAAACACGCCCGCGGTAGATAAGAATGCGCATATAAAACGTTTAGTAACTTCCCATGCTCCTCTGCCCAAATCTTTCATACAGACTCCTTTTTACGGTTAAGTTTGATACCAAACCCGACTATCCCCATTATCAGCAATCCCAGAGCTCCGGCGATCATGCAATAATACCCGAGCCCTTTAGCCAGATAATCATTGGTATACCCGATCAATTCAGATAAATCTTTGGTATCCAGGTAAAAGAAATACCCGTATACTATGCCTGCGATACCTGAAAAAGCATATTGTTCTATCGCACCTGCTGCCAGTCCCACCGCACCGGCTATAAAAAATATGGCAAAATCTTTGGAACCCGCGTCCCTGAAAGACATACTGAGTGAACTGCCCAATATGTTGATCTGTATAAAAGGCAAGAACAGACCTATGATGCACATCGCTCCGAATATAATAGTACCTATCCTTATACCGTTAGTATTATAAGAGCCTTTATCATAATCTGTATTATCTATATCAGATCCTTTTTTCGTAAACCAGAATTCATATTTCTCACCGCAATAAGGACAGTTCGGAACATCACTGTCAATATTACGGCCACATCTTGTGCATATCATAAGCTTTCTCCATCCGACTCTTGTATATCCGAGCCTGTAAGCGTTATTGAAATCAGTCCCCGACGTGAGAAGGTAGAGCCATATGTCATAATCAAGCCAATCTATGATCGGGGATACCGTCCTCTGTTTCGTTATCTTGGGGCTGTCCGATTCCTTCTCGTACTTGCTCCTCGAAGTCGATTCATTACGCCTGATGCCATAGAACGTAAGCACCTTATGGTTGTTCTTAAACAGGGATGTTATCTTGCGCTGTATGGCACCAGTCTTGAAGATGGTACAGCACCAGCGCATGACCCTGCTGGGAGGACCGAGCTTCTCACAGAGCTCATAGAAGTCCTTGTCCTTGTTCTTTGCAGTGATAAGCAGGGTTCCCTTGTGCTCCTTCTTGAACCTTTCCACATAATTATGCGACTCGGGGAACTCAAGTGTAGTATCTCCATACAGGTGGAGTATCTTCTCAGTGCCGAGTGCACGCATGACGAGGTCTGACACCACCGTCGAGTCCTTGCCGCCGGAGAAGCTCACGAACATCTCGGTCGTGCTGTAGTTCTGAGCCTGTTCCCTTATATAATCCGTAGCATCGCTAACAAGGAAGTCATATCTCTTTCTATTCGCAGTTATGAACTTGTTTATATAATATTCAAAAGTCTCATAGTTATTATTTTCCCCAAACTGTTTGAGCTTGTTGCGTATTACACTGATATCAACACCCTCATAATTTGCTTTTGCAAATGGCCTCCTCACGCCATCAATTATATAACTGTTGGCAGACGTGTACCATACAGATGACTTTGCGAACTGCATAGGCTCTGCAGTAAGTATCTCCATCAACAGACGCTCTTCAGGAAAAACCGGCCTGATATCTGTACCTATCACTTTACCTTTAGTTCCACATATTGGGCAAACATCCTCAAACACAGGTACATTGCAGGTAGTACACCAAAATATCTTACTACTTTCAAGTTCTGTTCGTTCTCCGCAATGCGGGCATTTCGAATATTCAGATGGTATATTACATTTTTTGCATATATATTTAATCATAATTCTTTCTCTAAGAAGTATACCTGATTATATCAATATTGTTGTAAGTAAATACTAATCAATATGCTAACGCTCAAGTATAATTCTTTATATATTTTTTTATATCTCCTCAATCCCAATACTCTTCAAATACTGGTACGTCCCATCATAGTACTCCGGCTTCCTTGTTTCATCCTCCCAAAATCCGTTTAGGTTCTTGTTAGGATTTCCTACCGGTACACATATTACCATGCCTGCTCTGGCACGTGTGAGCAGTACTCTGTATGCGTTTAACATGTATTTGATCAGTTCCTGTTTGCTCTCCGTATCAGCGGTCTGCTCTACCCACTTTGTTTGATCTTTAAACCTATAGAAGCGCCAGCTCCCCTTTTCATATCTCATATCTGCATCCCACAGCAGACAGGTATAGTCAAGTTCCAAGCCCTGTACCTGGATTTCTGTAGCTGCATCTTCAAGATAGTTTGATGATCTTGTAACTGTTTTGTCATCCAAGAACCAATGTACCGCATTTTCATCTCCTGACGGAAGTATATGTATAGCTAGTGGCTTAAACCTAGCAGATTCCTTTGTTACCAGCACTCCGGTTCTCTCAGTTCCTCTCACCTTTGCTCGGAGCCATTTTCTGGCCTTTTCCATGTCCCTGGTAAGCACTATCGGGTATCTATCCTTGATCTCTTTATAGATATCCGATGCACTCGCATCAAAGCTTAGTAATGCATGTACAAATGCTGACAGCTTCTCTGCACGATATGAACGTAATGATACACTTAAGTGCAGGTCTTCCGAATAGGTCACATGCTGATTGTCCTTCAGTAGTTCATTGACCTTGCCCTCGGCATATTCAGCTTCCGTCAGCTTAGGAGATATGTACACATCCCAATGCGTGAACTTTTCATTTAACGCCGTGATCCACTCTGAGATTCCTGCTTCTCCTGTGTTTATCTCCTGGCCGCCACCAACAAGACATATGATAGTAGCCCAGTCTTCTCTCTGATCAAGTGACCATATCAAAAATGCTGCTTCCGATACCGGGAAATTAGGTACCTTTAGCTTATTTCCGTATGTACCGCCTCTCTTCAGGTATTCAGCCAGTCTTTTATGAGTCCAGGATCTTTGTGCTTCATCAAAGATGGCTACATGCTCTACCTCGCCGTATCCTGCCTCAGAGTTCTTTACTGCTTTTATGGGGTCGATCTCAAGTATTCCATTTTTCACAGGATTCTTGATCTTATGTAGCATATTGTCGCGGTATCTGTGGATCATCTGTATGGATTTGCTTACTTCTCTTCTGGAGTCGGTTAGTTTCTTGTTTTCTTTTCTTTCGTGAGCCTTTTTATAATTATCCTGAGCCAAAGCCTCGGTTAATACTGCTACCAATGGTCCATTTCCGGATAGATATACAGCACCCTCATCCTTTACTGGCTCGTCCTGCCCCTGATAGGTCTGTTTTATCGCTACATCCAGTCCGACCAATGTTTTACCGGCTCCCGGTACTCCAGTGACGAAGCAGATGCTTTTCCTGTTATTGACTTTGCTTTTATGTATTACATCCAGGATATACGCTATAGTCCTGTCTGTAGATACATCATCCGCTTCATGTCTTGTGATGTTTTCTACGGTATGGTTCTCATACAGTGACCTTGCTGCCTCTATGATGGTAGGTGTAGGGGCATAGGGACTGATGATCCATCTATCATCTATATCCGGCTCGTTAGGATACTCCTTTATCGCCTTATCTATCAAGGTGTAGATGCCTGATTTACCGGTTACTAACGGGTTTATAACATTGTCATTGTAGCCTGACCTTTGGATGATCGTGGAGGTAGCCTTGTAGTTGGTCGCTACAAGGATGGGGACTATTACTTTTTCCTGACTGAACTTATGGAAATTGTTTAAGTCCAATGCATAGTCAAGCACCTGGTCCACATCGGCTTCTAATATGCGGCTCTCTCCTACCTTGAATTCTATACAGAATATGATGCCCCTGTATAGTAATACTACGTCTACTCTTTTTCCAAGACGTGGTATGTCGTATTCAAATATGATCTGGCCGTCAGCCTTTGTGCTGTCTTGACTTATATCTTCCATCAATGAAGCTAGCACAGTCTTCATTATGGATATTTCTTCGATCCAGGCGTTTTTTTGATTATCGCCTACATCTCCATGATAGTTTTCACATAGCTTGCCGAATATTTCTGAGTCGGTCTTGTTTTGAAAGCTTGTGAAGCTGCTATTATATAAACAACGTGTGGTGTTTATCAATGTCGTTCCCTCTTCTTTGGGTTTTGTAACTTAAAGCAATCGTATTATATCCTCTATTAGCCACATATCCGCCGGTAGCCAGTCTACACTGTCTATATTGTCCTTATCGAGCCACCGTGCTGCCTCGTGTTCCTTTAATGTCAGGGTACCGTTTTTCACCTTGCACAGGTAACAGTCCATGGAGAGGTAGAATTTCGGGTAGTTATATTCTATACTGTCTATGAGATCTCCGACTTCTATTTCCGTATCGAGTTCTTCCCTGATCTCTCGCTTGAGTGCCTGCTGCGGAGTTTCGTTTTCTTCTACTTTTCCACCGGGGAATTCCCAGCCGTCCTTGTATTCCCCGTATCCTCGCTGTGTGGCAAATACTGTTTTCCTGCCGTCCTCCGGTCTTTCTTCCACTATTATGGCGGCTACTACTCGTACGTATTTCTTTATGTCTCCGCTTTCGGTGATGATCACCTTATCGCCTTCGTCTATGCCCTGCTCTGACAAGGTTGATTCTGCTGCTTCTATGTATTTAGGCTCAGCTGCCTCAGGTGCATCTTTTATGTTTACCAACTGCAGCAGTGCCACAGGTTCCTTCCTGCCTGTTTCTTCACAGCCGAAGTCAGCCTCGGTTATGGCTTTTATCCTGTATATTTCCATGTTTTTGATACCGCTTGTTATTGTTTTATAATTGTATCGTTTTAAATCTTTAATTTACAAAATACCATGATAAAGTATACCATATTCTGTGTTTTCTGACAACTTTTTTGTTGTGTTTTCGAGGCTTTTTTGAGGGAACAGGGGACGGTTCTCTGTTCCCGGTTTTGGGAACGGAGAACCGTCCCCTGTTCCCTTTTTATTTGCTTTTTCTGTCATCTATTTCTTTCCTGAACATATCTGCTACGTCCTTGGGACTTTTTATGATGACATCCGTTCCTATGGCAAATATCCATCCGAAGAAATGCCTGCTGACAGCCACTCTCACCACTGTTTCCGACCAGCCTTTTTCTTTCGCAGGGTGGATCATGATGTCTTTTCCGAAGCGGTCTATGATGACTCCTGCCATTTCGTTCTTAAATGCCAGCCTTACATCCTTTTCTTCTCCGGCATACATACCGAAGTTCATGGTGGAGTAATACGCGAGCTTCTGCTCGTTGAATCTGTCCCTGCCCTTTCTCTTTTCCGGCAGCACTGTTATACTTTTCATTTTGTCCACCCGGAAATGCCTGATGTCCTTCTCTGCCTCGTCATATGCTACCAGGTAATAATTTTCCTCGGCCCAGATGAGTGCCCACGGGCTTACCTTGTAGGGGTCTTTTCTCTTTTTCTCGAGTTGCTTGTTTACATTCCACTGCATGTATTCGAACATGATCTGGCAGTTCCCGCTTATGGCACGGTGTATGTCGTCCACCACATAATAGATGCTTTCGTTCATGGTTTTCACGCGTCCCTGCACTACTACCTGGCGTTTGAGCTGTGCTGCTTCGTAGTCGCTTGCCATGCTTGTGAGCTTTTTTATGAGTTCGTTCGATTTTTTCTCCGTGATGAATTTGGAGGACTGGACGGCGTCTACTAAGAGTTTGAGCTCCGCTATGTCGAATTTCTTTTTCCCGACATGGTACAGGTATCCGCCTCCGTGCTGCTCTCCTATGATGTCTATACCGAGTACCCTCAGTGCCTCCAGGTCATCATACAGGCTTTTCCTGTCTGCCGTGATGCCGTATTCTGCTAAGCGCATCTGTATCTCTTTCATAGAGAGCCCGTGTTCATCGTCTGTTTTTTCTGTCATGATCTGGCTTAATATGTATAGTTTGAGCTTCTGATTTTTCCCCTTAGGCATAGCGTTCCTCCGATAGAATGTCAGGTATATGTATTATACCCCTATATAATACGTTTATCGACATTTTTGCCTGGGAAGTTTATAGAACTACTCTCGTAGAACCCGGTATTTTTTTCATCAGAATCCGTCACGGCTGCAACGCTTAAAATACGGGCATCTGAGGCAGTTTTTATCACAGTACTTATTGTTCCCTTTTATTATCCTCTTGAGCATGTGTAAGAGTCTTTTCATGAGTGTCTCCTTCTCCCTTGTTTTATAGTGTAGTCAAGTCATTTTCAGAACAGTTTTTTAATCAATTTACGTATGCCGTGGGTAGTATCCCAGATAAACCAATAATCATAGCACTTCTTTAGAAAACCTCTTTTCTCCACAGGTATTTCATAACACCTCTTGTCGTCTGCTTCATCTTCGATTTCTGTGTTTAAACCATATTGCCTATATAGTTTTTTCATAAAGCCACTATCCAGATAACAAGACAGCTCATCGAGTTCTTCTTCCGTAAACTTTCCTTTGCACTTAAGTACCAGGTTCTTTAAATTATCCTCTGAAATGTAATCAGCATATTTCAGAATGTCTTTGGCCCTGTATTCAGGGTTTCTGTCAAATTGATCCATAATGATATATTGAAGAAAGTCTTCTCCTACATATAATTCAAAATCTTCTATATCATCATAAGATATATCAGTTCCCCGATCAATGGCGGCTTTTATCATCCGCTCTGTTATTTCTGAATTTACATAGTCCATGATATCCTTAATATCTCTTATGCTGAATCCGGTATCTTCTTTCAAAGCCTTCTCTATAAGCATGTTACAAGCTTTTTCTGAAGAGATGTAACCTACAACGTCAGTTATCTCATCTACCCGGCCAATATTCTCAAGAAGACTGATGTTATGCACTATTTTAATGTCTTCCCATTCTGTATAATTATCATAAAATGTTGACCACTTCATATGATACCTCCTGTTATGAAAGCGTGGTATACTTTCCTCTGCTCCATCATAACATATTTCCCTGTCCGATAAACCTGCCTGCGAACGCAAAAATCCCCTGACATTTTACTGCCGGGGGACCTGAGTTTGTGTTTTTATATTCTTTTTATCGTCTTTTATACATACTTCTTTATATCACCGTTCCCTCTCTTCGGTCATTGAGCTAGCGCTGCAAGCCTTGCTTCAAGCTCCTTTATCTTAGCTTCTGCCAAATCAGCTCTTTTATTGGCTGCATCTGCTCTTTTTGCTTCAGCATCAGCTCTTTCTTCCGCTGCATCAGCTCTTTCTGCTTCTGCATCAGCTCTTTTGCATTCCCTCTCTATTTTCTCGTAGTCCTTTTCCAATGTTTTCTTTATGATTGCCTCTGCGTAAGTACACACTTCAGGCACCTCCCTTCCAATTTCCCTTGTCATGGGTATACCATGAACTTCCTTAAGTTTCCTGACTTTTTCAACACCTGGCAGTTCCTCATTAAAAAGATCCGTCAGCATCCTTATCATTGTATTCGAGGGAACAGGGGACGGTTCTCCGTTCCCAAAACTGGGAACAGAGAACCGTCCCCTGTTCCCTCCCCAAACGTCACTTTTTGCATTTTTCCACTTACTCTTTTATCCAATCAACTACCTCATATACCCTCTCATCTGTGGATGCATATTGCGTAGAGTTCTGATAGAATAAGCATTCTATATCAACATCACTTACAAAACCAGTCTTTCTTATAAGGCTTCTTTCTCAGCTTTTTTAAATCCATACTGGATGTAAAGTTGTTCTCTGTATGCCTCGTCCGTTGAAACTTTTACTATATCATCGTTCTTTCCTAGTGATGATAGTTTAACAATAAGATTGGCCAGTGTATTTTCTCCTTCTTTTCTACCATCTTCTATTAAATCCGTTATAGCCTTACACATATCTAGATTACCTCCTTTATTCTCCTTATTAGTCTGCATATACCCTTTCAACTCCTTTGATGTGACCATTTCTGTGACAACTTCTATACTCTCACGGTCAAAAATCTTCTGAGTATCAATGTATTCCTTAAAAGCTATCTTATCATTTCTCTTCTGATAAAGATTTAAAACATCTTTAACATCTCTGTTTTGGAATATCTCATTACCGTTTTGTACAGTATCAAGATTCACGATATTGAGCTTATAATCGGCAGCTATCTCCCTCATTTCCTCACAACCGGTAAAATCAACAAGTTCATGCAGTGTTTTTGCCCCATCCCAGGGTTCACTGTTCCAATAAAGTACTAGCGTAGATACGGGTCTTAAACGGTCGGTTTTCTTAAACTGATACATGTACTCTCCGGCAGTAGATGAGGTGTTATCAGATAAAATATCGCCATTTTTCAGTTCCTTCTTCGTCCGGAGCTCATTCCTGTTTTTCTTTACGATTTCACTAACCTGCCGGTCATATTCCATAACTTCTCTTAAGAGAACTCTGACTATCATGCTATAGTCAATGTTTAGCTGATTCTCAGCTATTAAGATGGCTAACCGCTCACCGTTTCCTGTTCTAGCCATTACAATATCGGCTGTCTTTTTGGTTTTAAATTCCTTTTTTACAGCCAATCCTACGGGACTTATCTCTTCCAGCTCGTCCCATTTTACCACCTGTCTGCCGTTAAATGCCAGACCGTTCCAGATATCAGCGAAACGCTTGGTATCCCTGAAAAATTTCATCTGAGTAATATCCTGTTTACCCATGTGCCTCCTTTTCTGTGCTGAATGCAGAAATAAAGACATATACAGATATTACGCAAATATCCTCTGTCCCTGCTCCAACACTCTTTAGTTTTTAAGCAGGGAATAAAATACAGATCATCCGGGTTAAACTGATGCAGAAACGGCAATTCTCTCCACAAAAAATACATCAATAAATAAAAAATTATCTAGAATAAAAAATAAATACGTTCAAATATAGAATATACCGAAGTTTCCGCAACATACGGAATAAATGCAGCATGCTGCAAAAGAGTTTATTTACTGCTTACGAAGTAATATTATCATGCTGATGATTAAAACGCAAGATATTTTTCAACAAAGCTCCCCCGACGTAGTACTGCCGGGGGATGTGGTTTATACCTTAACATATCTCTGATTCCTGCTGTTAGGCTTATCAGGTATCGTCATATGTATTAATCCAAGCTCAATGGCCGGATTAATATAATTCTTTCGAAGGGTCTCCTTAGACTTTAACCCTAATCCTGCCATTATATCTTTTGAAGTATATGGGATATCATATTCCATCAGATCAAGCATCTTTTTAACATATTCGCTGGTTTCAACATTTGCTTTATTAACCTGTATTATGACATCATCCAAAACCTGATCGATCATATCAAGCATAAACTCTATAAAAATATCAGAGTTACCTGATTTATGGCATTGGGCTATCGCATCATAATACTGCTCTTGAAATCTTTCTATCCTGCTTTCTAAAGGAATATCCTCAAATACACTTCTCCAACGATACAATATCACGGTATGCCACAGTCTCGCCATACGGCCGTTTCCATCAGAAAAAGGATGAATAAATACAAACTCATAATGAAATACAGCCGCTATTATCAGAGGATGTATCTTATTCATATTTTTTTTCATCCATGTGAACAGATCCTCCATAAGGGTAGGAACCATATCAGGGGGCGGAGCAACAAAAATACACTTATCTCCTGAAAAAACGCCCTCATTACCTTTACGGAATACACCCGACTCCTCAATGGTATGATTTGTCATTATGCCATGGATTTCCTTCAACTGTTTAATGCTGGTTGGGTCGATCACTGATATTTTCTCATATGCAGCGAAAGCATTCTTGACCTCTTGTATATCTTTCTGATCTCCGACCACTAATTGCCCATTTATGACATCTCTGACTTCATTTAAAGAAAGAGAGTTTGCCTCTATTTTTAACGAAGAGTGAATAGAACGAATACGGTTATTTCTCCGAAGATGAGGCTTGGATTCCAGTTCTCTGTGGCCTGTTATTTTCCCTATCTTCTCAGATATAGAAGAAACCTGCTCTAACATTTTATTTGATATCGAAAAAGGGGGTGTATAACTACTCATATGCTTAGTCACCTCTTATCATCTTGCTTATTATCTTGCTTATTATCTTACATGTTTTCGTTCTATTTGTCAATCAGAAGGTAAGAGGGGGAGGGAACAGGGGACGGTTCTCTGTTCCCTCTCATTTCTCAACCCCACAACGGAGGATTTTCAATCATAAAGTTTGCATAATCGTATTCGCTTGTGTTGATCCAGCCCTTTTTACCGGATTCGGTCTTGATGTACAGATTTGTATTTTCACCGTTTTTATCCGAAACAAATTTTACAAGGGTGAATTTCTCGCCGGGCTTTACTGTACCGGCCACCTTTGTCCAGTTATTGCTCTTAAATATTATCATTTCCTTTTTGGACTTAAAGGTCTTGGTCTTGTTTTCGCCATTAGGTTCATATGTCTTTGTTTTGAGGGTTACCTTGCCGTTCTTAACCTTGTATACCTTATCGACTCTGATATTGCCGATACCGTGTACAAACAAGTAAGTCCTGATTTTTATGCGGTTCTTTGTCTTTACGGTTATAAATTCATCGACGTCCGATAACTCTGCATATTTTGTTATTTTTCCGTTGTCGTATCTGAAAATATAACAGTCAAATGATCCGGATAAATAGCTGTTTATACTAATTTCCTTATATTTGTCCTTTTTACATATGTCAATTACAGATACCCCAAAACCCTCGACATCAAAATCTGATGATGATAGATCTGCTTCTTTAAGCACACCGGTGTTGTTTACGGTAATGGTATCCAGATCATCCTCATCCCACACTATCTGCTCTTTCTCACCGTCTCCGTCGAGGTCTGCTGAGAGCGTCCCCGCCGAGGCCGTAACGGCACCTATACCGCTGACCAATGCCAATACCAGCGCACACACTAATCCTTTAATGCTGTTTTTTAATAAGTCTTTCATTTTCTGCCTCCTGTTCCCTAGTCTTTTAAACATCCTATAGGGATAACCAGTACTCCGTCATTTCTTCTGTAACCGTATTCCGTTCCGGTGATAACCAATTTCAGATCAGGCATTCTGATAGGACATTGTTTTTCTTTTAAATTATACTCTTTTACAAGATTTTCTATTTCACATAGATGCTTGGCTCCTTCTTCAACTTCAGTTTGCCCTAATTTAAATTCTATCAAAGCATATCTGCCATCATCAAGATGCAAAACACCATCTGCCTCAAGCCCATAACGATCTCTATAGTATGACATCCGACCATTATTTGCTGAAGAATATACTTTCAGATCTCTAAAACATAATGATTCAAAAAGGAAACCTAAAGTCTTAAAATCCGTGTTAAAATATTCCGGTTTAAGTCCCAGTATAGCAACCGCTATGGAAGGATCAATCAGGTTTTTCTTCTTTGACGCCCTTATAGCTGTCTTTGACCTTATAGATGGGCACCATGCATCGATGTCTTCAATTATGAATAGTTGTTCCAATGCTGCAATATAATCATAAAATGAACTGTCTGAAATATCTGTCGTCGAACGTACATCCGAGAGCACAGTTTTTGTATCTGCCAAAGTACATATATTTCGCGCATAGGATCTAAGTATAGTTTCAGCCCAAACAGGGTTTCTTCTTACATTATCAATATTGGAAATGTCTCTGTTTATTATCTGTATGAACAGATCTTTAGCAATATTTAGTCTTGCTTTTTCCGATTTCACCTTTAATGCACTTGGCCATCCGCCTCTACATATGGCGTAGATGAGATTATCAATGTTTAGGTCAGATTTACATCCTTCAAAACTGTCCGGATTGTCAAATAAATTTATAAGTGATATTGCACCGTTAGACTCTCCGCTTTCGTATAAGCTCATCGGATACATTTTCATAGATGATATTCTAAGCGTACCGGTGTGGGGTGTTCTAACAATTTGTGATGTCGAACCAGTCAATATAAATAAACCTGTTTCTTGTCTGTCATCTACTTCTTTTCTAACAGCCCCCCATATTTTAGGTGCATCCTGCCATTCATCTATAAGTCTGGGATTATCTCCGATCAAAAGTCTGGAAGGCTGGGTAGCGGCGACTGCAAGATAGCTTTCTCTTTTATCTTCATCCTGTAGTTCTATAAAACTGGCAGCTTTTTGTTTAGCTGTTGTCGTTTTTCCGCACCCTTTAGGACCGATTATCTGAATTGCACCAAAAGAATCTAATTTGTCCTGTAAAATGTCGTCAACTATCCTTTTTTTATACTCCATTTTTCATGACCTCCAAGCATAAAATTACTTTTATTATACAATACTTCATTTTGCCCGTAATGTCAAGCACTCCTGGTGTTTTTATCAAATTCTGTCGGAGTAATTTGTGGTATTTCGTTGGAGTGATTTGTGGTATTTCGTTGGAGTAATTTGTGGTTATTCGTTGGAGTGATTTGTGGAGAAGGAACAGGGGACGGTTCTCTGTTCCCTCCCCTTAACTACTTCTTGTTGTGACAAGGGGACGGTTCTCCTGTCACATTTTCGTTTAAAATCTGTATAGAGAACCATCCCCCTGTTATGTTTCTTTTTTAAGTTTATACTTTTAAGCTCAAGGCTAATTATCAGAGCATAGCGATTCCGCCCAATTTCTTTTCTAACTGCTCAAAGCGTTCTTTAAATTTATTGACTTCTTTCTTCAATTCTTTTATTTCTTCATCCTTTGATTGTAATTGTTCATCTTTCAATTGCAACTGCTCATCCTTTGATTGCAACTGCTCATCCTTTGATCTCAACTGTTCTTCCTGTATCTCAATTTTATCTTTTGCGTCAAATAATTCTCGTATTACTCCCATATTCTTTTCCTCCTCTGTTCCCCCCATGTTTACTTATGCATTAACTACTTCTTGTTTTTCTCAGCTCTTTTTATTCCGTATTGGATGTAAAGCTGTTCTCTATACACCCCGTCTTCTGATACTCTTTGTATATCTTCAATCTTCCCCGATAAAACAAGCTTATTGATCAACACAGCAAACCTGTTCTCGCCTTCAGCATTTCCTTCTATTCTTCCTTCTTCTCTTCCTTCTTCTCTTCCTTCTATTCTACCATCTTCAATCAGATCAGTTATCGCCTTACACATATCAACATTACCTCCTTTATTCTCTTTATTGGTCTGCATATATTCTTTCAATTCTTTTGACGTAACCATCTCCGTGACAACTTCTATACTCTCACGGTCAAAAATCTTCTGAGTGTCAACATATTCCTTAAAAGCCATTTTATCATTTCTCTTCTGATAAACGCAAGCAGTTTTTCTCTCAAAATCACCCAACCCCGATATTGCTGCCGGGAGTGTAACAGGGTGACGGTTCTCGAAGGGAACAGAGGGAACAGGGGACGGTTCTCCGTTCCCAAAACTGGGAACAGAGAACCGTCCCCTGTTCCCTGACTCCCCCTGTTCCCTCCCTGTTCCCTCTCAAGAAAAAAAATGTGACAGGAGAACCGTCCCCCTGTCACATATCATATTATTCGTATATCTTGCCGTTTGCTTCGATCTTTACTCTTTCGTTAATTCCGAGTATGTAGCCGAAATTGTAGGTGTATGTTGCGTTTCCGTCATCATCTTTGCTGCCTCCGCCGAACCTTGAGGTGGCATCTATTCCGGAGACTGTCCACATATTTCCGAGAGTATCTTCGGCAATTTCACCATTATAACCATCGATATACTCCTGTTTTGTGAACTCTATCCTGGTACCGTCTTCTCTTATAAGTGTAAATGCATCGATCTCGCAGTCATTGATGTTATATAAAAGTGTAACGTCTGCCCTGCCGACATTGATCTTCATATCCTCTACCAGTATCTCCTGTGCAGGGGCATCTATGCACTGTACTTCGGTAATAGTGTATTTTTTAAGAATATCCAGCACCTGGGGAAGTATAACGGTATTGTCAACATTACTTGTGACTTCACCTGTTGCCTGATCATAATTATATGCAAACATTGTTTCGGGATCTAACTGGGCTACATCAGCCTTTAAGTTCTCAAACTGCTCTGCATTTAATACTATAAAGCCGGCATCATTACCTTCATCCGGTATATAGTTTCGCTCAAATCTTATAAATAAGTTGTTCTTATCCAATATAGTATGTACCGAATTAAGATTCAATAATACAAGATAAAACTTGTCTTCTCCGATCTTAATACCGCTGGTAAATGTATGGAATGATAACATCATATTATCAGTGTAACCGTCATGAAGATATCTGACATTACTAAAATCTTCCAGATTTATGGGATTTCCTGCTTTATCAAAAAAGCTGAAGCTGAGATATCCTGTTTCGGTAGCTTTTTCGTAGATGGAGCCGTCATATACTGCTTTTACGTTTCCGAATTCATATTCAGCCAGAACAGGTGTATATACATCTTCAAACTCCACGTCGCTGTTCTTAAAGAAATAATCCTTCAGTGGCGAGCTGGTCATGGCCCAGGCTACTCCGCCGCTTAAAGTGAGCACACCTGCCAGGGCTATAAGCGCTACCGCTACCTTTGACAGTCCGCGTCTGCCCGTCCTGCTGATGTCGGTGACCTTAGTATTTTTTCCTTCATACATTTCGATCACTCTTTTCTTTTCTTCGTCCGTTACAGTGATGCTGTCCATCGCCTCTCTGTAATCTTCTTTAAATCTGTTTTCGTCCATATTATGCATCCTCCTGTAAAAATGCCTTGATTTCCTTTTACTTCCCGGTTGCTGCACCCTAAGCTTTTCTTATGCTTCTCTGCTCACCGCGTACTCAAAGCTTTCATTACTGACCAGTTTTTCTTTCAAGTTTTCCCTTGCCCGCTGAAGTCTTTTAAAGACTGTATTTTCCGATATTCCGAGCATTTCGCCGATCTCTTTTGCGGAATACTCTTCATAGTAGTAAAGATGTATCACTTCTCTGTATTTCGTCTTAAGCTTAAGCACTGTGTCTGCCACCATGGCACATTCTTCGTTTTTACCGCTTCCCGCAGCTTTTCTCTCGGGTATGTAGTAATCGACTTTGCTCTTCCAGGGGCTTCGCCAGAGAGATTTGTACTCATTTACGGCGACTCTTATAAGCCACTTTTTAATGTTCTCATCTTCTTCAAAGCTTTCCGAAGTATTAAGAAGCTTCATGAATGCAGTCTGGGTTATGTCTTCTGCATCATACATGTCTTTACATCCGGCAAATGCTACTCTTTTGATGTCTTCATAGTACTTTTCAACCAGCCGGATATATTCTTTCTTATCCATACAGCCTCCTTTCTTTTGTCTTGCTGAAGGATCCTTACATAATATAGACGATTTTATATTCAAAAACCTGACATTTTTTTTAGGGAACAGGGGACGGTTCTCCGTTCCCAAAACCGGGAACAGAGAACCGTCCCCTGTTCCCTCTTGACAAAAAACTCTCCCGGCATTACTGCCGGGGGAGTCACTTGATTACATCAGGGTTGCAGCCACTTTTACTGTCACTGTTCCCGTAAATTCATTCTTTCCGGTAATGGTTATAGTGTTGTTCTCCGCATCCGTAGCACTTACTTCATAATCATCTTCATTTATGGTGATCGTCTCGCTTCCATTTTCATCAGTTCTTGTAACTTCAATACCATTAATCGTGGCTTTCCCTTTTTTCAGGTATAATTTACCATTTTTGAATTTAGCAGTAGCACTTACATTTACTTTCTTATCAGCCAGATTCATGGGTTCTATGGTAAAATAACATTTTTGAGCTTTAAGATCTTTATTTAAAGATTTTACTAATTTCTTTAACTTATTGAAGTCTTTAGTCTTTAGTGACTTCTTTGCTCTTTTTGTTAATTTTATTTTGGTGTAAAAATATCCATCTAAAGAGTTATCTTTATGTTTAATTACAAAGTCGACTTTACATAATTTATTTGCATTATCAGCTTTTTTATCCTTAGTTATTTTATTTATTTTCTTGTCAAGTCCGCTAGTATCTACGATAGCGCCAAAGTCTGCTTTTTCAATTTTTTTACCCGTATACTGAACTACGTCAGGGTAGGCTACTGAAACTAAAATTTTTACATTTTCAGTTGTAATATTTTTTGTTACTATTTTATCCTTAAATACCGCAGTTATTTTTCTATCCTTGAGTACAGTATAAGAATAATTGGGATCGGTACTGATATTGTCATCGTTTTCTTTCCAGCATACAAATTGGTAGTCTTCTTTTGCTGTAGCAGTTAAAGTTGCTTTTTCAAATATTTTGTATTTACCTGCTCCGGTTACTGTACCGGCGTTCTCAGGCGATATACTTATCTCAAGACTATATTCCATACCCATTGTAACCGGAACCGGGGTTGTTTTTATTTCTTCTGTTTTTGCCTCTTCTTTATCGTCGTCATCCTTCGTAGTATTGCTTCCGGATGATTGATTACCTGTGTTACTATCTGTGGACGGAACTACATATACAGGAGTGCTGACAGGGGCAGGGGTGTATGATGTACCTGAACTCTGTCCACCGGACTGTCCGCCTCCAACTCCACTATCACTTCCGGATACATTTGATCCCGTCTCCTGATTTGCAGGAATTTCTTCTGTGGCAGGTATTTCTTCTGTCCCTGGTGTTCCCTCTGTACCGTTATTCTCTTCCGTGACGGGTTCTTCTGTAGTTGTTGTATCCTCTATAGACAAAATTACATAATCAGAGAACTTCTTAGATTTAACTGTAAAGGAACCATCTTCATTTACAGTATAATCTACCTTCTCATACTCTTCTTCACCGTTGGCATTCTTATGAACTCTTACGAGTACATAATTTCCGGAATTTCCTACCAGATCGATAGTGAATGATATCTCATTTTCAAATTCTGTAATATTACCGATATGATACTCAGTTCCGGCTTTATTTTTATGGTACATTTCAACGTCAATACTGTATGCATCGGCATATTTTACATTTAATTCGCCGGCAGCCTTTTGTATCTGACCCCAGTTATTTTTATATGAATCAAATGTCTTCTGTATCTCTCTGATATCTGTATGGAATGTATCTCCGTTTTCTATACCGGTATGTATCTCTTCTTTTATGGTATCCAGATCATCTTTGTCGATATCGGTATGGCTCAGATCAGGCTCGTCATTGTTTCCGATGTCGTCAATAATATCTCCCGAAATACCTTCTACAAATTCAGCCTCTTTTTCATCAGCTATATTGGAATAAACCACATATGAATTAGCTGTAACCGATACTTCTACACTGTTGTCAACCAAAGCGGTGATAACGGCCTGTCCTTCACTGAGTGCGGTTAAGCAGCCTTCATTATTTACTGATATGGCGTCTTTGTTGTCGGATGTCCATTCAATATTTTCATAGTATCCGTTAACAGGTACTACTGTTTTTCCCAGATACAGCGTATTGCCTACTGCTATTATAGGATTGACCGGTGCCAGTATCAGGTTCTCCAATACTGTTCCGTACGAGTAATATCTGATCTTATTGGTTTCTTCCGAAAATGCTGCTATCTCGAATTTATCTTTATTTCCGTATGCTCTTACAGCGAGACTGAAATATATTAATTCTCCCTCACGTTCCATTATGGATACTTCATTTTTTAAAATATCCGTAAGGTCAATATAGCAGATACCATTATCGATCACACATTTATCAAGAAGGAATTCCGCATTTGCACCTACTGTAATATCTCTTCCCCATATATGATACTCAATATCGTACCCTTCCGCACCCGGTATTGCCTCAAATGACAATATGCATTTTTCTCCATCATATACTATCACGGGATTTTCTATCTTGGCAAATGCTCCGTCTTCACGATAATTTTCCAATTTCGTTAAAGAAGAATAATTACTGTATATCTCAGCTTTATCTTCTTCCGCAAAGACAGTTCTTATACGTATTCCCATATCTACCGGGTAATCCGTGTTAAGGCGCCAGCCCGAATTATAATACCACCTTAACATATCCGATATATCCAGGCTGTAATATCCCGGCTCCTCTAAAGAGGTAAACGAATCATATACTTCCGGATCTATCCTGATAAAAGTTAATCCTGCTTTATCATTTGTATCTTCTGATACTTCATCCGAGCCTTTGTCAAGCCACTTCATTAAATTGAACTGGAACTCATAAAATGTGACAAACTCATCTTCACATTTAAATGTGTAAATATATCTGTCATTTTCATTTTTTTCCAATGATACGAACTCAGGAGTGTGTAAGGGACTTTCTTTGTAGTAGGAAACACTGTTTGATTTCTCTGATATAGCAGATGTCCGGCCTTCAGGTGATACTGCCTCTATTTCTACATAAAAACTTACAGTAGTTCCATAATAACCTCTGTCCCTGTAATAGCGTTCCATGAAGTCAGCTATATCCAGATTCATATATCCGAAATCGAAATATCCGTTTTCTCTGGTGTCTGTAACCCATCCGCCGTCTCCTTCAGCAGATAAAGTGACCGTATAGTATTCTGCTCCGTTTACCATACTGAAGCTGGCAATACCGTCCTCAGACAGAGTGACATCGGTGGGTGCAGCTATCGTTTCAAGCACACTGAGATAATATGTTATCTCCCCGGAATCCTCCGAATAAACGCTTTCTATATTTTCTTCGGTGTTTTGAGCTTTTACGCAAAAACTTACATCTACAGAATCTGCACCTGAGGGTGCAAGATTTCTTATCTGCTGCTGTACGTCTGTTTCTGTACCGGTAGTACCTGTTTCTGCTGTACCCTGCAACTCTCCCTCAAGATATACACTGACGGATAAAACATAGTAGTCAGCGTTTTCTACAGCATCCCATGTGGCTGTTGCCAGTGCTTCTGCTTTCCAGTCCGCATTCTGGGGTGTGGGCAGGCTATCCATTGCATATGCCGAAACTACAGGAGCTATCGCGGGCAGCTGAACCAGTACCAGTGCCAATACCAAAACTGCAGCAATAATCTGTCGGATAAGTTTTTGCTTCATACTCATTTCTCCTTTATATTTTTTATAATTTTAGCATAAATTAGGCGGGAAAACAATGGTTTTATATGACAAAACACCCCCGGCATTGTTACCGGGGGAATGGTCTAAATCATCTTCTTTATCGTTTTTTCGTTATTCTTCGTAAAATCACTTAATTTGTAAGATGTGATGCGCTGATTTACCATCAGAGGTTCCACAAAACCGTTTTTTACCAACACTGATAATCTGTTTATAACCGTTTTGTTTGTTACACCAATTTCACGGCTGACTTCGATCGGAGTAAATGCTCCTTTATATTTCCTTATCAAAAACAGCAGCAGTTCTTTTTCCTTGCCCTTTAAATAGGATAAACTTCCGCTAATTTCATCTTCACCGGATTTTTCTGACAGCTCACAGATCTTATTTGAATATAACAGCACCATACGCAGAAAATAATTCACCCACACTTCCGGATGTGGCGGATTGTTTCTTCCCGAGTAATATAGTGCCGGCAAACCCATCTGTATCGACTCATAGTACTCATTAATATCATATGCGAAGTATTCTTCTAACGAACCGATTCCATTGAATCCGTATCCGTTGATATCCAGGATGTATCCCGATATCAGACGTGCGGTTCTGCCATTTCCGTCTTCAAACGGATGTATCGTAACCAGCTGATAATGCACAACTGCAGCAACTATCAATGGGTGATCATCAGTATTATTCACATAGTTGACCAGCTCATCCAATAGCTCCGGTATGTCGCAGTACTCAGGAGGGATATAATCAGGGTTCCCGGTCTGAGAATCATAAACCGCAAACAACACTCCGGGCGGCTGTTCCCCTCTTAGTCCGATTTTTTCTTTTGATGCTCCCTTTTCTACATATTTCTGGACATCTAATATCAGTTTCTTGGAAAAGCGTTCTCTCTTTTTTACCTTCTCCTCAAGAAACTGAAGTGCCAAAAAATAATTACGAACTTCTTGTTCCGGCTTTAAAAAGTGCTTTCTTTCATCCCGCTCTATAACTTCATCAACCTGCTTTTCCGTGAGCGGGTTTCCTTCTATCTTATTTGAAGCATACGAGCTCTTCTTCTTTGAATTCTTACGTAATTTGCTTGCTACAGACCTCGGCAGTTTCACAGAGGAAACCTTGTATCTGTTTTTATCAATTTCAGTTATGTATTTTAAAATCTCGTTTGTCAAAACCACTTTAATCATCTTCAGATCACCTCGATGATATTATAGCATAACAAGCCTTAAATTTCCATTAAAATTTCACTATTTTTTCACTATTTTTCATTATTCTTTTTACTCTTCTTAATCCCACAGAGGCGGGTTCTCAATTATAAATCCTGCGAAACCGTACTCGCTTGTATTGATCCAGCCCTTTTTGCCTGATGCTGTCTTGATATACAGATTGGTAAACTGGCCATTAGAATTCCTGGTGAATTTTACGAGGGTAAATTTCTCGCCGGGTTTTACCGTGCCGGCTACCTTTGCCCAGTCATTGCTCTTAAATATTATCATTTCCTTCTGGGACTTAAAGGTCTTGGTCGCATTTTTGCCGTTGGGCTTAAATGTCTTTGTTTTGAGGGTTGCCTTGCCGTTCTTTACCTTATATACCTCATCGACCCTGATATTGCCGATGCCCTGTACAAACACGTAAGTCCTTACTTTTATGCGATTCTTTGTCTTTACGGTTAATATTTCATCAGCGTTAACAATTACCGCATACTTTGTTATCTTTCCGTTATCGTATCTGAATAAATAATAGTCGTGAAGTCCCTCTAAATAGCTGACTACGCAGATTTCCTTGTATTTGTCCTTCTTGCATGTGTCGATTACGGATACTTCAAAATAATCGGGGTAAAAATCTGATGATGATACATCTGCTGCTTTGAGCACTTCGGTGCTGTTTACGGTAATGGTGTCAGGATCGTCTTCATCCCACACTATCTGCTCTTTCTTGCCGTCTCCGTCGAGATCTGCCGTGAGAGTCCCCGCCGAGGCCGTAACGGCACCTATTCCGCTGATAAGTGTTAATACCAGTGCTAACAATAATCCTTTAATGCTGCTTTTTGCTAAGTCTTTCATTTTCTTCCTCCTTGTGGTTTTGGTTTAGGTTAGGGAACAGGGGACGGTTCTCCGTTCCCAAAACCGGGAACAGAGAACCGTCCCCTGTTCCCTTTTCGTCCCCTGTTCCTTAATTTTTTTGTTTCTTTTTTATTATGCTTTCTTGTTTGCTATCTGCTTAAACAAATTAAATAGTCCGCTCTTTATGGCGTCGTTGTCGTGGTCGGCACCGGGGATCTCGTACCAGATGTGGTCCGAGCCGTTGGCTTCGAGCATTTCGTGATATGACTTCGGGTACTGGCCTACTACCGAGTCTCTAGAGCCGCAGCACAATATGAATACTTCGGGAGTGACCGCACCTTCCGCGAACTTCACTTCGCTTTCCTCGAGCATGCCGGGATGTGTCATGAATTTATCCGTGGTAGCTACTATTCCGGGGGCTGCGGAGATGGCACATACATATCCGAAGAGCTCGGGCTTTTGAAGGGTTATGAAGAGCGTCTCGCGTCCTCCCATGGAGAATCCGGCGAGATATGTGTTCTCCCTGCCGGTAAGGACCGAATACTCTTTTTCGATGTAAGGCATCAGGTCATTCACCAGGTCGTTGATGAAGTTGTCATACGGGAGACACGATTCTCCGTCGAAGCCGGGCTTCTGTGCGGGGTCGGTTTTGGCGTACATGTCAGGACACACAATGATGGTCTCTTCTATGTAGCCGTCGGCCGCCATGTTGCCTACGATCTCTTTTATCTTGTTGCTAGCATCCTGCGAGAAGGAGTATTCATTGCCGAATATTCCATGTAAGAGATACAGCACGGGGTATTTCTTTTCTGTGCTGTAATCTGCCGGCAGCAATATGCAGTATCCGCGGTCCATGCCGCATGTCTCGGAATAATATGTTCCGTGTGTGAATGCTCCGTATGTTACGTCTTTTCTGGTGGTGGTAACGGATGCGGGGCATTTTTCATCAATCTGATCGTTTATTATGATAGGTGTGGGTGTGGGGGAAGGTGTCTCGGTCGGGGTGGTGGATGTACCGGGTTGTGTGTCAGTCGAGTCTCCGGTTGATGTCCCGGTCTGAGAGCCGGTGTCTGTACTGGTTGATGACTGCGCTATGTCCGCTCCCGCAGGTGTTGCAGTAGCTGCTTGATCTGCATCCGTTGTGTTATCGTCTTCTGTCTTAATGCCCGAAGCAAAAGCATCCTTATCTATTTCTGTTACTGTTTCTGTTACTTTTTCATTGTTTGTCATGGTTTCCTTCTCCTCTTCGCTTTTTCCACATGAACACAGCATGGTGGTCAGTACCGTGGCTGTAATCAGTGTGAGTATCTGTTTTTTCATAGCGACTCCTTTTCTTTGTCAACCATATTTATAGTTATTTTAGCATAGCCGAGGATGAAAAACAAGGCTTTAGACAGACAGGGAACAGGGGACGGTTCTCCGTTCCCAAAACTGGGAACAGAGAACCGTCCCCTGTTCCCTGAAGAACTGTTCCCTCAAATTTAATCTCTCGGTCTGTATCTCGGATCGTTTTCTTTCTGATAATACAGCTGTTTGTACTTGTACATGTCTTCGTCGGCATCCTTTAATGCGCGCCGGATCTCGCGGCTGTCCTCGATATAGCAGGTGCCGTACGCAAAGCTGATTCCGTTTTCCTTAAGCTCTATGACTTTGTCAAGCTGGGACACCAGTTTTTCAAACCGGTACTTTGAGATATTGTCTACCAGTACCACAAATTCGTCGCCGCCGGCACGGAACACATCGCTGCCGATAAATACGTTTTGGAGCTTCATCGCAGCGTTTTTTAGCAGCAGATCGCCGACCACATGTCCTTCGCTGTCGTTAATATATTTCAGTCCGTTAAGATCGGCAAATACCACGCCTAACGGCCTGCCTTCTTCATCATCGGCAAGGTCTTCCACCCTGTTGTTCATCTCATTTCTGTTGTATACGCCGGTAAGCAGGTCGATGGAGCTTAGGTATTTCAGCCTGTCGAACATCTGCCTGTTTGCCAGATCGGATGATACAAAATATGATGTGAGCTCAAGTATCTCCTTGATGCTGTCCGCTCTTTTTGTCTCAAAATTGGTGGCCCATATGTATCCCAAGAGCTCCCGCCCGTTCTTTAGGGGCACGACTACCATGCTCTCTACCGATGCCGCTTTGATGGAATTATACCACATGGGATTATTGTCTTTTACAAACAGCATGTCCTGCTCGCTGGCGAGTATCAGGCAATTGCTGCCGCCGATGGTATCCTCCCAGGTCACTACTATGTCGTAGAAGTTGTCAAACCAGTTGTCATTTGTGACCAGAGTTGTATTTTCCGCTTTATCTTCGCATAAAATGTCGCAGCTTTTTTTCACGAAATCCAGTGTCAAAATGCAGCAATAGCTGGCCTTACATACTTCACGTATGTCTTTTATTATGGAATTCATGGTTTCGCTGTAATCTCTTACGCCATGAAGCTTGATGCAGGTGTTCAGCACCCTGACCGCGGTCTCATTGGATACGTTGGACATAATCTCGGCGTTGGGCTCGTCGAATATTTCATGGGTATACAGGCAGTAATTAAACCTGTCATCCTCGAACTCAAGCGGGATGGCTGTCATGTTGAACCAGTAATCATATCTCTCAGGGGTTATATAGGTATGATTCTGGTGCTTTAATACGGCTGCATTGTATACAAAGTGCTCAAAATTCAGATCCTTGTCCAGATACGTCTCGTAATTGCAGTTCGGGACGAATTCACAATACTTATGAAGTTTTAACTTATCATACGTTATAGAGTCTATATACGCCTTGTTTCCCGTTACTATACGTATTGTCCCATATGAGTCGCCGGTTATCTTTTCTACAGATAAAATGCAGGCCATACCCGATATGGAATCGACTAATTTCTGAAAATCCATACGCTTACTCCAACTGTGTTTTTTCTGATCTTCTAATTTGTACAAAGTTACTTGTGGATGCTTTCAGCGTTCCCGGTAACAAAATGATTCCGCACATTTTCAATTATATAATATAACAAATTATAAAGATTTAGTCAAGTTTAGTAAAACGTTATACCCCCATCTGCGCGATTAGGCGCTTGCCGTTTTCTTTAAGCCACTTCTCCCATTTTCTGTATTCGGGATATACTCTCAGGATTTCTGCGTAAAACTCCGCCGAATGGTTCATGTGCTTCCTGTGGCACAGCTCGTGCACCACTATACTGTCAAGCACCTCCGGTGGTGTGAGCATGAGCAGGCAGTTGAAGTTGAGGTTTCCTTTTGCCGTGCAGCTGCCCCACACCGTTTTCTGGTTTCGGATGGTGATCCGGCCGTAGGTGACGCCGATCTTTCCGGCATAGTACCGTACTCTTTCCGGGATCACTTCTTTTGCTTTTTCGGCCAGTTCACATATATCGTTATACGAGAGTGCCGGAAGTGTCTCCAGCTCTTCTTTTAGTTTTCTGTCCTTTTGCAGCGTTTTCTCTATCCACGCCCGGTGCTTAGTCAGGAACTCCTTTATCTGTGCCTCCGACATCCTGTACGGTGCCCGCACCTCTACGGTCCCATCCTTTATCGTGCACGAGATAGTCTTACGCCTGCTTTTAATAATATTTACAGGTATATTATTGTATATCATAGGTTCTTCTTTATTCGTTATTTATTCATTCTTTATTCGTTCTTATTTAGTTTTATTCACGCATATTATTGTTTTTGCGTTCTTGCTACTTTGTTTTTCTGTACAGTAACCTTCGCAATCAATATTTTTCATTTCACGGTTGTACTGTCTGATACCCCGCATATTCACGGATCTGCAGAGCTCCGTATAATGCGTATTTCGGGTCGAGGTCTGCGTCGTAGAGCTGGGGACTGTATTCTCGTCTCCAGGATATGCCGTCAGAAAATCCCCAGAATGTGACAGCGTCCATATTGATGCTGCCTGCATCTTTGCGTTCGAACAGCCCTTTTATAAGTTCGTAGCAATACCTGCCCTGCTCTTTTAAGTTTTCATCGGTGGGCGACAGCGGACTTTCGTATTTGCCAAGACCTATGTCCACTTCGGTAAGTTCCAGCTTTAAGCCGGTCTCAGCTAAGATATCGACTGCGTTCAGGTAGTTCGGCAAGTCATCAGCGGTAAACAGATGTGCCTGCAGCCCTATCCCGTCTATGAGGTACCTTCCGTCATTATCCTTCAATGTCTCCACCAGTTCGACCAGGCTCTCTGCCTTGTACTGCTCATTGTAGTCGTTGTAATAAAGGTCAATGGTCTCAGGCGCGTATTTGTCTGCATAGTAAAATGCGTACCAGAGGTAGTCGTCTCCTATTATCTTCGTCCAGTTGTTTTCCCTAATACTGCCGTCCTCCATGACAGCTTCGTTTATCACGTCGTAGGCATAGAAAAGATCGAGATATCCGAGCGTTTGGAGCTCAGCAAAAACACCGCTTATAAGAGCTTCCATACGTGTGAGCATCTCCTCGCGGCTGACATATACGCCATTTTTGTCAAATCCGTCGCGGAATATCCAATCGGGTGTCTGGCTGTACCAGATGAGTGTGTGGCCTCGCATGGCGAAGTTGTGCTCTTTTGCCCAGGCGAGTATTGAGCGTGCTTCCTGGTTGAATTCCACGGTCAGCTCGCCACTTGCGATGCTTTTTTCCTGGTTCAGGATATAGTCGGGTTTCATGGCGTTTTCCATCGTGAGGCTGTTATACTGCTCTGCCACCAGGTCTGCCATTTTTTGATTGTTTATCACGTTTGCGGAGATGCATGTACCTATCTTCATGCCATGCCCCTCAAACACACTTTTCAATGTCTTATCCGTCACTTCCTTCTGCGCCGGCAGCTTCACCTTAGGTGCAGACGCACACGCCGTAAATATCATGGTAAGCATGCAGATGATCAAAATGACCGGTGTAAGTTTTTTCTTTAGCATATTTCCTCCTAAGGGGTCTGACCCTTTTAGTGCATTAACGTGTCAAAGGGGTCAGACCCCTTTGATTCATCTAATAATCGAACCGGCATATCTCGCCGAATATATTCCGGTAAAAGATGCATTTTTCTTCTTCGTCGAAGGCGAGGAAGGTGCCATACCAGAGTTCACTGTAGCGTTCGTCGTTTGCTTCAAATGAGTATTTCTTGCGGGCGCCGTACAGTCCGTATCCGCCTATGTCAAAAGAGTCTATAATGTAGCCGTCCCTGCGCTCTCTCATATCATCGGTAAAGAGGAAATACTCCATGTTGGGCTCCCTATTTTCTGTAAGGCCCCAGGTGGCGTCAATCAGATACCCTTTTCCGTCGAGCGCCAGATAATTCCATTCATGCATATCCTCTTCGGGGTTGACCGGCATGCCTGTGGACTCCTCGGCATCGACTCCGCACTGCAGCAGCAGATACCGGTATAAGCACGCGATCTCCCAGCATATACCCTGATGCTCCATGAGCACTCTGTAGCCCGACTGCCTGTCCATCCACTCCACGTTGTGATCACGCATATCATAGTCGTAGACGGTATATTCCGTCATAAATTCATACAGCGCCAGTGCCTTTTCAAAATCAGTATAATCCTCCTCGAGCACGTCATTCAGTATGGCTGTTATACGCTCCTCAAAATCTTTTTCCTTGGCTAAAAACTCCTCTTTGGGGATATTGTACGTGATTTTGGCACGGCCCTTACCTACATACTCGACCGATGTATATATAAATCCCAAAGGGAAGAAATACTTGGCGAGCCTGCCACCGGACCAGTTCGCACAGCCCTCATTCGGGCATTCATACTCGTCCTCGCCGGCACGCAGGGCATCCACATATCTGAAGAAAGCATCACGCCGCTCCTCGCCGTGTTCCTTAAGGTAGAAGCCTGAGAAAACATGCGGATTGAAGGTATAATTTGCTCCGTCGTTATTGCTCTTGTTCTCCGGATGGAGTGTATCGCTTTTCTTGGGCTTTACTACCTCGGGATTGGCCTGTGCCGTAAGGATAAAGTTGTTGGCGAACTCCATCTCTGCCATAAAATCGCCTACAGATTCAGCTGTACCGTCATGTTCCGTCCTGTCGGGCGTGATAACGATATTGTAATCATCCTTGGCTACAGTCAATAGCTTAGTAAGACATTCCGCCGGGTCATCCTTTGTAAAATCACAGAACCCTTGTATCGGCGATGTTTCATTTCCTGCACTCCATAAAAGGATCCCGCGGCTGCCGTCCTCATTGTCTGTTTTAAGAATGACATATCCGTCACCCAAAGTCCCGAGCGGGCTTAAGTATTCGCATCCGGGTATATCCTCTTCGCGCAGCACACCCGATACGGTGCGGGCATCCATATCATAGCGTCTGTATTCGTGTCTGTATTTATAGGTCTCCCTGTCCACGCAGAACTCACTGCCGCCGCACAGGACATTGCCCTTCATGAAGCTGACGCCTTCACCGAGACTGCTCTTCGGGAATGCATACCCTTCTGTCACATTTCCCGGCACATGGAAAAACCACGTCGATCTGGAGCTTATGAGATCAAGGCTGTCATAGGAAGGCGGGTTGTAGCCCTTCCACTCGTATCCGAGCTCCGTATTGCCATCGGTGATATAGGTGATCTCGGCTGATTTATCACCGTCGTTGGTGGTAATGCCGGCTTTATCATCGTCACCTGCTAAATAAAAGTAAGCCGTTTTAAGATAATCCTCATCATCCACTGCCCAAAAACACTTCTGTCCATCATATGTTCCGAGATATCCGTTGATCTGGTATTGCGGATCGTAATCATGTTCGTTTAACTTTTTCCCCTTAAAATCCGTAGCTATAAGCTTGTGGTCTTTTTCACAACTAAACCAGATATACCCGTCCGAGTCCACCCCGAGCATTGCGGAATAATCCTCATCCGGTGTGAATGCCTGCACCTCTTTCAGCTCATCATTTAATACATGTACGGTCCTGCCCTCCATCTCCTCTATGATGACTGTACCGTCATCCAAGAGGAAGGGCTCGTTGATCATAAAATCAAATTCATATCTGTACTGAATACTGCTCACAGTGGGCTGCATCAGGACGAGGATGTTCCTATCGGTGTACTCGGGTATGTAATCCGGGATGTCAGCGGATCCAGGTATATCGCTGTATTCCGGAGTGTCCTCAAAATCCTGCACATCTGTATCTGTGACGGCATCGTCGCCTTCTGTATTTTCTGTATCTGCAGAAACATCATTTGCTTCGAAATCTTCTATATCTGCAGGTACATTGTCTGCTTTGGAATCTTCTATATCTCCAGAGACATCATCTGCTGCAGTATCATCAATTTTCTCAGGTACATCTATCCAAAAAAGTGTGTATTTCCCTGCATACTTATTGGACATAAAGTATCCGTTCTCGTTATCTATCTCTGTTAAAGGTATGCGGTAAATATCATCCCGTCCTACAGTCTCATATGCCGTCTTGACAAAAGGCGGTGCCGGAGTCGGCTCCGGAGTAGCTGTGGGCATAGGTGTCGCTGTAATGCCAGAGGTACCAGTAGGATCCGAATTGCCCGTGCCTGTATTCCCGGAGTCTGTCCCGGTGACCATGGCCGCGTTCCCTGCGTCGCCACCATTACCCGGCTCTTCACTCTTACTGCAGCCCGTAAGCAACAGCACTCCTAATAATAATGATATAAACAGCATACTGATTTTTTCTATAAGTTCCATAATACTTCCTTTCTTACAACACCTGTCCATCGAATACTATAAACATGCATTATGACAGTTGTCCATCATATACTATAAATATGCAATGTGACATGTCAGTGACAGAAAAGAAAAATTTTAGCGTATTTTATCAAAAAACTTAAATCCAGTCACCGAATTGTAAGATATGACGGATATAATACCGTACAGATGGAAAAAAAACAGTCCCCGGATATGGGAACTGTAGGTAATATATTAAGGAACGGCTCTGTTTGTCATATCTGTGTGACAGGAGAACCGTCCCCTTGTCACATTCATAGGAGACCCCCATGGAAATATTATTTGAATTCATATTTGATGTAGTAGTAGAATTGCTTTATGCCGGTGGCGAAGCCGCAGTCAGGAACAGTAAAGTCCCCAAGCCTATCCGTGTCATGATCGCTGTCATCGGTATATTGATATTTGCCGCAATTATCGGCTTAATCGTGTTTGTCGGCGTCGACATCATGCGGAGCCGCAGCGTGATCGGCGGCCTGATCATAGTGGCTGTGGCTGTGTTGCTGCTCGTCATGATGGTAAAGAAAGTCAGAAAAGGGAAATGCAATTAAATACAAGTATCTTATGATTTTCCTATCAACTGCATCAATCCGTCGTAATCCAGCGGTATGCCGACATATTCGCATACTTTGTTAAAATATACTGCGAGATCTTCCGTCCCGTTGTTCGACGTGATGTTAAAGAAGTATTTGTAATTCTCTGCTTTGGGTAATGCGAGTCTTACCGCATCATAATACTCAGAGTGTGCCACCAGGATATCGGCTGTCACGGTCTCGGTCTCTTTGTTATGGCCAGAGTAGACTTCAAATGAAAAAGTAACACACTCTCCCACCATATCGTCTTCAATCCACGCCTTATGGGTACCATTAGGATTATACAGCAGGATCATCTCATTAACAAAACCATGCTCTAAGTAATAATCACTCTGGAGTATCAAACTGAGCAGCTCTCCCTCACGGGTTCCGCTGAATGTTGTGCTATAGTTAGGGTTCTGACGGTCAGTTTGATTCCCGTCGGGCTGGTGTGTCTCGTCTGTCTGTTGTATACCGTCATTTTGTTGAGTCTCACCATTCTGGTGTATACCGTCATTCTGTTTAGGTTTTAGGTTCTCAAGCCATGTCTTATCTTCCAACGGATTCCACGGCTGCACTCCTACGAACTCCGTCGCTTCTTCCCACGTGTTAAATGATTTTTGGCACACACCGGGCGCATGACTAGAAGTCATCCTTTCCATCTCATCTATCGCATCACGTTGCTTCCAGTCCTCCGCTATCATGTCATATATACCCTGAGAAAAGCCGTAATACTCGGCCTTAAGGAGATGGGCTATGGTAACGGGCGTACCGGGATACAAATCATCATAATCCACAGTAGGTGTAGGTTCGGCTGTTGTGGGGGATGGTTGATCTGTTGTGGATGTAGGTGTTTCAGGCTCAGTTTTAGAGCAGGCAGAGAAGGATAATATAAGAATTAATATACATAGGAGTATTAAGATTTTCTTCATAGGTTGGACCTCCTGAAATGATCAGTGGGACGGGTAAATGTTGAATTCATTTACTATATTTTTATTAGTTATAATGTATATACGTGTTATAAGAATATTATACTACTTTCAATGGGAAAATGCAATTATCAAGGTAATTGATTTACTGTAAAACATATTATAATGTTACTTGACAATACCTCAATTATGATGTAGTGTTCAAAGTAAAGAGAGTATGTTTGAAGATTTTCCTTAGGAGGTAGAAATATGCCATTTACAAAAGTCTATATATCAAAAGAAAAACAAGAATTAGAGCAATTAATTACCTCTAATGATGAATCACGTAAAACTTATGATGATTTACAAACCAGAATAAACCAGCAAAAGAAGCTTATGACTATGTAGAAGGCCAAAAATCTTACCTTATCTGATATTGCCAAAGCTACGGATTTTCAATAAATAATCCACTGAATTTAAAAAGGCACTGTTGCTACTATCAAATCTTTTTTCAAATATCTTTCCGAGATAGGGCAATGTATTCAATTTAAAACTAACAAAAAGAAATAAAATGATGTATTGGATTATTGTTAAGATTTATTTCCCATCCTTTTCTGAGAGTCATCATTTTAAATTCAATGTTGATTTCTTTCTCTGTATAATGTAAAATATATAAATTATAAACATATCCATGGAGGGAATAATTTAATGTCAGAAGATAAAGATTTTAATAACAATACTCCTAATAATAATGATACTAACAAAGTTAAATATAAAATAAACACTCATAAAAAGCAATTAAAAGCAGGCGAGAAAGTAAATGAAAATAACGACTCAAAGGGAAAAAAACTATTATTTTTTTCTATTCTAGCTGCAATACTTGTTGTTTTTGTTCTTGTTATAATACTTGTCATTGTTAAATCGAACAATAGTGACAAAACAACATCAACAAGACGAAACACCTCCACAAATAATACAGATTCTAGTACAGATAATTCGAATATACACCCCGACAAAGATAATACCACTCCACAATTAACTCAACAAATAGAAAAATTAGAATTCAACGCTAATACAACTGCTGAACTAAGCATGTGGTTTATTGCAGATTTAGTTGATGAACCAATGTTTGTTATCTATAAAAAAGCAATAGACGAAATGAAAAAAGATTTTCCAAATATAACTATAAATTGGGAAACATATACAACAGAAACATACAAGTCAAAAATTAAAACCGCTATCGCTAACAACGAAGTTCCAGATATATTCTATTGCTGGTCTGGTTCTTTTTTAGGTGACTTTGTTAATACAGGCAAAATATACTGTCTCGATGATGTATTAGATAAATACATTGGGAACGGCCTATCTGAAGCAATGTTGGATAGCTCAACATTTAACGGTAAACACTATGGTATACCCACAGCAATGAATTATGTTACGCTCTTTGCCAATCTTGATATGCTTTCTAAAGTCGGATATGATCATATTCCTTCAAACAAAGAACAACTTTTTGATTGCTGTGATAAACTCCTCTCCAAAGGATACATTCCCTTCGGATGTTCTTTTAAAGAAAATTGGTGTATTACCGCATATTTAGAACCTATTATTGAAAACACAATCGGTGCAGAAGAACTCTATGATGTTTTCAGAAACGAAAAAACTTGGAACAACGATGGTATTATCCAAGCAATTGACACATTTCAACAGATGATCAACAGAGGATATTTTGATCGTGATGCTTTTTCTCTCAGTAACGAAGAAACAAAAGCGAATTTCATGGCAGGAAAATATGCATTTTATCAAAATGGTAGCTGGAATTGTAGTGATTTTTCAAATACCACTAAGACTTCCATTAATATTATTACAGGTGAGTGGCCCGCAATGACGTCCCGATCCATAAAAAAACAATTTAATGGTGGTCCCACTGATACTCTTTGTGTATCTGCTTCTTCAAAAAACGCTACTATAGCAGCTGAGTATGCTACTCAATTAGGGAAGCTTATTAGCAATTATAGTTACTATTATGAAATAAGTTTTCCTACTTGGTCGATTCCCATTGAAAATGATCTGCTATCCTCTGACTCTTTTGATAATAATGATAATCTTTTTAAAACGTGTGTTCAACTAGGTTTGTCAGCTGATGAATTTGTTCTTTATGGGGATTATGCCATGCGAGCTAATGAAGCCAATATTTATTTAACCTATGTTACACAATTATGCAATAATAGCATTAATGGCATAGAATTTGTTGCAAAACTAACCCAAGAGATACGCTAATATCAAAGGTACCTATAGAACCGGACGCTCTATAGGTACCTTTTTTTATTAATCATTAATTCTCCAGTTTATATTAAGTATTTACTCTTCCACTCTTTTTCATATTGATATGCTATTTCTGACAAATCCGTATAATCCATATCTGCTTTCAAATTACCTTTTGAATCTACTACAATAGTCATATTTGTCCATTTACTTGTATTTTCTCGCTCAGCACTTAAAACTTCATCAATTTTCTCAAAAGAATCAAACAGATCATCTTCCTTAACATCGTTAAGATCAAAACACTTAATATACTTATCGTCAATTTTAATATAGAAACAAAAACTATAAGACAATTCTCCATATTCTAAGTAAATAACTACTTTATCCCATTTCTTAGGGAAATACTTACTAATTTCATCAAAAATCATCTGAAAAACATTTTCCATATTTAATTAATACCCCCATTCCCATTTTTTAATATCACTGAAGTCTTTTCACCATTTATTGTATAAGTAACTCTAAAACTTGACGGCCTATTTGAATCATCCGTATATTTGGGTTCTACTTTCAATCGAACATCATCTCCTTGTTTTACCGCATCCGATAATTTTGTCTCGATTTTATAAAAATCTCCTTGGGCTCTATTCAAATCCTTATCCATCGGTACAAGATTTTCCAAACGATCACTTCCGTCAAACTGATGAGCAATTAAATGTCCCCTATCATCGGTCTCTCTATAATCTTGATTAGCATACTTTTTAACATCTTCCATATTTCGCGGATTTTCTTCATTCGCCATTCTTACTTTTCCTTCTGCCGAAATGATCCTCCCCAGACCATCCGTTTTATATATATACTCTTTTAATGTATATACAATATTGGGTAGCAATTTACTATCCTCACGATATTTTTTTCCATCATCATCAAATGACTCACGAGTTCCATCATATAATACTGTTTCCTGTGGTCTATTATTCTCAACTTCCGAACTTAATGAACTTTTATCCCTAACTTCATCTATCCCACGATCATATACCGTTTTTTCTGAATTAAAATCATTCTCTGAAGTTTTTTGAGAATCATCACGGTTCTCCTGTTGAATTTCCGTTGCCGAATACTCTTGAATCGCCTTATTATATTCTGTCTCAATAGAATCATATCGTTCCTTTACAGACATCTCCTTGTTAGGCCTAATATCACGATAACTATCTGCAGAATGCGATTTCATTTCCGTATTATCCGATTTAAAACTTTCTCCTATCAAAATACTCCTCCTCCTTTTTTGTATTCTTCCAAATACTTATCAACAACCACACCAAAAGATGTATCTCTTAATGATTTTTCATGTAGTATCAACATAATAGCAATATCTATTTGTTTTTTAGAATAACCTTTTATAGAAGGATCAAGTCTATCTGTTATGGCATTAACTAATTCATGTATATCAGAATAGTCTTTAGCTTCTTGAATTGCATCTTCTGCTTTTAGTAAATCATAAAGAAGACTTCTCAAATTATTCCACCCATGATCACTCTCTAAATCAATATAATCCAATAACTGAATTTTGATATTAGTTTCTATTCTTGATCTTATAACGATATCTTTTAGTTCTATTAGATCCGTCTTATCCCCTCGCTTTAGCAATTCGTTATCCATAATTGTTTTCAGTAACGATTCAGATATATCTCTATCTTTCAATATCAAATTCTCATTCACATCTGGATTAAATACATACTTAGGTGTATTTTTCTCAAATCTATCTACTTTACATAGTACAGGCTGAACCCATTCATTCTGGTAAACCGCTGCAACTCCACATGGCAACTTAGCCACTTCTCTAATTTGATCATCATTAAGATTCGCCGCTTTTCCAACCAATTCTCGGTCCGTCTCATCCGGCAATTTCATTATGATTTTAGTATTAGTGTTTCGAATCGCAGACATATCTACAAGCCCAGGAGCTTGATCAACTATAATAAAACCTTCGCCATATGTTCTCATCTCCGCTATGGAATTTGAAATCATTTCAACACTTTTTCCAAATAAATTAGCGCCTTCTTGTGATTGATCCATAGAAGTCCTACGTAATAAATTATGAGCTTCTTCCAAAATCGTAATATGTCTCAATTCAGAATTCATTGCAATATCACTTGACATGCGATATTCTTGGAGTTTCATTACCAACATACCCATTATTAAGGCTTTTGTTTCCGTTGAACCTACTCTACTTAAATCTATAATAGTATTTTTATCAAATAACTCTGTATCAGAAATATCATCCGTTGTAAAAATCACACCATTTATTCCTGTAGTCAATGCTTGCAATCTAGTAAGTAATGAACCTTTATAAGCACCTTTATTCTCACTATCATATTCGCTATTTTCAATAATTATTTTAATATTTCTTGCCACATCCTCAAACATTGGGAACAATCTATTTCCATATTTATTATTAGATGTAATTAAATCCCAACCACATTCTTTGTATGATTTTTCAACAGCACTCTTTAACACAGCAGGCATAGCTGCATACATCGGCCAACAAACATTAAAAATTTCTATTAAACGATCTAAATGCTCTAACACATGTATTCCTTCTGGAAAATAGAACGGATTAATCCTTAATAACGGAGAAATATACGGATTCGTACCATAAACAAAAACATTTTCATCCATGCCAAAAACATGTTTATATTCTCCCTTTGCCGGTTCAATTACCATAAAAGTAGTTTCTGGTCCTTTTACACTATTCAATATGTGATATACCGTATTACTTTTTCCTGAACCAGTACTACCAGTTATAAAGGTATGAGATTTCAAGGATTCTTTAGAAAGCCATACTATATTTTTTTCAACATGATTCATGTGAAATACTTTTCCAAGGTTAAATTGACTCTCTTCATTATCATACAAATCATATTTTACTACACTTCTCCCAAATTCCGCACATTCCAAAACCGGTAAACCAGCTATAGATTTTTGAGGAAAATTCAACGAGTAGGCTAATTCTTTTCCTGACAAGCATGTTGTTGGTGTAATAACAGCTGGATATTCAATAAACGAATGCTCTCCTTCAAGTAGAAATGGATTGAGGCAAAACAACGGATGTCTTAATTCCCTTATATATGAAGATATAATGCTTGCTATGCCTTTTTCATCCTCAACATTACCTTTCCATGTATTAATAGCTGATTTAGACATATAGGACTCTTCGCCTTGCGTAAGGGCCAAATAAGAATGTGCCACATTATTAGCAACACTTTGATCTTCGCTCAATACATAGGCAGCAAAATCCCACATTCCTAATGCCGTACTCTGTTCATATCTTTTCATTTGGTTTTCAAGAATTTCTAAAGCATGTTTTATGTTATAATTAGTAAATGTCTGAGTTATTCCCTCAGATTTTCCCATTGTTGCTGTCACAGTAGAAGAACGTGCAAAACTTGCACCAAAATTCAATCCCAAATTTGTATTCTTAACTATTCCAGAAGTATTAGATAATGCTTTTGTTACAGCCTTTCCAAAGGTGTTAGCAACAGATGAACCAGTCATTTTTGAAACACTATTTGCTATTGCACTAGCTTTTCCATGTGTAATAGTATCTGCCAAAGACATACCTGCTTGTTTTGCCTGATTTTTAAGCCAGCCTGTTGTATCAGTTATGCCTTTTGACTCACTATAACCCTTGCTAGTACTATCACTACTTCCCCACGTACTACTCTCACTAACTGTTTTTGTATGCGAGGTACTTTCAGACATATTATAATTTGCCGTTTCACTAAAACTAACTTCTACATCAGTAACAAAAGCATTTACTTCTACACTTTCCGTCGCGGAAAATGAACCCCCATGTGATTCTTCACTAGTTTTACCATCACTAATAGATGTTCCTGACTGATATGAGCTATTTGTCCCGTGACTTTCATTTATAGAATTTGTAGTTTGACTAGAAGTTGCAGTAGATCCACTTGTCCCAACTGTATCCGTTATACTTTCATTTATTCCGTCTGTATGAGCAGTACTCTCCGAGTCTGTAACTGTAGTTCCGTCTGTTGTTGTATCACTCTCGGACTTAGTATCTGTTTGTGAAGAATTCTCGGTCTTACTATCCGAATCAGTCACAGAAGTATTCGTACCATTTTGAACTCCAGCACTTGCACCGACATTGACTCCAATGGTGGCAGAAGAACCAAACGAACTGTAATCAGTATAATGGTAATCTGTCTGCCAAGACGCATAAGGAGCAAGACCAGAATACATTGTTCCTAATCTTAATTTTCTTTCTTCAACATCCTTAATTGGGGTTGCCAAAAGAACTATAGTATACTCCTTGGCCTTGGAATCCGGAATTATTCCATCTAATAATTTTTCAATGGTTTGACTTATGAATTTTTCAGATTTTTCTGTAGGAATATTGGATGCCGTAGAAACAGAAAAAGCCTTATCATTTTTTAGACAGGGGATAATACCTATTCCATCATTATCCGCCCATGTTGCACCAGGAAAATTACCTTTTATAGCTTCTATCAGCCTGTCCTTAAATATACTTACATTTACATTGTTTGTTTCATTTTTTGTATTGACCACAGCTAAATATACATCGGTTTTTTCTTTTTTTCTGTTAAAAACCAATGCAATATTACAATCTTCATTTGCAAGCACAGCATATACATTTACTAATTTCTCAAGATTATTTTCTTTAGCATCTGTTACCCACTTCGTAATATTTATATATCTAATATTATGCAAAGGGTCAAATGGCATTCCATATTCAGCATCCTTCATAATTGGTAGATATAAATCTTTTATTTGAGGTAAGTAAGCATTATATATTTCTATTCCAACCGCAGATAACATCCTGTTAGTTAGCTCTTCCGCCGCATAATCATTAGGGTTGGGCATTTCAAGCAGGTAATTATCTCTTGCATTCTGTACTTCTTCCACCTGTAACGGGCTTAATTCTGCAAGTTGAGCTACTTTATTTCCAACTTTAGTTCCAACTCTTCTTACAATGCTTTTTATTCCCATATATCCTCCATTAATCAGCTGTTTTCCAAGACATCATTTCTTCAATCGTGTTTAATGACTCCCTAATAGTGTTTTGATGATTTTGAAACTCGGTAATTCTATCTGTGTTTTCCTTTATCATTTCTGTAAGTCCACGAAGATCTGAATTATAAATGGTTATATTTTCTTCAATAACACTTTGTAATCTCTGTTGCCAAATCTTAAAGCTTTCAAAACAATTGTCATTTATAGATTTTGCCATATCATCTATATTCTTTTGCAGTTTTGTATTATAACTAGAAACAAGCAATTTTGTATTTAATTTTTCTGAGAAGCCAAAATTAAGACCAAATATACTTCCTCTTAAAAACTTTGCTTTTATAAATAATTTTTCTGATTCATCATCAAACAACAATTGATCATAATTTATTATAACCTCTGACACCTCAGATCTTTGTTGTGTAGAAAGAGCATCAGAATTTGTTATTAACTTAATCATCTTATCTCTATATTCCGTCGCTCTATCTTGCCAATAAACTCTTGCTTCTGCACTCAATTTAGATTGTGCATCTATACTACTTTCTTTAAACTTTCTTTTCACGAGTAACAATAGTTTATCAGAAGTCTCTTTATCTACATTTTTTCTTCTATCATCAGCAGTATTTTTCTTTTCTTTGAGTTTTGCCGAATCGCTTTTCCAATCGTCCGCAAGTGTTTTCATCGCTTCAAAGAAATTCCCTTTAAACAGTTTTTGGGCATTCTCTGACAGATTTAATTTTCTATCTTTTTTTGCAACCTCCACTTGATTTTGATATAAAGTAAGATTTTCGTCCAGAGCTTTTTCTTCATTAATCTTTTGTTCACTTACATCAAGTTTCTCTGTAGTATACTCATAATGGCAAGCTTCTCTAACATATGATCTAATATGCTTTTTTGAGTCATTCTCATATTCCGAAATCAATTCAGAAGTTTGTTTCCTTAATCCTTCAACCAAACTAAGTTTCTTCGTATCAAGTTCTCTTTCCCACTGTTTTTTAGTTCTATCAAGTATAGCATTTTTTTCTGCTATTCTTCTACCTGTTTCATCTATTATTCCTTTTAAGAAAATATATACCATCTGACATTTATTGTAAGCTGCATGTCTACTTGCAAACTGCTCCATTTCCATTTCTACGCAATAGAGTCCACTATTGGCATAAATGATATTATCACATTGAGCGGAATAATCCAGTGCTCTTTTCTTCATTTGCTCTGGCATAATATTATACTCATAAAGTTTTTTATATGTTCGAGCAGATGGATTAGAAAACTTTGTCTCTTTCTCTTCAAAAACATCAGCCAAGTATTCACTTACAATACCATCAAAATTCTTAGAACCCAACCCCATTACGGACGAAACAAAATATATTCCACTTGAATACATTTTACTAACTGATTCGAAATCCATAATATTATTTATATCTTCTTCACCAAATCCGTTTTTAGGCAATTCTACAGAATCGGCCTTATTAATCACTATCATTGTGAATCTTTTATCCAACGCACTTATTTTATTCAATTTTTCACATAAAGTTGCATTATCTACACTGTCAATATTATCATATTGTGAAACCCATACTGGAATACCATTAGAAAAACCTTCAAGTGATTCCATCAATACTTTTTCATGATCGACATTTGAATACGAATTTGATCCTGGTGTATCAAAAATTACAAATTCATTATGTGATTGTCCTAATTTGCCATTCTCACAGAATGGTATTTCAATTTTTACAACATTACTTATTACAATATTATTTCTATCTTTTCTTTCATAAAAATTCAGAATATCAATAGTAACATTCACCATCTTAAAAAGGCAATCAGCATGTTTAGATTCTATTTCCCCTAAAATTTCCTGAATTAAATCCTTATTCTTATCTCCTACTAATACTCTACATTCCTTCTCATCAAACAATAATTCAAATTGCTCATTCAAATATGTAAACGTAACTTTGGCTCTATCTGGTTGATTTGATCTACTAATTTCAAATATTTTTGCCGTAACAGGATCTCCACCGCTTGGTAATATCTCATATCCAACCAAAGAATTAATAAACGTAGATTTACCAGCACTATAATTTCCAAATATACATATAGGAATAATATCCTTTAACGCGTCCGACACTTTTTCCAACCCTTTAGTGATTGACCTATCATCTCTAACAATATCTTTAATCAATGGTTGTACTTTATTAAAAATCTGCTTTGTATATACTAAAATATGTCTTGCATTTTCAAGTACTCTATTTGAATAAGATAAACTAACCTTATCGGCTATACTTTCCTCATTACAGAGTTTATCCAACTCATTATACTCATCTGCAGTACCTTCAAAAATGATTTTTATTTTATCATTTCCGGTATAGTACTCTGAAATAATGGTGTCTACAATCTCATTAACTTTGAACGGAAGGAAGATTTTTTCATCATCATTCTCTCTAAGTCTACTATTAATACTGTTTTGTTTAATATCTTCCCATGTATCACTCTGCACATCGTATCGATAAAAACCGATACTTTTATTATAAGGATTACTAACTATCTTTATTGTCGTCATTAACAGTTCTCCCTTCACAATATTTTTTTATTTACTAAAAACGCTAATAATTCTTTCTAACTTTTAATCCCTATATTATTTCCCTCATATTCACAATCCTCCTTGATTAGATAATACTATATTTATTATATCGTCACTATCAAAATAAAACATTATAAAATTTTAATATATATTATGGAATTATTATAGATAAACAATAAAAAGAAAATCTTATATATCAAAAAAAGATTGCACTAGGCTTATAATCTTTCCTTTCTGCAATCTTTAAACCAATAAAGCTTTATGTAGAAATAGTACTAGATGAACAATTCGAAGATGATGTATCTGTAACTGACCAACTATCATAATCGGATCGCGTATTAGAATATGACAGTTCCATATCTATGCGATTTATTACTTCCCATAAATTATACATATACTTTTGCCAATTATTCTCTTCTGGGATTTGCATTTCTAAACCAAACTGAGTATATTTATCATCTTTTACTTTATCTGCCGCCCATTTCCAATAGGTCTCCGCCTTGTCATCGTCTTTATTGATACCTATTCCATTTTTGTACATAATTGCCAACGGAATTTTAGCAAATTCGTAACCATCATCTAATAGGCTTTTCAATAATTCATATGCCCGTTTAGGATTATACAACCTAATATCATGGCCTAAAATACAACAAAGAGCCATGTCCCATTTATCCTTTACATCATTGATTTCAGATATTCTTAATAATCTATTAGTTAATAACCTAGACGGAACCATCGTATCTGTTTTTGAATAACTCGTGCTACTAGTAACGTTATCATATGACATATTATAATCTCCTAAATATAACTAAAAAATCTATTATTAAGTATTTTAAAAAATTATATCATAAAGATACTTTATTTGCCAACTATTTTATTCTCTATAAACTAATATTTTTGTAGGTGTAGCACTTCCTTTCCACTCTTTTATTATTGGATCAACACTATTATAATATTTACATTTACATCCATTTATATATTGATTTCTTCTTAACTCATTGATTCTTTATTATATATTTTATTATTCGTAAAAATGTAATAGTGACCAGGTTTAACCCAGCCACTTATACTCTTAAGCTATAGCCAGTTTACTTAGTAGCTTCCCTAATGAAAACCCAATACTTTCCTGCTCCTCCTTAGCCTTGATGTATTTATCACTCATACTGAAATCACTCTCAGTTCTTAATTTCTTAAAGATCATTGCTGTATTGTACGCATCTGCAAATCCGTTATGAAACTCGCCTTCTGCATCGATAGCAGCCATGTTGACTGCTTCTTCAAGCTTGTATACCTTATCAGCTTCTATCCTGTTGCTGAATTCCTTCTGGCAATCCAGCCAGCCTTCATACAATGCCTCGAGCCATGCTGAGTTTAAATTCTTCTGCTCTGTTTCTCTTTTCAACTGGTGCAGATCTGAAGTACTCCATGATACCATTACAGTATCCTCAGGCAACCAATTCTTTAAATGATCAAGTACAGTTTCAAGTGTTTCACTCTGGGATACTGTATACTGTGTGATACCGGTGAGGTTGCGTATATATGCATCTACATAACCATGTTCAGGTCTTATGTACTCGTTGAAGGTACTTACCACATTAAAGTTTTCGTCCATAAGTACTACTCCTATCTGGATGAGTTCATACTTTAACTTGTACTGCTCTGTTCTTGCACACGGAACAACGTTACAAAACTCTTCATCAATTACTGCGTAATACATAGGCGTTCTCCTTTCGAATCTAGTCCTTTAGACTTGTTCTATATAAAAAATATACACAATCATATGTACCATTAATGGGACTTATGCTTGATTTTTTAATTAAAAGCATTTTTTTTACAATCTAATTATAGAATACAAAACGACGCTTATATAAAAAAGTATTCCATATTTCTATCTACATATTCCCTATCCTTAAAGGCATTCTTTCCTAGTTCATCATCCAATCAACAACGAATATAAAAATGCACCTCTGTTCTGTATTTTGATTTCATTATACATAATCAGAAGTGCATTATTTTGTCCATAAATGTTTAAATTCAACTATTATAATTCCCGCTGTTATTCTAAAAGAGTAAACAGACGATCAATTCTCTTTAATCCCCATTCATCTACTGTTTCTATATCCCATTTTTGCAAATCATTTTTTATCTCTTTTATTACGTGGTATCCTGATTTATTATACTCATTTACTTTATCTTCCGGATGAAGGATCCCACGTCCACCCATATCTCTATTAATATTTCTTTCTAGGAGAACAAGATTCCCTAATCCGTTCATTTTTATCTTTTCACCGTCTTTTAGATTACTAAACAGATTTTGAGAGTATGTATGTTCTATATCATACGGGTTATCTGAAAAGAAAATCTCTTTTATCAAAGCATCTGAAGAACTATTACGTATTTCAGCATCAATTGCAAGTATTAAACATGCCAACTCTATTCCTAATTTAGTGTATGACAGACCATCATCAATAAGGCAATCTGTAAAAACAGATTTTATATTTTTAGAAGAATCATAAGGGTTATACCATATACAACCAGCTAATTCGTTTTCCACACCTTCAAAATCACATGATGCCAATTTAGGTAAAATGCTATTACACATCTTAGTTTGTACAGGATTAATAACTTTGGCATATATTGTAGAGTTTACAACAAAGTACTTAAGTATTTCATACGATATTTTCACTGCTTTATTATAAATATCATCTGTAACTTCTTTTTTCTCAAACCAGTAACAACATACTACAATAAATGGGATTGTCCAATATCTACTGTATCTGGTTCGACAAATAAGCTTATATGCCCATGTCTCTTTTTTACCTGAGCATATAGTATTATTTTCTAATCTAGATAATAGGTCAATATAAATTTTTACAAATCCATTGAATACATTGTATGCCAACATCTCTTTGCATTCTGTTGGATTCTTAAAAACTTCATCGAAGAATTTTTCATTAGATTTGGACAGATTCTCATAACCCTTTTTATATTTTGCACAAATACAATGCTTATATACTGTTAATACATCTGCCATATAAAAATGATCCTTTTGGGGTTTATCATGATTATATTCATCAATTAATTGATAACTCTCATTTATAAGATCCATCCATTTATCATTCTTTTCAATTCTTCTATTAAGATAATCAAAGTATTGAATCTTAAAAATATCCGCTCCGTTTAGATCCATTCCTGTCGTATTAATAGTATTAAATATGTTAACTATTTCCGGTAAAGACATATTTTCATCTTTAGTAACAAGCTTGACAACATAAAAAGAATCAATAATATAATCATAAAAATCCTGAAAGCAAAAATTAGTCTCAAACAAATCTATGCATTTCGTATATAACATACGAGCATTAGCCTCATATTTACTAACAGCATTTGATATGTCATAGTTTCCACGTTTTATTTTTTTCAAAGGATCTATTTCTGATTTCTGGAGAATACGTTCAACCTCTGAATTTGCATCCGATGAATTTTTATATACAATATTGATATCATTGATACCAGATAGATTTGACAGTTTTCGCAATACATATAAGAACAATTTGACGGTAGTAAGTCTTTGCTGTCCATCAACAATTTGTAGTACTCTGTCTACTTCATTAAACTGCATGGTTCCAAAAAATATTTTCTGCTTATTATTCCGATACCCATCAATAATCGTTGAAAGGAAATCATCAATTTGATTTTCTTCCCATGAATATGGTCTTTGATATACCGGAACAACATACTCCTGTCCGAATAATTCTTTTAAACATACCACACTGGATTCTATTGGTAATTGCATTTTTCCTAGCATATTATTAGTATCCATGTTTAAAACCTCACTTCTTAAGTCTTTTATTCTATTTGGTAGCTCATTTAACATCGTATTGCTATACTATTTTGGGATTTATACCTAAGAACTTCTCAATGGCGAGTGTTACTACTTGGTTCAATGATATTCCGTTTTTTACGGCATACTCTGACGCATGCTCATGAACGGCAGGCGATACTCTGACATTAAAACTGCCGGTAAACTCCTTTTGTGGTTCTTTTCCAATCTGTTTACAATAATCCAGATAGTTCTCGATACAATCATGGAACGAAGTCTCAAGTTCCTGAATTGACCGACCGTGGAAATTCAGCGAATCTGAAACTCCAAATACTTCACCGACAAAGATATTATCTTCCTCATCATATGAAATTGTAGCTCTATAATCCTTATACTTCATAAAATCTGACTTAGTTTTCATAACTCTCTCCTATCTCATTTAGGAACTGTTTTACCTTTTCAATTTGATACTTATATAATTCATTTCCCGGATGCGGTCCATCAAACTGAATAATTCTTTTGGAAGTAATATGAACATATCCTATTCCTGATCCACGTCCGCCTTGGAATTTATTACAATTACAATTCTTCATTAATGTGTCCAGTTCACGTGTCGTGAAGTTCTTTGGATATGGCTTTCTATATAGCTTTTCCAACAATTCTTTTTTCTTAGACATACGTCTCCTGTCCTTGCAACTATTTTTTAGTTGCAATTATATTTTATAGTATATTATGCATATTGTCAATAGTATTCATATTTATTAATACTCTTTTTATCTTTTCCTATACACCGTGTCATACCACATCCCGTGTACAGTTGCGGTCCCGTTGGGACTGATCTTCACGGTGTCCCAGATACTTTTACTGCTTTGGAAACCGTATATCTGCTTCCTTTTGCTTTTCTTTATGAAACCCTTTATCTTCTCCAATATCATTGCATCCTCCCCTTAGAAACTGACCGCATAATACTTTTCCATAAAGCTTTCACTGCTGGTCAGGTGAAATCCGTTGCAGTACTCGCACCAGTAGTAATCAAGCTTCTTGCCGCGTTCCTTCTCAAACAGCTTCCTGTACTTGTTGGCTGCGTGTTCGTCACGATATCTTTTCTTCCTGCCACATTGTCTCCAGATTTTGTATACCATATTTTTATCCTCCTTAAGGTGTGTGTATTAGCTTTTCTAGCTTACCTATATGGTACACCATCATAAGTACCATTTATGGGACTTATGCTAAGAAAATCATGATTGTTAAATATTTTTTAGGAAAACCGGAGATTTTATGATTATATATATATATATGTGCAGCAATCAAAATGCACCTATGATCCGTCTTATATTTTACAGAAACATAAGTGCATTTTTATGTACGAAATTAACATTATGGGAATAAAATAATAAAATTTTAATTGACAAACATACATTCAGATAGTATTATAATTACTAAGAAAGGTACCGCCTTAAAACAGACTTTACAGACGGTTTGCCTTGGTTAATATGTTACAAAAAAAGCAACACTACCTTGGCGATGGGCGGTTGCTTTTTTTATGCTCTTGTCGTTCTATAAGCCTTAGCACAAAGAGCCCGGTTGACGATATCGCCCCCACGACTCTTGCTATGACCTGAATGATTTCCCACATAATAATCAGCATTTCCTTTCATCAAATACTATCCCCATACTATCAACCTCCTTTATCAAAGGGAAGCTCGTACAGTTCTGTACGGGTGAAAGGCAAACCGTCCGTTACCATCTGTTTTGTCTTAGCGGTACCATTATTATGTTAACATATATCGATCACGCCGTCAAGAACATTTGTTCTGTTTTTAATGATGCATAGGAATGCTTGTGCTTTTTTTATCTGTACCATATTCCAAATTCAAATGTACTGCTGCCTATATAAGGATCAATCTCATCACAGACAATCCAAGCGGTTCGAATACCGTCTTCCTGCTTGCATACTGTCTCCCACAATACGCCGTTATCGAAATCAAACCAGTTGATATTGTTTATTTCATTAAACTTTCTTAGCAACCCATCGCTATACCCTATGTAGCCTCTTAGGTTCTCGTATTTGCCGGGGATGATTTTCTTATACTCTTCCAGTATCACATCACTTTCCATTGAATCTGTTTCAACGTACTTGAAAGTCAAAGGTACTCCTTCAATAAATTCTTCAAAATCCGAGAAACTATAATGATGTTCCACCATGGGATTATTCCAGATATTAGCAATAAGCTTAAGCAAGTATTCCTTATCGCTTTCCACAACACTTATCTCGGCAGTAAGGATATCTTCTGTATTTTCATGATAATATTTCAGGATGACCTTGTCCCTGTATCCGGCTTGGATGATCAAGCTGTGCTGCTTTAAGTTGGCTTCATCGTGATTTTCATACCAGGCTATATTATCGTTAGGGACTGAAGGCTTAAGGTTCAGGGTGCCTTCGATAGCTATGACGATGTATGTATTATTTTCTGCCATGATAAATCTCCTTATACACTATATTTTTCTGACATTGCTATAATATCATTTTTCAACTGTTCCCTTAAGCTTAGTGGTTCCAGTATTTCCACATACGGCCCGTACTGCAATGCCCAATATCTCATCGCTTTCTCATTACATCTGAGTCTTATGGTAACCTTTCCATCATCAACTGAAGTTATCCTGAAATCCTTCCCAAACCAATCGTCCATCTGAGGTATCATATCTTCAGACGTTTTAAGCTTTACTTCTACGCTCGACCCGCTGAACATGTATATATGCTCCGCCATATGCTTCGGAAGATTCAGCCCGTCTTTTATCTCCGGTACCTGCTTTGGCGGCTTGATTTTTTCATCAAGTTTCCTTACTTCAGTCATGCGATCGATACGATAATGAGAAATGTTATCATACTTGTCATAGTTGCCAATCAGATAAAACCGGTTATTGTTAGCAACTATCTGATAAGGATTGACGATATAGGGTTCTTCCCTTCTGGGATGAAGTTTTAGATCTGTCCCCACGGTGTTATAAATGAAACTTATCTTTTTATGCTCATCTATCGCATCATTTATAGCATCTAAAGAGTACATAGCTTGCTTATTCATGGTCCTGTTCAAATCCGGTAGGTTTGATATATGTGATACTTTTGCATTAAAAAATGTACTGGCGTTTTTACATATCTTATCGATAATCCCTTTAGCCTGTCTGGTGGATATCGACTTTGAGAAAAGCACACTGTCTATCAAAATTCTTAATTCAGCGTCATCAAAATCTCTGGTTAGCAGCTTGTACCCCTTGTCCATAGATATGTCATAATCCATCTCTTTTAATGACATTATATTGTTCTTTATGGAACGGCGGTCACACTCCATACCATAGTTCACTTCTAAGAGCTTGATGATGTCCTGTTGTTTTAATGCATGCTGTTCATCACTGTATTTTTGAAGTATCTTCAATATAAGCATGTTCAGCATCTTTTTGTTTCCGGTTGCGTACATAATCCAACACTCCTAAATAAATCCTATAACAAACCTTCATTTTTAGATATATTTTTCCCTTATCCTCTGCATTTCCCGATAAGTGATTGTCTTATGATCGATCAATGCTTCCACTATAGCATCAAAGAATTCCCTGTTTTCAGCGATTATCCGTTTCGCGGTCTGGTAGTAACGTTCTATTTCATGAGACACTATAATATTTTTATTTTCAAGCAAATACTGTGAAGGATTACCAGGAATACCGATTTCATGTGCATAAAACCCATATGAACAGATACTATCAACAAACATAGAAACCTTTCTGAATACTACACTCATATCATCCATGCATCCTACATCGGCTACACCATAAACCATCTCAGTAGCCGCTTTTCCACCTAGCCCCATTATAACAAATTTTTCCTGACACTCCTTTGAAACATCATATTCATCTGGTGTACATTTTCTAGTTACTCCTTTTACAGAGCCTGAATGTCTGCAAATAGAGACAAGTGTTACACTTCCCGGATTTAAAATTTCAGCAATTACAGCATGTCCAGCTTCATGAACCGCCACATTTCTTATATTAGGATTGTTTGCGTCTTGTATCATACTGATGCTTTCTGAAGAATCAAACATCATTCTCACACAAGCTTTTATTACATCTGCATGTTCAATTCTGTCCCTGCCATCATAACCTGCATATATCCCAGCATCATTTATAATTGTTTCTATTTCCGCACAGGTTCTGTCTTCTAGTATCTTTGAAATTTCTTCAATATCCAGATCATTTAGTAATTGCTTTTTTTTAAGAAAATAATTGACGATTTTTTCAGCATCTATTCCACGTGGTCTTTCAACCTCTATTACCTTATCAAATCGTCCTGCTCGCAATAACGACTCTGGAAAGCAATATTTAACGTTTACTGTGGCAATCACAAATACTCCATGTCCCTTGCAGTCATCTATACAGGATTGTACTGTTACATACTCCTCTGCATCAGGATGATTGTCATCTTCATTGGCGAATTTGTCCATGTCATCAAGGAATACTATCACAACCTTATCTTCTTCCTTCTTTGCAGCCTCGAATGTCTCCTTGATATGATTCACAAAATCACCGTTTGGCTTTTCCTTACGTAATTCAAATACTTTACACCCTGTCTCCGCTATAAAGCATTTTGCCATCAATGTTTTCCCTAATCCCGGTTCACCGCTTAAGAGAATACCGCTCGGAATTACCACCCCCAGTTTAGCATATTTTTCAGGTTCCCTTAATACACTTGCGTACCTTGCAAGCTCTGCTTTAATGTCTTCATAACCAATGATTTTTTCAAACTCGCTCATACATTTCCTCCATACTTTTAATCTGTTTTCGAGTTCCTTCATTGGTTTAGGTTTATCATATCATATGTACATTATTTTGTACATAAAAAGATGCTGTTGCGGTACCGGTTTTCATTTTCATATTGACACTAAAATACACTGTTTGTATAATAATATGTGTACGGTAACCGAAATATCCGCCATGAGTCAGTGAGGAAACTTTATGAATGAATATTTGTCGAAAATGATGTCAGTCCAGAAAGATATTGAGAAAAATTCGAAAATGCAGACGATCATCAGGGCCATAGCTGCGCTGTGTGTTTTCATGGTTTTCTTTTGCAGCTTCAGTCCCGGTACGATCATGAATATCGCGTTTTTTGTTTCATTGCCGGCTATCGCGGTATTGTTTTTCTTAGATTCCAATTTTGCCAACAAGGGGCACTCCTTAGAGGTGGATATATACCTGCTTGAATTGCAGCACTTAAGGAAAGAGCAGGAAGCAAAGGCCGAGGCCGGTAAAGAGGTGTCCGACAACTGGCAGGAAAGTATTTCGAAGCCCGCCGAAAAGGCAGCACTTCCGGTTGTTTATTATTGTGTGCTGCTGGTTATTGATGTGATCATATGGATCATTTAAAATGTAAAAAGCTCTCCGGTAATCCGGAGAGCTTTGTCTTCAGTCTGAAAGCTACACTCATGGAGGTGAGTGTAGCTTTATTTAAAGATGTGTATGTAATTGTTGATTGAATTAACAGTTCCTTCATAGAGTACCATAACATAATCGTGGTTCTGCATTATCACTGCTTCATTTCCATCGGCTGAGGCCTTCTCTAAGTCAAGTGCGCGTGCGGCAAGCTCTTTTGCTCCTATGGTGCGCGCTGAGCTTTTTACGGAGTGGATCAGGATTGAATAGTTCTTCCAGTTTTTATCGTTCTTATATGTATTGAGTTTTTCTGCTTTGTCAGTATAATCTCTTGCAAACTCTGCGAGGATTGATTCGTAGAACTCCATATCGTTCATGCAGTAAGTGAGGCCTGAGTCCACGTCTATGCCGGCTTTCTTCAAGTCTTGATGTTCTCTTTCGACGGAACCAAACTCATCAACTGAAGTACTCTGACTATCTGCTTTCTCCACCTTCTCTTTCGGCAGGTACTCCAAGAGCATCTTCTCCAATGCTTCCCCTTCCACCGGCTTAGTGAGGTAATCTGTGAAGCCTTCGTTTATATACCTGTCGCGGGCTCCGCGGATAGCATCGGCGGTAAGGCAGATGACCGGTGTGGCTAAGTTCTTGTTGGTCTCCTGTGCTCTCATGGCCTTGAGCGTCTCTACGCCGTCCATACCGGGCATACGCTGGTCGAGGAGTATGACGTCATATTTGTTCTGCTCAGTATGCTTCAGGGCTGTGTCTCCGTTCTCAGCTGTATCTATGTTTATGCCGGTGGTTTTGAGCAGGTTCACGACTACGGTCAAGTTCATCCTGGTATCATCCACCACAAGTATGCGGGCTTCGGGTGCACGGAAGCTCTCATGGTATCCGTGAAGGATTTCCGTACCTTGATTGTTCGCCTTATACTCTCCAATTGGCTCAGAATTTTCGATCTTCTGCCATACACTGAAATAGAATACCGAGCCTTCCCCATACTTGCTCTTTACCTTGAGCTCGCTGTCCATAAGACGCAGGAGCTTGGTGGTGATGGACATACCGAGGCCCGTGCCTTCTATATTCCTGTTCTTTACAGTATCGAGTCTCTCGAAAGATTCGAACAGTCGCTCCATATCCTCTTCTTTTATACCTATGCCGGTGTCGGCTACTTCGGCGTACAGGAGTACTGAGTCTTCTTTTCTTTCGGCTGCCTTAAGTGTGAGTGTGACAGAGCCTTTAGGGGTGTATTTTACTGCATTTGAAAGCAGGTTCAGGATGATCTGCTCTAATCTAACATCGTCGCCGTTAAGCTCCTTAGGGAGCTCAGGATCCACATTCAATATTAATTCAAGATCCTTGGCTGCCGCTCTTTCCTTTATGGAGTTGATGACGTAGGATACTAGGGTCTCCGTGCTGTATTTTGCCGGTACGATTTCCATTTTTCCGCCTTCGATCTTTGAAAAATCAAGGATGCTGTTAACCAGCTGCAGCAGGCTGTTGCCTGAGTTTTTGATGTTTTTCGCATAGTCGAGCACCTGTGTCTCGTCGGTCTCACGCATGATCATCTCGTTCATGCCGAGTATGGCATTGATTGGGGTCCTGATCTCGTGGGACATATCGGCGAGGAATGAACTCTTCGCTTTATTGGCTTCGTCCGCGGCTTTTTTCTCGAGACGCAGTACTTTCTCGTCATATTCCTGCTGCTGGCGGCTCATTTTTTCAAATACAAATGCTATGAAGAACGCGAATATACCGCCGAGGATGACCGCTACTATCGCTGCGATCACGAAGCCTCGGATGAGTTCTCCGGCGCCGCGCATGATCTCGTCCTTGCTGGTGGCGATGCCGACGTACCAGCCCGTGTTTTCCATACGCGATACTACTATGCCGCGGGTCACGCCGTCGTAGTCGGTGAGGTAGACGGTCTTTTTCGAGTTGGACATGATGTTGGATATGACTTCCTCATACTGGGCGTCGGTGATATCCAGGACGCCTAATGGTTTGTCGTTAAATGAGTAAGCATCGTTCGGATGGACGATCATGCCCATATTCTGGTCGATGAGGAACGCGTAGCTGTTCGGCTCGACCTCGGCTTTTCCTATGATCTGCTCGAGGCTGTCCACAATGATGTCGGCTGCGATGGTGCCCTGCATCTCTCCGTCAACGTATACTGCTTTTGATATGGTAACTATGGGAAGTCCCGAATCGGAATCAAGATATGGCGTGGAATAAAAGAGCTCGCGTGTTTCAGCGGCTACATAATACCACTCTCTGTCGTGTACGTAGTCCATGGTACCGTCCACTACGAAGTCGGACGCACATGCCATAGTGTTGTCGGGATAGGTGTAATAGATGTCGTATAGATAGCCTTCGGCATTCAGATGTGCGAAGCTTTCCTCGAGGTACTTATGAAATTCGTCATGACTTTTTTCATGAAGCCTGCTGACCATGATCTCGGTGGAAAGTGTGTCTATCATGGTGGCGTATTTATTGATGAGCGCGGTGAGCTCTTGAGCGTATTTATCTGCAGCGAGCGAATAGTTTTTCTCTATCTGTGCCGATAGGCTGTTCATGGCTCGCCTGTAGTTGAACATGAGAAGAAGTCCTGAGCTGATCAGAACTACGAGTGCTATGAGGATTGTCATTTTAGCACGTAAACTTCTCATGGACTACCTCCGGAAAGGTGAACGGGTTACTGATTTTATTTTATAAGATTTTTTTATGAATGTAAATATATTTCTTATAAGATTCTTCGCTACGCTCAGAATGACATTATGTAATATGCCTGGTTCTTTTTTACACATAACAAAGGGGAGACTTGAGATGGTTTTCCGTGACACTCTTTGATGTGTGTCACGGGAAATTATCTCAAAGTCTCCCCGTAACTATTCAATACCCGAAGAACTTCTTTAAGGCTTTGTTGGGCAGGAGGTCTTTTTTACAGAGTCCGAAAGAGCCGCCCGGTACTATCTCGAGGTACCTGTCGAGGAACTCGGAGTAGGTCTTGGCTTTGAAGCAATCCGGTGTAATGAAGAACTCCCTGCTGCCGCCTGTGGTGCGGTCTCCGGCCTGTACATAGACCTTGTAGTCACCGGTCTTAAGCTTATATATGGTATATTTTTCGAGGCCCCAGCCGCTTATATCTACGCTTCCGAACGGTACCGCATACTCGGCTTCAACGGGATTTTCACGTAATGCTGCCTCCTGGAATTCGTACTCCATGTTATGCAGTATACTGTCCGCAGTAGCGCATTCGTATATGTGGAATTCTTTATCGTCCCTGAATTTTCTGGCATATTCCAGCTCGCCGTCGACCTCGATTATCGCATATTTGCAATATTTATCGGCTATTTTCTTGTTTAACCAACTGTAATCCTTTTTGACTTTTTCGTATGCCATATCAAAATATGTCTTGATATCCGTACCATACGTGAATTTCACCTGAGGGTCGTAGCTCTTCACATTTTCGCGTGTATACTCACATAAGAAATCTGTGAATTCGTCGGCTGTGCTGCCACCGGTCCATTCCTTTACCACCGGCTGACCCATAAATGTCCCGTTGTCCTGTCCGAATATATACTTCCCGTGACGCGGTACGATCACATATGGCTGCAGCTGTTTCTTCATCTGGTTGACTGTAGCCCACGGATATTCCTTACGCAGCTTTTCAAGTGCTTTTTCATAATACACATTGATATCCGTTCCGTATTTGAATTTTTCGGGATCGGCCGTGGGATTTTTGTTCAGCTCTTCCTCGGCCAGCCTCTCTCTTTCCTTCGCCTCTTCCCTCTCAAATACTTCATCGGAACTTAAGGGTGTCCACGCCCACACTTTCTCCATACTGTGGGATGCGAGCGCCGATGCGTATATGAACATCCCGTTATTCTCGCCCAGCTCATCCCATCTTCCGGCATGCAGGGTTCCATCCTTAAATATCAGCAGACAGTATTGTTCGCGTTTAGGGAAGTCTCCGTCTTTAAAAGACTTGAAACCACCTATCTCGACAATATAAGGGTCATCTTCATCGGAGCCAAGGATTATCCGTTTGATATTCTCCTTTTGCAGAGATCCTGACAGATCGTAGTAAAGAGGCTGCCATTTTGATACTTCCTTCACATCTACAGAGTCAAAGGTTCCCCGGTTAAAGTAGCCGGATACGGTCCCCTCTTCTTCACTCCCATACCAGCACCCTGCGGTATGACGCCCGTCCTTTAATTCAAGCAGGACGTAATCACCGTCCTCGGGCATATTTCCTGCTTTTACTTCATGAAAACAGTTAAATGCCAGACAGAGTTTTTTATAATCACATGTAAACATTATATGCTGCTCCTTTGCGTTTTAAGAGGGAACAGAGAACCGTCCCCTGATCCTTCTGTTCCTTATTCGACTCCGAGTACCTTGTAATCCTGGTCTTCTACTGCCTTGCGGAGCACATCGTCAGCTACCTCTGCATTAAGGGTTACTACTGCAGTATTTGCATTGTGGTCTGCTACAGCGCTTTCTACCCCTGCTACTGCCTCAAGAGCCTTCTTTACTCTTGCCTCGCAGTGTCCGCACATCATACCTTCGATCTTTAATGTCTTTGTCATTGTTTTTTCCTCCGTTTTGATCATTTTTGTTTTTATTTTTTTGTCATGACTTGCATCATGTATCTTTACTAAGTTGAGCCTCAATGCGTTCATACATACACAGAAACTTGAGAGTGCCATGGCTGCCGCTCCGTATGCAGGCTTCATCTCGATACCGTACAGGCCTATCGCAAGGGGTATGCATATCGCGTTATAGATGAATGCCCAGAAAAGGTTCTCATGGATATTCCTGATGGTGGCACGGCTAAGCCTGATCGCTGCTGATACGTCCGAGAGCCTGTTCTTCATTACCACTATATCGGCTGCGTCTATTGCTACATCCGCTCCTGCGCCTATAGCTATGCCTGTGTCGGCCACAGTCAGTGCCGGAGCGTCGTTTATGCCGTCTCCGACCATGATGACCTTAACTTGTTTTTTAAGGTCCGATATCTTCTTTGATTTACCGTCCGGAAGGACCTGTGCTATCACTTCTATATCACCTGCCTGCCGTCCTATCGCACGGGCTGTACGTTCATTGTCGCCGGTGAGCATATATACGTTTATGCCCATACCTTTGAGCTCTTTTATAGCTGAGGATGAGTCATCTTTTATGGTATCCGCTACCGCGATGATGCCGATAAAGCTGCCACCTTTGGTAAATAGCAGGGGCGTTTTCCCTTCGTCGGAAAGTGCTGTTACTTTTGTCTTATATCCGGAAGGGATATCATACTTCTCTGAGATGTATTTAAAGCTGCCGCCTTCGAGTTTCTCACCGTTTAAGACGGCTGAAAGTCCGTTTCCGGCCAAGGCTTTAAAATCCGTGACTTCAGGGATGCTGATAGTTGAGGCATTCTCTGCGGATGCTTTTTCTGCTGCTCTTTCTATAACAGCCTTAGCTAGAGGATGTTCACTTTTAGCCTCAAGTGCAGATGCGTATGCAAGCAGTTCATTTTCCGTGATACCACATGATATAATATCGGTAACTACAGGCTTGCCCTCTGTAATGGTACCGGTCTTATCCAGTGCCGCTATCCGGGCTTTTCCGACAGCTTCTAAGGATGCGGCTGTTTTATACAGGATGCCGTTTTTCGCTCCCACACCGCTTCCGACCATGATGGCTACAGGTGTGGCCAGTCCCAGCGCACACGGACAGCTGATCACGAGTACGGATATGGCTCTGGCTATCGCGAAACTGAACTCTTTGCCCGCTATCAGCCAGCCGATAAGTGTAAGCACAGCTATCGCCATGACCGCAGGTACGAATATGCCTGATACCTTGTCTGCTATCCTTGCTATAGGCGCCTTTGTGGCCGCTGCATCCGATACTGTCTTTATTATCTGCGACAGTGTGGTATCCTCTCCGACTCTGGTAGCACGGCAGCGGATATAACCTGACTTGTTGATGGTCGCTGCAGAGACTTGTGAGCCTTCCTCTTTATCGACAGGTATGCTCTCTCCTGTGAGCGCCGACTCATCGACCGAAGACGTACCGTATACCACTACTCCGTCCACAGGTATGCTTGCGCCGGGTTTTACGGTGAAAATATCTCCCGCTTTTACTTCTTCTATAGCTACCTCAAGCTCCTCACCGTCACGGTACAGCACCGCCGTTTTGGGTGCGAGCTTCATAAGGCCTTTTAAGGCATCGGTAGTCCTTCCTTTTGACATCGCTTCGAGCATTTTCCCGACCGTGATGAGCGTGGGGATCATCGCCGCGGATTCAAAATACAGGTTCATGCCGTATTTCATGACTGTCTCATGATCACCGTCCCCCATGGCGAGTATCATGATGAAAAGCTCGACCAGTGAGTATCCGAACGATGCGCTCGAACCCAGGGCTACCAGCGTATCCATATTGGGATGGCCGCTAAAGAGAGACTTAAAGCCGTTAGTGAAAAACTTCGCATTTATCATCATGATGATAATGGCAAGAAGCATCTCGAATACGCCGAGGAATACATGATTATCAAATGCGGCGGGTGCGGGGAAGCCCCACATCATATGCCCCATCGAGAAATACATGAGGATGAGTAAGACTATCACCGATCTTATGAGGCGTTTCCTTAACTTAGGTGTCTCGGTATCTTTGAGTATTTCATCGTCAGATGCCGGTGTGGCTGCTTTAGTACCTTTTTTCGATGCTCCGTAGCCCGCATTTTCGACAGCTTTTATTATTTCATTTTCCGATGCGGTCCCCTCTACTCCCATCGAATTGGTAAGAAGGCTGACCGCACAGCTTTTTACGCCCGGTACGGCCGATACGGCTTTTTCCACTCTCGCGCTGCAGGCCGCACAACTCATACCGGTCACATTATATTGCTCCATTTAAGTACCTTTCCGGTCATTTCATGATCTTCTGCAATGTAACTACAAGCTCGTCTACAACTTCGTCTTTCCCTGAACGTATGTCGTTCACGACACAGCTCTTCATATGGGAAGCAAGCAACTCCTTATTGAAGCTGTTAAGAGCACTGTTTATGGCCGATACCTGTATCAATATGTCCGGGCAGTAAGCATCGTTTTCAAGCATGTTCTCCACTCCGCGTACCTGTCCTTCTATTCTTTTAAGTCTGTTCATCAGAGACTTGAACTCTTTTTCACTGCGTTTTTTCTTGCGTTCACAGCAACATTCTTTGGCCATGGCAAACCTCCTTGTAGTACATCTTGTCATATACCCCCTTAGGGTATCTGTTCGAATGTATTATATACCCCCATAGGGTATTTGTCAATAAGAAAATAACCTCACTCTGACATTCCCGGTCAAAGTGAGGTTTTTAACCTTATCTTTTACGTCTGTCCTTGCCGTTTTTCTCGTAGAAGCGTTTCTTTTCTTCGTACAGCATTTTATCTGCGCGATGATAAAGGTCGTCTATCGTGTCTCCATCGGATTTCATGGCGTATCCGACCGAACAGGTATAAGGAGTTTTTGCTACCTCCTGATTAATACGCTCTATTAAGGCTTTCACATCTTTCTCGCTTGAGTTGGTACAAAGTATTACAAACTCGTCACCGCCGATACGGTATACTCTCTGTTTGCGCTGTGCCACATTCCAAAAGCAGTCGGCGAGTGTCTTTAAAGCCGTATCTCCTGCGACATGCCCCTTATTATCGTTGATCTCTTTTAAGCCGTTCATATCTATGGTGATAACCGAGGTAATTATGCCGTAATTCTTTTCAGCGTCAAAGTAATAGCTCTGACGGTTAAAAAGCCTTGTAAGAGGGTCACGCTTTGTAAACCTCTGCAGCAGGAAAACATAATACAAAAGAACGTCTATGGCTATAGTGGCAACAAACCAATGAAGTACCACATCATTTGAAAGTATCGGCGCAACCAGACACAGCACGGCGGTCAGAGACATAAAGATGAGCAGCGGATAGTCCTCTTTCTGACGTCTTTTGTTCAAGAACACTCTTATGATAAGATATGCCAGATACAGCCCGCTGACTACGTAGGCGATATGCCCGATAGTTCCGCGATGAAAATGGTTGTTCTCATCAAAAAAGAAAACGATCCCTGTGGGGATTGAAATAAAACACAGAACGGCATTTATGATGGCCGGGATCAATACATAAACTCTTTGTTCCCGGTACACTATCATTACTATCTCTACAAGAATAAATGTTACCAGGCTGTAATTAACAGCGGTAAGTATGGTTCTCCAGACAGAATATTCCGGCTGATTGCCAAGATACATCTCTATGTAACAAAAGACGGAATATATAAACAGCATGATATTTGTTGCCGCTATACGTCGTATCATCCTGCGTTCAAGATGGATATCCGATATCAGCAATATGGACATACCGATAAGAGGCACCAACATTACCCAATGTTCTGACAGATAGTCAATAACAGACATTTCCGAGCACCTCCCTGATCATAATTCTTGTAGTATTTATACCACATTTTTATGCTTTCTTCAAGACAAAAAACAGGGAACGAAGAACCGTCCCCTGTTCCTACAAATCCCGATTTGTCACTGCTTTAGCATTGCGCTGCCTTGTAGATGATCAATATTCGTAGGATTGATTTACTTTCCTAAGTGCAGCTACATAATCGCAGCCTTTTTCTTTCACATTTTCCGGATTTATAGGATAATGGACATTGTAAAGAATCCCTTTG
>JAEEGI010001136.1_pt1 | contig 67193 bp, 38 predicted proteins | sample 8958751 | NCBI WGS metagenome assembly JAEEGI01 (sample SAMN16246545, study PRJNA631951) | gut metagenome | biome: gut microbiome; feature: rumen; material: KS-attached | host: Bos | place: Iran: Karaj | collected 2018-10
CATCTCCTCGAGGGGCTTGCCCTCGAAGGGGGTGCCGGCGATGGCCGCGTTCAGGTTGTTCACATAGGTCTGGAGATGCTTTCCGTGGTGGAAGGCTATGGTCTCGGCGCTGATGGCAGGTGCCAGGGCATCCGGGGCGTAAGGGAGGGTTATGAGTTCGAACATGATAAAAATGGTTAAAATACAATGTTAAGGGATAGGCCGCCCGCGGGCATGTTTTTGCCGGGAAGCTGATAGAGCGTTGGCTGCAGGCGCAGATCCCTGATATATAAGCTTTTGACTTTGGCTATCTTAACCGCATCCGAGGTCGCGAAAGCCCTCAGTGCGATGCTACCGGCAAGACATATTACCGTACCCCAACTGATGCCGATAGTCTTGACGATCATCTGGCTTTCCGCCTCACCTGTAACATCGTAGGAGGTTTTGATTGTTGAAAGGGTCACAAAATCCATCGCGATGCATCCGCCAAGGAAAAGAATTCCGGTAAAGACCTCTTCTTCAAAGAACTGCCCCAGACCTGGAACCAGGAACGATGCCAGGCCCATCAGGGTGGGATTGAAGGCATCGCCCTCTTCATGGCTATAGTCTTTGTAATTGTAGTAATCCTTGATGTCCGGATACTTAAGGCCAGGAGTGGGCAGCCCCTTCTGGGGCCTCAAATCAAGTTTCTCCCCATCCTCAAACATAATCATCTTCACATCCCACGTGTCGATGGATAGCATGGGGCCGACTGCATCGGAATACAGATGATAACTTATCTTTGAGGGGCCGAAGATGACGTCCGTCGCCTCTATCACCTGCCCTTTGGCAGTGTAGATATAGTCCTGCGCACAGGCCTCCCCGCCCGCGAGGGCAAGGATGGCAAACAAAACGGTCAGCAGCCTTTTCATAACAAAAACAAATATAAGATTTTCCGGCAACTTATTCAAGCCTGCAGCAAAAAAGAAGCCGGCCCCGAGGGGTCGGCTTCAATTAAAAAACCAGAAAGACTAGATGTCATACACAGGACCAACCTTCCACTTATAGTAGGTCACGTTTGCAGTATTGATCTCGGTAATCCAGGCGTTGAGGGCCTCATGTGCATTCTCGTAGTCAACCTCCTTGATGGTGACGGGCATGCTGAGAGATCCGTCTGCTTTTACGCGTCCGAGAACATCACCCATCACGCCGATAGGAGTATTACCAGAGTGGTTAGGGCCATTGATTGCCATGTCGGATTCCTTGGCATAGACATAGTTGAATTTACCATAGCGGCCAAGGCAAGCATTGACTTCACCGATGTATTTCACATCGTACTCGTTGGGCTCACCGCTCTGAGGCTTGACATTACCCATATTGACGCAGTTGTAAATACGCATCTTCTGGTTGTAACCGTTGATACCACCGCAATAAGGGCCCTTGCCATCAGCGTAGGCAGTCTTATCGTAGAGCACGTCACCGTCATTGAGGCAGTTGATAACACGGATACATGCAGCATCTGCGACCTGGCCTGCAGGGTATGCACTGGAGCTCCATGAAACGATACCGCCGAGCACATAAGGACCCTTCACGGTACCATGGTTGTAGCAGTTGCGGATTTCGTATCCGGAATTCTCGAAACGGTCGAATGCGATACCGACAATACCTGCAGCACGGTAGAGTTTGGTCTCTACTGTTCCGTTGTTCACGCAATTCTCAACAAAACCATACTGATTGTTGTTAAGAGGGCAGGCACGCATACCGATGATACCGCCGGCAGCCTCACCCTTTGCAACCACATCACCATCGTTTACGCAGTTCTGAAGCTTTGTGTAACGGTTGCCGGAGCCATTTGTATATTCACATACAAGACCCACGATACCGCCGGCAGCGCTCAGGTTGCCGAAGCCATACGTGTAGAACTGTCCGGTGATGGCAGTGGTGTAATCACTGGTGACAGTACCGGTGTTCTTGCAGTCCTTCACGGTCATGATACCATTGCTGATACCAGCGTTGGACATACCCACTATTCCACCGACTGCAGCGCGTCCCTTGACATTACCGCTGTTGGTGTCGGTCAGGTTGTTACTGTTGGTATATGCCCAACCGGTGATACCGCCGACATAATCTTTCTCGGCAGTGACTGCTCCGGTGTTGACGCAGGTATTGGTGGTGGACCAGTAGGAAGTACCAACCACACCGCCGACCTTGGAGATACCGGTGATGGCGCCGCTGTTGGTGCACTCCTTCACGGTCACGTTCTGGGTGAAACCGGAGATACCGCCGATAGCGGTGGTGGAAATGGTGTTGTAGCCAACTGAAGATGAGCCATCGAGGTATGTCATGGCGTGGGACTTGTTTGCGCAGTGCAGTGCACGGCCACAGTCAGCAGTGCCGGTAATTGCCCCTTCATTCTTACAACCGATGATGTTGCCCTGGTATGCATAGCCGCAGATACCAGCGACATTTGTCTTACCGTTAAGAACTCCCTTGTTGGTGCAGTTGGTGAGGTCCATGTAGGTAGCATAACCTGCAATACCGGAAACCTGGTTTGCACCGGTTACTGATACTGAAGATTCGCAATTCTCGACCAGGACCTTGTTGGTGCTGACGCCCCTTACGTAAGCAACGAGACCAGCAGCATAGTTGCCGGTTGTAGTGACCGTGCCTTCGACTTTGATGCCGTCGAGAACAGCACCCTGGTCTATCAGGCCGAACAGAGCAACATAGTTAGGAGTCTTACAGTTAGCGCCATCGATATTGAGCTTGATGCTATGATTGTTACCCTTGAATGTACCTGCGAAGTATCCCTGGTCATCTGCGCTCTGATAATAACCGGCAGGAGCAGTGACAGCAGCATCAGTAATGTCAGCCTCAAGGCTCACAATCTCGTCTTTGTAGGTCTTACCCATGGTAACAGATGTCGCGAAAGCGTTCATTTCACCTAAATTACTGATCGTGAACGGATTCTCGGCAGTTCCTTCTCCAGGGAGGCCGTCGGAAAGCTTGTCACCGATAACACCCAGATTGTAAAGAGTGTTGATCTTGACCACATTGTCTTTTGCGGTCGTATCGTTCTGGTATCCGCCATTACCCCTCAGAGCGGTAACGGACATACCCTTTTCATAAGTTCCGGGAAGAACGGGAATAAAGTAGTCACCATCAATACCACCAACCGGAACGGTAATAGACTTCGAAGTACCGGAAGCAGCGAAGTTCAGCGTATCCTTTCCATCTTTTTTACCATATCCGATAGCATAATCACCGACCATGGCATTCTTGGCGATGATCTGGAGCATTTCCACCACGTTTCCTGAATTCACGGTAATCTTCAGAACAGCGGTCACATTATGCATTTGGAACTCCGTACCCCTGGCAACGGCAACGCAGATATTAGCACTGTCGAAACGTCCGTCAGGATTCTTGGGGAGATTGACGGTTATCTTTCCGCCTGCAATACCCTTGCTGGCTTCGATAGGATAGACCGCGAGATAAACGCTGTCCTTGATGTTCACTTCAGCGGAGAAGGATGACTGCCCTACAGCCTCTTCGGGAACTTCCACATCACGGTAGAAAGTGCCGTCGTGGGTGTAGACACGGATCTTGTCACCTGCCGCCCATGTGGTCTTTCCGTCCACGAGTGCGGTCTTGGTAGCATCGAAGGAGAAGGTAAGGGTGGTCACCTCCCCGGGTGCATTGACATCGCCCGTCTTGTCAAGAAGCTCTTCGCGGGCGCAAGATGCAACTGCAAGAATGCCTGCAGCCGCAAGAAGGAATAAATATATCTTTTTCATATTATCTTTCATTTAGCTGTCAGACATTGTTATTTCCAACTCCATTCACCATCTTCGTAATCCTCCAGACCATTGTTGACGGCAGTCTTGGGCAGATAGATACCGAACTTGGTTCCTATGGCCCTCATCTCGGCTGTGGAAGGATTACTACCATCAGTCTTGGAGATGTTGAATGCCCTGTAGGTAAAGGTTCCCCACCATGTATCATTCACTTCGACGACGGAATCGGAGACGTTGCCGGGACGTGAAGGATGTCCGCTCTGGCCATCGTTCACGGTGTTCAGAGTAACCCATCCTTCCGGACGATACTGATAGCCGCTGAGAACAACGATAAGCGATCCGTTAGGAATCTGTGCCTTGGGGATGATGTGGGTTGCTGCGTACTTGTTCATGTTGCCGTCGTTCGAACCCTTGAATACAGAGCAAGTGAGATAATTACCTTTCTCAGAATTATAGAAGCCGTAATGCAGCACGATGAAAGGAGCGGCGACATATTCGTCGGGGTTGAAGCCGGCTGCAGTGATGAGAGCATTGGCATCGGCCGCCGCCACGTTCATCACATACGGAGGATACTGGGTGGCATTGGTGACCTCGAAAGGTTTCGCCATGGCATTCGTGAACGCCTCGAGCATTGCAGGGAGGCAATCGGGATCATACCTGAGGGCAGGCTTGAAATACGGGTCAACCTGGGTGGGATTCTTGCCGGTGAGCACCTGCGCCCACATGTATGCGGCTGCAAGCTGTCCGATATTCACGCTGAGGTGAGCATCATCGGAGGTGACATTGTCTTCGATGTAGCTGGTGCGGATGTTCTGGATCAGGGTTCCGAGAGGGATGATTCCTGCAAACTCCTTGTTTGCAGAAACCTGTTCGGCCACGTCGGCGACAGCGGTATACATTGCCAGCTGCTTGCTGCCATAGTTCTTGAACGCCTCGGCAGTTGAAGTAGCCTTGTATGCCCAGGTCATGTTCCAGTAGAGAGGAGTGAATTCGCAGTAGGTACGGACGACATTCACGATGTTGTCAATGGATTCGGCGTCGTATACGCCCGCCTTGTCGAGGGAAGGCTGAATGACGATTGCATCCCAGTCATCGGGACCGAGGACCTCGGCCACGAGCGTATCGGCTGCGAACAGATTCGTACCGTCCAGGCATGCATGGATTTCGACCTTTTCCTTACCGTTGAGCGCGGTAGCAACCTCCGCGAGGCTCTTCCCGTCGAAAGGAATGTTGGCGATATGGATCTTCGTGTATCCAAGGCTGCCAAGCACGCCGAGGAAATAAGGGGCATAATCATCGATGAAAGTGTCGCCGATTGCAAGGATGTTGATGAGTTCGGGATCCACGTTGGCGGCCTTCTGGGTTACGGTAACTTCCGCCGTAACGTCCGCTTCAGCCTTGGAGGTGAAAACCACCTTGCCGGTGCGGAGAGCACCGCTTCCATTCAACGTGGCCTTGATCTCGCCGGTCGCCTTGTTGCATGTCAGCCAATCCCCGGTGGTGGTGACGGTGTAATCATCGTTGGCCGTAACCGTCACGAAGAAGGCGTCGCCGCGGGGGTTCATCCTTCTAGAAGTCTCGGAAACGATGATCTTCGCCTTTGCCGCAGCCTGCTTGATGGTCACGGTCTCGGACAAGTTGTCGAGAGAAATGGTGACCGATCCTTCACGGGCCGTAGCGATGAGATTCTCCAAATAGGAAACGACGACGAAATGGGTTTCCAGTTCTGCCTTGGGCTCTGCCTTGGTCTCATTGTAGGTTATCCAGTCCTTGGCATCGCCTACGACGGATACTTTGACGGACTTGCTGGTGGCATCCACAGGGATGTTCAGCACTCCCGCGCCAAAACCAACGGAGTAGACTGTCCTGTCGACAATCAATTCCGGGGAAGAATTCTGCCCATTGCCGCCTTGCCCGCCATTTTCTTCCGCTTTCTCACAGGAAGATGCGAACATCAGCGCCAGGGCTGAAATCAAGAATAAGATTTTCTTCATAAACGTTAATATTTAAAATGGTTGAAAATTAGTTTGCACTTGAAGCTACATAGCCAAAGGCCTCGAATTCCCACAAATCGATAAAACCGGAACTGTTGAAGGTGTTACGGAATACGATGGCGATATACCGTCCCTTTTTTGGATTATCGATAAAAAAGTCTTGGACCGGGCTCAACTGATTAAGCGAAACGGACAGGACCGGCGTCCCGAAATTGGTTTCATAGTTCGCATCGTTCGCATTGAACTTGGTATCACCGACATATATGTTTACGCCCCTGATATAGCGTCTGGTCTGACCATCCGGGTCGGGATCCTCGTAAAAAACGAAATGATTGAAGGTCATGGCATTGTCACCCAACAGTTTTGTGTCGATAACAAGTATTTTAGGGAAAATGCTGCGATATGCCGCTTTATCCGAACTATACCAGCGGCTGTTCCCGTCATCCTTGATCCCATCGAGGATCAACTCAGGTTTGAAGTTGTCCCTGATCTGATTGTCGGTCACGGTCACGACGGCACTGTTGTCGACTTTCGTGGCAAGCGGATAAGGAGACTTTGTCCAGTTGCTGAACCATACGGTATCTATTCCCTCTGCCGACGAGAATGCAGACTGGTACTCCAGGAACTTCCATTTCTTGGCATCGGGGAGACGTATCTCCTCATTGACGTAGAATGGCTTGCTGACCACGGTTTCGCCGGAGTTGTCCACATAGCGGAAACGCGTTGCGATAAACTCATCCGTGGGTTTGCCCATGGTAATCAAGGCATCCGTGCCGTCCATTTCGGCATAAACCATCGTGCGTTCGATATGGGAAACCAGCCAACTGTCCCCAAAAGGAGATGAGGTTATTTCTACTGCAAGGGAAGCATGTTCGTCAGCATCGTAATTGACAATCTCGAATGTATATGACCTGTCCTCAAGATCGGTAATGGCAACGGACACCTTGCCGTCCGGATAGGAGGAATAGTTGAAATCCATGCTTTTGGTACGGCTGTCCCAGAACAGTTTCGCCGTCCGGATCGACGGATCCATAGGCAGGTCCCAGTTCAGGACTACCCGCTGAAAACCTCTGTCGGCAGAAACATTGACCGGCTTTGCCGGATAGATCAGCCCGCCGTTTTTTACGAACTCCTTGTAGATGGTATCCTGTTTACCGCAGGAAGAAATCACAAGAGCCAAAGCCGTAATAATAATAAGGTATATATTCTTCATGGCTATTCAATTATTGGCTGTCCAAAAGGAGTCACTTCACCGGTCTGAACCGAACGGTTCGAGGTGGAACGACCATATTCAAAAGTAGTGAAGGTGTTTGCGAACACGATGCGGAAGTAACGTATCGGGTCATTGCAGTGCGGATACTGCACGGGATCGAGTTCGAAGTCGTTGCCGGCATTGAAAGTCTGCCTGTCTTCAGTCGTAATGTCCCCGGGCAAGCCGTTCGAGAGATAACCGGAAGGCTTCGCCTGGGTGAACTTGCCGAGGCAGAACCAGACGTCAGTATCGAATCCGTTTGGATTGTCTTCCGTAGCGGGCAGAACTTTGCCAGTAGGCTTGGCGTAACTTCCGTCGGGTTGCAATTCGCCGGGAGTTCCCCAGAATTCATAATCGCGTACGGCTCCGCCGCTGAATTCCAGATACCCTATTCTGGGAAGAGTAGTGATGCGGCTGAGCCTTGCCATATTACCAAGGTCTACTGTAAGCCATGTCGGAGAGTAGCCATCGACTTCCTGACTGACAAAGAAGTGAGGTACCACGCTCTGTCCAGAGCCATCCCACAATGCCTGGACAGGATAGTAACTGGCATTCTGGGTGACACAGATATCATCGTTTATCTTAGCATCGCTGAATTTGTAGTACAGGGAACCGTTTACCTTGACCGTATCGAGTCTGGACTCGACTATTGGAGTAAGCACGGCTACGGTGGTGTCGGAAACGTTCCCCCAGTGATCCCGCAGATACATGCCGAAAATAGCCTTCTTGGGTTCGATTCCACGGCGGGAAAGATAAATGTCCTCACTGGCCGTGAACATCGTGGTCACTTCCACCCACTTCATCTTGCTAAGGGGTTTGCCCATGTCCGAAAGGTCTGCATCGCGGAGGATACATATGGCAAGATCGGCCTTGGATTTATTGTTCTGAATGTGCACCTTTACACCACCGAAAGATTCGATGATGGAAGGATTGACTTCGAGTATGGCAGGAGTCAGAGGCTGAATCTCCACGTCCACGCCGGAAGAGCGCTCCTCGTTCACGTTGAAGGAGTAAAGCTTCACCGTATGCTTCTGGGTATCGGCATATCCTTCTACGGTAAGGCTGTCCACGTAGCGGGAGATCTTGGTGTTCACCACCTCTCCATTACGTTCATACTCGGCAACCACGCCTTTCAGGGTGGGGTCATCCGGAATGGTGACCTTGATGACGGCACCGCCGGCGATGTTACGGACGCTCTTCACGGTGATGGGAACGGGAATGCCCACGTTGGCGTACTGGTCGACGCGGGATCCGAGTTCATCGGAGCAGGCAACCGCGAGCATGGCGGCACCGGCCCATAATATGATATTCTTCAGTTTCATCATACTTCAATCTAATTACCAACCCAGATTCTGAACGAGATTAGGATTGCGGTCCAGATAATAAGTGTAGATGGGCCAGAAGTAATCCTTCAGGCCGAAGGTCTGGGTCGCAATAAGCTTCTTTTCATAATAATCCTCCGGAGAGAAACCGGTCACGGTGTAACCATAAATTCCCTTCTGATACTCATTGGGGGCTTCTTTCCAGCGGCGGATGTCCCAGAAGCGTTCGCTCTCGAACGACAGCTCGATGGAACGCTCGCGATGGATGATGTTCCGCATGCCGAATTGGGTCTTGTAATAGCCCGGACTGTTGCTGAAGCTGTCCCAGGATGTCTTTACGTCCGGAATGCCGGCACGTTCACGCACTTTGTTGATGTACTTGAACATGTCTGCACTGTGCGCTCCATTGGGGCCTTCCGCCTCGTTGATGGCTTCGGCGTAGAGGAGATACAGGTCGGTCAGACGGATGATGGGCCATGGATACCAGTAGTATACAAAAGTATTGTCGCCCGCAAAGTTGCAAGCCAGAGGATAGAGTTTCTTTGCGAAGTATCCGGTGACAGGGCCTACCTCTCCGCCGGATTTTCCTTCGTGTCCGCCGTTACGGCATGACAGAGCCGGAACATTTTCCGGGGCGAGATCATTGTAATTGGATAATTCACCCAGCCATTTTCCTCCGTCGAAACCAAGGAAAGCATAGAAACGCGGCTCACGGTTGAAGTTCTGGGCAACGGTCGTGTAACCTTCCTGGAGATAGTAATTATATTCGGCGGTAACCTTCCTCAGCTCCTGGGTTTTGACCCCATCCCAACTCGCGTCATTAGCAATCGGCAGGCCGTTGTTCGTGTAGAACTGGTCCACTATCTTCATGGGCACGCCGATGAATCTGTAACCGCCGGTAGTGTGTTTGTTTTCGGTCATATTGGGCATGGTCCACTGTTGGAAAGTGGAAAAGGCAGACGGAGGTGTCTGGGTGTTGCCCCATATGAGTTCGCTGTTCCAGCGCTGATTGAAGGCATTGCGAAGGGTGAGCGTCCGCTTCAGCGAGTCGGTCATCCTGTAGGTGATGTCCTTTCCTTCGTACATCGTGATGTTAGCCTGTTCGCATATGGCAATCGCATCGGCGCATGCCTTGATGGCATCGTTCCAGCGGTCCTCCTTCTGGGCTTCGCTCTTGGCAGGGAACAGCGGCCTTTCCTGGTTGTCCACCAAGGCGGCTTCCTCCTCATTGCCGTTGAACAGCGGGCTTGCGGCATAAACCGAAACCTTTGCCTTGAGGGCAGCGCAGATGGGCTTGGTTATGCGCCCGTACATGTCGGTGGACTCCGGCGTCAGGGGCAAGCGGTCCATCGCCTGGTCCAGCAGGCGGATGATGAAGTTGAAGCAGGTGTCGATGTTCTCGCGATACACCCGGACCGTCTCCATGTCGGAGTCGATGGGCAGGCTTTCGCGTATGATAGGCACAGGGCCCCACTTGCGGACCAGATGGAAGTGGTAGTAGGCCTTGAGGAACGTAACCTCCGCCTTCCACTGATCCTTTTCTTCAAAGGTCATGTCCGGCACGTTGTCTATGTTCTCGACGAGGATGTCACAGCATCGTATTGCCTGGTACATCCTGGCCCAGTCGTTGGCGCGCACGTTGGATGCGCTCTGGTAGCCGCGGGCTATCTGGAAGAGGGTATTGGGGACGCGGTCGCTCCTGTTGGAAACGATTCGGCCCACGAGGTCCCAGAGTTCGTCTCCGGTAAGCATCGCGGGGTCTCCGGCAACATTGCCGTCTTCAGGCATGAAGGAATAGCAGGTTGCCAGATAGCGTATTGCGGTGGAACGGAGGTTGAAGGCCATGTCGATGCGCGGCACGCCGTCGTCCGGAACCACATTGAGGAATCCATTGCAGGACGATACACCGATAAACGTGCCCGCAACCGCAAGGATCAAAGAAATCTTTACAATCAATTTACGCATGGCTGACACTATTTAAAGGTTAAATGAACGCCTATGTTGTACGTGCGCTGGATAGGATAGTTGAGTCCTGTATCCGCAAGCTCGGGATCCCAGAGCTTGAAGCGGCTCCAGCAGAGAAGGTTGTTGCCCTGGAAGTAGACGCGCATGTTTTCGATGCGGGCTTTTTTCGTGAGTTTATAAGGCAGGGTATAACCGAGCTCCAGCTGCTTGAGGCGGAGGAATGCGCCATCGCGCATCCACCATGTGCTCACGGCGGAGTTGTTGTAGTTGGAATATGCGCTGTAGCGGGGCCACAGGGCGTAGATGTCGCGGTTGTCCTCGCTCCAGTGGCTGTCGGCATAGGCCTTGAGCAGCTGGGTATTGTTCACGAACGGAGCGGTACCGGCAATATTCTTACTGGGATTGTAGTCGGTCGATGCATCGATCCAGAACGACTCGTTGGCCAATCCCTGGAAGAACAAGGAGAAGTCGAATCCGCGGTAGCCGAGGGAATAACCGAATCCGTAAATGATTTCAGGAGATGTCGGCAGGCCGATGGGAACCATGTCCGCTTCGGTGATGACACCGTCGCCGTTCACGTCGGTGTACTTGATGTCACCGCCGCCGTACTGGCTGCCGAAAGATGTCTGGGAAGGAGAGTTGGCGGCTTCTTCGTCGTCGATGAATAGGCGCTCGGCTATGTATCCCCATTTCTGCTTGATGGAATAGCCGGCATGCATGCGCCAGGGCTCCTTGTACTGGGGTTCCTCGTACACGAGGTACTTGCTGGAGGAATACGTGAAGTTTCCGCGGGCGGACATCCAGAAATCCTTGTTCACCACGTGCTTGTAGTCTGCCTGGATATCCACGCCGTGTGCGGCGGCTTCGCCGATGTTCGCGGCGATGCTCGCCTCGAGGCCCATGGTCTCGGGAACGTCGGCACGGGTCATGAAGATATCGGTGCGGTGCTCCGTGAAGTACTCGGCGATGACGTCCAGTTTCTTGAAGAGGCCGAGCTCGACGGCGTAGTTCGCCTTGTAGGACTTCTCCCAGGTAATGGCCTCGTTGGCATAGCGGGAAACGCTGATGCCGCTGTAGGAATTACTCCTGAATTCTCCGAAAGACGCACCGCGGTTGCTGTCGTTCATGTTGGTCTGGGACAGATAGTAGAAACGGTTCTTCGAATCTCCGATATTGTCGTTACCAACCAGACCGTAGGATGCACGAAGTTTCAGGTTATGCACGTACTTGGTCAGGGGCTGGAACCACTTTTCGTTGGAAACCACCCAGGCGGCGCCGGCCGAAGGGAAGAAACCCCAGCGGTGACTCTTGTGGAAACGTTCCGAACCGTTGTAACCGAAGTTGAACTCGGCGAAGTACTTCTTGTCCCAGCCGTAGGTGAAACGCCCGGAAAGACCGGCGTTGCGGGAAGGCAGGGAAAGCTGCAGGGAGCCTGCGTTGGCATTCAACTGCTCCCGTGCAGTGAGGACCAGCAGGCCGGTGACGTCGCTGCGGCCGAACTCGCGGGAGTAGTTCAGGCGGCTTTCGGAATACATCGTGTTGGTAATGGTCTTCGAACCTTCGCTGTACTGGAGGTAGTCGGTACCGGAGTCGTTGATTCGTGTGATATGATATTCTCCCGTGTATGAATCATACCTGTCCAGCATGTACCAGTAAGGGGAGAAAAAGCGGCGGACGTCCCAGAACGAAAGCCTGGTGAGGTTGAACAGCGTCATGAACTTCAGACCCTTGGTGATGAAGTCCAGATCCTGGTTCAGCTCCACGGCCGCGATCATCTGCGAACGCTGGGTGTCCTTGTATCCGCGGACCATGTCGGCATACGGGTTGGAATAGTTGCCCGTGTCGTAGTTACCGAACATGATGTGCTGGATGCCCACGTGGTCGTCGTCCGACGGGTAATATGCCGGGAAGAGCACGGGATCCGAGTGCACCACCTGCTTGTAGACCGCATCACCGCCGTTCAGCGGGCCCGTATAGTCGGTGAAGTTGCCGGTTAGGCGGACCGCCAGCTTGGTGGTGGGGGTGATGTTGATATCCACGTTGGAACGCAGGGTGTAGGTCTTCTGGTCGATGTTGTTGTTGAAGCTGTTGCGCTTGTCTACCTTGAGGATACCGGTATCTTCGGTGAAGGCGCCTGCCACGTAGTAGCGGGCCACCTTGCCGCCGCCCTTGGCCGAAACGTTGGCACGGTAGCTGGTAGCGCGCTTCTTGAAGAGCATGTCGTACCAGTCGTTGGCGGGGTAGATTATGCGGTTGGCGCCGGGCTTGCCGGTCTGCTCTATCTTGTCGTAGCCGTACTTCAGCTCACCGAGGGGGTCGCGGGTGGAGATCGCCTCGTTGTATGCCTTCATGTAGGTGACGGGGTCCGCCAGCTCGATGTTGGAAGTAGGCTCCGAAATCGAGGTCTCCACACGGGCGAAGATGTTCGCAGGCCCTTCCTGGCCGCGCTTGGTCGTCACGTAGATGACGCCGTTAGCACCGCGGGCGCCGTAGAGGGCCGTTGCGGTAGCATCCTTCATGATGGAGAAGCTGGCGATATCATCAGGCTGGAGACGGGCGAGGTCGGTGGACGTGAGCTCGATGTTGTCGATGAGGATGAGCGGGCTGGTGTTGGCACCGAAAGTGGTGATGCCTCGCACGAAGAAGTCCGCGTTGTCCTGGCCGGGCTCACCGGAACGCTGGTAGGCGATGATACCCGCAACGTTACCCGCAAGTGCGGTGGTAAGGTTGCTGGAAGGCACCTTCAGCGTCGCCACGTCGATGGTGGAGATGGAGCCGATGACGCTTTCTTTCTTCTGCGTACCGAAAGCGACGATGGTGGTTCCCTCCAGCTCGTTGGCCTGATCCTTCAGCTTGAACATGAAATTCTTCTGGTCGTTCACGGGAACAATCAGCGTCTCCTTACCGGCAAACTCGACTTTGAGCTTGTCGGTAGGTTTGACGTTGTTGATTTCGAACGAACCGTCAAGGTCGGCAATCGCTCCTCGGGTCGTGCCTTCGATCGACACCGTCGCACCGGGGAGAGGCTGCCCTGTCTCGTCTTCGAATACCACGCCCTGCACCTTGCGGCTCTGCGCCATGAGTGCGAGAGGCAGCAGCAATAGAGTAAAGACGGTTAAGAGAAATCTCTTGGTCATAGGTTAAAAATATACTTTATTTGGTGGTTTTCCAGTTTTTATGCATTTTTGCAATAGTCTTTCAAAGATAAGTAAAATTTGTCAATGAACGCGCGCGTATTATTCATTTTATTGGGGGCATCCTTGATTTTATGCGGATGCGCTTCGAAAGATGAGTATTCTACTTTGAAAAATGACCAAAATTCAGGCACACCAATACGCGTTGCGGACAAAACTGAAAGGGTAATAGTCGAAATCGCCGATTCGATGACCGTTTTCCCCTCGGGATACAGCTTCGAAAGGATATTCCCCGATGCGGGAGAGTTCGAGGAACGCCATCGCGCCGCCGGCCTGCACCGTTGGTATTTCGCCAGTGCTGACGGAACTCCGGCCACGAAAGCCGCGGAAGGCCTGGAGGGCATTCCGGGCATCCTCCGCGCGGAAAAGGAACCGGTTTCCAAGCCCGATGCCATCCCCTTCAACGACCCTTACCGCACACGCCAGTGGCATCTTTACAACGACGGCACCCTGTATTCCGGCTTCACCCCAGATGCCGACATCAACGTGGTTCCGGTATGGGAGTCATTCACGGCCGGCAGCAGCAACGTCATCGTCGGAATAGTCGATTCAGGTGCGGACCATAACCATCCGGACCTTTCATCTGTGCTCATTCCGGGCGGGGAAAACGGCAGCAAATCCTTCTTCGATAAAGATGCCGGAAACCCCTACCAGATCACGGCCGAGCGCCATGCAACCCACGTGGCAGGCATCATCGGGGCCATCAATGACAACGGCGTCGGGGTGTGCGGAATCGCGGGTGGCATAAAAGGCAGAGGCGGCGTTCGCATCCTCGACTGCGCTGCCGTCGGAGACGGTGGAAACGTCTATAATGCAATAATATGGGCGGCCGACCACGGAGCGGTCATACTGAACAACAGCTGGAATTTCTCCTACGATTCCGAAAGTGCCGTACCGACCACCACTTCATACCTTATTGCGGCCGCCATAGATTATTTCATCACCAACGCCGGCACCGACAGGAAGGGCAACCAGACTGGCCCCATGAAGGGAGGTCTCGTGGTATTCTCCGCCGGAAACAGCAGTTTCCAGAAGGCCCAGCCTTCGATGTACGAGAAGAACGTTTCGGTCGGAGCACTGGGGCCAAAAGCAGAGAGCAGCACGTATACCAACTACGGCGACTGGGTGGACATCTGCGCCCCCGGCGGAAACGCCAACGGAGGATACGGCAACGCGATATATCCGCAGATATTCAGCACCATGCGAACTTCCCAGGAAGTGTACGTACAGATGCAGGGCACGTCCCAGGCTGCGCCCATGGTCAGCGGCGTCGCCGCGCTGCTGGTATCTTATTTCGGCGGTCCGGGTTTCACTGTCGAGCGCCTGCGCGAGATCCTTTTAAATGGTGCGGACAGGAAGATGGTTGGCAAACATGCCAGGAACATCGGCCCTATGCTGGACGCTTATGGTTCGTTCATGTACGCCCTTGGCACCGAACTGAGCCCGGCAATCGACCTGACATCCCGCCAGACTCCCGAAAACGCCCTTGAAATCAAGTGGCCGTTCACGAAATACGGCCCCCGGAACTACTACAGGAGCGTCCTCGCCGTCAGCGACGACGCATCCAAACTCGAGGACCTGGATCCTTTCGACATTCCTTCCGGCGTTACCACAAGAACCTTCATCGGCACTTCCTACACCCCCGGGCAGGAGGTTACCGTCACGATGAACGGCCTCGAGATGGACAAAGACTATTACTACACCGTCGTCAACTACACCAGGCAGAACCAGGTTTCCGCCTGCAGCGCCGTCGGCAAACAGCATCTGAGGCAGAATCTGGGCGGCCCAGCCATCGATTTCAACTACTACGGAGCAGTGAGTCTGGACCACCACGCCAAAAAGGTCTATACCGTCAAATATTCCGACCCGGACAATGACCCCCTGGACATCACCCTCAGGGCCGGATCTTCCGCCGCCACGTGGGTGGACGACGGCGTCGGCACCATCACCCTCACGATCGTGGGAAACGATGCCCCGGCAGGCTCCTACGTTGCCGAGGCCAGTTTCAGCGACGGCATAATAACCGAGGAGATATGCGTGCAATACGACATCCTTCCCAATAACGTTCCCGTCTTAACCAGCGATGGAACCATCTCCGGCCCCCTGAAATACCGGGACGTGCAGACCATCGGATTTACCTGCACGGATGCCGACTTCAAGGACGTGCTCAGCGTCGTAACGGATCCCGGCTCGACTGCGGCGGAATGGAAGGACGACGGCTCCGGGCACTACACTCTCACTGTCCGGGGAGATTCCGCCCCGGCAGGCACCTACACCGCATCCATCAGCGTTTCGGACGGTTTCGGAGGCTATGCAGAATCCCACGTCGAATACACCCTGCGCGGCAATTCCGCCCCGGTGGCAAGCAACATCCCGGACCTTCTCCTCACTGCCGGCAGCCCCAGGGATCTCGATCTGTCAGACTTCTTCAGCGACCCCGACGATGACACCCTGACCTATGTCCTCGAGTCGGCGGAAGGCGTCCCGGCCAGCGTGAACGGGAAGGTGCTCAGAATAAGCCCGGAAGAGCCCGGCGCAGGCAGGATCATGGTCAGCGCATCGGACGGCATCGCCGCCCCGGCAAAGGCCTCTTTCCGTGTGAGCGTACACTCTCCCGGAGCCAACGTAGCCGACGTCTACCCTACCACAGTGACCGACCGCCTCACCATCCAGGGACTCACCGCTGAAAAGCTCAAAGTGCTGATAATCAGTTCGACAGGCAGGACCGTATATTCAAAGGAGATCAAGGCTGACCCCTACTCCCCCACCGTCATCGACGTTTCTGGCCTGGCTCCCGGACGATATACAGTGAACATCTCCAAATCCAACGGAAAAATCAAACAAACCATAGTCAAGATATGAAAAAGATCCTCCTCGCAGCAGCGCTCCTGTGCGCCGGCTGCATCCTCAACGCAAAAATCACCCTGCCGCCCGTAATCGGCGACAACATGGTGCTCCAGCAGAAGACCCAGGCCGCGCTATTCGGCAAAGCCGAGCCCGGAAAGACGGTCACCGTGAAGACCTCCTGGGACAAGAAGAAGGTCAGCACTACGGCAGATGCCGAAACCGGCCGCTGGCTGGTGCGCGTGCAGACTCCTTCCGCCGGAGGCCCCTATGAGATCACCATCTCCGACGGCGAGAAAGTCACCCTGAAGGACGTGCTGATAGGCGAAGTCTGGTTCGCATCCGGACAGTCCAATATGGAGATGCCCGTGAAGGGATACGGTTCCCAGCCCGCCAAGGACGGTTCCAAATACATTATCGGCGCACGCGCATCGCGTCCCATACGCTACTGCCACATCAAGCGCCAGTCCTCGACGACCGTCCTCGACGACTGCGAGGGTGTCTGGGAGAAGCACACGCCCAACGCTGTAGCCAATGCCAGCGCGACCGCATACTTCTTCGCTGAGGCCCTCCAGGGTGCCTTGGACATCCCCGTAGGCATCATCGAGAGTTCCTGGGGCGGCAGCAGCATCGAGACCTGGATCAAGCAGGAGATATTCGAGAAGGATTATCCCGACATCGACCTGGGACACCTGAAAGGCACAAGGCCCATCAAGCGCAAGCATCAGGATCCCTGCCTCCTTTACAACGGCCAGATCGCACCCCTCGTCCCCTTCACCTTCAAGGGAATCATCTGGTATCAGGGAGAAGCAAACCGCGCCCGTCCCGACCAGTACGTGCTTCTCCAGCGCTCCTTCGTGGAGATGCTGCGGGCAGATTTCGGGGTCCTGGAAGCGCCCTTTTACTGCGTGCAGATAGCCCCCTACCCCTACGACAACGGCCGCAAGACACATAGCGGATACTTCTGCGAAGCCCAGCAGAAATCGGTGGAAGGCATGGAGCACGCCGGATACGTTACCACGGTGGACATAGGCGAATACGGCACCATCCATCCCTGCCACAAGCAGGAGGTTGGCCAGCGCCTCGCCATGCTCGCGCTTTACAACGACTACGGCATGGATGCCATCGAGGCCTATGCCCCCTACTACAAGATAGTGGAGTTCCACGACGGCAAGGCTTTCGTGCAGATGAAGGTCGGAAAACTTGGCCTTTCACCCATGGGGGCTGAGATCCCCGGATTCGAGATTGCCGGTCCCGACCGCAAGTTCGTACCCGCAAAGGCCATGCGCCATCAGAAGAAAGGCGATGTGGTAGAAGTCTGGAGCGACGATGTTCCCGAACCGGTCGCCGTCCGCTATTGCTGGCGCAACTGGTGTGTCGGCGGATTATACAACAACTTCGGAATACCGGCCGGACCATTCAGGACTGATGACTGGCCCCTGAATGAAAAAGATTGGCTCGACTGAGCCAATCTTTTTTTTACTTCTTGCGGGAGGCAGCCAGCGGGCTGACCGGATGGTCTATATACAGTTTCATGAAGAAACCTCCGACCACCGAACGCGCCTGCATGCCCACGAAGGTGGGCTCGTCCGTATTCACCCAGTCGCCCAGGGGCACGCGGTCCTGCGTCTCATTATAGAACCTGTAGACAGGAAGCATGAATTCGCGGAAGCCGTCCACACTGCCGGCCATGGCACCCGTCCAGAGTTGCCAGTCCGTCTTTGAATACTGGCGGCGGCTGTCGAGAGGCAGTCCGTAAGGATTGAACTGCTTCTTATAATATTCAAGTTCCGTGTTCACGACTTCGTCGCCGAAGACGTTGAGCCCCAGCACTTTGTCCCATACGAGGTTATACTTCTGGCTCCAGGTGCCTTCGCCATCGTAGGTCAGGCGGTAGTGGTCTTCCTCGAAAGCCTTTTCCTTCCAGTTGGCAGCCATATTCTCGGCAAATTCCTGGAAAGCCCTCGACTCGTCAACCTTGCCCAGCAGGCGTGCCATCTTTGCATAAGCGGCAATCCCCAAGATAGACTTGGCAGACAGGTTCACGTTGTGAGCGAGCTTGCCTGCGAAGTCGTCGGTGCAGAGCTGGTTTTCGGGATCCTGGCCGTTCTGCAGGGCATACAGGGCCCACTTGGTCAGGGTCACCCAATGCCTCTGTGCGAAACTGGCGTCGGGGCTCTGTTTCAGGATGGCTGCAGTGAGCAGGAGCATGTTTCCGCTCTCCTCCAGGGGCATCCAGTTGCCATAATGCTGGCCGTAGGCATCCGGGTACTGGCCCACGTCGTGGGGAGCCCAGACCTTGCCCCAGTTGCTTCCCTCCGCATAGTCGAAGATGAAGTTGACCAGGCCCTTGGCGAGTTCCGTATTATAACGGAGGAAGAGAGGTATCGAAGGATATGTCACATCCACGGTGCCTGCGCAGCCGTTCGAGAAGTTCTCCTTGGAGATGAAATACAGCGAGCCGTTCAGGCCGGACACCAGCTTATGGGCGGATACCGCCTGCCTGTACGCGAGGGCGCAGAGGTCGGCGTATTCCTTTCCGCCGGACTGGGTGGCTTCCTGAATCAGGGAGTTGTCGAAACCGTTCAGGCGGTCGCCTAGCTTGGACCATTCCTTGGCGGCCTTTGCCATCTCCTTGGTGATGGTATTCTTGCCGTCCGCATTCCAGTAGGGGCGCAGGTTGGAGCCCAGGAACTTGATGGAATAGATGTCGTCGTAAGCGAGCATCAGCACCTCCTCGGTCTCCTTCTTGATCTTCTTCATGTCGAAGCACCATGCGAGGGCCACGTCCTCGTCCACGAAGTTGCCGGAGGTGACGGTCTTGCTCTTTCCGAACATCTTCGCGTCGATCTTTCCGGAAGATGCGAAGGTCATCCTGGCGGCCTCGCCCTTCACCAGGGCCAGCACGCCCTTTCCGGACACGGGAGCCATGTAGAAGTAGCCCCAGTCTATGCGCACGTCATCCCCGCGCTTCTCGAGCACTTTCTGGTCCACGGTGCCGGTGCGGAGATACTTCACGCCATCCGCTGCGCCGTTTTCAAGCACAACAGGCACGACGTCGAGATCCACCGCGATGCGGGGAGAAACCTCGAAATAGAGCTCTACCGAATGCTTCTTATTGTCGATGGGGGTGGCCGTGAAGCTCACATAGTTCACCGGGCGGCTGAGAAGTGCCAGGTCATCCATCAGCATAGGGGCCACGAAACGCATCTTGATCTGCACGGGGCCGCAGTCGAAGGAGTAGGTCGTGCTGGTAGGAAGCACGTTCACGCCCGTCTGCAACGCGGCATTCTCGAAGATTATCCTGCCCTGACGGCTGTAGAGAGGATCCTCCGGCTGCTTCTTGGGCTTGCGTCCGAACATCGGATCGGGGACCTGCTCCTCGTTGCCGAGAAGACGGTAGGTCACGCCGTCCACGCGGACGGCGGCGATCATGGGCTGCTTGCGTCCGCTCCAGTGGCGGGTCATGTCCGCATTCGCCTGGTCGGCGAAGCTCCAGAGGGAGAAGTACGGGTCCACCGTCACCAGCGGATATGCCGGTGCACGAAGGTCGTTCTGGTAATTCAGGGGTGCAGCTCCGTAAAGGAGGCAGGAAAGTGCCAAAGCACCGAGAAAAACAAGTATTTTCTTCATATTGGACTATTGATTGATTATTCTGTCGGAATACATTTTCATAAAAAACCCGCCGACCACAGAGCGTCCGCGCATCTGATGGGAGCGAGGGGTTTCTGTCTCAGTCCAGTCGCTGAGGGGCCCCGGAAGCACGGAATCGGTGTAGAACTGATAGAGAGGGTGCACAAAGCGCCGGAATGTCTCCATGTCCGGAGCCATTGATGCGACCCACATCACCCAATCGGTCTTGGTATAGCCGTTCCGGCAATCGAGCGGAACACCGTAAAGATTCTCCCTGGAAAGGTAGAAGGGTATCTCCGTTTGAATGATGGCCGGATCGAACACATTCAGGCTCAGCAACTTATCCCAAACCAGATTATACTTCAGACTCCATGTATCCGGGGTGTCGAAAGACAGGCGGTAATGGTCGCCGTCGAAGGCTTCCTCTTTCCAGATCGCAGCCATCCGCGCAGCCGAATCGATGTAGAATTTCGCCTCGTCATCCTTTCCGAGGGCGGCTGCCATCTTGCCGTAGGCGGCGACCCCTAGGATGGCCTTGGCTGAGAGATTCACGTTGTTTGCCAGCCTGCCGGCAAAATCATCCGTACAGAGCTGGTTCTCAGGGTGTTGCCCGTGTTCGAGGCAGTAAGCAGCCCATTTGCCCAACTCATCCCAGTGCCTGAGGGCATAATCGGCGTCGCCATCTTCCTGAACTACCGCGGCCGTAAGCAGCAGCATATTGCCGCATTCTTCCAGCGGCATGGTATTGCCGTATCTCTGCCCTGTGGCCTGCGGATAGCGCCCGACATCGTGCGGCGCCCAGTCATTCGGCCACATGTCGCTCTCGGAGTAGTAGTAGATATGGTTCAGCAGGCCCTTGGCCAACTCCTTATTGTATAGAAGGAGCAGGGGTACAGACGGATAAGACACATCCACCGTACCTATGCTGCCATTGGAAAAGTTCTCCTTCGAGAAGAAGAAAAGCGAGCCGTCCGGGCCTTCCACAAGCTTGTGAGCGCAGATGGCCTGACGGAAGACAGCCGCACAAAGGTCGGCATATTCCTTTCCTCCGGCCTGCAGGGCCTCTTTCAGCAGAAATTCGTCAAAGGCTTCGCAGCGCTTGTAAACCTGCTTCTGCTCTTTTGCAGCGGCGGCGATTTCGCGGGTGATGGAATTCCCTCCCTGCCGGTTCCAGTACGGGCGCAGGGGCTTCCCAAGATAGTTTATCGAATAGATATCGTCATACGCCAGCAGGACGGTAAAATCGCTTTTTCTGCCGACTTTTCCCAGGTCTGCCCAGCAGGCGAGAGCCACATCATCCTTCACGAAATCTTCCGTGGTCACACTCCCCCGCATCCCGGCAAACCTGCCGTCTGCTGCGAAGCCTTTCCGCGCCGGCACACCGTTCACTACCGCAACCTTCCCCTTGTTTCCAGCACTGGCCAGGTAGAAATATCCCCAGTCTATGCGGATATCGTCCGCAGCGCGTCCAAGCACATCCTGGGAGACAGTTCCCGTCCGCACGAAATCCACACCGTCCGCCGAGCCGTTCTCCGCCACCATGGGCACCATATCAAAATCCATCGCGATGCGCGGGGATGCTTCGAAGTAGAGTTGAATGTCGTGATGGCGGCCGTCGGCAGAAGAGAGTTCGAAAGTGGCATATCCCACCGGCCTGGCCAGAAGGTCGGGGTCGGATGGCAGCAAAGGGGACGTGAAGGTCAAATGAAGCCGCACAGGCCCGCAGTCGAAATAATATATACTCCGGGTGGGAAGCACGTTGTGCCCGGTCTGCACTGCGGCATTGACGAATATCTCCGGACCCCGGTACAGATAGCTGGAATCGGGTTCCAGATGAGGTCTTATCCGACCCTCGGGCACTCCCGGCTTGGCATTCTCGCTGCCAAGAACGCGGTAAACCTCTCCATCGACACGGATGGCTGCCAGCAACGGTTGCTTGCGTCCCGACCAGTGGCGCGTTGCATCCGCTGTCAACTCCGGCCCGAAGGACCAGAGAGAAAAGTACGGATCCACGCTTACCAGGGGCGTTGCCGTCGGGTGCAGGCCGTTTTCGTAGGAGAACCGCCCTCCGCAAGCGCAGAACAGCGTCAGAAGCAACGCAGACCAGGCCGGGAAGTGTCTCATAGGTCAATCTCTATGATGTAATCTACACTGCAGTCAATACCCGTCGGCACCGTGACGGTGAAATCCTTCTTGGTCTTCTTGGACTTGAGAGGAGCACCAGTGGCGAACTCCTTTACCTTCTTTGCCTTGAGTTTGAAGGGCAGGGTGATCACTCCCCCTTCCGGAGCCTCCATTACGTGGAGATAGATCTTGCCTTCCTTATGCGTGAGCACACCCCAGGGCTGGGGCTTTAACATGGTGGCGCGGGTGCCGAAGATGGTTTCTCCGTTGGCACTCAGCCACTTGCCCATCTCCGCCAGGCGGACCACACTCTCTTCGGGGATGCATCCGTCCGGCTGGGGGCCGACGTTCAGCAGCAGGTTGGCGTTGCGGCCGGAGGTTGCAAGGAGGATGCGGATGAGTTCAGGAACGGACTTCCAGTTCTCGTCCTTTATGTCGTATCCCCAGCTCTTGTTCAGTGTCTTGCAGGTCTCCAGGGCCAGTTCGGTGCTGACATGGCTGGTACGGCCGTATCCGGCCTGATTCTCTCCGGGGATATCGCGTTCGAAGATCTGGATATCCTCCCCGGGAATGGGCACGCGGTGATGGTTGTTACCCACCAGGCAGGAAGGCTGCAGGCTGTGGATAAGGCTATAGATGCGCTCGTATCCCCAGTCGAAATCTATCTTTATCTCCTCGCCGGGCGCAGGTTTCTTGATCTTCGCCCAGTCGCCGTCGAACCAGATGCAGCCTATGGGGCCGTAGTTGGTGAGGAGCTCTGTAATCTGCGCGCACATGAAGTCCAGGTACTTCGCATACATCTCCCTTTCCTTATCAGTATGGGCGATTGCAGGATCGCGGGGATAGTCGTCCCGGCCCCAGTCCAGCAGGGAGTAGTAGAAGTTCAGCTTGATTCCCTGGCGGTGGCAGGCGTCGGCAAGTTCCTTCAGCACGTCCCTCTTGAATGGGGATGCATCCATTATGTCGTAGTCGGACGCCTTGGTGTCGAACATCGAGAATCCGTCGTGATGTCGGGAGGTGATGGTGATGTACCTGGCGCCGGAGGCCTTGATCTGGGCAACCCAGCGGTCGGCATCGAACTTCGAGGGATAGAATCCTCCCGGGAGTTTGGAGTATTCCTTGTAGGGAATCTTATCTACGTTCATCACCCATTCGCCGCGGGCGAGCATCGAATACACTCCCCAGTGGATGAATACGCCGAACTTGTCGTCGCGGAACTGCTCCTTGGCGGCAGCCGCCTCCGCGGTGGGCACATAGCCCTGGATTCCTTCTTTAATGTCGGCGGGGGCAGTTGCCAGCGCCGAAGCCATGAGGATTGAGAGAATTGTTGCTAACATATCATTTCTTCGTAAATGTCATACCGTTTTCGATGCCCTGTTCAGCACTGACCCCGGAATCTCCATAACCGAAATTCGCCTGATAGATAAGGTCGTATCCGGCAGTACCGGCGCTGCTGTTCGGGCTGCGCAGGCTGCCGGAAGCCGGGGTCTCCGTCTTGGAAACCAGCACGGAAATACCAACAACGTAATAGTTGGACAGGCTTCCCGTCACCAGCCATTTATGGGCATTGGACTTGTTGTACTTGAAAGTCTGCAGGGTCGGATCCGCTTCGAACCACACCCAGCCGTAATTCTGGGACGTGGCGAAAGGACAGGGGCTGAAATTATAGGCTCCTGCAATGAAGGATGCGCCGAGTTCGGGAGCGAAATATGCATAAGGATAGGTGCCGTCCCCCGTATTCACGCTCTGGGCGCTGCGTTCGTCGAAGAACAGGCCAAGACGGACGAACTCGAAATCATAGTCTATCTCGACCGACGCATCCATGACGGCGGTGGAGAATAGTCCCGTGATGCCGATGTTGTTGGTTACGGTTTGTCCCGAAACGACATCCGCAAGGGGCGTTCCCGACAGGGGTGCTCCGAATACCACGTTGGCGCTTGAACTGTTCTGATTGGTAAGACCAAGTTTGTTCGAGCCTCCGAAGCGTTTTGCCTTGAAGGTCCAGTTGCCCTTGAAGTCTTTCTCTTCAAGTTGTGTTACGGTGTACTTGCTGCCATCGGGAAGGGTTATCTCCTCCTTGCGCGGCGCTCCGGTCGTGTTCGCAGTCCAGCTGACGGTGCCGTCCGAATAACTCAGCCAGCTGCCGTTAACCGTTCCGGAACCACCTGCCTGGGCCTTGCTGCCGGAGGAGTCGTTTGTCCAGAAGGACGTGTCTGCGGAGACCGTACCCACAATGACTTCCTTCACCAGGGGGGTGCTGGCGGCATCCCAGGAATCGACCGCGACTATGTTCAATGCATACTTCCCTTCCGCTACGCTTCCGAGATCCACAGTCCATTCCGACTTCATCTGCGAAGGCTGCGGGCAGCGATAGAAGTCTGCCATGTAATTCTTGGTCACCACGGCCTTGCTTCCCATCTTGAGCGAAACCCTGTAATGGTGGACGAGTTCATCGTCCGTAGCGGCCGCAAAGGTTACGCTGACATTAGCCTTGCCGTCGGAAACGGCCCCTACCGTAACCGTTGCCGTAGAAAGCACCGGTGCGGAATTTATGGCGGCCAGGGAGGCGTGATTGTATTTGTCGAGATGTGTCTTGTCCTTATTGGGATGAGAAATCTCCCAGGCCTTACCTATCTCGGCCGAGCGGTAAAAGTCCATCCGGGTAGCCCTCATGTTGCCGTTTACGTCGAACTGGACGAGGAGACCTTCCGAATACTCACCGGCATCATTGAGCACCGTGGCGCTCTTCTTGTTCTCGTAGTCCCCTCCCTCGAAAGCCATGTAGCTGACCGAAGCGCAGCCCATCGCGGTGAAATCGCCCTGCCAGATGCTTCTGGGGTCGTTCAGAGGGAAGTGGAGATGCCCTCCGAAGGTTATTACCTGAGGATATTTTACCAGGATGCTGGTAAGCTGCTGGGTATACCAGTAGCTGCCCAGATAACTGCCGTAGACGGTGGCATATATCATGGGATGGGTAAGCAGCAGCACGTACCTGTCCGGCTCGGCATCGGTTATCGCCTTAAGTTGGGTGTCGAGCCAGGTAAGGGCGTTGGGGTCGTACAGCACGGGATCGTCGTTGAAAGGAGTGATGCAGAGGATATGGAAGTCCCCCACGACGCAGTGCCTGCATTCCATGTCGATACGTGCCGTCTGGTCCTGGTCGGTAAGGAAATAATTGTCCCCGAGGATGGTCCGGAAAGGTTTGTTGGATTCAACGGTGGCACTGGACCATTTGCATCCGGAATTCATGTCATGGTTGCCAATGGTGTAGATCATGGGAACCTTCACGGGGTTGAACTGTTCTTCGTAAAGGGTCTTGAGGGTTGTGATCTGGCTCTGACTTACGGTATTGACCATGTCCCCTACTATCATGACCGCATCCAGTCCGTCGGCATCCTTTACCGCGGCCTTTGCCTTCAGCTGCTGCAAAGCCGAAGTGAATTTGGCCTCCGAGCCGTAACCGTTGCCGATATGGACGTCACTTATCGCGGCGAGCGAAAGGACGATTTTATCTTCTTCGAAGAGTGCATTCCTCTGCATGCTGATGAGCGGGATCGTATAAACGGTGCCGTCCATGAGGGTGATCACAACGTTGCCACCCAACACTTCCACGCTGTAGAACAGCGAATCGCCATCCGCGCCGTCCTTGCCGTCCTTGCCGTTGGTTCCGTCAGTGCCGTTGGTTCCGTTCGTACCGTTCGTGCCGTTGGTTCCGTCCTTGCCATCCTTGCCGTCTTTGCCATTGTATATCTTTATGGGATCCCCGCTGGTGAAATACACCATCCATCCGCTGGCGTCGTCCTCGGTGAAAGGTTCCACCTTCGTGACGTAAACCTTAGCGGCCAGTCCGTCCTGGTTTTGCTGGACTATGGCCACGAGCGTTTTCAATGCCTCGAGATCGCTTTTTGCACGTGCAAGTTCCTGCTCCACTTTTTCGATACGGGAACGGAGTTCGCTGTCGTCATACTCCGAGCAGCCTGCCACCAGAAGGCCTGCTGCCAGAATAAATAAACAAATGAATCTTTTCATCAGAATCAGTGTTATTGTCAATAATCCGTTAAAGTTAAGAATATTTTCTAAAAAAATAATTCGTATCTTCGCAAATATGAAAACACGAAACCTACTGACCATCGGCCTGATCTGCCTCTGCAGCTCTCTCTACGCCCAAAAAACACAATATGTAGATCCTTTCATCGGCACCGCCGGCATGGGACACACCTTCCCCGGAGCCTGCGTACCCTTCGGAGGCGTGCAGCTCAGCCCTGATACCGACATGATCCCCCATAACATCAAGGGCAGATACCAGCCTCGCACATACGAGTACTGCGCTGGTTATCAGTATGATGACAAAACTATCGTAGGCTTCAGCCACACCCATTTCAGCGGCACCGGCCACTCCGACCTGGGAGACATACTCCTGATGCCCGGCACGGGCGAGATCAAGCTCGTTCCCGGCACCGCGGAAGACCCTGATTCCGGCTACCGCCAGCGTTTCAGCCACGACTCCGAATCCGCCGGAGCGGGCCACTACGAGGTAACCCTCCAGGACAGCGGCATCAGGGCGGAACTCACCGCCACCAAGCGCGTCGGCGTGCACCGCTACACCTTCCCGAAAGCCTCGCAGGGTCATCTGGTGCTGGACCTCGACCACGGCATCTACAACTACGACGGCAAGACCCTCTGGGCCGAGGTCCGTGTGGTTTCTCCCACCCTCATCACCGGCTACCGGATCACAAACGGCTGGGCGAGAACGAATTACACCTACTTCGCCATCAGTTTCTCCCAACCTATCACCGAATACGGCTACAAGGACAAGGCCCCCATATATTATAAAGGAGGATACAGCAAGTTCCCCCAGTACCACAATTTCCCGGAGATGGCGGGCCGCAAGCTAGCCGCCTGGTTCAAGTTTGATACCGCCTCCAACCCGGAACTCGTGGTGAAGGTGGGCATATCCGCCACCGGCACCACCGGGGCGCTCAAGAATCTGAAGGCTGAAGCCGAGGGCAAGAGCTTCGACCGCATCCTGGCCGATGCCGATGCCGCCTGGGAGAAGGAGCTGGGTTGCATAGACATTCAGGGCTCCGACGCAGAAAAGAAGATGTTCTACACATCCCTCTACCACACCATGATCAACCCTTCGGTTTACATGGATGTGGACGGACTCTACCGCGGCCTCGACCATGAACTCCACCAGGCTGACGGCTTCACCAACTACACCGTCTTCTCGCTCTGGGACACCTACCGGGCGGAGCATCCTTTCCTGGCGTTGCTGAAACCCGCGCAGGCGGAGGATATGATAGCATCGATGCTCGCGCACTACGAGCAGAGCGCCCACCACATGCTCCCCATCTGGAGCCACATGGCCAACGAGAACTGGTGCATGACCGGATACCACGCGGTTTCCGTGCTGTCCGATGCGGTTGCCAAAGGCCTGAAGATCGACGCGGAAGAAGCCCTGAAGGCGATGGTTTCCACCTCCACCGTGCCTTGGTACAGCGGGCTCGGGGAATACATGAAGCTTGGCTACGTGCCATTCGACAAGACATCCACCGCGGCCAGCAACACCCTGGAATACTCTTACGACGACTGGACCATCTCCGCTGCGGCGCAGCGCCTCGGCAACACCGCCGTGGCCGAGAGATACCTCAGGCGCGCGGGCTACTGGAAGAACGTGTTCGACACCGGGCTCGGCCTTGCCCGGCCCCGTTACACCGACGGCTCCTTCAAGCCCGAATTCGACATAAAGCAGACCGTGGGCCAGGGATTCATCGAGGGAAACTCCCTCAACTATTCCTTCCACGTGCCCCAGGACGTGAACGGCCTGAAGCAGATGATGGGCGGCGACAAGAAGTTCATCGCCAACCTCGACGACCTCTTCGGCAGCGACCTCCCCGAGTACTGCTACGCTGATAATGAGGACATTACGGCCGATTGCCTGCTCGGCGGATACGTGCACGGCAACGAGCCCAGCCACCATATCCCCTACCTCTATGCCTGGACCTCCCAGCCCTGGAAGACCCAGTACTGGCTGCGCGAGATAATCGACAGATTTTACAAGCCCGAAATCCGCGGCCTTGGCGGCAACGACGACTGCGGACAAATGAGCGCCTGGTACATCTTCTCCGTGCTGGGATTCTACCCCGTCTGCCCCGGCACCGACCAGTATGTGCTGGGAGCACCCTATCTCCCCTATGCAAAACTGCAGCTGGAGAACGGCAAGACTCTGGAAATCAAGGCTCCCGGAGTCAGCGACCGCAACCGCTATGTTAAGAGCGTGAAGCTCAACGGCAAGCCTTACGACAAACTCTATATCACCCATGCCGAACTGCTCGAAGGCGGCACCCTCGAGTTCGTGATGAGCAAATCTGCCAATAAACGCCGCGGCATCGCAACAGCCACTAAACCCTATTCGTTATGAAGCGATTACTTTCAATTCTGACTATAGCACTTGCACTCAGCGCAGGGGCGCAGGAAAGACTGATAGACTATGTCAATCCCTTCATTGGCACCGACGGGTTCGGCAACGTGTATCCCGGGGCGCAGATTCCCTTCGGCGGAATCCAAATCAGCCCTGACACAGACGATTACGACTACGACACGGCCGCAGGCTACAAGTATAACAAGCCCACGATCATGGGCTTCAGTCTCACTCACCTGAGCGGAACCGGCATCCCCGACCTCGGGGACTTCCTCTTCGTTCCCGGCACCGGAACTTTGAAATCTGCCACGGGCACCGCAGAGGATCCCGACAGCGGATACAGGAGCCGTTTCAGCCACGAAAAGGAGGCTGCGCATCCCGGTTATTACACCGTCGAGATGCTCGATTACCGCGTCACCGCAGAGATGACCGCGGCCGCCCGAAGCGGCATCCTCCGCTTCACTTTCCCCGCCAGCGAGGAGTCTTTCATCATGGTCGACTTGGACCATACTCTCCGCTGGAAATGCGAGTGGTCTTCCGTCCGCCTGCTCGACGACCATACTATCATTGGCAGCAAAATCGTGGCCGGCTGGAACCCGGACCGCTATGTCTACTTCGCTGCGCGCTTCTCCCAACCCATAAAGAATTTCGTCATCCTCCAGGAGGGTAAGCCCGTGATTTACAATACGAAACGCTTCCGCAGCAGCCTCGAGGCGTGGGGTCGTGGCCTGCAGGCCTGCGTCAAGTTCCCCACCGCAGAAGGGCAGCAGGTAAGCGTGAAGGTGGCGGTATCCGCCGTAGGCACCGACGGTGCGCTGAAGAATCTCACCGAGCTCGACGGGCTCGGTTTCGAGGACGTGCGCAGCCGTGCAGAGGCTCTATGGGAGAAGGAACTCGGCAAGTACGAACTCGATCCTTCCTGCAACCGGGCCACCAAGGAGACCTTCTACACCAGCGTCTACCGAACCGCCCAGCATCCTTTCCTCTTCCAGGACGTGGACGGGCGCTTCCGAGCGCACGACAAGACCATCGGCATGGCGAAGGGCTTCACCAACTACACAACCTTCTCATTATGGGATACTTACAGGGCCTTCCATCCCCTGCTCAACCTGGTGAACAAACCCCTCCAGGCCGACCTCGCCAACTCCATGCTGGAGCACTACGACAAGAGCACCGAGCACATGCTTCCCATCTGGAGTTTCTACGGTGGCGAGACCTGGTGCATGATAGGCTACCACTCCTGCTCCGTGCTTGCGGACATGATGGTGAAGGGCGTGAAGGGCTTCGACTACGAGCGCGCCTTCCAGGCGATGAAAACCACCGCCACGAATCCTCATTACGACTGCATCCCGGAATACACCGAACTCGGCTACGTGCCTTTCGACAAGGAGAAGGAATCCGTTTCCAAGACTCTGGAATACGCCTACGATGACTGGTGCATAGCCCAGGCCGCCAAACTCCTTGGGCATCAGGAGGATTACGAGTTCTTCCTGAAGCGCTCCGGCAACTGGAAGAATCTGGTGGATCCCGAGACACTCTACACTCGCGGGCGTGACTCCGAGGGCAACTGGCGCACACCATTCGCTCCCATTGCCTACCAGGGCCCGGGAAGCGTGAACGGCTGGGGAGATATCACCGAAGGCTTCACCATGCAGTACACCTGGACTGTTCCCCACGCATTCGAAGAGTACATGCAGATCGCCGGCAAGAAGTTCCTGCGGGACCGTCTGGATAGCATCTTCAAGCTCGAAATGAGCGACGACATCCCCGGCGCCCACGATATCTGGGGCCGCATAGGCGGATACTGGCACGGCAACGAGCCCTGCCATCACGTGCTCTATCTGTATAATAAACTGGGCACCCCCCGCGAGTGCCAGAAATGGGTGCGCTACGTGGCGGATCATTTCTACGGCAACACCCCGGACGCCCTAAGCGGTAACGACGACTGCGGGCAGATGAGCGCATGGTACCTGTTCAACTGCATGGGCTTCTACCCCGTCTGCCCCGGCAGCAACGAATACGAACTCGCCTCCCCCTGCGTCCCCGGAGTAAAAGTCCATCTCTCCGACGGAGGCACCCTCACCGTACGCACGAAAAACTGGAGTCCCGAGCACGTGTATGTAAAGGCCGTTTACTTAAACGGAGTCAAGCTGAAAGGCACCACCATCCGCTACGAAGACATCAAGGACGGTGCGGAACTGGTATTCATAATGAAATAAAAAGACCGGCCCCTCATGGAGCCGGTCAATTCTATAAGTAATCAACTATTAATAGCCAGGATTCTGAGGAATCTCTTTGTCCTTGTTGGACTGGATAATCTGGATAGGAATAGGGAATACGTAGTTGTGAGGCTTGAAGTTGCTGTAGTGACGGGTCTTGCCCATCTTGTCTGTGTAAGCCTCACGGGTGCCGGGAGCACCTTCGAAACCGAATCCATACTTGTGAACACGCTCATACATGTAGTTGGTAGTAGTTGTGTTCTGGGTAGGATACTTGGCGGTCACGTAGGTTGCCTTCGGGTTGCAACTGAGACGGCTCAAGGTGATGAAACGATGCTCCTCACCAAAGAGCTCGCGAGCGCGCTCGTCCATGATGTAGTCGATATCGACATCAGAGGCCGCCACATTCGAAGCACCGGCACGGCCACGGACAACATTGATGTCATCGGCAGCCTTATCCTTCTGGTTGAGTCCAAGATATGCCTCAGCGCGAAGCAGATAGGTCTCGGCGATACGAATCATGTACCAGTCGCAGTCATAAACATTGTACTTGGTATAATCACTGCCTAGCGGGTTGTCATGGAAAGGATGGACATCATCGGAGAACTTCCAGAAACGAGGAGTGATGTTCATGGTATCGCTGGCTGTAGGCCAGTAGTTATCGTCTCCAGGATGCGCAGCTGCGCGTGCAGCGATATCCGCCTTGATCTGGGACCACTTCTTTCCTGCGACACCGTAAGGATCGCGCTGAATCATGACTTCGGATCCACGGAAATCGTTAGGATCATTCCAGACACTTCCGTTGATATCGCCATAAGGACGCTGGATGTACTCGGTGGCAATGCATGTCAGACCATACTGGGCACCATTGCCCTGTGCACGGCAAGCAAGTGAATCAATATACGTACTGGTTTCGTATGCCCTTCTACGGCCGACGGCGTCTGCAACATTCGCGTCGGGAGCCTTATCTCCGTCAACTGTAACACCCAAAGGGAAGCAAACTGCATCAGTGGTAAAGATGTAGAATGTTTTTCCATCCTTGTCCTTACGTGTGCCAGTTTTGCCGCCCATGGGATACCAGGGAGCCCAGCAAGCCTCGACCGGAGCATTATGGGTACGCCACCATGAATCACCTGAGCCACCCTCAGTCCAAAGGTCTCCATTGGAGAAATCAGACTGGCAAACCCAGATAGCTTCTTTGTTTTCAGAATGGTTGGAATTGCCTTCGCTGGTAGTGTTGACGGTTACATAAAGACCATTTTTCATATCGCCATTGGTCTTTGCAGAGCAGCGGAAAAGGTCCCAATATGCGCCTTGAGGTGCAGCAAGGGAGTTGCCGTAACGGTCGGTCATCTGCTCCTTACGGTTGCCGAAACGTGTAGTCATAATCTGATAGTCGCCGTCGGTCTTGTTAATGACGCGGGTGGCAGCCTTCTCAGCATCGGAGAACTTACCAAGTGCAAGATATGTCTCGGCGAGATAGTGTGCCGCGGCAGCCTTGGTTATGGTACCCTTCATACGGGGAGTCGTGGGAAGATTTTCTTCAGCCCACTTGAAGTCGGCAGCTATCTTCTCCCAAGCTGCTTCACGGGAAATCAGCTCATAGTCATAACGTGCTTCGGTAGTCCTGTGCTCGTTGTAAACTACTCCGCCATACATGCCGGCGAGGACCCTGTAAGCAAATGCGCGCATAAACACAGCCTCGGCACGAAGCTCATTCTTATACGCCTCACTCTTGTAAACAATCTCGGGGTGCTCATCAATACCGTCAATAACAGTATTTGCACGGTTGGCAAGCTTATACATATAATCCGCCCAGTGACGTGCATATCCGCTGTTAGGTCCCATGGAGCCCCAGTTGACATTACCTGTTGCACTGGTTTCCGTGAAAGTATCGAGATTGCAGCCCATCAGCATCCATGAGTGAGTAGTACGCATGCAGCCGTAGATCACATACTGAACCTCGGCATAGCAGGCGGCAAGGCCAATCTCCATTGCACGCTGAGAGGTGTAGAAAGTCTCCGAGTCGTGCTGGTAGGATTTTTCTTCAAGGAACTTGTCATCGTTGCAGGAGGTGACCATAAGAGCACCTAGAGCAAGGATTGCAATTATTTTGTTGATTTTCATAATTCCTTCTTTGTTAAAATTAGAATGTCAGGTTGACGCCGAAGGTGACGGTCTTGTATGTGCCGTTGCTGCCATAACGGTCGGAGCTTGCACCGAGTGCAATCGTTCCGGCGTTTTCAGGGTCGATACCCGACCAATTGGAAATCGTGAAGAGGTCGGTGGCTGCAACATAGACACGTGCTGCGGAAACACCGATCTTCCTGGTGAGAGTCTGATCGATATTGTATGAGAACACAAGGTCTTTCAGCTTCAGGAAAGAGCGCTGGTTCCAGAAACGATAGAACAGAGCGTTATTATTCTCAGTGTTGTTGAATCCATAACGGGGGAACACCGTGGAAGGATTCTCCTCGGTCCAAGGTTTCACACGAGCAAGCTGTGCGCCGCTGCCCATACTGGTGCCGTATGCATTCGGGTCGAACCACAGGAAGTGGGTCTTGTCACCCTGAGCCCAGCGGAAGTTGAAGTAGAGGCTGAAGTTCTTATAGCTCAGCGTGTTGCCGAAGTTCAGAGTAAACAGCGGGTCGGGGGAACCGAGGAAGTGCATATCGGCATCGCTGATCTTGCCATCCTTGTTCCAGTCTTCATACTTGAGATCGCCTGGCCTGGCCTTAGGCTGATACTTATCGCCTTTGTCGTTGACGTAATTGTCGATTTCCTCCTGGCTCTGGAAAATGCTCACGCTATAGTCGTAGGCAGATCCGATAGGATGACCGACCTGAAGTGCATAGTAGCTGTCGAAGCCATAAGCGACTGCATTCGCGATATCATCCGCTTCCTTCCCCTCATAGTTGTTGCCGAAGAGGGAAACGATCTTATTCACGTTGCTGTCGAAAATGAAATTGCTTTCCCAACGGAAGCTGTCCTTGCCATTACCGTTTACATTGACGGTATTCAGCACAAGTTCAACACCCTTGTTGGTAACCTTACCTACATTGTCATAAACACTGGTGAAGCCGGAGAAATAAGGAGCGGAACGGCTGACAAGCATGTCCTTGGTTGCTCCGGAATAAACATCCACGCTACCGTTGATGCGGTTCTCCATCAAAGAGAAATCCAAACCGACATTGAACTTTTCGATGGTTGCCCATGTAAGTTCAGGATTAGGAACATTGCTGGGAGCCATACCGAGGTTGGAAGCATCTCCGAGCCATGTCATGGTAATGTTACCATTGTTGCTGGTATCCTTGCCTACAGTAGGCTTGGTGATATAAGGAGTTACGGAACGTGAACCGTTCTGACCCCAGGAAAGACGGAGCTTGAGGAAGTTGATGGCATCAATATCCCTTATGAAATCCTCGTTGCTGAGAACCCATGCGGCAGATGCACCGAAGAAATTGCCCCACTTATGCCCAGCGGCAAAAGCGGAATAACCGTCACGACGGAAGTTGAACGTAGCATAGTAGGTATTGTCATAATTATAGTTCGCGCGGAACAGATAACCTACTGCAGAAGACTCCACACGGGTACGGTTGGGGACAAAATTGTTCGCGGTGGCAAGATTGTATACACCCAGGTCGGTAGGAGTGTCGAAGCCGTTGAATTTGATTACGAGACCGTTGCTATTCGTGTATTCACGGGTGTAACCGGCCATGAAATCAAAATGGTTGCGGTCTATTTCCTTGACATAAGTAACAATCTGGTCTACGTTCCAGGCAACGTAGTTGCTGAAAGAAGACTGGCCGCTGGCTGCACTGTTGTACTGCTGAGGGTTCAGCATGTCATTCTTGCTGGTTGTGCTCACCTTGATTTCAGGACGGTTGAACACATCACCGTAGCCCGCATTCCTCTGAGTCTGGGCTGTAATGCGGTAGCTCAGGCCTTTGATGAAGGGGAAATCAATCTGGGCATAGGCGACGGCATTCAGGTTATTGCTCTTGCTGCCGCGCTTGGTCCAAAGATGGGAGTCGTTTTCACCTGCTCCCCAATATGGGCTGGCAGTATTTCCATCAGGTTTTGAGTTGTACCAATCGGTAAAGCCCTCGGTAGTTGAATGAACATAAGAATATGGAGTCATCCACATTGCATGACGGAGGCTGGCGGTCTGGCCCCAACTGCTGGAAGCCAGATAATTAGCTTTGACACCAGCGGTCAGCCAGTCGGTCACGTTGAAGTCGAGCTTGACCATTGCTCCGGCCTTCTCGTAGTCATCGCCCTTACGGATGCCCTGCTGACGGGTATAATCAGCAGACACATAGTAACTCATCCTGTTTTCCTTTCCACTCAGGCTTACATCATACTTCCGGCCTACGCCCTTGCGAGATATTTCCTTAACCCAATCGGTGTAGACACCTTCATCCCAAGCCTGCTTTTCCACAGAATTCAGCAATTCTGTAGCTGCTGCATCGAGATCAGCATAGTCTTCCCATTTCTTGCCGACAAAACTCTTATCATCAGCCCCGACCTTCGAATAGAAACGGTTCTTCAGGAAGGTTTCCTTGTCGGTAACCATCTTGGGAAGACGGCTCCAGTCAGACACGCTCCAACTTGCATTGAAAGCAACTGTGGGCTTTGCACTTGCACCACGCTTGGTTGTGATCACGATAACACCGTTAGCAGCACGGGAACCGTAGATAGCTGCAGCAGATGCATCCTTCAACACGTCAATACTCTGGATGTCGGCGGTATTGATCGAGTTGATCGAACCATAGGAGAGAACGCCGTCGATTACGAGCAGAGGCTGGTTGACTGCCTGCGAAGAAGCAGAAACACTGCCTCCCGAAGGAATGGCGTTCTTACCACGGATAGTCATGGTCTGGGTATTATCACCGGCTGCTGATGAAGTAGGAGCATAGCTCAAACCCGCCACCTTGCTGGACAAAGCAGCGAGGGCGTTAGGGTTAGGGAGCAACGCAACATTTGCGTCATTGCCAAAATTAACGCTCGCGATAGCTCCGGACACATCACGCTTGCGCGCTGTGCCGTAACCCACGACCACCACGTCGTCGAGGAAGAGGGCATCCTCTTCGAGGACCACGCTGAGATTGGAACGGTTGCCGACTGCAACTTCCGCAGTCTTGTAACCGATGGAAGAGATAACCAGGGTGGCCTTGTCAGCAACCTTGATGCTGAACTGGCCGTCCAGGTCCGTTACAACGCCGACGGTAGTGCCCTTGATCTGGACACCTGCGCCGACTACGGGTTCACCCTTTGCGTCCACCACTTTACCGGTGATGGCATTCTGGGCGAAGGCCTGCACTCCTATAGTAAGGAGAGCAAGCGTTACCATAATGAAACGTTTTACCATAAACAGTTGTTAATAATTAGGTATAGTGTTGTGTTATGTGCTTTCAAATTGATATAAAATCACCCAAATATCCGCATTTTTCTTTAAATATACAATAGTAGAATGGTAATTATTTTAAAAAACTACCGAACGGATAAGGATATTTTCTTAAGATTACCATCCGCCGATGAAGGGCCGACCATGAGGGTAAACTCCCCGGGCTCGACCTCCCAAAGCTCCGACGCTCCCCAGCAGGCAAGCATTTCCGGAGTTATATCAAACTGAATATCAGCGCTTTCGCCCGGTGCCAAAAACACCTTCCGTATTGCTTTAAGTTCCTTAACGGGACGTGTAATGGAGCCATACTCATCGCGGACATACAGTTGAATCACCTCTGCTCCTGCCGTATCACCGACATTTTTCAACGAGACGCTCAATTTAACGGTTTCATCCTTTCCGATCTCCGGTTTGGAGAGAACCGGCTCACCGAACTCGAATTCGGTATAGCTGAGTCCGAATCCGAAAGGATAGAGAGGGCCCTGCTCGGCAAGTGCGAAGTGACGCGAGTACTGCGAGTGCTTGTGATTATACACGCACTGTATCTGACCAGCGTTGCGGGGGATGGTTACGGGCAGTTTTCCTGAAGGATTCACGAGACCGAAGAGCACCTCGGCAATCGCCTGACCGCCCATCTGACCGGGCTCCCAGGCCTCCACGATAGCGTTTACGGAAGGATTATCTGCAGCCCATTGCACTCCAAGGGCACGGCCGCTCATAAGTATGAGCACGGTCGGACGGCCGCTGGCTGCAACTGCTTCCAGCAACTCCTGCTGGCGGCCGGGAAGATCGATATTGTCCCGGTCACAATTTTCGCCACAGGTGCGGCCAAATGCGGAATAGCGCTGGGAATTATCTCCGAGAACAAGTATATTCACGTCAGCCTGACGGGCCTTTGAAGCAGCCTGTCGAATACCGGCATCATCAACAGCCGTAACACGGCCGCGGAATGTCATGGTGTCTATCCTTGCTCCAGGACAAACCATCTTCAGACCCTCCAATACAGTAATCACGTCATCGTCGTCCTGCGGAACCACCCAGTCGCCCAATATCGTCTGGCTGTCGATATTCGGTCCGCACAGAAACACGCGCGGATGGTGGTATATCCCTGTCGGGAGTTCGCCCTTCGGGCTCACCCCACCATCCCTACGGGACGGTCCCCCCGCTTCCGTGCCGCGGGTGGCACGTCCCTCCAGGGGTATACCACCCTCCATCGCATAGCGCAGCGGAAGGACACCGTCATTTTTCAGCAGGACGATGCCTTCGCGGGCGGCCTCCAGGGAGGTCTGCCGGTGTTCAGGGATGGCCGCAAAACCGCGCTCCGAAGGGAGCTCAGGAATGGGATTCTCGAAAAGACCGAGCGCGAACTTCGCCTCCAATATCTTGCCCGCAGCCTCATTGATGCGCCTTTCGGGAATACGTCCGCACTTCACCCCATCCAGAACCGACTCGAAATAATTGTCCCCCTGCATGTGAATATCTATCCCGGATTCCACGGAGACCTTGAAAGCCTCATCCTCGCTTGGAACCAGATGATGCATGCTGTGCAAGCGCTCAATATCCATCCAGTCACTCACCACGAAACCGTCAAAACCAAGTTCTCCCCGGAGCAAATCCTCTATCAGCCAGCGGTTTGCATGGCAGGGAACGCCGTTGAGTTCGTTGTGGGCGGTCATTACGGTGGCCACCCCGGCTTCCTCAACCGCTGTCACGAAAGGAGGAAGATGAATCTCACGCAACTTGCGTTCGCTCATGTCCATGGGAGAAGCGTTCAAGCCGCCGAAGGGCTCGCCGCCACCGATAAGATGCTTGGCACAGGCCATCACCTTGCCTTCGGCATAGTTGCGGTCCCGGCCCTGAAGACCCCAGATCATGTATTTACCCATCTGCGAAACCAGCCATGGGTCTTCCCCGAAGGTCTCCCCCATCCTGCCCCAGCGGGCGTCGCGGGCCACGTCGAGGTTGGGAGCAAAAGTCCAGTACATGCCAGTGGCGCGCATCTCCTCGGCGGTCTCGGCACCTATCTTTTCCATTGCCTCGGGATTGAATGTAGAGGCAAGGTTGATGGGAGACGGATACACCGTGCATCCCACACGGAGGCCGTTCCCATGGATGGCATCTATGCCGAACAGGAGCGGGATTCCGAGGCGGGATTCGCTCGCAAGCACCTGAAGCTGATGGGCTTCTTCTCCTGTGAGTACGTGCAGGAACGAGCCTACCTTCCCCTCGCGTATGCGGTCGGCAAGGCCGGGATTACCGAGATTCTCGTCAGATGCATCTATATTCTTATAAGGTGAGCCCTGATCCGGAGGTACATAGCATGGACCAACGTACTGGCACATCTGGCCGATTTTCTCTTCGAGGGTCATCTCCTTCAGCAGGAGCTTAGCGCGCTTCTCCGCAGGAAGGCTGGCATTTTTCCAACCACCCGTGGAGCAAGCCGTCACCGCAAGGACTGCGGCCAGACAGATGTATTTTTTCATTAGAGGTTGATGTTTACTGTGGTCTTATCTTTTATACTCACCTTGCCGGCGGATACTTTCAGGGTGCTGTCTACCCAGGTCCAGTCCTTGGTCTTGCTGCCGTTGACCAAAACCTTCTTCGGCTTGGAAGTGCAGCGGACTTCGAAGTTGTAGTTCCTGGCCTCGGGCATACCCTTGTAACTCCCTTGCACGGGGTTGACGGTAATGGTCGCGGACTTGCCGCTCTGGCTGCATTCGAAGAGGGTGGAGCTGATGGCTCCGTTCTCATATTCGTAGCTTTCGCCGTCATCCTCATACATGGTGAAACTGGTATCTCCGTGAGGATATACCTTTATTATAAAGTCGGTCTGTGGCTTCGTACCTATGAACTCGACGTCCGGCTGCGTGGGCACGATGGCACCGTTGCGCACGAAGAACTGTCCGGCGCGGTTGTATGGAAGCTCACGGGTGACGGTCTCTCCCCTGCTGTCCACCAACTCGCCCGTCCAGACGTTGATCCATTCCCCTTCGGGGAGATAAATGTCGTTGCTGTAAGCACTTACGGCGTACTGATGGCCGAACATGTACTGCAGGGCCATGTCATCGCAGTTGCGGTCGTCGGGGAACTCGAGAGGCATCGAGCGCACCATTGGCATGCCGGTGAGGGCGCCTTCGAGGGCGTTGGAATAGATGTAAGGGATGAACTGGTAACGGAGCTTAACATAGAACTTGTACATCTCCTTTTCTACCCCTGAGTAATAGAAGGGCTGCATCATGCTGAACCAGCTGTTCACCTGCACCCATGGCAGGAAAATGCCGAAATGGAGCCCGGGCATCTCCTGCTCGCGGGGCACGCTCATGATGTCGCAGCTGAGGTTCATGAAGCCGCTCATGCCAAGGTTGTGCTGGTCGTAGAGAGCTATCAGGCCACCGCCGTTATCGCCGCTGTTGGCGGCCGTCCAATGCTGGGTTCCGGCCCATCCTCCGCAGTAGTGATGCCAGCTTCGCTTGCCCGTGTGTTTACGTGTCATGGAGGCCACCTGCTTCACGAGCAGCACCTGGTTCAGGTTGTGCATCTCCTTGTCCGTCAGGCCATTATGATATTTCCATGTGGGATGTTCGTCTATTGTGCGGGCGGGATCGAGCTTGAATCCTTCCACCCCCATGTCCATGAAGGTGGTGAGATGGTCCGGCCAGTGCTCCAGTCCGGACTGAGCCCGGCCTTCGCGCTCGGCTATCAAATCCTCCTCGATGATGCTGTGGTCGTATTCCTCGCAGAGCCAGAGGCCGAGATGGATGCCCATGCTGTTGAGCTTGCCCACGAACAGGCGGGGGTAGTACTTCTTGGGCATCTTGTCCTGCAGCCAGTAGGGCTCGGGCGAGAATCGGTCGTAGTTCCACTTCTTCTTGGTGGAGAAGTCGTAGCGCTTCTCCATCCACTGAGGCTCGAGCCAGAAGAGGTCCACGGGCACTCCCATCTGCCGAAAGTTGGCGGCGTCGGAGAGGATGGCCCACTGGTCTTCGCGCATGTTGGGGCCGAATGCGAATCCGTAGGCCCACTTGGGAAGCACGTATGTGCGGCCGGTGATCTGCGTGTAGAGATCCAGCACGGATGGCATGTCGGTTCCAATCATCAGGTAAAAGTCGGCCTCGTCGAAGGTGTTGTAGATATTGAAGCGTGAGGGATCGGTGTAACCCACGTCGAAGTGGCATTTGCGGGTGGTGTTGTTGAAGATTCCCCATCCGCGGGAGCTCATCATGAAGGGCATGGGAATCTCCGTGTGCTGGTAGGCCGTCCACATGCGGAGCATCTCTCCCCTATGCTGTATGTGCTCGCGGGAAGTGCTGCCGCCGCCGTAGAAGCGCTCGCCGTCCGCCATGCTAAGAGAGATGATGCTGGCTTTGGCAGGATCGCCGGCTTCGGCGGTATCGCGCTTGTTCTTGCCGTTGTTGTCGTCGCCTATGATGCCGTCGTTCTTGGCAACCACGAGGCTGCCGAACTTGTCGATCACGGCCTCGGCAAGCTTACGGACTTCGGGGCTGCCCGGCTTGCGGAACAGGATGTCGTTCACGATCACGTTTCCGGCGGCATCCTTCAGGCAGATGGCCCCGTCGGCCTTGGCTATGGTCAGGCTGCCCTTCGCCGTCTTGAATATGTAGCACTCATTCAAGCCGGCAGGCTGGCCTTCATCGTAGGTATACGTGCTTTCCACCGGTGCCCAGTCGGTCTTTACAACCCCATACCTGTTGAGCAGGGCCTCGGTAAAGGTTCCCCTGGGGGATATGGAAAGGCGGAAGATAGCATCGCTGCACACTTCCACGCCCACGGTGAGGCCATTGTCGAGTTTAACCGTCCGTACCGGATTCGCCGTCATCAGAACTGACGACAGCAGGAATAAACTGAGTAACAAAGTCTTTTTCATTGTTCAGGCTTAATATCTGTTCCTTTTGATTTACGCATTTCCGAAACTATACTGTGCCTGTTCACGCGTATCCTGCCGCTGGTAAACTGCGGCAGATTATACGACATGACCAGATCCCGGTAGTAATCCACGGGGTTCTTCTGAGGCAGCAGGAAAGGCTTGGAAGCATTTCCGTCGGCATCTATGTGTGAAAAATAGAGTTTCGTGTAGAGTTTGTCGTCGCGTCGGCTGCTGAATACCAGCCAGCGGCTGTTGCCGCTCCAGGTGTGGAAACTGTCCACACTGTCGGAGTTCAGAGCGTCCATAGGTCTGGCTTCTCCGGTCTGAAGGTCCAGAAGCCAAAGATCGGCATCCTGATGCCAGATGGAGAAGTTGCCGAATTTATGCAGGGTGATGCAGACAAAACGGCCGTCCGGCGACACCCTTGGGAAAGACACGCTCTTTCCGATTGCCGGTGCATCGAAAACAGTTTCAAGATCATCACCGAAAGTGCAGGTGGCCGCATCGAAGGCTATGCGCTTGAGGGCATAGCGCACCTCGTTGTATTTCTGAGGCATTTCCACCGCATCCGCGGAGCAGAAATACAGGTACTTGCCATCCGGAGAGAAAGCGGGGAAGGTCTCGAATGCATCCTTTGCCTTTGTGAGCGGAGACCATGATATAGTATGGGTTTCGGTATTGTAGATTACAATATCAGATGCCTCGTCATACACTTCTATGCGGTCATCACCGTGATTGTAGAAATTCTGGAAGGTCTTGTTTGTAGAGAATGCTATCAACTTGCCGTCCGGGTGCCAGTACGGGTAAACCAGGGCGCTGATGGTGGAGTCGGTCTTGGTGTTCAGTTTCTCGACATCGTTCCCGTCTACCAACATGGTACCTCCGAAGGCGGCGCGGGCATGGAATACAAACTTGTCGGGGTTCCTCTCCGGGAAGGTGTGGCAGTTCAGGCAGTTGCCGCCGGTGAGATTATTGTCCACGAAGGCATCCTCCCTGTAGTTTTCTATGTTTCGCTCGTAGAGGCCCAGCCTGTCCCAGCCCTGATATCCGGGAGGGATCAGGCGATAGGACACATAAGGATCCATGCGGTCCCGGGAGACATATATATTAAAGGGAATAAGCTCGCTCCATCCGCCGCTGCGCAATACGAAAAGGCGGCATTCCAGAGTATCGGCAGCCATCAGTTTTCGCCACTGCCTGCGGCCGAAACGGAACAGCCCCCCGCGGGCTTTCAGGATTTTGCCATTGACGGCCAAAACTGCTTTTTCGGCCTCCCCCGTGTATGAGAAATTCAGCGGAGCGATGTTTTCCGGAACGGTAACCTCCTTGTACTCAGGCCAAACCGATGCTTCCTCATCACATTTTACGGCCTGCTCGGGCATGGTGGAACAGGCGCAGAGTGCCAATGGCAGCAATATATGTAACAGTCTTTTCATCTTAATAAACCGCATTGTTGTCCTCCGTCTTCGCAGCATTGTCGTTAACCATCATGTCGTCGTAGAGGAAATAATACCAGTAGGTGCCACGGAAGCCCTTAGGTGCCTTGCCTCCGGACTGAAGCGTGGCGTTCTGCATCTCGTACATGCGGGACACGGTCTGAGGCTGCACTCCGTGCTGAATGCACCAGTCAATGTTCATGTGACGGAACTCTTCTTCGTGGGCCATGTTCTGCTGATAATCGGCGAAGAAACACATGGCCTCCTGGGCGCAGAGAGGGAGTTCGCGAAGACCCGGCGTGCCGTAGAACTCTTCCACGAAATTAGCCACGTTCACAATGTCTTTTGCCAGGAGCAGATATGCAAGTCCATACTCCATAGCCACGTTGTCGGAAGGATTGGTCCGAAGTATTGAATAGAGAGCATGCATGGGATACAAAGGGCTGACAAATCCATCTGTAGCCGGCAAGTCACATCTTCCTCGCCCCAGGTCGGGATCCGCATCCACCAAGGCGTCGTTGTTCAGGAAACGTCTTCTGTCCTTCGCCCATTTTTTATAGTTCAGACTTCTTTCCAAAAGACTGAGATACTTTTCTGCAACCGTATAGTTTCCGCGCATCAATTCTATATCCGCCTGCATTTTAAGCAGGGTCGGGTTGTATCCGCAGGAAGCGAACATCAGGTTATACGAGACATTCTGCGCAGATGCCAGATTGCCCATCCTGAACAGCACGTGGGGCAACACTGTAGTGGTGCTCTTGTCTTCGGGAATGAAAATCAGGTCGTATTCCCTGTTGTGCCTGTTCTTCATCAAGTCCTTCATCATGGTTCCCTGATAAGACTTGGCCAGGTAAAACCAGTTCGCGGTAACAGGATATGCCAGGCGCTCTTTGGTAATCTTCTCAAGTTGTTTCCAGTCGCCGCGAACCCCGTAGTACTCGTATTTATATATGTTGTAGGCTCCATCCTTCCCCTGCCTGGCAAAAATGCTCCATGCGAACGGCACTGCGACCAACACCAGCAGGTAGGACGCCACGACGGCGGCTCTTTTCCGGACGAAACGCCCAAAAAGGGTCGAGACCAGTACAGCAACCGGCATAAGTATCCAGAAAACCAGATGGAACGCCGGCATAGACGCGGATACGTCATAGAAGAACACCGGCGACAGGGCGTGAGCGAAAGTGGGAATCAGGTTCATGGACAACGCCACCAGCCCCATAAGCAACGACACCGCCACAGGCAGGGCGCCTTCCCATCTCCCTTTCCCGACAGAAACGGCCAATGCACAGACGGAAAACAGAAATGCTCCGCTGCCGGCAAGGATAAACAATACGATGGGTATCAAGATGCCCGCAAGCAGTTTCCGGCTGCTGCGCTCCCAGATTTCGAATCCTGCCGCTGCGAACAGACACGCAGTCACCACATCGAAATGAAGATGAAAATCCGGCAGAGACGCCAGAAGGAAAAGCAGGGGTGCGACGATGAGCGGCAGTTGCCTGCGATAGAACCATCCTATCCCGCAAAGGCAGAGCAGAGTGATTACGACCGCAGCCGACGGAGAATAGAAGAACTGCACCAGAAAACGTCCGATAAGGGTACTGGCTCCGCCGGGATGAAATAGTATGTCTGCAATATAGTTCCAGTCGAACAAAAACAGCTGCTGCTGTTCACGATACGACAAAATGTAGGGAAGATCGGTTATCATCTTGCCCCAAAGTTACCTAATTTTTTTTGCTTTTTTGTCCGCTTGCGATTAAATTTGTAGGAAGTATGAAGACAAGCCGCATATTTTCACTCTCCCTGGCAGCGATGCTGCTTTCTTTCACAGCAGGAGCCCGCGACTGGCTCGCCACGGATTTCGGAGCCCGCGCCGACGGCACTACCCTGAACACCTGCGCATTGCAGGCGGCCATTGATCATATCTCCGCAAACGGAGGCGGCCGGCTCATCCTCTCCGGAGGAGATTTCCTCTCCGGATCCCTCTATCTGAAATCCGGCGTAGACCTCCATATCAGCGCCGGGGCGCGCCTGCTAGGATCCCCCAATCCTTGGGATTACGTGCGGGATCCCGTCGCCCGATGGACGGCCCTCCTGCTGGCCGTAGACCAGCATGACATCGCACTTACGGGCTCCGGGGACATCGATTGCCAGGGCTTCGAAGTGGGCACCAAGATAGTGGAATACGTGCACAAGGGCGTGGTTAACGACAGGCTAGGCCTGGACCGCGTGAGCGCGGAAATCCGCCCGGAGAACATACACTTCTACCGCTGCAACGGCGTTACCGTGCAGGATGTTTCCATCAAGAACCCGGCCAGCTGGAACCAGCAGTACGACCAGTGCCGGAACCTGCTCATCGAGCGCGTGAAGGTGGATTCCAAATGCTACTGGAACAACGACGGGCTCGATGTGGTGGACTGCTCCGACGTGATCATCCGCGACTGCGATTTCGATGCATCCGATGATGTCTTCTGCTTCAAGAGCCACGTAGCCTACGGAGTGAGCGAAAACGTGTTGGTGGAGAACTGCCGCGGCCGTTCCAGCGCCAACGGCATCAAGTTCGGCACGGTCACCCGGGGCACATTCCGAAACTTCAAGTTCAAGAATATCGAGATTTACGACACCTTCCGCTCCGCCATCACCATAGCGAGCGTGGACGGTGCCACCATCGAGAACATCGAGGTGGACGGCCTGCGGAGCATTAATACCGGCAATCCCATCTTCCTCCGCACCGGCTGCCGTAATGCCGGAGCCGCCCCGTGCATGCGCAACATCACCATCCGCAACATGTACGCCGAGGTTCCCTTCGACAAACCGGACGCGGGCTACATGTACGAGGGCCCGGTAGAGGATCTCCCCCGCAACGTGTGCCCCAGCGGCATCCAGGGCATTCCCGGGCTCCGCATCGAAAACGTGCTGCTTGAAAATGTGGAGATACACTACCCCGGCAAGGCCGATCCGGATTATGCCTTCCGAGGAACATCCAAGGCAGAGTTGGAAGCCATCCCGGAGCTCGAGAAGAGCTATCCGGAGTTCTCCAACTGGAAGGAGCTTCCCGCATGGGGATTCTACATCCGCCACGCCGACAACGTCACCTTCAAGAATGTGAAGATAGTGGTGGAAGACGAAGACTACCGCCCCGCCCTGGTGGCGGACGATGTGAACGGGCTGGACCTGAAGGGTCTCACGATAGTCCAGAAGAGCGCTCCCAAGGGAAAGAAGCAGACCGTTTTCAACAAAGTAAAAATCTATAAACTAAAATAGCATAAGATGAAGAAATTACTCAGAATCGTATCCGTCCTGGTCCTAGCCTCCGCATTCGCGGTGCAGGCGGGCGCCAAGGATTACCTTGCCACCGAATTCGGTGCCAGGCCCGACGGGGAAACGCTTAACACGGCGGCCCTGCAGGCGGCAATCGACTACATCTCCACCCACGGAGGCGGACGCCTCATACTCAAGGGCGGCGATTTCGTCACCGGCACCATCTACATCAAGAACGATGTAACCCTGCACATCGAGGAGGGTGCGCGAATCCTCGGATCCCTGAATCCCTGGGACTATATCAAGGATCCGGAAGCTAAGTGGACTTCGATGATCTTCTCCATCGGCCAGAAGAACATAGGCATCACCGGCAAGGGTGAAATCAACTGCCGCGGCTTCCTGGTGGCCACCAAGGGCGTGGACTACTGCCATCTCGGCCTGATCGACGATCCCCTCAAACTGGACCGCCTTCAGGAAGGCAAGCGGCCCGAGAACCTCCACTTTTATAAGTGCGAGAACATCACCATCACGGGCATCACCCTCAAGGACCCCGCATCCTGGAACCAGCAGTACGACAAGTGCCGCAACATCCTGGTGGACGGTGTTTCAGTAGATGCCAAGTCGTATTGGAACAACGACGGAATCGACATCGTGGACTGCTCCGACGTTATCATCCGCAACTGCAGGTTCGATGCCGCGGACGACGTGTACTGCTTCAAGAGCCACAGCAAGGACGGCCTCTCCGAGAACATCCTCGTGGAGAACTGCTGGGGACGGTCCAGTGCCAACGGAATCAAGTTCGGCACCTACACTCTCGGCAAGTTCAAACATTTCCGCTTCCATAACATGGAGATCGTAGACACCTACCGTTCAGCCATCACCATAGCGACCGTGGACGGAGCACAGATCGAAGATGTGGTCATCGACGGCCTCAAGAGCCTGCATACCGGCAACCCCATCTTCATCCGCACCGGTTCCCGCCGCCGTCAGGAGCAGACTCCTTACATGAAGGATATCGTCATCAAAAACGTGTATGCCGAGGTTCCTTTCGACAAACCGGACGCCGGTTACATGTATGAAGGCCCCGTGGAGGATCTGCCCCGCAACGTGTGCCCCAGCGGCATCCAGGGCATTCCAGGCATACCTATCCAGAACATCACCCTCGAGAATATAGAGATAGTATATCCCGGCCAGGCAGATAAGGACTACGCCTACCGCGGCAGTTCCAAGGCCGAACTCGAGGCCATTCCCGAACTCGAAAAGAGCTATCCTGAGTTCTCCAACTGGAAGGAGCTTCCCGCCTGGGGATTCTATATCCGCCATGCAGAAGGCGTGACATTCAAGAACGTGAAGGTCAGCGTTGCCGGAGAGGATTACCGTCCCGCCATCGTCGCGGATGACGTGGTCGGCCTCAACTTCCAGGGCGTGAAGATCGATCAGCCCGGCGCCGACAAGAAAAAGAAGCAGATCGTCACCAACAACGTCAAGAAATTCAAGAACAAGAAATAATGAAAAAGATCATAGCAATAGCGGCAGCTGCTCTCCTGTGCGTGAGCGCGCTCGCACAGAACAATAAGGAATGGAATGCCTCTTATTTCGGCATCAAGAGTAACGGTCTGATCGACAATACCACCAGCATCCAGAAAGCAATCGATTTCATTGCCGAAAAAGGCGGTGGAACCCTCACTTTCTGCGTTGGACGTTACCTCACCGGAGCCGTGAATCTCCGCAGCGGCGTAAACATCCGTCTCGATGCGGCCGCCGACATCATCGGCACCGACAGCATCTACGGCTACAAGGGCCAGAAGGCCATTTTCAATGCCATCGGCGTTGAGAACGTGCGCATCTTCGCCACCCGCGGAAACGGTGTAGTGGACGGCCGTGCGGATCTCGTGCTCGCCAGCTACAAAGACCAGAAGGACAAGGGCTACCTCCCCGAGGGCACACCCGTTCCCACCCTGTTCTATTTCGAGAACTGCAAGAACATCAAGCTCGTCAAGGTCCTGTACCGCAACCCCGCCACGCCCGGCAAGTTCTACGAAGCCGTGAACAGCGAAGTGGTGAATGACGGTTGCTTCACCGACACCCGCGAATAGATGAAAAGATTCATTTTGGTTGCAGCGCTGCTCCTCGCAGCGCTGCAACTTTCAGCAGACACATGGAAAGCACGCTGGATTTCCCGCGCCTACAGCCCCAGCGATGCCAACACCTGGATCGCCTTCCAGAAGAAGGTAACCATCGGCAGCGTTCCCGCCGAGCTGCCGGCCAGGATAGCCGCAGACAGTAAATACTGGCTATGGATCAACGGCGAAACTGTGGTCCTCGAAGGCGGCCTCAAGCGCGGCCCGGCCCCAGGAGACGGCTATTACGACACAGTGGACATCGCTCCATACCTTAAAACGGGAGAGAACGTCATCTCCGTCCTGGTGTGGTATTTCGGACGCAGCGGCTTCAGCCACATGGGCAGCGGCATCTGCGCGCTATTATTCGAAGCTGTGGGCGGCGGCGTGGAGATACTCTCCGACTCCAGCTGGGATGCATGCGTTCACTTCGCCTATGGCTCCGCATCCGGCGAAGCCCCGAACTACCGCCTGAGCGAAAGCAACGTGCGTTATGATGCCCGCAAGTTCAACCCCGATTGGTTCAAGGGCACTTCCAAACGCATGGGCAGCGCTTTCGAACTTGCCATCGAGCCCGGCAAGGCTCCGCTCGGAAAGCTCATCCCCCGCCCCATTCCCCTTTGGAAAGACTATGGACTGAAGGATTATGACGAGGTGCGCCGCAGCGGGGACACGCTCATCTGCCATCTCCCCTACAACGCCCAGTTCTCCCCCTATATGGAACTGGATGCCAGCGCCGGCAAGACCATCCGGCTGGTCACCGACCACGATGCCGTTGGCGGGGCTAAATGCGTGAGTGGAGAGTATGTTACCCGCGGGGGTTCCCAGGTCTACGAGCATCTGCCCTGGCTGAATGGCGAGTACATGTATTACATTGTCCCCCAGGGAGTTACCATCAGCAAAGTGCAGTTCCGCGAAACCGGCTACGACACCTCCTTCAGCGGATGGTTCCGCTGCGACGATCCCCTTCTTAACGAATACTGGCAGAAGGCTCAGCGCACGGCATACATCTGCATGCGGGACACCTGGATGGACTGCCCCGACCGCGAACGCGCACAGTGGATAGGAGACGAGGTCCACGAGATGATGGAGGCGTTCTACGCACTGAGTCCGTCTTCCTGGAAACTGGCCCGCAAGGGTTTCATCGAGTTCGCGAACTGGGCCGCCCCGGACGGAGGCCTGTACGCTCCCGTTCCATGCTCCAACTGGTACAGGGAACTCGCCCAGCAGAGCCTTGCCGCCGCCGGATGGTACGGCTTCCACGATTACTGGTTCTACAGTGCTGACGATGCCTTCATCCCCGAGGTATATCCCGCCCTGCACAGGTATCTCCACGAGAGTTGGGTGGTGGATTCCGACGATCTGCCCCTGGAGCGAACCAATGGCTGGAACTGGGCCGATGCCGGCCGCGATATCGACAGGGTAGCCCTGCTGCACCCGTGGTACTACCTTGCCCTGAAGGGCGAAAGGGACCTGGCCGGGCAGCTGGGCAAAATAGATGACGTGGGCTCGGACGAGGCAATGATGGACCGCCTGAAAGAATCCTACAACCGGCTTTTCTGGACCGGCAGCTGCTACAAGACCCCGGGTTATGACGGGCCCGCGGATGACCGCGTTCAAGCCCTCGCCGTGGTTTCGGGCTTAGCCGGACCGGACAAGTACGATGCAATCCTGAAAGTCCTCGCAGAACGCAAGGAAGCGGAGACCTATTTCATGCGCTATGTGATCGACGCATTCTTCGTCATGGGCAGGCCCGACCTCGCCCTGGCCCGTCTCTGCGAATACATCCCCCAGGTGATGAACGGCTACAGCACCTTGTGGGAGCACCGCGGACTCAAGAATTCCAGCAACCATGCTTGGAGCGGGCACGGCATCATCCTCTGCAGCCAGCGCCTGGCTGGCATAGAGCCCCTTGAACCCGGATTCAGGGAATTCACCGTACGGCCCCGGATGGGTTCCCTCAAGCATATCGAGTGCGGCCTGGAGACCGTCTACGGCATGATAGAAGTTACGCTGGATCGACGCGGCCGCCGCATCAATGCCGTCATCACCGTCCCCGAAGGCACCACCGCAGTCGTCACCGACACTCGCGGCCGCCTCCAGCGCCTCTCCCCCGGCTCACATAAACTCGCGCTATAGTACAAAGCGCCCCGAGCGCAAAAGAATATTCCCGGGAACGAGAAGCCAGTCTCCTTGCGCGAAAGTATACTCCCGTGCGTGAAATACAGCTTCCCACGCACGGGATGTCATTTAAGTGGTGTCCGTGCGCAAATGGCCACTTTTTACGCACGGAGGGCTTGGATTTACGTCTTCCGTGCGTAGATATTAATGTTTCACGCACGGAAACTTTATATTTTAGTTTTTACCTACTGTTGTACCCCCATTATTTCTGTCATTGTTTCTATCTTGGCCATTGAATGTCACCCATTGTGTCCGTGGAATCCGGAATACCAAGTGTGTCTGCGGAAACTGGGACATTCAGAGGGTCTCTGGTATTTGGGATTAAAGAAAAAACAATGATTGTAAAACGAGAGTATAATTATTCTGAGATAGAGAGGAAATGTGAAGCTCTCTTCTTGAGAGAAGGTCCTTTCTGGCACCTATGCACACCCGGCCAATTCACAGAACTATTGTTTGAGACTATCGATGATTATCGCTTCATCATGAATACAATCGCTATAGTTGCTGCGGTCTCCCCTGTTAAGATAATCACATTTGAGGTGATGAGCAATCACCTGCATTTTATCTTGAAGGGATCGGAAGAAGATTGCATTTTATTCTTCGAGTCAATTAAAAAACGATTGAAACGCTACTATTCTTCGCAGGGACGATATGTGGACTTGAGCAGATTCACCTGTTCGACACCCATTCCTATTTTGGACCTCCGGACACTCAGAATAGAGATTTGCTATGTTAACCGGAATGGATATGTCGCCAATAATTCCTACACCCCTTACTCATACCCATGGGGTAGCGGAGACTTGTATTGGGGGAAAAGCCTCGATCCTTCGTCTTTCATAAAATACAAAGACTTGCCGGACCTGAAAAAACGTATGATTTGCAAAGGGAGGGCAGCATCTTTACCAGATGATTATATTGTATCAGGAGATATTATCTCACCAGCTTGCTATTGCTCTAAAACAGGGATGGCAGTGTTTAGAGATGCCCATCACTATTTCTCATTATTAACCAAGAATTATGAAGCATATTCCGAGGTAGCCAAACGTCTTGGAGATGCTGTTGTTTTACCAGATGAAGAAATGTTTGCAGTTCTCACTCTACTTTCAAAACAGAATTATGGAGGAGTACGTCCTACCATGTTACCTGTAGACGATAAAATATCTCTCGCAAAAATACTTCGCTCGAATTACAATGCATCGGAAGGACAGATTCAGCGTATGCTCAGGTTGGACAGAGCTCTAATTGCCGAACTGTTCGGGAAATGACGAAACACCCGGTGCGTAAACAAGCCTATTCTACGCACGGGATGCCAATTAAAGCAGTGTCCGTGCGTGAAATACGGCTTTCCACGCACGGACACAATCAGAGACCGGAATCAGTAGAGTACCACCGGACCGATCAGGCCGGCAGGCTTGAGGGGCGTATTGCGGCGGAGGACGAAGCGCTGGGCATTACGGTTGTCCGTCAGAGTCTGCATATAGTTGCTCATGAGGGTCGTAACCTTAACCTCGATGGTGTTGTCCCCGGCCTTGACCAGGCCGTCGACAGGGAGCACCGCATCGCCGTACCAGTGTAGGCCGGCAGGCTTGCCGTTAATGCTGACTTCTGCGATATAACCGACCTTGCCAAGGTTCAGATACTTCGGCAGGGTGCCTGAGACCGTAAACCTGGCCGTGTATGTGGCGGTTCCCATGAAGTTCTTGTATTCCTCAGTATCTTTCAGGTCCACAAGGTTTTCCATTGTGGTTCCGGGCACGTCCGGGACTTCGGGATTGACCAGAGTAACCGCCCAGTCCTTCACTTCGACAGGCTTCGTTCCGGACACGGGAAGTTTCTTGTAGGCAGAAGACTCACCTCCCATCTTGTTGAACATGAACACGAAGCTCTCAGACGGGCCGAAATCGAAATGGACCTTGCCAGAGGCATCCAGTTTGAGGGGATGACGCTTTCCGGTGGCAGGGTCGTATATCCATGCCTTGCGACCCTTCGTGATAGATGCAGGGAAGGTAATGTCGGTGGACTTGCCTTCGAGCCTGCTGGCGTTCACGAACAAGAAGAAATCGCTGCCGTCGTCCATGGTATAACGGTTCTGGAGCAGGAAACGGTCCGGATTGCTGACCGTAATGCTGTGAGGGAGACCGTACTTAACCATCACGTCAGTGTACCACTCCAGGAAATGGTCGCCTTCCGGCTTGGGAAGAAGAATGAAGCGCCCGGTCTTCTTCAGTTCATCCACGATTGCCTGGATGCGGGCATCGCGGGACTCCGAATCCTGCATTCCCACCGATTTCTCGGGGTAGACCTCGATGCAGAACACACGGCCGCCGCCGAGCACGAACTCTCGTATCTTCTCCATGGCTTCAACGGTGGTTCCGCGCACCTCAACTGTAAAGAGAACACCGTACTTCCTGGGGCCGTAGCAGAGTTTGCCGTTCTTTACGGTGGATCCTGCAAGGATGCTCTCGGACACGTAATCCGCTCCGCCGCCGTTCTTGTGGATGGCTTCCCAGACGAGGGAGGTGTAAGGCACGTTAAGCTTTACCGGGAAGGGCTCGGTCTGCACGCCCATGGTGGACCAGAGGTCGGCGTTGGCGGGCAGTATGGCAATGTCGGTGTACATATCCGCATTGCGCACCAGGGCGCCAATGCGGGCGCGATAGTCATTCAAGAGTTTCCAGTATGGCCACCAGGTGTTCTTCTCGTTATAGAAGCTGCCGTACTGCACCCAGCCCGGGAAGGGGGCATCCTTGGGCGAGTAGTTGAATCCGTGCCAGACGGAGTGGGTGATGCCGGAGATACAGCTCATGTCCGAGCCCACCTTCAGGTATTCCAGCGAGGTGGAGAACACGTTGTAGGTATTGGTCATCTCCTCGCAGCTTACCAGGCGCTTGCCCGTCAGGTGGGCGGCGGAAGAAACGTACTTGTCTATCATGGTATATCCGCGTCCGCGGCGGTAGTCCTCGTCTCCCATCTCCTCTCCTACCACGTGGCGGAGCCAGTTCGTGGTCCAGGACTCCCCTTCCGGGATGTCCAGGCCCATGGATGTCTCTTCGATGAAGAATCCGCAGCCGTAGCCCTGCGCGCGGGACTTCACCCCGTGTTCGCGGGCCCACTGCTCGTATACCATGAAGAAGCGCTCTTCCAGGAGTTCCGCCTTGGTGAGCTCGAAATCGTAGCGGGCTCGGTTCACCTGGTTCTGGAACTTCTCGCCCTTGGCGCAGCCGTAATTGAAGTCTTCGACCTCGCCCAGGCGGCGGAGCTTGAACATGGTGAAGGGCAGCCAGGGCAGGATGTCATAGCCCCTGCGGGCTTTGAACTCCTCGGCGAAATCGCCGGTCCAGTTAGCCCCCTCCAGTTCCATGCTGTCCACGAAGAAAGCGCGGAGGTGATTGGACAGAGGGCCCAGTTTTGCCTCGATACGGTCGGACATGCGGTCGAGATACTTGCGCACCGCGGCCGCGTTCATGTGATCCAGGATGGGACCTGCGGCACCCGGAGCGCCGTTAATAACGCTGGCGAAGGAATTGTACTTCACCATATAATATACCTGCCACTTACCGGCGGGGATCTTCATCTTGATGGTATTCCGCTTCACCTTATCGGTGATATCCTGCGCCTCGGAAAGGTCGTTTATCGGATCCGGCACCAGCAGCACCTTCAGAAGTTCCGGAATACGCCCCGGATTGGGGATGGATACCTTGGGATCCAGTTCCTTGAAGACATGGAAGAGGGACTTGTCGTATACCGCTCCCCCGGTAGCCTTGTCGCAATAAGTAAGTATAACGGAAGCGCGTTCATCGCGCGGCAGGGTTTCCGAACCGAAGGGCCAGCCGGAACCGACAATAAGGTCGCAGGTCATGCCGAGTTTCTTCGCCTCGTCGAAGGCCACGCCGAGCATGTCTATCCACTCGTCGCTGAGCCAAACCAGCGATTTCCTGCCGTCGGCATCACCAGGCCGGCCGGGGAAGGAAATGGGATTGATCTCCACGCCGGCAATACCGGCTTCTTTCAGGAGATTCAACTCGCGGCGTATCTCCGGCTCGTCCACCTTGTCGCCGTTCCACCACCAGCGTACGTAGGGCCGGTAGGCGTCGGACGGGTTCTGGAAGGCCTGGAATACGGCCTTGGAACTGATGGAAAAAGCGGGCAGCGCCATGACGAGCGCGGCGACGGCTAATAGGATCCTTTTCATTTGTCTACGTGCTTTACGGGTGCGGGTTTATCGGAGAATATGTTGATGCAGTCGACCACCATGTTGATGTCGCCGGGCTTGTTGGTCCACTTTACGGCCACCTTGTGATCGCCCAGGGGGAGATCCCAGATGCCGCAGATCTCGCGGGACTGCCCGTTGCCTGAGCTGGGCAGCTGGACGGTCTTGTAGAGCTTTCCATCCACCCAGACTTCGACATTGGCCTTGTAGTCCGTAACATTGTAAGGCTTGGGCAGGGTAAAATGATAGGTCAGAATGGCGCCCTTGCCGTTGAATTCATATTCTCCCATCTGCCAGGGCGTCTTCTTTATATCCTTCTTGGCAACCGGCCAATAGCCTTCGAAACTCTGCTCCAGACGCACGGCCTGGGGTTTCTGCGTCTTGATGGTCACGCTGGGGCCATCGGTGCTGCCTCCTCCCATCTCTATAACCTTCAACGCCTGCTTGAAACTCATCTTGCAGGCACGTTTGAGGGATATGTCGGTGTACTTGAAATCCATGTCCTCAACCTCGTAGATAGGGGTTTTCCAGTATTCGGGAATCTTGTTGAAACCGAGGATGGTTCCCAGGATACCACCGGCCGATGCAGGGTTGCAGTCGGAATCGTAGCCGCAGCGGGTGGATATGTCGATGGTGCGGTAGAAATTGCCGTTGCCGTAGAGCAGTCCGATGATGATATAGGCGCTGTTTATGACCGCGTCGATGTTGAAGGCGGAATTGAAACCACTGGGGCAGCCTATGTCGAAACCGTACTTCTCGTTGGCAAGCGCCCAGGTGATGTGCCAGTCGTCCGGATACTGCTTCCACCATTTGATGACGTCTGCCATGCATTTGTAGTATCTGCTCTGCGCCGGGATGGTCTTGAGGGCCTCCGAGACGATGAACGGGATGTCGTTGGAAACGAAGGCGAGGGCGTACATCGCCGCGACGTACACTCCCCCGTACCAGCCGTCACCGTAATTCATGATATGTCCTATCTCGTCGGTATATTTAACCGCAGAATTGACCATTCCGGGAGCCATTATCCCCGCATAGTCCGCCTCGATCTGGAAGTCGATGTCGTCGGCATGGGCATTGTTCTTCCAGTGGCCGGATTCCGGAGGCATGATACCCTGCTGGATGTTGTAGCGCGCCTGAAGGTTGGCATGCCAGAGAGGATATCCGGCATTTGCGAACGCCTTGGCGAAAGATTCCACCGGAGCGTCGAGCCCCTCGCGGTCGAAGACTTCGACAAAGGTGAGGTCCATATATACGTCGTCGTACAAGCCGGGAGAGTGCTCATACCACCACTTGACCAAATGCTCGTTCCAGTCTATGGTATACTGGTCCGGGATGAAATTGGAAAACTTGAATTCGGTCGGGCCGCCGTAGGTGCAGCCGATGACCTGTCCGGCCCAGGCGCCCCGGATCTTGTCCTGAAGGGCCTGTTTGGTCATTTTGACTTCAGCGGGAATAACTGTTTTCTTCGCCTTCGCCGGGGCGGAAACAGCATTCGCCGTCAACAACAGGGTGCTGGCGGCGATAAGTAAGAGATTCTGCAGTTTCATTATCTGTGGAGTTATTCCACAAATATAGCAAAAAACTGATTATTTATAAAGGAAGCGCTTGATACTCATCTTCGGGGTTTTCTCGAAGGGCTGGAGCACAATCTCCACCTTGGTGATCTGGCTGTAAGGAGGCAGATGCCTGTTGGCACCGCGCCTCACCTGTTCGGGGATGTCGGAGATGGCTTCTTCGTCGAGCCCTGCGTTCTTGATGCCGTCTGCATCGAGATAAACGAGAGCGACGAGCTTGCCTGCACGGTCCACGACCACGCTTTCCGCCACGAACTGGCGCTGATTGACTGCCGCCTCGACCTCTTCGGGATAGATGTTCTGTCCGTTGGCCCCGAGAATCATGCTCTTTGAGCGGCCGCGGATGAAGATGTTGCCGTTGGCATCGATGGTGCCAAGGTCTCCGGTATGGAGATATCCGTCAGGGGTGAACACCGCGGAGTCCGCCTCGGGATATTTGTAATATCCGCTGCAGATATTGGCTCCCTTGGCCTGGATCTCTCCGGCCACATTCTCCGGATCTTCGGAGTCGATGCGCACCTCGGCGCAGTCGACGGCCTTGCCGCAGGAACCGGGAGCATAATACCAGGGATGTTCATAGGCAAGTAGCGGAGCGGCTTCCGTCATGCCGTAACCGACGGTGTAGGGAAGCTTTATCTTGCGGAAGCAATGCTCGACTTCCGGGTTGAGGGCGGCGCCGCCCATGATGAATTCACGGACGCTTCCGCCGAATGCGGAACGAAGTTTTTCACCGATTTTCTTGTAAATGAGGCCGCTGATGCCGGGGATGGCGGTCAGGACTTTCATGTACCACTTGCCGAGTACGGGCTTGATGGATGCCTTGTACACCTTTTCCAGCACGAGCGGAACGGTAATGACGATGTAGGGCTTGACTTCCTGCATGGCCTTCAGCAGGAGTGAAGGTGAAGGAGTCTTGCCGAGATAGTAGACCGTCACGCCGCTGATGAGCGGATAAAGGAATTCATAGGTAAGTCCGTAGATGTGTCCCATGGGAAGCATCGATACGATGCTGTCGGCATTGCTGCAGGGAATGAAGCGCTGGCCGAAATCGATGGTGGCGCTGAAGCACTCATAGCGCAGCATCACACCCTTGGGATTGCCGGTGGAACCGGAAGTATAGTTGATGACGGCGAGTTCTTTGTCGTTGTCCGTAGGATAATTCACCTTGGAAGCGTCGAATCCTTTCGGGAACTTCTCCTTGAAACGAGTGTCGATGAGGGTGTACGCCTTGATAAGGCCTTCGTCACTGCCCCAGAGCGGCATCAGGTCCGCCAGGCTCACCACATAGCGGAGCTTGGGCATCTTCTTGACATCGAGTTTCTGGAAAAGCTCGGGATCCGTAAAGAGGACGGTGCTGTCGGAGTGGTCCGTGAGACGCTCCACCGCTTCGGGGAGGAAGTCTGCGAGGAGGGGAACCACTACGGCTTCGTAGGTCGTTATGGTAAGGAAGGAGACGGCCCAGTTGGCGGAGTTCTTGCCGCACAGGGTTATCTTGTCACCCTTCTTGATTCCGGCCTCTTCGAATGCAATGTGGATTCTTTCAATCTTGCGGGCAAGTTCACCGAAAGTGTACTGCTGCCCATGGTAATCGCATACTGCAAGTCCGTTCCACCATGTGCCCATGGACTTCTGCAGTTTGCTCAGGTAATGTTCGGCTTTGGGAGCCGCAGGTCTTTTGTACATATCAAATTAAATTAGTCATGCAAAAGTACTGTCAATAATAAGAGTGGACAAGAATAATTGAGAGTATGTGGTGAAAATTGATTAAGTTTGTGGCGAAATTTCAAAATAAGGGGTAAAAAGCAATGGCGAGAAAACCAATAGTTGCGCTGATCTACGACTTCGACGGCACCCTTTCTCCGGGAAACATGCAGGAGTTCGGGTTCATCCAGGCCGTAGGCAAAACGAAAGAAGAGTTTTGGAAAATGAGCGACGGGATTGCCGTCGGACAGGATGCGAGCAACGTGCTTGCCTACATGAAACTGATGTTCGACGAGGCCCGCAAGGCAGGCATTCCCCTCCGCCGCAGCAAGTTCAAGGAATTCGGAAAGCATATCGAACTCTATGAGGGGGTGAAGGAATGGTTCGGGATCGTGAACGAGTACGGCAGGCAGAAGGGCGTGCGCGTGGAGCACTACATCAACTCCTCCGGCCTCAAGGAGATCATCGAGGGCTCGTCCATCGCGAAGGAATTCCACCACATCTACGCAGGAACCTTTATATATAATGAAGAGGGAATCGCGGAGTGGCCCGGCATAGCCGTCGACCACACGGCCAAGACCCAGTTCCTGTTCAAGATCAGCAAGGGCATCACCAGCCAGCACGATTCCAAGATGGTGAACGCCAGCATAGCCGACGACAAGAAGCGCATCCCCTTCTCCCACATGATTTATTTCGGGGACGGAGAGACGGATATCCCCTGCATGAAGATCGTCGGAATGTTCGGCGGAAACCCGATTGCGGTGTATGACCCGGATTCCCCCAAGAAGAAGGCCACCGCGCAGAAACTCCAGCGTCAGGGACGCGTGAAATTCATCACCCCCGCCACCTACACCAGGGATTCCCGTACCTTCAAGATTGTCGCCGCCATCATCGACAAGGTGAAGGCGGAGGACGACCTTGCCAGACTGTCATCAAAAAGCATCAAATAATGAAAAAGTATCTGTTGATTGCAGCGTGCCTAATCATTTCGGGCATGGCGCTGGCCCAGAATCCGGACGGGGACAGGATCTCCGTGCGTTTCGGGGCCGGTTTTCCGGCCTCGACTGCAGAGAAATTCGTTCAAGGCCTCAACACCGGCCATTACGGCATACAGGGCATCTACGACGACTACTACTCCGATACAAAGTCCACCCCTGCCATTTCCGCGGAATGCATGTATATCTACAATGAATGGATGAGGTTCGGAGCAGAGATGATCTACGTTTCCTGTTCCAACCAGCGAATCGACGCCATTACCGACAAGGTGAAGGCTGACAGGAAAGGACAGAGTTTCGTATTCATGCCCTCCGCCCAGGTCAGTTATCTCCAGAAGAGACTGCTGAGGGTTTATCTGGGAATGTCGGCCGGATTCGGTTACTATTCCGGATTCGACAATATGGACGGTAATGTGTCTTTCGAACTCAAGTTCGTTCCCTTCGGCGTCGAGTTCGGACGCAGGGTCTTCGTCTTCGCGGAGGGATGTCTCGGAACGTCGATGAACTGGGCCCAGGGTGGAGTAGGATTCAAGTTTTAGGGAGGATACGAAATGAAGAAGATCATTATCATCGCAATGGCCGCCATATCTATGGCCGCATGCACATATAAGAGCGACATCGTTTCTCAGAGGACTCCGGCCAATCTTGCCTCGCTCAACGTCGAACTAATCAACAACACCGTTGGAGCGGCCATCCTGACTTTGATGGATGCCGATCTTGAAAAGAAAGACACGATTCTGGCAGCCACCTACGACACCCTGCTTACTTCGGAAGCATATTACAACCGATTCGGAGCGTCCGCATGCGAAATGCAGATCCAGCACGTCGCCGACAGCACCTGGTCTTTCTCCAGCACCGGCTCCGGCTCCGTATCGTTCCTGGGCACCATTTTAATGTCCGGCAGGAACAAGGAAGGATATCCCATCCTGGACGCGGATTATGACGGTTTCTATGATGAAGGCGACGGATTTTCCGCAGACTTCTCTTCAGCGAAGCTCGAATACACCCTCCAAACCGTTCCCAATTATGTGCAAGGGTATGGCTATGCGTCCCAACTCACCATCCTGTGCTATGGCACTGCGGCGCTGAAGACCTATTTGAACAACGCTCCCCTCGACAGCGTTACCACCACCTTCGACGGGCAGGACATCAATTATTGACAATTTGTCACTGGAATACAATTTGAGAATCGTTTCAGCAGAACAACTGAAACGATTTTTTTGTTATGGCAAAAGAAAAACTGCAAGGCAAGATCGGTGTAACCACCGAGAACATATTCCCCGTCATCAAGCAATTCCTGTATTCGGACCATGAGATTTTCCTACGCGAACTGGTGGCCAACGCCGTGGACGCCACGCAGAAGCTGAAAGTCCTGGCTTCTAACGGCGAGTTCAAGGGCGAACTGGGTGACCTCAAGGTCGAAATCGAGCTGGACGAGAAGAAAAAGACCCTTAAGGTCATCGACCACGGCATAGGCATGACCGCCGAAGAAGTCGACAAGTATATCAACCAGATTGCATTCTCTTCCGCCGGGGAGTTCCTCGAGAAGTACAAGGACCAGAACATCATAGGCCACTTCGGCCTAGGATTCTATTCCGCGTTCATGGTGAGCGAGAAGGTCACCATCGACACCCTCTCCTGGCAGGAAGGCGCCAAGGCCGTGAAATGGACCTGCGACGGTTCTCCGGAATACAACATGGAAGACGGTAAGAAGGCCGACCGCGGCACCGTAATCACCCTCCATCTCGACAAGGACAGCGACGAGTTCGCGGCCAAGGGACGCATCTCCCAGCTGCTGGGAAAATATTGCAAGTTCATGCCGGTTCCGGTCGTTTTCGGCAAAAAGACCGAGTGGAAGGACGGCAAGGAGGTCGAAAAGGATGAGGACAACGTCATAAACAGCATCGACCCGATCTGGACAAAGGCCCCTTCGGACCTGAAGGACGAAGACTACAAGAACTTCTACAAGGCCCTCTATCCCTTCGAAGAGGAACCCATGTTCTGGATACATCTTAACGTTGACTATCCCTTCAACCTCACCGGCGTCCTCTACTTCCCCAAGATCAAGGAGCGCATGGCCATCGACAAGAACAAGATACAGCTCTACTGCAACCAGATGTTCGTCACCGACCATGTAGACAACATAGTGCCGGACTTCCTCACTCTGCTCCACGGCGTTATAGACTCCCCCGACATTCCCCTGAACGTCAGCCGCAGCTACCTGCAGAGCGACGCGAACGTGAAGAAGATAAGCACCTACATCACGAAGAAGGTGGCCGACCGCCTGGAGGAGATATTCAAGGAGCAGCGCCAGCAGTTCGAGGAGAAATGGGACAACCTCAAGCTCTTCATCGAGTACGGCATGCTCTCCGACGAGAAGTTCTGCGAGCGCGCGATGAATTTCGCCCTGCTGAAGAACACCGACGGCAAGTATTTCAGCTTCGAGGATTACCGCAAGGGCATCGAGACCGAACAGACCGACAAGGACAAGAAGGTGGTTTATCTATATGCGACCGATACCGAAACACAGTATACCCAGATAGAAGCCGCCAAGAAACTCGGCTACGACGTGCTGCTGATGGACTGCGAGCTTGATTCCCACTTCGTCAACCTGCTTGAGCAGAAGCTTCAGGATGCGCGTTTCGCCCGCGTCGACTCGGACTCTGTGAGCAACCTCATCCCCAAGGAAGACAAGGTAAAGCCCGAGATGAGCGAAGACGACAAGAAAGCCTTGGACGAACTCTTCAAGGCCGTGCTGCCCTCCGGAAACGAATATTACGTTGAAGCCGAGAACCTCGGCGAAACGTCGGCACCGGTACTGATCACCCGGAACGAATTCATGCGCCGCTACCGCGAGATGAGCGCCCTCGGCGGAGGAATGAACTTCTACGGGGAGATGCCCGAATCGTTCAACATCAAGGTGAACATGGAGAACCCCCTGATAGCCAAGATCTGGGAAAGCAAAGACAAGGAATCCCCGCTGCTCAGGCAGGTTGTCGACCTCGCACTCCTTTCCAATGGAATGCTCAAGGGCAAGGCTCTGGCGGATTTCATCTCCAGGAGTGAAGAACTCCTCAAATAACGCCGTTGTTGATAACTTGTGGATAATTACTCGCGCTTCTCTTGCAGGGGCGCGAGTTTTTGGCTAACTTTGTCGCTTGGAAGTTAGCAAAATGTCTTTTACCGAAAAACGCATTCAGCAGGAAGGTTTGACCTTCGACGACGTACTTCTGATACCGGCATGGTCTGAGGTACTGCCAAGGGAAGTTTCCCTCAAAACACAATTTACCAAGAACATATCCCTGGATATCCCCCTCGCCTCCGCGGCAATGGATACCGTCACAGAAGCCCCTATGGCCATAGCTCTTGCAAAAGAAGGCGGCATAGGGGTTCTTCATAAGAACATGACGGCGGAGCGGCAGGCGGAAGAAGTGGCCAAGACCAAGGCCGCGGGCGGCAAGGTCGCAGCTGGCGTGGGCATCACGGCGGATGCCGTCAACCGCGCGGCGCTGCTGGTTGACGCCGGAGTGGATGCCATCGTGCTCGACTCGGCGCACGGCCACAGCAAGGGTGTTCTCGGGGCTCTCAAGAAGATCAAGAAAGCATTCCCCGGCATCGACGTGGTGGTCGGCAACGTAGCCACGGCCGAGGGCACGCGCGACCTGATCAACGCCGGAGCCGATGCCGTCAAGGTCGGCATAGGTCCCGGTTCCATCTGCACCACCCGTGTGGTCGCCGGCGTGGGAGTTCCCCAGTTGACGGCGATCTTCGACTGCGCTGAGGCAGCCAAGCCTTTTGGCATTCCGGTCATCGCAGACGGAGGCCTGCGCTACAGCGGCGACATAGTAAAGGCCCTTGCCGCAGGAGCTTCCACCGTCATGTGCGGATCCATTCTCGCCGGAGCCGACGAGACCCCGGGCGATGTGATCGAAGACTTCAAGAACGGCAAGAAATTCAAGGTCTACAGGGGCATGGGATCCATCGATGCGATGGAAGCCGGTTCCCGCGACCGCTATTTTCAGACCGGTGCCATGAAACTCGTGCCGGAGGGAATCGTGGGAAAGGTCCCCTACAAGGGTCCCGTTTCCGACATCATCTATCAGCTGATCGGAGGCCTGCGCTCGGGTATGGGTTACTGCGGAGCGCACACCATCGAGGAACTGTGGAACGCCAGGTTCGTCCGAATCACCTCCAACGGTGTAATCGAGAACCATCCCCACGACCTGATCATTGCTAAACCTGCACCCAACTATAATAAATAATATGCAGCAGAATGATGTACGCCCGGATAGCATGGAACGCATTACCCGGGATAGTCTTGCGAAACAATTCATCGATACCCAGATCGCGGCTTTACAGAGTCAGATTGGGAACAGCAAAGTACTCCTCGCCCTATCGGGAGGAGTGGATTCTTCAGTTGTCGCAGCGCTTCTTATCAAGGCCATTGGCAAGAATCTAGTCTGCGTACATGTCAACCACGGGCTGCTCCGCAAGGGAGAACCCGAACAGGTCGTCAAGGTCTTCCGCGATGAACTTGGCGCCGAACTCATCTATGTAGACGCAGTGGACCGCTTCCTGGACAAACTCGCCGGAGTGACGGATCCCGAACAGAAAAGGCACATCATCGGAAAGGAGTTCATCGACGTCTTCGCTGAGGAAGCCGCCAAGCTCGACGGCATCAAGTTCCTGGCGCAGGGAACCATCTATCCCGACATCCTCGAGAGCAAGGACGGAATCAAGGCCCACCACAACGTGGGAGGCCTGCCCCCGGAACTCGATTTCGAACTCGTAGAACCCGTGAAACTTCTTTACAAGGATGAAGTCAGGGTCGTAGGCAAAGCCCTCGGACTTCCCGACAGCATGGTCTACCGCCAGCCCTTCCCCGGTCCCGGACTGGGAGTCAGGTGCACCGGAGCCATCACCCGGGAGCGTCTGGAGGCCGTCCGCGAATCCGATGCGATTCTTCGCGAGGAATTCGCGAAGAACGGCCTGGAAGACAAGGTCTGGCAGTTCTTTACGGTCGTCCCGGACTACAAGTCCACCGGAATCAAGGAAGGCAAACGCTCTTACGAGTGGCCGGCGGTCATCCGTGCCGTCAACACCCGCGACGCAGTGACCGCCACGGTCCCGGAACTTCCGTTCGCACTGCTTCAGCACATCACTTCCAGGATCATCACGGAAGTCAAGGGAGTCAACCGCGTCCTCTTCGACCTGACTCCGAAGCCCACGGCGACCATTGAATGGGAATAATAACTGAAAAGCATTATAGACATGACAAAAACTCAAACTGAAGGCATCTACGATGCACGCACCCTTGGCAAAGGTAAAATGCTCACCCTCGGACTCCAGCACATGTTCGCAATGTTCGGAGCCACGGTACTCGTTCCTGTAATCACAGGACTCTCGATGTCCGCGACCCTGCTGTTCGCAGGTCTCGGAACCCTGATCTTCCACCTTTGCACCAAGCTCCGCGTGCCTGCATTCCTCGGTTCGTCCTTCGCGTTTCTCGGAGGTTACGCAACCGTGGTGCAGATGGGAATGGCCGGCGGCCTCACCCAGGCCCAGGCACTCCCCTACGCCTGCATCGGCGTGTTCTGCGCAGGTCTCATCTACTTCATACTGGCCGGGCTCTTCGCAGCCTTCGGTCCCCAGAAGGTGATGCGTTACTTCCCGCCCATCGTAACGGGCCCCATCATCATCGCCATCGGCCTCATTCTCGCCGGCAGCGCCATCAACAACTGCAACCAGAACTGGTGGATCGCCCTGCTTGCCATCGTGATCATCATCGTCTGCAACATCTGGGGCAAGAAGATGATCAAGATCATCCCCATCCTGCTCGGCGTGCTGGGTTCATACATCGTGGCCGCATGCTTCGGACTGTGCGACTTCACCGCAGTGAAGGAAGCAGCCTGGGTAGGACTTCCCGTCAAGTGGGAGAACACCGCGGTCTCGGTTTTCGCCAATCCCAACTGGAAGCTCATCGTGGCCGCGATCATCGCCATCATCCCCATCTCGCTCGCTACAATGATGGAGCATATCGGTGACATGTGCGCGATCTCTTCCACCACCGGCATCAACTACCTCGAGAATCCCGGCCTGCACCGCACCCTCATCGGTGACGGTCTCGCCACCGCCCTCGCATCCGTGTTCGGCGCTCCCGCAAACACCACCTACGGAGAAAACACCGGCGTGCTCAACCTCACCAAGGTTTATGATCCCCGCGTGATCCGCATCGCAGCCGTGTTCGCAATCATCCTCTCCTTCTGCCCTAAGTTTTCCGCCCTCATCGGCGCCATGCCCGCAGCAACCATCGGAGGCGTCTCCCTGGTGCTCTACGGTATGATCTCGGCAGTCGGCGTGCGCAATGTGGTCGAGAACCAGGTGGACTTCAAGTCTTCCCGCAACGTTCTCATCATGGCCCTCATCCTCGTGCTTTCCATCGGCATCTCCTACAGCCAGGCAGGCTGCCTCGACCTCGGCTTCACCAAGCTCTCCGGCCTTGCAGTAGGTGCCCTTGTGGGTATCATCCTAAACGCAGTGCTGCCCGGAAAGGACTATGAGTTCGGAAAGAATGCCCTCGGCGACCAGTCCGTGGACTTCGAGGTTAACAGAATGGAAGACTAGAAATGACTGACGCACAGCTTACAGCATCCATCCGCGTCGTGCCGGATTTCCCGGTGAAGGGAATCCAGTTCTTCGATGTGACGACCCTCTTCAAGGACACCGCCGCATATGAGGAAGTGCTGGACAGGATCTGCGCCATCTATAAAGATAAAGGCATCACCAAGGTCGCCGGCATAGAATCCCGAGGATTCATTGCCGGGGCCGCGGTGGCCGCGCGTCTGGGTGCAGGTTTCGTGCCCATACGCAAACCCGGCAAGCTCCCTGCAGACACTGTGAGCGAGTCTTATGCCAAGGAATACGGCACGGATACTATTGAGATTCATGCGGATGCCATTACACCAGATGACGTCGTTCTCATCCACGACGACATCCTCGCCACCGGCGGCACCGCCCTGGCAGCCATCCGCCTCGTGAAACAGTTCAGTCCAAAGGCCGTTTTTGCCAACTTCATCATCGACATTACCGATGTGCCACGCACCGCCCCCTTCCCCAAGGACGTGGAGGTGAGTGCGATACTCAGGCTTTCTGAGAAATAACTAAAACCTTATTTATTATATTCTGTTCATAAATTACACTTTATGTCCAAAAAAATTTTCTTTGCAGTTGCTTTTGCAGCTCTCGCCTTCGCTCAAGGAGTAAAGGCCCAGAACCTTCAGGTTTTCTACGATCTCGGCGCAGACCGCAAGTATGTAACAACTACTTTCGAGATGTTCAAGCCGGACAAGTTCGGTGACACGTTCTTCTTCATCGACCACTACTACAACAGCACCGACAAGAGTCTTAAGCTTCTTCAGAACAGCGGTCCTGCAAACGGAAGCTACTTCGAGATCGAAAGGGGTATCAACTTCTGGCAGGATACCGAATTGAAGGACCTGAGCGCCCACATCGAGTACGACGGTCTCATCACCGGCACCGGTTTCAACATGGGAACTTATTGCTTTGGTGCAAAGTATTTCCTGCACTCCCAGGATTTCGCAAACACCCTCTCCCTGTATCTCATGTATGAGCAGTTCAACGGCAACAAGATCTCGTATGCTGACGTTCCCCTCAAGTTCTCCGCCGTCTGGGGCATGAACGACATATTTGGCGTGAAGGGACTTGTTTTCAAGGGCTTCATGGATATCTGGGGAAACAACAACTTATGGGGCACCGACGAGACCAAGTTCTCCCTCCTTACCGAGCCTCAGATCTGGTACAACCTCGGCGACACCTTCGACGGCCACCTCGACGTTGGTGGAGAAATCGAACTTTCCGTCAACTTCGTTGCCAAGGGATTCCTCTGCAACCCCGCCTTTGGTGCACGCTGGACCTTCTAATCTGATCCGCCATGGCAAATTTCCTTGCTAAAGCCTTCGGGTTCGACGCCCAGAAACACAACGTCCGTACTGAGATCCTTGCGGGTCTTACTACCTTCCTCACGATGGCCTACATCCTGGCCGTCAACCCCGGCATCTTCAGCGCCCTCCCGGGCATGCCTGCCGGTTCGGTGTTCACGGCTACCGCACTCGCGGCAATCGTGGGTACCCTCGTGATGGCTCTCTACGCCAAGAAGCCTTTCGCCCTCGCCCCTGGCATGGGCCTGAACGCTTTCTTCGTGTTCACCGTATGCCTTGGAATGGGACATAGCTGGCAGTTCGCACTGACCGCAGTCCTCCTCGAAGGTATCATCTTCGTCATCCTCACCGTAACGAAGGTCCGTACCTGGCTCATCAATGCCATCCCCGGAACGCTCAAGAAGGCTATCGGCGCGGGTATCGGCCTCTTCATCGCCTTCATCGGCATGCAGAACGCCGGCATCATCATCAACAATGATGCTACCCTCGTCGGCCTCGGCCATATCACCGAAGGCAAGGCTCTCGTCGGCATTATCGGCTTGTTCATCACCGCTGGTCTCGTGATGGCGAAGGTGCGCGGAGGCATACTCTGGGGCATCCTCATCACCGCCGTCATCGGCATCTTCATCAAGGATCCCGCAACCGGCGCAGCCATCACCACCCTCCCCACGAAGGTGGTCTCCCTGCCCGACAGCCTGAGCCCCATCTTCTGCAAGTTCGAGTGGAGCAGCATCCTCAGTTGGGACAT
>JAEEGI010001141.1_pt1 | contig 66981 bp, 59 predicted proteins | sample 8958751 | NCBI WGS metagenome assembly JAEEGI01 (sample SAMN16246545, study PRJNA631951) | gut metagenome | biome: gut microbiome; feature: rumen; material: KS-attached | host: Bos | place: Iran: Karaj | collected 2018-10
GGCTGATGTATCATGAGCTCGGAATTGGGGAGCGCTATGCGCTTGCCCTTGGCGCCTGCCGAAAGCAGGAACGCCGCCATGGAAGCCGCCATTCCCACGCAGATGGTGGAAACGTCGCACTTGATAAAGTTCATAGTGTCGTAGATCGCCATGCCGCTGGTTATGCTGCCGCCCGGCGAATTGATATAGAGCGATATGTCTTTATCGGGGTCCTGCGCTTCGAGGAACAGGAGCTGAGCCACAACGAGCGACGCCGTGACGTCGTTTATCTCCTCGCCCAGAAACACTATGCGGTCGTTGAGGAGGCGCGAAAAGATATCGAACGATCTTTCGCCGCGGTTGGTCTGTTCTATTACCATCGGGACTAATGCCATAATGTACCTTCTTTCTTTAAGCGCCGTAAAGCGCGGGGTGGGGACGCCCGATCACTCGGCGTCTTTCTTTTCCGCCGGTTTTTTGGCTCTGGGTTTTGCGGGAGCTTTCTTGGCGGGGGCTTCTTCGGACACGGGTTTGTCTTCGGCTTTCGCCTTGGGTTTTGCGGGGGCTTTTTTCGCCTTGGGCGCCGCTTTTTCCTCCTCCTTGGGAGCGGGAGCGACGGCGACGGCGCTGTCTATGACGAGCTCGCTCGCCTTGCGGTATGTAACGTCTTCGCGGATGCTTTCTTCGGGGATGCGCGCCTTGACGTCGTCGAGTTCCATCTTGTACGCTTCGGCTATCTTCTTGTATTCCTCTTCCACGTCTTCGGCGGCGGGGGCTATGCTTTCGGCCTTGGCGACCGCTTCGATCGCGAGGCGGATCTTCACGCGGCGTTCGGCGTCGGGGCGGAACATCTTTTTAAGCCCTTCTTCGTTCTGGCCGGTGTATTTGAACAGCATTTCAAGGCTGCCGCCCTGCGAACGCAGACGGTAGTCGTAGTCGCGCAGGTCGTTTTCGACCTCGTCGTCGATCATACATTCGGGGATCTCGACTTCGGTCTGCTCGGCAAGCGCGTCCATAACGCGTTTTTCGTATTCGCGCTGTTCGGCCGCTTCTTTTCTTTCGGTTATTTTCGCCTTGATCTGCGCCTTGTATTCATCCACGGTGTTCAGATCTTCCGATACTTCCTTTACAAAGTCGTCGTCGAGCGCGGGTATCTCTTCGCGCTTGAGCTCGTGCAGCGCGATTGCGAACACGGTCTCTTTGCCGGCGAGCGATTTTTCGCCGTATTCTTCGGGGAAGGTGACGGTGATATCGAATTTTTCGCCGACGTTATGGCCCACGATCTGCTCTTCGAAGCCGGGGATGAAAGAGCCCGAGCCCAGCACCAGGCTGTGATTCTTGGCTTCGCCGCCCGCGAACTTTTTGCCGTCCAGGTAGCCGGTGAAGTCGATGACGGCTATGTCGCCCGCTTCGGCCGCACGGTCGGTGACGGTGAGCATACGCGAATTGTGCTTGCGCTCGTGGAGTATCTCGTCGTCGACTTCCTTATCGGTGACTTCGACGGGATTCTTTTCGGCCTTGAGCCCTTTGTAGTTCTTTACTTCGGCGACCGGACGGGTGTACACCTTTGCGGTGAGGACCACGCCGTTTTCGTCGATGGACACGACTTCGATCTCGGGGCGCGAGACCACGTCGAGGCCGGATTCTTTGACCGCCTTTTCGTAAATTTCGGGCAGGACGGAATCGAGCGCGTCGTCGTAGAACACCGAGGCGCCGTACATTTTTTCTATTACCGATTTGGGCGCTTTGCCGCGGCGGAAGCCGGGGACGTTGATCTTGCCGGCGTTCTTTTTATACGCTGCCATGACGGCGGCGTCGAAAGCCGGTTTTTCGATTTTGAGCGTGAGCTCGCTGCGGTTTACGCCTATTTCTTTTACGTTTTCGTTTGACATTTGTTTTCCTCCGTATATCAACGCAATCATATATTTACGCATTATAACGCATTCTATATTATTTTATACGTTTTTTGCGATTTGTCAACAGTTTTGATAACATTTTGCCAATTTTTCAAGCGGCGTCAGAAAACCGGGCTCCTGTCGGGATCCAGCGCTGCGCTCAGGCGGCGCGGGACTCCGCGCGGTCCGCGCACGGTGAAAACGCCGAACTCTTCGCACAGCCGCCCGAACGTGAATTCGTCCGGCGGATATTTTTTCCTAAGCTTTATGCGCATGAGCGCGGTTATGTTTATTTCCCCGCCGGAATACTCGAACGGGATATCGGTCTGCGTGACTTCGCATTTGTAAAGCACCGCCGAAACCGGAGCGCCGACGTACATATACACGGTGTCGCCCGTCTTTATCCCCCTGCCCTGTTTCCATTCGATCTCGGCGTTTTCTTCAAACGCCCGCACCACGTCGTAATACCGGGGGTTGGCGGGTATGAGCCATTCCTTGGGCGGACGCAGCGCGCGTTTTTTGCCCGCCGCGGCAGTGGCTCTGAAGCTTATATCGATAAGCGGGGCGATATCGCGGAACGGGACCGTGCCGTCGAGCAGGACCGAGATCCAGCGCCCGCTGCTTATATGATACCCTTTGAAATATCCTTTTTTCCCCAACAGCATTTCCGCAAACATCATATCGTCGAGCTTGAGATTGAGTATATCCACCCTGTTTTTTCCGCGCAGACCCAGCTTTTCTTTGGGAATATCCATTAAGAGCGCATACCATTTTTTGCCGTCGGAATGCCGGAGGACGGCGTAATCGGGGAACCGCATCCAGGGGTATTCCGGCTTTGTGCCGTATTTTTCTTCCGCATATTCAAAGACCTTGCCGCGCAGCGAAACGTTATTCATAATCAAAGCGCCTTCTTTTAACAAAGATCATTTGTGTTGACTCTGCCGTCGTTTTTTATTATACTATATCCGGCAAAAATAATCAAGCGCGCTTTTTCGCGCGCCGAAAGGAAACAGATGAAAAAAGCAGTTATCGCTTTCATACTTACGGCCGCGCTGGCGTTTTCTTCGTGCCTGAAGACTTCCGGCGCGATTTCTTCCGCTCCCGAAACTCCGCCGGAAGAAACGATCGGCGGCGAAAGCGGCGTTTCGGGTTTTTCCACCGCTGCTGCGGCGCCCCGCAATGAGGAAAATTTGACCGTTTTTGTAACGAATTTTAAAACTTTTGCGCGCTCCTATTGAAAAATACGGCAAAAACGTTATACTGTATCGTGTGTAAACCGCAAGGAAAGGAGGCAGACGCATTATGGCGAAAAAACGCAGGAACGCAAACGCGGACGAAGTGATCGCGGAAAACATCCCCGCGGAAGAACAGCCCGAAGAAACCGCCCCCGCGGACGAAATAACGTCTGACGAAACGGCGGCCGACGAAATAACCGCTGACGAAACGTCGCCCGAAAGCGACGCCTCCGCAACCGACGGGATCGCGCCGGAAGAAGTTACGGACGCGGACTTATACGCGGACGAACCCGACGCGGACGAATTCGTGACCGCGCCGCTGGAGGAACTGCCCGGGGCGGGCTTTGAAGAGACAGTCGAAGACGCCGACGTCACCAAGATAAAAAGCACCTACAAAGGCAAAAAAACGCGCGTGCTCAACGCGTCGTTCTTTATGAGATTCCTGCTGCTCGCGCTGTGCGGCGCGCTGTTTATGTACAGCGCGGTGTCGATTGCCAACCGCTTTGCCGACGATATGAAGAGCGAACAGTTCATAGACGATCTGCGCAGCAATTCGGCGGAGCGTTCCGCGGTGGCGCGCCAGCTTAAATCCAAGGCGTGCGTTTCGCCGCTGTGCCTTTTCGACGCACTGGGAGTCGACGAATACACGCCCGAGTTCAACGAGCCCGAAGTTTCGGACCGCTACGATTCGGTGCTGAACACCATATCCCAGTTAAAGGCGATAAACCCCGAAATCTACGGCTGGATCCGCTGCACCGGCGGTATGCTGAGCATAGACTACCCGGTCATAAAAGCCAAAGATAACGAAAAATATCTGCGCCGCAACATCTACGGCGAATATTCCGTGGGCGGCACCATATTCGTGGATTACCGCGACAGCGACCGCCACGGCGAAAGCTACAACACCATATTCTACGGCCACAATATGACGAACGGCACGATGTTCCGCGCCATCAAGGACTGGTTCGAATCGACCGACCGCGAAGCCACCGCTCCGCTGATAAACGTGGAGATAATCACTCCGCAGGCGACGTTCGTTTACGAGATCTTTTCGGCGTACCGTTCGGACGGTTCGGATTTTATCACCGTATCGTTCCGCGACAACGAGACCTATACCAAGTTCTTGAAGACCATACTCAGCCGCTCGGTGCTCAAACGCCGCACGGCGTACGACGAGAACACGCGCATCATCACGCTGAGCACCTGCACCAATTCCGGCCGCAACGAAGACGAACGCTACGTCGTCCACTGCAAACTTATAAAGATAATCAAGTACAGCTGAGCCTTCACGCGAAGAACGGCGTCGCTTTGAGCGGCGCGTAGCCGGGTTCCGTCAGCGCGTACACGCGCTCGGCTCCGAGCGCGAACTCAAAATCGCATACGGCTTTTTCGCCCGCCGCCTTATAGTCGGCGGGTTTTGTTATTACGGGGATACCGAAATCCTTTTTGTTTTCGGCAAGGTATTCCCTGCCGCATGCGTTTGCCGCCAGAAGCAGCGCGTACGACGGAGCCTTACGGGCGAAGCCGGGCGTCACACCGAAATACGAGCACACGAGCGTGCGCCGCACCCGCGCTTTGGTGAGCGTCGCCGAGACCGCTTTTTCGCACAGTTCTTCCACGCCGGAACATTCCATAGCCGCGGAGCATATGCGGGCGAGCACGCCTTTGTCGGCGCCGTAAACGTCGTTTCGCACGCCGCGCAGGCGCAGGTCGGCGATAAACGCGGCGTCGAGGGCGCGTGTATCGGCGAGCGAACCGGAAAGGGTCTCATACGTCGTCTGCGGCACGAGCTTTTTCCAGCCGCGCGGCATTGCGGCGCGGACCTCGCTTGAAGAAGCGAACTTTTCGGAACGTTTTACGCAGCAGATCTGCGCTTCCGGCGCGTATTCGGCAGCGGCGCGCAGATATTCCGCCGCGAGTATGTTGTTGGGCTTTGAAAGCAGCGCGCCGTCGGCGCCCGCTTCGGAAACCGCCGCAGCAACGGCTTTGGGGTACGAAAGTCGCTTTTCGCTTTTTATCAGGTCCTGCACGTCGGCGCCCGACGCCGCAGAAACGGCTTGCTTTATAAGTTCAACGTCGTCTTCGGCGCCGAACCCGAACGACTGTGCGCCAAGGGAAACGCCCATCCGCACTCCGGCGCGGGCGAAATCAGGCGCGGCGAGGCACGAAAACGGGAACGGCAGCTCGAACACCAGGTCGGCGCCGCCCAACACCGCCGCTTTGGCGCGCAGATATTTGTCGGCGCAGGCGGGAGTCCCGCGCTGGACGAACGCGCCCGACATAAGGCAGATAACTTTTCCGTACGAGCGGCGGAGCTCTTTTACGAGATGCGCGTGCCCGCGGGTGAACGGATTGAATTCGGATATTACGAAAACGGCGTTATTCATAGTAAATTACCCTTGCAATTTTACGCGTGTTGCGATATAATCATAACGTATGTGAAAGTATTATAATTTATAAAAAATACATTGTCAAGTAAAAGGAGTTTGCAAAATGTACATTCTCGTCGTAAACGCGGGCAGTTCCTCGCTAAAGTACCAGCTTTTCGATATGGAAAGCAAAAAAGTGATGGCCAAAGGCCTTTGCGAATGCATAGGCATAGACGGCGGCCATATGAAACATCAAGCGGGGGAAAAGAAATTTGAAAAATACGAAAACATCCCCACCCACGCCGAAGCCACCAAGATGATGGTCGCTATGCTCACCGATAAGGAATACGGCTGTATAGATTCGCTCGAACAGATATCCGCCGTGGGCCACCGCATAGTGCAGGGCGGTCCGTGGCTCGTCCAGTCGGTGCTCGTCAACGAGGATTCGCTTGAAAAACTGCGCCGCTGCCTGGACCTTGCTCCGCTGCACACCAGACCGCATCTGCTGGGAATAGAAGGCTGCCTCGCCGTGATGCCCGACATCCCGCAGGTGCTCGTCATAGACACCGCTTTCCACCAGACGATGCCGCCAAAAGCGTATATGTACCCCATCCCCTATGAGCTTTACGAAAAATACGCCATCCGCCGTTACGGTTTCCACGGCACCAGCCACAGGTACGTTTCCGGCAAGTGCATAGAATATATGGGCGGCAAAGCCGAAGGCACCCGCATAATCACCTGCCATCTGGGCAACGGGTCTTCGATATCCGCGGTCAAAGACGGCAAAATAATCGACACCAGCATGGGCTTCACCCCGCTGGACGGCATCATAATGGGTTCGCGCTGCGGCGCCGTCGACCCCGCGATAGTCCCGTTCATTATGGAAAAAGAAAACATCGCTCCTTCCGCAATGCAGAGCTGGATGAACAAAAAATGCGGCCTGCTCGGCGTTTCGGGCGTGGACAGCGATATGCGCAAGGTGATGGCGGCGATGAACGCCGGCAACGAGCGCGCCAAGCTCGCCTACGACATACTCGTTTACGATATCAAAAAATACATAGGCGCCTATTCCGCCGCGATGAACGGCGTGGACGCCATAGTCTTCACCGCCGGCATAGGCGAAAACGACGAGACCGTCCGCGCGGACGTCTGCGCCGATATGGAATATCTGGGCGTTAAGCTCGACGCCGAAAAGAACGCCTCCGTGCGCAGGCTGCCCGAACCCAAGCTCATTTCGGCGCCCGATTCCAAGGTCAGAGTGTACGTCATAGAGACCAACGAGGAACTCGTCATAGCTTCCGACACTCAGAAGATAGTATTCGGCAACTGATAAGCGGCCGCAAAATGCGTTTGGATTAAGGAGGACACGATATGAACTGGTACAAGGAATTCGAAGTGGAAAAAGTCCCGCAGCCGCCCGTGAACCCCGCGCCCGTGTGGAAAGAGATCAATCTCATATCCGGCCAGCCGATATACGGCATACTGCCGCACGGCTTTATGGAACAGCAGTTCTGCACCGAATATTTCAACAGCCGCGAAAACTATAACATCCTCACCGACGGCCGCTTTGCCGAAAAGCCCGATTATCTCGACCCCGCCTATATGCATTTCACCCGCGGGGTGGGCAGGACGATAGTGTTCCGCCTGCCGTACCTTGCGGCGGTCAGCCGCGCAAAGATATATATGCTGCGCCAGGACGACGTGGCGGTGCGTTTGCCGCGCCGCGTGGACGTGCTGGTTTCCGCCGACGGCGAAGCGTGGCAGTGCGTCTGCCGCCTGCGCGGGATCGCGTGCGCCGAAAACGCCGAAAAACACATGGAAGAAGCGGTGTTCGACGGCGTATACAAGGCGTACTACGTGGCGTTCCGCATAGAATCGGTCGGCCACGTCTGGCTCGACCAGATAGAGATATTCGGCACCGAATTTTTCCCCGCCGGGACCAAGGACCCCGTCGCCGAAGACACCAACGCCGGCGCCGAGATAAACTTAGTGAACAAATACCCCGATTATTCCGATTTCCTGGGCGTGCACAACGTGCTGCTTTCGTATAACTGCTGCGTGCCCGAAAAAGTCGGCGCCAACCACGCGGGGCTGACCGACGAAGAGCAGTATCTTCCCTACGTGGCTTATATCAAAGACGGCAAGATAGCCGATACGCTGTTCGACGCGTATCTGTTCCTGCCGTATTCAAACTACACTTATTCCAAGCTTTACAAATGCGCCGAAGGCTGGAATTATTACATAGACAACGTCTTTGCAAAAGGCTACAACCTGGACGCGCTCGATAAGACCGCCGCCCGCGTGGGCGAGGCGCTGGGGATACCCGACTACAAAGTGACGGTGTTCTTTTCGGTGCTCCACACCAACGTGGGCTACGGCGAGCATCCCGAATCGTTCGGAGACCTCGACGGCGACGGCGTCGAAGAGGATATGAAGACCTTTGAAGACCGCCGCAAAGCGATAAAATGGTGCATAGACGAGCAGATCGCCCGTTACAAGGCGGCGTCGCCGCGCCATTGCGAGCTAAAAGCGTTCTACTGGTTCGAAGAAGCCATAAACTACAGCGACAAATACGAGACCGATCTTCTGGCTTTCGCCCGCGATTATCTGCATTCGCTGGGGCTCAAGCTGTTCTGGATACCCTATTTCCAGGCGTGCGGGTTCCAGGACTGGAAAGAAAACGGCTTTGACATAGCCTGTATGCAGCCCAACTACGCGTTCAACAAGGCCGTCCCCACCGAGCGCCTTTACGAAAACGCCGCCGTGACCAAACAGCTGGGCATGTGCGTTGAGATGGAGATAGGGGGCTTTGACGCGTATCACGTGGAAAAGTTCCGCAACTATATGGACTGCGGCGCCGAGACCGGCTATATGGATTCGGTTAAAATGTATTATCAGGGCGGCATGCCGGGCGAATTCTACCGCGCGTACAAGTGCGAAGATCCCGGTCTGCACGCGCTCTACGACGAACTTTACCTTTACTGCAAAGAAAAATACGTATCGCGCAAAGACCGCTGAACACCGCGGTCGCCCCGAAAGGAACGCATAATATGAAGATACTGCGCATATCGACCGCCGCGGCGCTGATACTGGCGCTTGCGCTTTCGCTGTTTTCGTGCAAATTCGTGTTCGACACCCCCGGCTCCAAGCCGGAGGACGGTTCCGACGCGCCCGAAGGCAAGGTGAAGGCGACGTTCACGATACTCGGCGAAACGGTCGGCGAAAGCGACTGGCTCGACCCCGGGACGGTGCTCGAACCCGTCGGAGTGGGCAAAATAGAAGATTCCGCCAACGAATACGAATTCTTGGGCTGGGACGCCGACGGCGACGGGATCGCCGAAGAGTTCCCGTACAAGCTGAACGAAAGCGTCGTTTTCGCCGCGCTGCTAAAAGCGGACCCCAAGATATTCCACTACGATATCTACGTGCGCGGCGAGCTCAAAGTCTCGGCCGACTGCAAATACGGCGACGACATCAACTACCCCGAAGTGTCTTCGTTCATCGAAGACGGCGAGGCTTTCATCTTTATGGGATGGAAGTACGACGGCGCGTTCGACGGGATGATCCGCACCAAGGTGACCAAAAGCACCGTGATAGAAGCGTATTTTGCCGATTCGCAGGTGCTCAAGCTGTATTACGAAGGCGGACTTTACGCCAAGCGCGTGCCGCAGGGCGAGAAGCTCCCCACTCTCGCCGCCTGGGGCGTGCAGCCGCGCGACGGGTACGAAATAGTATGGTACGCCGATCCCGATTTCACCGCGCGTTCCGAACTTGCCGTTATGCCGCAGGGCAACCTTACGCTCTACGGCAGGCAGGAAAAACAGGGAGGGAGCGGAACGATAAGCGTCAAAAGCGACGAACAGCTGATAAAGGCGTTCGATTCCCTGCTTTTGAAGCGCGAAACGGAAGCGGATATTTCTTTAGATTACGACCATATGCCGCTGCAGCAGCTGCCCGCGTACCTGAGCGCGAACTCGATTTCGCTGTTCGGCTACAGGCTTTCGGCTTCGTCTTCGGACGGCCGCACCGTCAAACTTGCCATAGAATATTCGCCGCTTGCGGTGTACAGATCCGAAAACGTGCTTTACACCCAGCTTCCCAGCGCCAATCTGACGCTTGAAAGATCGGACAGGGGCAGCGGTTACAATTCGTTCGCCATAGAAACGGTCGAAGACTGCGTGCAGGTGACGAATTCCGAAGCGTTGTACTATGCGCTGGAAAACGGCGTGCGCCCCGTGCCGGTGGGCAAAGACGCGGAACAGCTCTACGCGGCGATGAAAGACGTGCTGCGCGAATACGTTTCGGATTCGATGACCGACGTGCAGAAAGCCGCCGCGATCTACGAATACCTTATAATGAACACCGTCTACGACGGCGAGCTGCTTGAAAAGGTTATAAAAGGCGAAAACGCCGAAGGCTACCGCAGTTTTTGCCTTGAAGGCGTGTTCGTCGACCGGCTCGCGGTGTGCGACGGACTCAGCAAAGCTTTTTCGTGCCTGTGCCGCATTGAAGGCATTGAATGCGTGCGCGTGACCGGCAAAAAGTCGGGCAGCGGCGTGCCGCACGCCTGGAACAAGGTCAAGCTCGGCGGAAAATGGTATATCGTCGACGTCACTTCCGGCGGAACGCTTACCGGGAACGAAGAAGTGCTTTCGTACGTCTACTTTATGATGACCGACAAGGCTTACGAAAAGGTCTGCCGCGCCGGATCGGACCCCGCCGCCGATATAAAATGCGATACCGAATACGATATCTACGAACAGCGCGGGCTCAAAGCCGATACGCCCGAAAAAGCCGCGTCGCTGCTTAAAAACTACATTGAAAACGCGCCGGAGGGCCGCTCGTCGTTCGAATTCGAACTGGGCTACAAGATAAGTTCGGATTCCAAAGCGGTGAGCGAAATACTCAAGCTCATAAAATCCAGCGTGAACGTATCGTATCTCTCGAGCGGCAGCGTGTTCTGTTTCATTTACGACAAATAGCTTATAAAATCAGCGCCCCGCGGCGTACTTCACAAGGAAGTACACCGCGGGACTTTTTTGTTTTTTGCCCGTGTCAGGTCTGTACGACTCCGTACACCCCGCGGGTGAATTTTTCGAGCGCGGCGAGCTTGTCGACGCGTATCTGGTACTCGTCCTTGTCGTGCTTTTTCATCATCTGCTCGCAGGGGGTCTTGATGCGGTAGATGAAATACGCGTCTATAAGGTCGCGCTGATAGTCGTCGAGCACCGAAAGCCCGGCGGATATCTGCTTGAGCTTGCGTTCCACCATCTGTTTTCGGAATTTCGCGTCGTCGATGAGCGTGATGAGGTTGACGACGTAGTTTTCGTAGCGGCTCGAACCGCCCGGGGCGGTCTCGGGGTCGCACGTATAGTATGAAGAGATCGAATACTTTTCCGCCGAAAGCATTTCTATTTCGTTTTCCAGCGCTTCGCGCGCGGTGATGTATTCGTTGCGGTGAACGAGCAGATCTTTTGCCATGTCTCTGTAATCCATTAAATTCTCCTTTCCCGTTCCGGTCCCTGATGACCGGACGCATTCCCGCCGCGCGCAGCGCGCGGCTTGCTGTTCTCGTCATAAAAACGAACATATGTTCGTTTTTGTCGGCAAAAATGAACTGCCACCCCGGCAGTCGTGTGGATCTGCGCTTTTCCGTATCCCCTCAAAAAAGCGTTGTAAGTTGGTTTGGGCTGTGCTGCGGTCAGTTCGTTTTGCACCTTTCCGCGCCGGTAAAATTTTGCCTTCTCACCCGGCGCGAAACTATTATAGCACAAATGTTCGCAAAATCAATGTGCAAATCGCACAAATGTTCGGATATATTTTTGTATATAATCAATCTTCTTCGGGCCAGAACAGCCGCTCGCCCAAGACGTATTCGCGCAAGATCTCGCAGTCTTCGGCGGTCAGCTCGCCGTCGTTATCCATATCCGCCGCGGCGAACACCGCGTGATCGGAAGTCCCCGCCGTGAGCACGAGCCGCGCCATGATGTAATCTTCGGTATCGACCCTGCCGTTGCGGTCGGTGTCGCCGACGACCACCACGGAATATACTATTCCGCCGCTTTCGACCGGCGCGCCGGTATGCACTTCATCGGGCAGGATGAAATCGCCCACCAGCATACTGCCGAGCGTGTCGACGTCGGTGCCGGTGATGACGCCGGTTATGAGCTGGCGCGCGTGGTCGACGCGAAGCCCGCTTCCCTCCGCGGTGGAAAGACGCGTTTCAAGAAACGTCAGCGTGCCTTCGGCGGCGGAAAACGCAGCGGGCGAATAGTCGTCGTCGTACAGCTCGCTGCCCTGCAGCCTTATGCCCACCGCGGTCTCGCATTCGCCGTACACGGGCGCGAAAAAGAGCGTGAACAGGTTGCCGGTGTATTTGAAAACGCCGGCGGTGGACGCGAAAGCCACGCGGACCTGCCCGTATTCGTTATCGTATACCGAAACGTAATCCACAGGGCATTCCGCGCAGAGTTCCAGCCGCACGAAACGCACGGCCTCGCGGTCGTATGTGAAATTGAGCGCGCCCGACGCTATTCCGCGGTTTTCGGAACAGTAGACGACTACGCCCGCCTCGTCGGCGTTTACGACGGAGGCGTCGCGGACGCCGAAAGCGTAACGGACGTCTTCGGCCGCCAGCGCGAATACCGCGAAACAAAGCAGCGCGACGCAGAGCGCGATGATTTTTTTGATCATTTTACCCTCTTTTTCAAAGGGGCAACATCAATACGCTTTGCCCCAATAGACCATGTGCTTTGCGGGCTTGCCGCAGCACACGCAGGTGTCGGACAAATGTTCCTGTTCAAACGGGATGCAGCGCGAGCAGACGCCGGTGAGCTCTTTGACCTTGTTTTCGCATTCCTCGTCGCCGCACCACATAGCTTTGATAAAGCCGTCGCCGTCGCGGGCGAGCGATTCTTTTATGCCTTCTATGCTCGTGCACGAATGAGTGTGCTTTTCGCGGTTTTCGAGCGCCTTGGCGTAGAGCCCGTCGCGCACTTCTTTGAGCTTGCGCGCGAGAGCCGCCGAAATATCCGAAAGCGGAACGGTCTCTTTGTTGTGGTCGTGGCGGGTGACTATTACGCATTCGCCGTTTTCGATATCGCGCGGGCCGAGCTCTATGCGGCAGGGGACGCCTTTCATTTCGTATTCGGCGAATTTCCAGCCGGCGGAATTGTCGGTATCGTCGAGTTTTACGCGGAATTCCTTTGAAAGCGCGGCGTAAAGCTCGCGGCATTTCTCCAGCACGCCTTCCTTGTGCTGGGCTATGGGGATGATCACCGCCTGCACGGGAGCCACGTCGGGCGGGAGCACCAGCCCGCGGTCGTCGCCGTGGGTCATTATGATGCCGCCGATAAGGCGCGTGGAAACGCCCCACGAGGTCTGGAACGGGAACTGTTTTTTGTTTTCTTTGTCGGTATACTGGATATTGAACGCCCTTGCGAATCCGTCGCCGAAATAATGGCTTGTCCCGGCCTGGAGCGCCTTGCCGTCGTGCATGAGCGCCTCGATGGCGTAGGTCGCGACGGCGCCGGCGAATTTGTCGCTTTCGGTCTTGCGGCCCTTTATGACCGGCATCGCGAGCGAGTTTTCGCAGAAATCGGCGTAGACGTTGAGCATCTGCTCGGTCTCGGCTATCGCTTCTTCCGCCGTGGCGTGGATGGTGTGGCCTTCCTGCCACCAGAATTCACGCGTGCGCAGGAACGGGCGTGTGGTCTTTTCCCACCTTACGACCGAGACCCACTGGTTATAGAGCCGCGGCAGGTCGCGGTAGGAATGGATTATGTTGGAATAATGCTCGCAGAAAAGCGTTTCGCTGGTGGGGCGCACGCACAGGCGGTCTTCGAGCGGCTCGCTGCCGCCCATCGTCACCCACGCGACCTCGGGAGCGAAGCCCTTTACGTGATCCTTTTCCTTTTGCAGAAGCGATTCGGGTATGAACATGGGCATAAAGACGTTTTCGTGCCCCAGGCGCTTGAATTCGGTATCGAGTATCTTCTGTATATTTTCCCAGATGGCGCAGCCGTAGGGGCGCATGACGAGGCAGCCCTTGACCGAGGTGTATTCTATGAGTTCGGCTTTTTTGCAGATATCGGTGTACCACTGCGCAAAATCGACGTCCATCGGGGTTATTTCTTCCACAAATTTCTTTTCTGCCATAAAATGTGTCGTCCTTCCGAAAAATTATTACAATTATTTAATACATTTTTATTGCAATAACGGCGGTTTTGTGTATAATTGAATTGATAAAGTTCCAAACAATCACCGCTTGGACTTTCCGCGCGCCGTTCTTTTCACCCAAAGTATAGCAGAAACGCGCCGAATAGTCAAGTGGGCGGAGTTCAATATGGTAAAAAAATCGTTATGTTTCGCGCTCGCCGCGCTCCTTGCCCTGCTTATGTGCTCGTGCTCTTTTATAGACAGCGCGATGGAAGAGGCGGGGCTTGACCCCGACCTGCGCGACAAGATCAACACCGCCTGGGACGAGGTGGCAAAAGAAGGAATAAAGACCGTCATAGACGACGCCTGGCGCGAATACGGGCTGGGGCGCTCGCTCGAATGGCCCGGCAAAGGCAACGGCGCCCTGATCCCCAAGCTGCGCGACGGCAGCACCGAGTTCGCTTACCGTAGCAAAGACGGCGCGTACGGGTGCATCTGCGTTTCCGGCGTTAGCAAAAGCAAGCTTGCGGAATACAAGAAAAACCTTGCAGAGCTTGGATTCGTCGAGACCGTCGCCGCGTGTTCGGTAAGCGAGCTTTACTCGTGCGACGGGCTGATCGTGGGGTTTACCGATCTTGACGGCGACCTGCTCATATGCTACGGCAATTCCGCGGAAGAAATAGACGCGGCGCACAGCGCCGCAAAGAACGGCGAAGACGCCGCCGGATCTTAATTTACCGAACAATTCACGGAGGAAAAACAAATGAAAAGATTTTCCGTAATAATATCGCTGCTGCTCGCGTTCTGCCTGCTGTTCACGGCCGGCGTGAGCGTATTTGCCGAAGAAGACGTTTCGGACGAAACCGAAAGTTCCGCCGAGGAAAGCGTTGAAGAAAGCTCGGAGGAAATTTCCGAAGAAAGCTCCGAACCGGAGGAGGAAAGCTCCGAACTCCCCGAGGAAAGTTCCGCCGAAGAAAGCTCTGAAGAGAGCTCCGAGGAAGTTTCTGCCGAACCCGAGCCCATAGGGCTCGTACAGCTCAGCGTCGCCGCTCCCAAAGTGGGCGACGCGCCCGCCGACGCCGTATCGGCCACCGAAGGCGTCGCCGTGACAAACAGCGCATGGGATCCCGACCACGACGAGTTCGAAAACGGCAAAACTTACAAGCTCACCGTCGAGATCACTTCCGACCGCCCGTTCGCCGAAGACTGCGTCTTTATGATAGGCGACAAAGACGCGACCGTGGTCTCGGCCGAAGAGACTGCCGCCACAGTTTACGTCGAATACACGCTCGACGAGCCCGTGATCCTCACCCTGCCCGACACCGAAGGCGGCAGATTCGACGTGAGCAAAGGCTACACGTCGTTCAAATACGAAAACGGCGTTTCGGTCTACGGCTTCAAATACGGCGCAAGCGTGACCGTCACCTTCACGCCCGACGAAGGCCTGTTTTTGGAATCGGTCACCGTCAACGGCGCTTCGATACAGGTTTCGGACAGCAAGTTCGAGACCGTGCTCAAATCCAACGTCACCCTCGTCCCCGTCTATTCCTCCATTCCGCTCTGCGACGTGACCGTAAGCACCACGGTCAGCGGCGGAATAACCGATTCGTTCGTTTTCAGCATCGGCGGTTCGCCTGTCGGCGAGACGTTTTCCGTAACTACCGGCAGCAAGGTCACGCTTGAGGTGACCAGCGGGGTCGATCAGGTCTATATCATCTCCTCCGCTTCGTTCGTTTCCGCTTCCGGCGGTTCGGTCGAATGCACGATCACCGAAAACCGTTACATAGAAATAGAAAACGTGAACGAAGGCACGCTGTACGTGGCGTTCGACTATCCGCCCAACGCGGTCATCATCACTCAGGCGCCGCACGGCACCATCACCGCGAGCACGCTTCTGCCCCGGGAAAACGAGACCGTCATATTCACGTTCATCCCCGACGAAGGCTACGAGCTCGACGCGGTGGTCATCAACGACGTCCCCCGCAAGCTCAGCACCAATACCTATGAAGCGATAGCCGCCGGCACGCTGCGCGTGACCGCGCAGTTCAAGGAGATCGCCGCCGACGTGAGCGTTACGCTCAACGTCACATCCGACGCCACCGGCGCGCACGGCAAAGCCAATATTGTGGGCTACACCACCAACCCCGCAATGATCAAGCAGGGCACCTACATAGGCGTCAACACCGTTCCCGATTCCGGCTATCAGGTCGCTTCCATCACCGTCAACGGGACTTCCGTGACTCCCTCCTCCGACGGCCAGACCAGGATCCGCATAGAGAGAGAAAGCGTTATAAACGTAACGTTTGAAAAGATAAAATACCGCATCACCGCGGTCGTCACCAAGCAGGGCGGCGGCTCCATAACCGCCGATCTGGGCGAGATAGTCAAGAACGTGGTCTACGTCCCCGACGGCGAAAACATCACCTTCACCTTCACGCCCGATATGAACTACCGCATCTATTCGGTAAAGGTCGACTCGGTCGAAGTATACAACGAAAGCATGGGCAAGACCTACACGTTCCGCGCGGTCAAGGCGAACCACACCATAGCGGTCACCTTTGCGAGCAAGGACGACGTGATAATCACCCACAGCATAACCGCCAACGCTTCCGCCAACGGTACCATCACCCCCGCGGGCAGGACCGAGGTCATCCAGGGCGAGACCGTCGTCTACACCGTCACCCCCGACGACGGCTATGAAGTCGATTACGTCAACGTGGACGGTTTGGACGTTTCGCTCGAAGACGGCACCTACACGTTCGAAGCCGTTTCCGCCGACCACACGATACGCGCTTATTTCAAACAGACCGCCACCGTTGACGCAAATCTTATCAACGTGGACGACATAGACTGGACCGCCGGCGTAATAAGGATCGACGCCACCTCCAAGACCAAAGCCAGCAAAAAAGTGTTTGAAAAGCTCGTTATGGATTTCACTTCGCGCACCGCCGTGGTGACCGGTTCCGACCATGAAGTCACTTTCCCGGTCAGCGGCACGCTCATCCCGTACGCGGACGTGGATCTGAGCCTGCTCAGGAATTCGCAGTGCCCGGAATACGCGCAGATAGGCGCGGCGGTGTCTTCGAACCCGCAGTACGCCAACTGCATCTATTCGGTGGTGAAGTTCAGCGATATCTATCCTTCCGGCGCGCAGGCCGACCTGCGGCTGGGGACCGAGTTCGCCGATATGGAAGTGGGCTGCTTTGGCTTTGAAAGCGGCGCGCTGGTACGCGTTTACGAAACGCTCCAGTGCGGCGAGGGCGGAAGGGTCCAGATCCAGCTCAAAGAGCACAAGACCCTGGTTTTCATAAGCAAAAAGGCCGTTCTGCCCACCTACGACGTCAACGTCATAGTCGGCGAAAACGGCAGCGTCAGCCCCAACGTCACGCAGAACGTGGAATCGGGTATGCCCGTCACGTTCGACATCACCCCGGACAAAGGCTACGTCATCAGCCGCATACTCGTCAACGGCGAGGCCGCAGAGGCGGAAGACGGCAGGCTGACCATAACCGTAACGGGCAACACCACGGTGGATATCCGCTTTGCGCTCGCCGAGGAGACCGAAAGCGGTTCCAAAGCCGGGCTGATAATTTCCATCGTCATAATCGCCATAGCGGTGATAGGCGGCGCGGTGCTGTTCTTCATCAAACTCAAACAGAACAAATACTGATACCAAGCAGAATAGAAGAATATAAGAAAGAACAGACCAGAGGGAGAGACTGCGTAAGTAAGTAGTCTCTCCCTTAATTGTAACTTTTTTTGTTTTTTATAAAATGGTATTGCTATTGTTCGAGACATCGAATATAATATTATCAAATATTATAAAAGGAGGAACGATTATGGAATATATGTCTGCCAGAGAAGCAGCTTATAAATGGGGCATTTCACAGAGGCGAGTTGCTGTTCTTTGCTCTGAAAACAGAATTAACGATGCAACTATGGTCGGCAAAATGTGGATTATTCCTATTACCGCAGGAAAGCCTACCGACGCAAGAAGCGTGCGTTATTCTAAGGGCGATGGCAAGAAAGTCAAACCTTTTTTGAAGTGGGCAGGCGGGAAAGGACAGCTTCTTTTAGAAATTGAGCATTATTATCCTTTTGAGGACGGAAAGACTTCAAAATACGCTGAGCCGTTTGTTGGGGGCGGTGCGGTTCTCTTTGATATTTTGAGCAAGTATGATTTAGATGAAGTTTACATCAGTGATATAAATGCCGAGCTTATCAATACATATTGCATCATCAGAGACCATATCGATGCCCTGGTTGAAATGTTGAAAGAAATGCAAAATGAATTTGTACCTGCCGATACTGATTATCGAAAGGTGTATTATTTGGCAAAGCGTGAACGGTTTAATGATTTAAAAGTCAACGATTACGCAAACATAAATATCGAAAAAGCTGCCTTGATGATTTTCTTAAATAAAACATGTTTTAACGGTTTGTATCGCGTTAATAAAAAAGGTCTTTTCAATGTTCCTATGGGTGCATATAAGAATCCGCTTATATGCGACGAGGAAAACTTACGTGCTGTATCAGAAGTACTTCAAAACGTTAATATTGTCTGTGGAGATTATAGAAATTCGGCTAGCTTTATAGATGATAACACTTTTGTGTATTTTGATCCCCCATATCGCCCGATTACCGATACTGCTAGTTTTACGGCATATACAGAAAACGTTTTTAACGATGCAGAACAGATCGAACTGGCAAAATTCGTTGATGATATGCACCGAAAGGGTGCAAAGGTTGTCATTAGCAACTCCGATCCCAAAAACACAAATATTAATGACGATTTCTTTGAAAACATCTACTCTTCTCATAAAATCAAACGTGTCGAAGCAACTCGAATGATAAACTGCAACAGCGAAGCAAGAGGAAAAATTAAAGAATTACTTATATCCAATTTTTAGGTATCCACATTATATGCTTTTCGGAAATCGTGAACAATGTACTTGCTATGTAAAATAGCTTACTATAAAGATGAAACTGGGTAAGCATTTGTTATAGCAATATAGGAGACAGTCGTTATATTCCGCAAGCATATTGCCGAACATGTCGCGCTTCACACCGCGAAGCAAAAAACCGTATAAAAGTAAATAATAAAGGAGATTTGCTATGAGCAGAAATTTTAACAGTTGGTTTGCTGGGTTTCGTGACAGTATTGCTGGCTATGGGTATTACATAGACTTTGAAAAAGTACATCGAAATGTTGACGGTATGAAAGTAGAGCTAAATATTCTCAATTCCCTTATTGGCTCGAAAAACATCAAAGAAGACTTCAAGGCTTTATTAAAAAAATATCCTGAAGTTTTGAGATGTATTCCCCTGCTTTTGGCGGTCAGAGCTCATGAAATATACTGTCAAGACGTGAACGGAGGATATACTTATAAGTTCGACTTTAGCAAATATCCACAAGATTCCAATACCCACTATGAGCGGTATTCTCATTTTATGGAGAAAACAGGGCTGTTTGATTTGTTGGAAAACCACATAATCAACAACCTCGTGGATTATGCAACGGGCGTTGAAACCGGTCTGGATTCTAATGGTCGTAAGAATCGTGGCGGTCATTTGATGGAGGATTTAGTTGAGGGCTTTATCAAAAAAGCCGGATTCGTTAAGGATAAAACCTATTTCAAAGAAATGTACATACATCAAATAACCGATAAATGGGGGATTGATCTTTCTGCCATTTCTAACAAAGGAAAAACGGAAAAACGCTTTGATTTTGTAGTGAAAACACCTAATATGATATACGCAATTGAAACAAACTTTTATGCCGGCGGTGGTAGCAAACTCAATGAAACAGCAAGAAGCTACAAAACCCTTGCTTTGGAAACAGACACAATTAAAGGTTTCACGTTTGTGTGGTTTACTGACGGAAAGGGATGGTCAAGCGCACGCAACAATCTCGAAGAAACCTTTGACATAATGGAGAATATTTATAGCATCAAAGACCTGGAAAATGGTGTTATAAGCGAGGTTTTTAAATAATGACAAAAAGAATCACTAAATGGGAACCCGAAGATTTTGAACTCGAGATGTCAACGCATTGGTCTTTCCCACGGCGCGGTGATTGGGCGACGCACGACGCAAAATGGCGAGGAAATTGGTCACCGTATATTCCGAGGAATATTATTCTACGATATTCCAAAGAAGGAGATATGGTGCTCGATCAATTTGCTGGTGGCGGCACTACACTTGTAGAAGCAAAATTGTTAAACAGAAATATAATCGGTATTGATGTCAATGATGTCGCAATAGAACGATGCAGAGAAAAAATCAATTTTGAGCACGTTGGGGCAAATGGAAAAGTATATCTTCACAAGGGTGATGCTCGACATTTGGGCTTTATTTCTGACAGCAGTATAGACCTTATCTGTACACATCCACCTTATGCAGATATAATTCAATACAGCGAGAACATCCCAGAAGATTTGTCTTTACTGAAAGTAAAGGATTTTCTGATAGAAATGAAAACGGTAGCTACAGAGAGCTACCGTGTATTGAAAAAGGATAAGTTTTGTGCTGTTCTGATGGGAGATACCCGCCAAAAAGGATGTATGATTCCGATGTCGTTTGATGTCATGCAAATCTTCGAGGAAGCGGGTTTCAAGTTAAAGGAAATAATTATCAAAGAGCAACACAACTGTAAAGCAACGGGGTATTGGAAAGCCAATAGTATCAAATACAATTTTTTGTTAATCGCGCACGAATATCTATTTGTTTTCAAAAAGTAGAGTTGTACAAATCCGTTTTATTAATCAATTTTTGGGGCACCTTTCTAACGGAGGGTGCCCCAAAAGACTTTTTTTGTGCTTATTCCAATTCCTCGGCGAATGCGACTATCTGCGCCAGCACGCCCTGTTTGGGGCGCATCAGATACCCTTTGGCGGTCTCGGTGTCGCGGCAGGAGCGGTAAGAGCCGCTGTCCGTGACGACGACCGTGGAGAATTTGCCGTTGGTTTTGAACACGCCTCCGCGGCGCGCGGTGATCTGAAGCTTGGTGCGGACCACGTCGTAGCCGAAATGCTCGAGCGCTTTTTCGAGCGAATCGAACGACGCGCTCGTTATGCACTCCTCGGTGAGTTCGGAATCGATAAAGCTCATTATTCTTCGTCGGGGGCGCCGGCGGCTTCATCGGCCGCGGGAGCCTCGTCAGCTGCCGGAGCTTCGTCAACGGCGGGAGCCTCGTCGGCGGCGGGAGCTTCGTCGGCGGCGGGAGCCTCGTCGGCTGCCGGAGCTTCTTCGGTCTGGGGCAGAAGCGCTCTGATCGAAAGGCTTATGCGCTGTTTTTCGGAATCGATAGCCGTGATCTTGGCGTCGACTTTGTCGCCCACTTTGAGCACGGAGCCGGGGTTCTGAACGAACTTGTCGGCGATCTGCGAGCAGTGGATGAGTCCGTCCACGCCGGGAATGATCTCGGCGAAAGCGCCGAACGGCATTATGCTCACGATGGTGACGTTAGCCACGTCGCCTTCCTTGAACTGTTCGTTGAAGATGTTCCAGGGATTGGTCGCCTCGGTCTTGTAGCCGAGCGAGATGCGTTCTCTTTCGCGGTCGATCTCCTTGACGGTGACTTCGACTTCGTCGCCGATCTTGAACACGTCGGCGGGGTTGCGGGGCACGCCCCAGAAAATTTCGGAAACGTGGATCATACCGTCGGCGGCGCCGAGGTTGACGAACACGCCGAAATTGGTGATGGAACGCACGGTGCCTTTGAGTTTCTGGCCGACTTCTATGGAAGAATAGAAATCGTCAAGGCGCTTTTTGCGCTCGATGCGGGCGGCGGAGCGAATGGAGCCGACGGCTCTCTTGCGCGCTTCGTTGTATTCAAGGATCTTGACCGATACCTTTTTGCCCTTGAGCGATTCGAGATCGGTGCCTTCGCGGCCGCACTGAGTGGCGGGCACGAACACCCTTATGCCGCTGACGTTCATAATGACGCCGGCGTTGACGACTTCTTTGACGGTGCCCGTGAGGATACCGCCTTCGGCGGCCGCCTGAGCCACTTTTTCGGCGTTTCTTGCCTCGTCGAGGCGCTTCTTGGAAAGGAGCACGGTGCCTTCGACGTCGGAGAATTTGGTACAGACGACATCTATGGGATCGCCCACGTGGAAAGAACTCATATCGACGCTGTCATCTGCAGAGATCTCATCATACGGAAGAATGCCCGTATGCTTGGTCCCCAGGTCGACCTTGATCTCCGCCGGGGTGACGGCAAGGATTGTCCCTGTAACCCTTTCTCCAGTTGTGAGGGTCTTGAACGACTGGTCCAAAAGTTCCTCAAAGCTGAGTTCTTCGTTAGCGATGTTTGCCATGGTTTTGTTTACCTCCTGTATTATAACGCCTGGCGCAGACGCGCCGGCAATTATTACGATTCTGTTTGCTTGTTTGATGACGCCGCGGTATTTTTGCAGGTCGTCCGCCGTCTCGGCGGCGATGGTCCGGGGACACGCCCGGCTGCATACCGTAAGCAGCTTTGCAGTGTTGGAGCTTTGCGGACTGCCCACGACGCAGACCAGGTCGGCGCCGGAAGCCAGTTCATACGCGGCTTTCTGCCGCGTTTCCGTGATATTGCATATTGTATCAAAAATATTCGCGTTTGTATATAGTTTTTTTAAATTGTTCGCAAAAAATTTCCAATCTTGTACGGAAAAAGTCGTCTGCACCGCAAAAAAGCGGTTTTTTGCCGGTTCTTCTTCGTTTTCAAGCGCTTTCAGCGCCTCGGCGGCGCTGCCGAAGACCTTGGTTTGCCCGTGGGCGAACGAAAGTATCCCGCGCACCTCGGGGTGGTCTTTGTCGCCCAGGATGACGCATTCGGCGCCCGAACGCGAATTTTCTTCCGCTATGCGGTGGATCTGCCGCACGTAGGCGCAGGTGCCGTCGACGACGCGCCGTCCGCAGGACGCGAGTTTTTCGTATATCTCTTTCGTTTCGCCGTGGGCGCGTATGAATATCACGCCGTCGGGAGGGACGGAATCGATCTGCGTTCCGTCGATTATCTTCACCCCGCGCGCGACGAGCGATTCGTTATACGGGCGGTTGTGTATGAGTTCGCCCAGGCAGAACACTTTAGAGCCGGATTCGAGTTCGCGTTCCAGAAGTTCTGCCGCCCGCTTGACCCCCGGGCAGAAGCCCGAGCCGGGCGCCACGGTGATGGTCGCCATCATTCGCCTTCCTTTTTGAACGGTTCGCAGACCTTGTCGAAAAGGTAATACGAAATTTCGGGCTTGGTGGGTTTTTCGCTTATGGAAGTGTATTCCCTGTAGCTCACCGGCTTGTGGATTATGAGCCGCGTGCGGCGGAAAACGCGCGGGCGCAGCGATTTTGTGACGATGGATACCGGCAGCACGGTGGCTTCCGCCATACAGGATATCAGCGAAAAGCCGGGCAGCGCCTGTTCTTTTTGCGGGACGACGCCGGGCATCCGGGTCCCCTGCGGAAAAATGCCTACGCTGGTGCCTTCCTTGAGCGCGTCTATGCAGGCGTGGAGCGCCGTGGTGTCGAGCCCGTCGCGATCGATGGTGACGGCGCCGGTTATGCGGAACACAAGCCGCATAAAAGCGTGGTTTTCAAGCTCTTTTTTGGCGAGCCACTTGTGTTTTTGTTTAAGTGACGCCGTTATGAGGATGGGGTCGCAGAACGAGGAATGGTTGGCGCAGACCAGATACGGGCCTTCGGGCTCGTTTTCGCGCCCTTCCACCTTAACGCGGTACAAAAGCCGCATGGGGATCTTGAATAATGCCTTTAAAAAGCCGTAAGCGCTCATTTATTATACCTTGCCGTTTATCATTAGTTTTATTGCCTCTACGGCGCAGCGCACCGCCGGGGTGGTGTCGTGGATCTCTTCCTGAGAAAGGCCCGCTTTTTCGCGTTCCTGGTTCCACACGGTGTGGAAGACGCCGCCGCAGGTCACGCCGCGGTACGCCGCCACGACGAACAGCGCCGCCGATTCCATTTCGCTGCAGAGCACGCCCAGGCGTTTCCACGCCTCCCATTTGTTCAGAAGCTCGGCGGAAACGGGTTTGGAATACGGGTCGTGCTGGCCGTAGAACGAATCCTTTGCCTGCACCACGCCGACGTGATACTTATATCCTAATTCTTTCGCCGCCTGTTCGAGCGCGCAGACCGTGCGGTGGTCGGCGGTCGCGGGGTAGCCTTCGGGAGCGTATTCGTAGCTGGTGCCGTCCTGGCGCACCGCCGAAGAGGCGATGACCACGTCGCCGGCGGTGACGTCGAGCGCGATCCCGCCGCAGGTGCCGACGCGGATGAAATGCTTTGCGCCGATGTTGCAAAGCTCTTCCATGGCTATGGCGGCGGAAGGGCCGCCTATTCCGGTGGAACACACGCTTACCTTTTTGCCGCAGAGCGTGCCGGTGCAGACCGTGTATTCGCGGTTAGAAGTTACGAAATGCGCGTCCTCGAAGAACGAAGCGATAAGCTCGCATCTGCCGGGATCGCCGGGGAGTATGACGTATTCGCCCACGTCGCCGGCGCGGCAGTTGATGTGGTACTGGAGCTCGCGTTCGTTTGCGTTCATATCTTTACCTTGCTTTCTATGATTTCGGAAGCCGCGTCGAGCGTGGCTTCTATGCCCAGCCCGCCGTTGTCGAGCATCACCGCGTCGGGCGCGGGGATCGCGGGGGCTATTTTGCGCGTCTTGTCGTTTTCGTCGCGCCAGCGCATATCCTCGAGCACCTGCTCGAGCGTGACGTTTTCGCCTTTTTCGCGCAGTTCGATAAGCCGGCGTTCGGCGCGCTTTTCGACCGACGCGAACAGGAATATCTTTACCTGCGCTTTGGGAAGTATGACGGTGCCGATGTCGCGCCCGTCCATAACGCAGTCGTTCCTGCGCGCGATACCGCGCTGGAGCTCGAGTATGTATTCCCTGACCGCGGGGATCTTTGAAACGTCGGAAGCGTAAAGCGAACATTCGGGGGTGCGGAGCTCGTCGCCCATACGCTCGCCGTTTAGCCAGACCACGCCGCCGCCGTTTTCGAGCGTCATTTCTATCTTCATCTGCGGGAGCAGCGATATAACGCCTTCCGTATCGGTGCGGTCGACGCCCGCGCGCATCGCATAAAGCCCTATGGTGCGGTAGATCGCCCCGGTATCGATATAGATGAGGTTGTATTTTTTTGCGAGCAGTTTGGCGAGCGTGGATTTCCCGCTGCCGCTCGGTCCGTCTATGGCTATGTTCAAACGTTTTCTGCGCATTGCCGCTCGTACTCCATTATCACATATTTTGCTGAGTACCATTTTATCACATCAAAGCGCAAAAATCAACAGGTTTTTGAACAAAAAAGCGCGCTTTTCCCGCGCGCGCCGGACAATATTCCCTTTTTTGGCGCAAATAAAGACGGCGCGGTCCGTTTTGCTTTGGGACCGCGCCGCGGTTTTTGATTTATGCGAGCCGTCAGTACAGCTGCGTGAAAGAGGCGTAATGGTCGGACGAATAGTAAATTAGCCCGTCGTTCGACCAGACTATGCGCTTTGAATTGCGCGCGCCGCCCTGATAATCGATATCGCATTCGTACCACACGCGGCCCTCCTTATCGGGCAGCAGTCCTTCGCGGTTTTCGAACACGTCTCCGCCCAGCGATTTTCCGGGCGCGTATTTCCATAAGTCTCCGCTCTTCCAGCCCAGCGCCTTGGCCTGCGCTTTGGTTATAAAGTTGCCGGGCAGTTTTCCGTAGACGTGCAGATACAGCGCGACGTCGTCTTTCGACGTGTATTCGCCGTTTTCGGCGATGCGTTCGATGGTCCCGGTGCGAAGAACGGCGCCGCATTCCATACATTCGGTGTGCCAGACGCCGTCGTGGTCGGGGTCGGGCGCCGAATCGGTGATGCGCATACTTTCGTCGTGGTCGCAAAGCGGAAAGTCCGCCGGAAACAGCACGTGCCTGAGCAGATAGATCGCGTCGGAGGAATCGACCGCGCCGTCGCGGTCGAGGTCGGCGTTGACTTCAAGCGGAAAATCCGCGGGAAAAAGCACGTGTCTGAGCAGATAGATGGCGTCGGAGGAATCGACCGCGCCGTCGCCGGTGTAATCGTACCAGTCGGCAAGAGCGGCTCGCGCCTGAAAAGGCAGGAGCGCACAGATCAAGAACGCCGCCAGCAGCAGCGATATTCTTTTTATAATGCGGCGGGTCTTCATATAAGCTGTTTACCTTCCCAAAATGTTTTTAAGATACTCTTCCTCGTACGGCGGGAAGAGCAGCGCGTAGGTCTCGCCTTCGAGAGAAGCGTCTATGCGGATATACGAACCGAGCGTGAGTATTCCGTTGCCGCCGCGCTTGATATTGTACCGTGCGTATTCGGGCGCGCGGTACGAAACGCTCTTGTTCCAGAACCCCAGCCCGCATTTGCGTTCGACCGTTTCGATTTCGCCCAGAGCCGAGACCGGCACGCGGATGAGTTCGCGTATGTCGCTTATGCAAAGGTCGCCGTCTTTGACGAACACCTTGCGCGGATAGTTCATAAACAGTTCGGTGCGGAACATGGTATACGGCTCGGCGGCGCCGTCTTTTACGCTGTAAACGCAGTAGAGCGTGTCGATCTCCTTACAGTCTTCGGGGACCCCGAGCTGCTTGTCGGATTCGGCGCCCACTTTGGCGAACGCCTCGTTGGCGCGGTCGCACGCCTTCTCCTGTTCGGGAGTGGTCTTCATCTGCTTTTTCGCCCTTGCGAGCATTATCACCGCCGTGACGGCGCTGATGACGACCATCGCCGCCGTGACTATCATAGGCGTGCTCGTTATGGAAGACGGGTCGCGTATGAGCCCGAACGCGAGCAGTATCCCCCACACGACGGCGAACACCGCGCAGGTCTGGCCTACCTTGCGAGGCACGGGCGAAACGCGGCACAATTCGTCCGCTTCGCTTGCGAGTTTTGACGCTTGCGCGATTTTTTCTTCGAGTTCCGCGTCCGCGCGGGATGTGACGAAACGTTCGCATTCGAGCGTTTCGTTTTGTTTATCCTGAGTGATATCGGTGCCGAAGAAGTATTTCATACCAATTTTCCTTTCTGTTTTCGGTCGGCGCAGACGCGCGTGAACCAGTCGAACACGGCGCGCGCGTTTTCGTCGCGCCCGAACATCATTTCCGGGTGGTACTGCACCGCCAGGAAATCTTCCCTTCCTTCGGCGCATATCGCCTCCGGCATACCGTCGGGGGCGCGGGCGCAGACGGTATACCCCGGCGCGAGCGTTTTTATGCCCTGATGGTGGAAACTGTTGACTTTTATGCGCTCCTTGCCTATGACTTGCGCAAACAGCGTGCCGGGGACGATGTCGATATCGTGCTCGGCGCTTGCGTGGACTATATCCGCGCCGTACTGCGAGGGGATGTCCTGCCAGAGCGTGCCGCCGGCGAAGACGTTGAGCGTCTGTATGCCGCGGCAGATCCCGAGCGTGGGCAGGCGTTTGTTTTTAAGCGCTTCGAAAAAGCATTTTTCGGTCAGGTCGCGCGGCGGGCACACCTCGCCGCATTTTTCGTCCCTTTGCTCGCCGTATTCGGCGGGGTCGATATCCGCGCCGCCGGTGAACAGGAACCCGTCGAGCCCGTTCAGGTACAGCTCCGCTTCCTCCGCCGTCTCGACGTACGGCAGCGTGACGGGCAGCGCGCCCGAAGCGCGCAGCGCGTTGAGGTAGGTGAGATTCACCGCCAGGCGCGAATTTTCGAGCATGGAACAGGTCAAACCGATCGTCGGTCTCATTTTTTTCAAAAATCCTTTCTCATTTCGCATATAGAAGCGGCGATCAGCTTTGCGGACCCCGCTATGGACGAAATATCGCACCATTCGTCCTTGGTATGGTAGTTGTCGCCTATGGGGCCTATGTCGTCGACGGTGGGGATGCCCGCGAGCGTGGTGTACGCCGCGTCCGAACCGCCGTTGGAATAAAACTCCTTCATCTCGCCGAATCCATATTTCTGCGCCACGGCGTTTATGTGTTCGAACAGCTTCACGTTGGCTTCGGTGCGTTCCATCGGCTTGCGGTCGCTTATCTTCACCACGCGGCAGACCGTGCCTTCCACGCAGACGTGCGACGCCACTTCCTCGAGCACGCTCATCGCATAGTCGTATTCGGCGGTACTGCGTATGCGCACGTCGATATACACGCGGCAGATGTCCGGCACCACGTTGAGCGCCGTGCCGCCTTCGATGACGCCGCAGTTATACGTTATGCCATCTTTTACGCTCTTCTGTTCGAGTTCTATTATCTTGTACGCGGCTTCGCGGATCGCCGAACGGCCTTCGAAATAGTCGCCCGCGTGCGCGGCGCGGCCCTTTATTTCGAGATACAGGCGGATAATTCCCTTCCTGCCCGTGGTGAGCTTGCCCTGCTCGCGGCATTCGCAGTTGAAGAACGCGCTCGCGCCCGCCGATTCTTCGAGCATAAAGCGGATGGTCTCCATGCCGGAATTGACCGATTCGACTTCTTCGTCGCTCTGGAGTATCAGCTTTACCGGGCGTTCGCGGTAACCCGCGCGCTTCAGCGATTCGAGCACCAGCATCCCCACGGCGATGCCGCCCTTGCAGTCGATGACGCCCGGGCCCTTGAGTCTGCCGTCTTCCTCTTTGACCGGAGGATATCCGAATTCGCCTTTTGCAAACACGGTGTCCATATGCGCGGATATGCAGACGGGCGGCAATTTCCCGCCGTTTTCGTAGGTTATGCACGCCACGTCGCCGGCGTTTTCAATACGGCGGCGTTTGACGCCAAACCCCAGCGCGCGCGCTTTTTCGCAGACCGCGGTGCAGACGGCGTCGACGCCCTCTTTATCTTCGGATTTGCTTTCTATGGAGCAGATCTCTTTTAAAAATTCCTTGTATCCGCCCGCAAGCGAATCTATTTGTGAAAACAGTTCTTTCAATTCAGTTCACGCCTCCAAAATCTATATGTTTGATAAACAGCTTCTTGAATCCTTCGTCGGCGGCGAGCGCGACGTATTCGCATTTGCGCGCCAGCTCTTCAAGCGAAGACCGGAACGCAGGATCGGTTATCGCGCGCGAAGCGCCCGCAAGCGCGGCGTTGCCTGCCGGGACGCAGATATGCTCATATTCCGGCGGGATCACGCCCAGCGCCGCCGCGGTGCGCGGAAAAAGCGCGCTGCCGAAACCGCCCGCAAGATAGATCTTTTGTATTTTGCCGCGCGCGCCGCTTTTTTCAAGCAGCGTTTCGATCCCCGCCCGCACCGCCGCTTTGGCGAGCTGCAGGGCGCGCATATCGCGCTGTGTGAAAAAGACGTTTTCGGTTAAGTAGTACGTCCCCGCCATACGGCCGGCGTTATCGGCGAAACCGGTTTGGATCAGGAACGCCGCGAGATCGGCGATGCCGGTGCCGCAGAGTCCGCGCGGCTTGACGCCGCCCATGACGGAATATTCGCATTCTCTGCCGTTTGCCGTCGCCTTATACACCGCGCCGTCGCAGGCGGGCATACCGCAGGATATCCCCACGCCTTCGAAACACGGCCCGGCGGAAGCCGAAGCGCAGAAATAACCGTCTTCGCCGTCAAAGCAGAGCAGTTCGGCGTTGGTGCCTATGTCGGCGACAATGCACGGTTCGCCTTTTTTTATACAGCTCGCCGCGGCGCAGACCGCGTCCGCGCCGAAAAACGGAGCGGCGCAGGGCGCATAGTACACGCCGTCTTTTTCGTACCCGAAGAGCGACGGCGCCGAAAACGGCCAGGAGTTGAGCTGCGAGGTGTCTTCGCCGCAAAGGAGCGAAAGCATAACGGTGTTGCCGGTGACGACGCATTTTTCGCCGCATCTGAGCGCTTCCACCTCCGCGGTTATTTCGTCGCGAAGCGTCTGCGCGCCCCCGCGCGACGCGTATTCCAGGCGGCTCATGATATCGGCGCCGTGTGCGGATTGCGGGTTTGCCGCGCCGCACGAATACAAAAGCTTTCCGTCGCCGAGCGAATAGACCGAGCACGCCAGAGTGGTGGTGCCGACGTCTATTGCGCAGCCGAGCTGATCATTTGCGCCCGAAGGCGCGATTTGCGGCGCATCATTTGCGGATAGCACTTGAATTTTGTCCGCCGTTGTGTTATAAATTATATAGGAGTCGCCGGTGAGCGTAGTGCGGCACGCGAGCGCGTACCCGTCCGCGGTGCGCGGCGAGTATTCGCCCCCGATCTTTACGCGGCATTTGCCGCATATCCCTTTTCCGCCGCAGGGCGCGTAAAGAGAAACGCCCGAATCGGCTATCGCCTGCGACGCGAGCACGGGATGGGAGTATTCGGTTACGTGTTCCGCGCCGTCGGCTATTACGCGCACTTTCAAATAAATCACCGCCTTGCTATATTTTACAACATAAATTTTGATTTTACAATATAAAAATTCAATTTGACGGAGGAAAAACGAAATGAGCAGCGCAGATACCGCTTTTATCAGCACTTGCCGCAACATCATAGACAACGGGACGTGGGTCAAAGACGAAAGAGTCCGCCCCAAATGGGAAGACGGCACGCCCGCTTTTACCAAGAAAGTGTTCGGCGTGGTCAACCGCTACGACCTTTCAAAAGAGTTCCCGCTTCTGACCATTCGGCCCATTTCGCTCAAAGCCGCCGTCGACGAGATACTGTGGATCTGGCAGAAGAAATCCAACAACGTGCACGACTTAGGCAGCCATATCTGGGACGCGTGGGCGGACGAAAACGGCTCCATAGGCAAAGCGTACGGATATCAGATGGGCGTTAAGCACAAGTACAAGGAAGGCGAGTTCGATATGGTCGACCGCGTGCTTTACGACCTTAAAAACAACCCCTGTTCGCGCCGCATACTCACCAACATATACAACTTTGCCGACCTGCACGAGATGGCGCTTTACCCCTGCGCGTATTCCATGACTTTCAACGTCACAGACGGAAAGCTGTGCGCCATACTCAACCAGCGTTCGCAGGATATGCTCGCCGCAAACGCCTGGAACGTGGCGCAGTACGCCGCGCTGGTGTATATGTTCGCGCAGGTGTCGAACCTCGAGCCGGGCGAGTTCGTGCACGTCATAGCCGATTGCCATATCTACGACCGGCATATCCCCATTGTGGAAGAGCTCATCAAGCGCACGCCGTTCCCCGCGCCGAAGGTCACGCTTGACAAAAGCGTTACGGACTTTTACGATTTTACGCCCGAAAGCTTTAAAGTGGAAAACTACGAGCACGGCGAAAAGATAGCGCGGTTCCCCGTGGCGGTCTGACGAAAGGAAAACAAAAGTATGAAATTCATTGTGGCAGTAGACAAAGAATGGGGCATAGGCAACAAGGGCGACCTTTTGGCGCGCGTGCGCGCCGATCTCGCCAATTTCCGCCGCGTCACCGCCGGAAAAGTGGTGGTGTACGGCTCCAACACGCTCGCCACGTTCCCGGGCGGGAAAGTGCTGCCAAAGCGGACGAACATAGTGCTCAACTGGGATATGGATTATCATCCCGAGGGCGCGACGGTGGCTCATTCGCTGGACGAGCTGTTCGAAATACTTAAACAGTACGACACCGACGACGTGTTCGTCATAGGCGGCGCGAGTATGTACCGCCAGCTGATCCCCTACTGCGATACCGGCTATATCACGTTCTTTGAAAAGTCTTACGAAAAAGACGTGTATATACCCGATCTCGACGAAGACCCCGAATGGATCCGCGTGAGCCGGAGCGAAACGTACGTAAGCGACGAGACCACCGACACCGAAGGCGGTCTGGAATTTTGCTTTACCGAATACCGCCGCGTAAAGCGCGTAGCGGACGGCGTGACCGCGCTGGAATGCGGGCTGCCTATGACGGACGAAGCGATAAGCAAAGCGCTCGACCGGTTTATAGAGGCGAAAAAACCGCACAAAACGCTCATCCTTCCGCCCGACCACACGCGGCTGTATTCCGGCGGCGGAAAAATAGCCAATATGCTTTGGCACAAGTTGAAGGATTCCTGCGAAGTCGATATAATGCCCGCGCTCGGCACGCACGCGCCGATGACGAGGGACGAATGGGAGGAATTCTTCGGCGACATACCGTTCGAAAAGATGATCGTCCACAACTGGCGCACCGGCGTCGAGCGCGTGGGCGAAGTCCCGGCGGAATTCGTAAAAGAAGTTTCGGAAGGGATAATGAACGAGCCCGTTCCGGTGGAAATAAACCGCCGTCTGCTCGACCGTTCGTACGACCTCATAATATCGGTCGGTCAGGTCGTCCCGCACGAAGTGGTGGGGATGGCGAACTATTCCAAAAACATATTCGTCGGCTGCGGCGGCAGCGGCATGATAAACGCCTCGCATTCGCTGGGCGCCTTCTACGGCATGGAGCGCATAATGGGGCGCGACCATTCGCCGGTGCGCAAGGTCTTCGATTACGCCGAGGAACATTTCATAGCAGATCTGCCCGTGGTTTACGTGCTCACGGTCTGCGCCGGAGGCGGAAAGACCGATATCCGCGGGCTGTATATAGGCCGCGACAGGTCGCTTTTCGAGCGCGCCGTGGCGCAAAGCCAAAGAATAAATCTTGATCATCTTAAAAAGCCGATAAAGAAAGCCGTCGTCATGCTCGACAAAAACGAATTCCGTTCGACCTGGCTGGGCAACAAAGCGATCTACCGCCTGCGCATGGCGATGGCGGAAGGCGGCGAGCTCGTCATAATCGCCCCGGGCGTGAACAAGTTCGGCGAAGACGCCGAAAACGACCGCCTTATACGCAAATACGGCTACTGCGGGCGCGAAAAGGTGCTTGAGCTGGTGAAAAGCGAGCCGGAGCTGCGCGCGAATCTTTCGGCGGCGGCGCACCTGATACACGGTTCCGCCGACGGGAAGTTCCGCGTGACCTACTGCGCCGGAGGACTTACCGAACAGGAGATCGAAAACGCCGGGTTCGGCTATATGCCGCCCCGGGAAGCGATGGAAAAATACCGCGTAAGCGAATTAAAAGACGGCTGGAACGACGTGGACGGCGAAGAAGTGTTCTACGTTTCGAACCCCGCTTTGGGGCTTTGGATATTTGACGGAGAAGAAAAATGAAGACGATAGATCTGCACACGCACACCGTTTGCTCGGACGGTTCGATGACCGCGCGCGAGCTGGTGCGGCACGCAAAAGAATGCGGGCTTTCCGCCGTGGCGGTGACCGACCACGACAGCGTTGACGGCGTAGCCGACGCGCTTGACGAAGGAAAGCGCATAGGAATAGAAGTCATACCCGCCATAGAGCTTTCGGCTCAATCCGAGACGGAAACGCATATTTTGGGCTATTTTATAGACATAAACAACGCCGCTCTGCGCGAAAAGCTGCAGTACGCCAAGACCGTGAGAAACGAACGCCAGAACGAGATATGCGAAAAGCTCAACGCCCTGGGGTTCGCGCTGACGATGGACGAGGTCCGCGAGCTCGCCGGGAGCGACATACTCTGCCGCGCGCATTTTGCGCGGCTTATGGTAAAGAAGGGCTACGTGGATTCGGTAAAGCAGGCGTTCGACGAATATCTCGCCAACGGGCGGCCGGCTTTTTCGGGCCGCGAGGCGCTGACCGATACCGAGGCAGTGGCTCTTATAAACGGCGCGGGCGGAATGGCGTTCTGCGCGCACCTGCATCTGACCCGCAAGCCGCCGGAGGAACTGGAAAAATTCCTTGTTCGGCTCAAAGCCGAAGGCCTTGCCGGCGTGGAGGGTTATTACACCGAATACACGCCGCAGATGCAGAAGGAATATCAAACTCTCGCCAAAAAGCTTGGGCTTTGCATAAGCGGCGGCACCGATTTCCACGGCGCGTTCAAGCCGCACATCAGCATCGGAAAAGGGCTGGGAGATATGTCTATCCCCTATTCCGTACTTAAGAATATGAAAAAAGCGTACGCAAAAACGAAAGGCGGCACGGTATGAAAAAAAGCGACATAGGTCTTATAGGACTCGCCGTGATGGGCGAAAACTTAGTTATGAACATGGAAAGCCGCGGGTTTACCGTTTCGGTATATAACCGCACTTCCCAAAAGGTGACCGATTTTATCAACGGCAGAGCAAAAGGCAAAAACATCCGCGGCACGTATTCGCTCGCCGAGCTCGTTTCCACGCTCAGGAAACCTCGCCGCGTCATGCTTATGATAAAAGCCGGCAGGCCGGTGGACGATATGATAGAGCAGCTGATCCCGCTGCTTGAAAAAGGCGATATCATAATCGACGGCGGCAATTCGCATTTTCCCGACACGTCGCGCCGCACCGCGTATGTGGAATCCAAAGGTCTGCTTTACATAGGCACCGGCGTTTCGGGCGGCGAGGAAGGCGCGCTCAAGGGGCCTTCGATGATGCCGGGCGGTTCGAAAAAGGCGTGGAAACACGTAAAGCCGCTGTTCACTTCCATCTGCGCGCATGTCGAAGACGGCTCGCCCTGCTGCGACTGGGTAGGCGAAGGCGGCGCCGGACATTTTGTAAAAATGGTCCACAACGGCATAGAATACGGCGATATGCAGATAATCTGCGAATCGTATATGCTTATGAAAGATCTGCTCGGTATGACGTGCGACGAGATGCACGAAGTCTTTGCCGAATGGAACAAAGGCGAACTGAAGAGCTATCTTATAGAAATAACCGCCGATATCCTTGCGTACAAGGACAAAGACGGCGGACCGCTGGTGGAGCGCATACTCGACGCCGCGGGGCAGAAAGGCACCGGCAAATGGACCGCCGCTGCGGCGCTCGACGCGGGCGTTCCGCTGACGCTGATCGGAGAAGCGGTCTTCGCCCGCTGCCTTTCGGCGATGAAAGAAGAACGCGTGCGCGCTTCGGCAATATTCGGCGGAACGAAAAAGCCGCGCTTTACCAAAAAACAGCGCGAAGAATTCCTGGAAAACATACGCTGCGCGCTGCTCGCTTCCAAAATAGTCAGCTACGCGCAGGGCTACACGCTTATGCGCGCCGCCGCCAAGGAATACGGCTGGGATCTGAACTACGGCGGGATCGCGCTCATGTGGCGCGGCGGATGCATAATCCGTTCGGTCTTCTTGGGCAAAATAAAAGAGGCGTACGACAAGACGCCCGATCTGCCCAACCTGCTGCTTGACGAGTACTTTACGCAAAAGATGCGCGGCCTTCAGGAGGGTTGGCGCAAAACGGTCGCCGCCGCCGCGGAATGCGGCCTGCCCGTGCCCGCTTTTTCGGCGGCGCTCGCCTGGTTCGACGGCTGGAGATGCGGCCGCCTTCCCCAGAACCTGCTGCAGGCGCAGCGCGATTATTTCGGCGCGCACACCTACGAACGCACAGATTCGCCGCGCGGCGAATTCTTCCACACCAACTGGACCGGCGAAGGCGGAAACACCGTGTCGGGCGAATACAACGCATAAACGGAGGACAAAGTTATGGAACTTAAGCAAAACGCAAAATGGTCGCTTGTCGTCCCCACCAGCATGGGCGTGCGCATAACTCCGCAAAACCGTCAGCCGGTGCAAGCGAGCGACACGTTCTTTATGCAGGCGACTTCCGCCGAAACAAACGTGGCGAGCGTGGCGTCGTATCTGGGCGAGAACGTGAAAGTGCTCACGGCGTTCGTAAAGGATTCGCCCGTAGCCGCGTTCATCAAACAAAACCTGCGCTCGCGCGGGATGACCTATGAAGCCAAAGAAACGGAACAGGGCGGCCCGTGGGGGTACAGACATCAGTTCAACATAGCCGACAGCGGCTGCGGCGCGCGCGGTCCGCGCGTTCACAACGACCGCGCAGGCGAAGTTGGCAGGATCCTTTGCGCCGCCGATTTCGACACCGACCGTATTTTCGGCGTGGAAGGCGTTAAGATTTTGCATCTTTCCGGGCTTATAGCCGCGCTTTCGCCGCAGACGGGCGAGCTTTGCGTACATCTTGCGAAAGCGGCGAAAAAGTACGGCACGCTGGTTTCGTTCGACCTGAACTACCGCGAATCGTTCTGGCAGGGCAGGCGCGCGGAGCTTGAAAAAGCGTTCCGCACAATAGCCGAAAACGCCGATATACTCGTGGGCAACGAGGAGGATTTTCAGCTTTGCTTCGGCATAAACGGCCCCGAGGCGGGCGGCAGAGATATAGAAGCCAAAATGGATTCGTTCCGCGCGCTCATAGACGAAGCTCAGCGCGAATTCCCGAACGCTTCGGTTTTCGCCACGACGCTGCGCGAGGTGATATCCGCCGAAAAGCACCTTTGGGGCGCCATACTCAAAGCGGACGGAAAGTGGTATTCCGCGCCGGCGCGGCAGATAGACGTGCTCGACCGCATAGGCGGCGGCGACGGGTTCGTGGGCGGCCTGCTTTACGGCGTTATGAAGGGCTGGGATATGGAAAAATGCCTGCAGTTCGGCTGGTCTTGCGGCGCGCTCGCCGTCACCATGCTCACCGACTACGCACAGCCCGCCGACGAAGACCAGGTCTGGTCAATATGGAAAGGCAACGCAAGAGTAAAGAGATAGAACGCAAAAACAGATCAAAGCGGCTTTTCGCCCGTTTACGGGCGGCAAGCCGTTTTTTATATAAAAATGAAGATACTTTGCCCCGATATGGGGCAAAGTATCCACCTTAACTATTAACTATTAACTATTAACTATTCACTCAAACTCTGTTCGCTATCGTCCTTGCGACGTACACGCCGCTCGCCGACGCGTGCGAAAGCGAATGGGTGACGCCCGAGCAATCGCCTATGACGAACAGCCCGCGGTGATTGGTCTCGAGCTTTTCGGAAAGTTCTACTTCCATATTATAGAACTTGACTTCCACGCCGTAAAGCAGCGTGTCGTCGTTTGCGGTGCCGGGGGCGATCTTTTCGAGCGCGTAGAGCATTTCGATTATGCCGTCCAGTATCCGCTTGGGCATGACGAGCGAAAGGTCGCCGGGCGTTGCGCTGAGCGTCGGGGTGACGAAGCATTCGTTGATGCGCGAGACCGTGCTGCGCTGGCCGCGGATGAGGTCGCCGAAACGCTGTACCATCACGCCGCCGCCCAGCATATTGGATATGCGGGCAATGCTTTCGCCGTAGCCGTTGCTGTCCTTGAACGGTTCGGAAAAGTGCTTGGAAACGAGCAGCGCGAAATTGGTGTTGTCGGTGTGCTTTGATTCGTCTTCGTAGCTGTGGCCGTTGACCGTGACTATGCCGTTGGTGTTTTCGTTTACGACTATGCCGTGCGGGTTCATGCAGAACGTGCGGACCACGTCCTGGAACTTTGCCGTGCGGTAAACGATCTTGCTTTCGTAAAGCTCGTCGGTGAGGTGGGCGAAAACCTCGTACGGCAGCTCGACGCGCACGCCCAGGTCAACGCGGTTGGAACGCGTGGGGATATCCATGTCGCGGCAGACGCTTTCCATCCATTTGCTGCCGCTCCTGCCCACCGAGATGATGCAGTTTTCGCATTCGAATTCGCCGCGGTCGGCGCAGAGCACGAAAGATCCGCCTTTTTCCGCCACGCTTTGCACCGGAGTTTCAAAATAGAAATCCACCTTGTTTTTGAGCTCGTCGAACAGGTTTTTAAGCACCACGAAATTGATGTCGGTGCCCAGATGGCGCACCTGCGCGTCCAGCAGATGCAGGTTCGACTGCAGGCAGAGCCGCTTTATTTTTGAATTGGCGGTGGAATAGAGCCGCGTGCCTTTGCCGCCGTGTTCCACGTTTATGCCGTCGACGTAACGCATAAGCTCAAGCGCCTTTGCTTTGCCGGTGTATTCGTGCAGCGTGCCGCCGAACTGATTGGTTATGTTGTACTTGCCGTCCGAAAAAGCTCCCGCGCCGCCGAATCCGTTCATTATGGCGCAGCTTTTGCAGTTGACGCACGCCCTGACTTTTTCGCCGTCTATGGGGCAGACGCGCTGTTCGAGCGGACGCCCTTCCTCGAGCACCGCGATTTTTTTGCCGGGGCAGAGCTTTGTGAGCTCGTAGGCCGAATAGATCCCGCCGGGGCCGGCGCCTATTATTATGATATCGTAATGTTTCATGCCGTTTTTCCTTTCAGTTCAGTCGTCAACGCGGCGGTCGATACGCTCGACTTCCGCTTTTTTCCATTCGGCGTAGGTGCCGTCGTCGAGATGCGCGCGTATTTTTTCCATAAGATCGTTATAATAATACAGGTTGTGCAGCACGCACAGCCGCATCGCCAGAAGCTCGCGCGCTTTGAACAGGTGGCGTATGTACGCGCGCGTGTAGGTGCGGCAGACTTCGCAGCCGCAGTTTTCGTCTATGGGGCGGTCGTCCAGCAGATATTTGTTGTTGTTCAGGTTCATAAACCCTTTGGAGGTGAACAGGTTGCCGTGGCGCGCGTTGCGCGAAGGCATGACGCAATCGAAAAAGTCTATGCCGCGTTCCACGCATTCCAGTATGTTCACCGGCGTGCCGACGCCCATTAGATAGCGCGGGCGGTCCTTTGGCATAAACGGTTCGACCTGTTCGATCGTTTCGTACATCACGTCGTTGGATTCGCCCACTGCGAGCCCGCCTATGGCGTAGCCGGGAAGGTCGAACTGACTTATGCGGTCCATATGCTCGCGCCGCAGGTCGGGATACACGCCGCCCTGGTTTATGCCGAACAGCAGCTGCGAGCGGTTGATCGTTTCGTCAAGCGAATTGAGCCGTTCCATTTCGCGCTTGCAGCGTTCGAGCCAGCGCGCGGTGCGGTCGCAGGAGTCCTTGATGTACGAGCGTTCCGCCACCGAGGACGGGCATTCGTCAAAAGCCATGGCGATAGTCGAAGCCAGCTTTGACTGTATCTGCATAGAGACTTCCGGCGACATAAAGATGTGCGCGCCGTCCATATGCGACTGGAAATGCACGCCTTCTTCCTTGATGTTGCGCAGATTCGCCAGCGAAAACACCTGGAATCCGCCCGAATCGGTGAGCACGGGGCGGTCCCAGTTGAAAAATCTGTGTATGCCGCCCAGCTTGTACACGACGTCTTCGCCGGGGCGCACGTGCAAATGATATGTATTGGAAAGTTCCACCTGACACTTGAGGTTTTTGAGGTCGGCGGTGGAGACCCCGCCCTTGATGGCGGCGGAGGTGCCGACGTTCATGAACACCGGGGTTTCGATCACGCCGTGGACGGTCTCGAACCTCCCGCGCCGCGCGGAGCCGAGTTGCTTTAATAACGTGAATTTTGCCATAAGTTACCTGTCAAAATACCTTTCGAGTTCGCGTTTGCCGATTTCCTTTATGAACGGCCTGCCGTGCGGGCAGTAGCCGAGCTTTTCTTTTAGTATGTTCGCTATCAGATATTCGTTTTCTTCGGCCGAAGTCTTTTCGCGGGCGCGGACCGCCGCCTTGCACGCGACGGTGTAGAGCGCCTTGTCGACTTTTTCTTCGAACGGGATCGAAGAGCCGTCGGTGATATCGCGCGCGAAGCGTTCGAGCATTGGCGCTATGCCGTCCACGCCCTTGAGCGCGGAAGGTATTTCGCGCACGGCGACAGTCCCTGCGCCGAATTCTTCCACCAGAAAGCCGAACGATTCCAGATACGCGGCGTTTGCGAGCAGAGTCTGCGCTTCCGCCGGCGAAAGCGTCACCGTCACCGGGAACAGCAGCGTCTGCGGCGCGACCCGGCGGCCGGTGCGCAGCCGTTCGTAAAGCAGGCGCTCGTGCGCGGCGTGTTTATCGACAATGAGTATGCGGTCGGCGAGCTCCGCGAAAATGAACGTGTCGTACGATTCGCCTATTATTCTGAATTCCGGTATGTCCGCAAACGTCTTCTGCGCTTTTTCGTCGGCGGGCTCGTCGGTCGATACCGTGACGTACGGCGAGTTGTTCTTACGGAGCGCGCCGAGCTCGGAATCGGCTATATCCGCCGTAAAGACTTCCCTCTTACGTTCGGGCGCGGCGTCTTCACGTTCCGCAGGAAGATCCTGCGGGCGGACGAACACCCCCAGGTCGTAAAAGCCGGTCGGCCTTTCTTCGGGCTCGCGATCTGCGTGCGGGCGGAAAGAAGTATTTACGGAAAAATCCTTGCTTTGCGCTTTGACTTCGCCTGCGGGCGAAAGCGACGCGCGCACCGCGTAATAGACCGCCGAAAACAGCTTGCGCTCGTCGGCGAACTTGATCTCGGTCTTGGCGGGATGGACGTTGACGTCCACGCTCATACGGTCGAGAGTTATCATAAGCGCCGCGGCCGGGAATTTACCCGAAGGAATGTACGAACGGTACGCTTCTTCCAGCGCCGCCTGTACGGTGCGCGACTTTACGTAACGGCCGTTGACGAAGAACGACTGCATCCCGCGCGTGCCGCGGGGCGATTCGGGTCTGGAAACGTAACCGCTGACCGATATGCCGTCCTGTTCGTATTCCACGGGCATAAAGGTCTTGGCATTGGCGGCGCCGTAGACTGCGTAAAGCGCGGAATAGAGCGAGCCGTCGCCGGGCGTGCGCAGCTTTTGAACGCCGTCGCAGAACACCGTGAACGAAACGCCGGGGTTGGAAAGCGCCATGCGTTCGCAGACCGCAAGGCAGGCGGCCTGCTCGGACGAATCTTTTTTCATAAACTTGCGCCGCGCCGGGACGTTGTAAAACAGGTCGTTTATGACCACCGTGGTGCCGTCGGGACAGCCCGCTTCGTACAGCTCCACGCCGGTCTCGTCGGCGGTGAGGCGGCTGCCGTCGGATTCGGAAGAGGTTTTGGAAACGATCTCCATGCGGCTGACCGCCGCCGCGGCGGCGAGCGCTTCGCCCCTGAACCCCAGAGTAGCGACTCCGTCGATATCGTAGCCGGTCCTTATTTTGGATGTGGCGTGGCGGTAAAGCGTCTTGGGCAGATCCTCGCGCAGTATGCCTTCGCCGTCATCGGTCACACGGATGCGCGCGTTGCCGCCCGCCGTGAGGTCGACCGTAATGTTTTTTGCGTTTGCGTCAATTGAATTTTCTATAAGCTCCTTCAGCGCCGAAGACGGCCTGTCGACGACTTCGCCCGCCGCGATCATGTTGGCGGACGCGGCGTCGAGAATGTTTATTTTGCCCATGCTTTTCTTCACCGTCCTTTCTACGGATCCTGTCTTTTATTTTTCCGCGTCTTTTTTGAGTTCGTACAGCATCGACATCGCTTCGATAGGCGTTATGGTGTTGATATCTATGTCTTTGAGCCGTTCGATCAGCCGCTGCTCGGCGAGGTCGGCGAACGAAACATTGTCGTTTTCTTCAATTTCGCGCACGGGCAGCTCGCGCCTCGGCGCGGACGATTCGAGCTCTTTGAGTATCTTCTTCGCGCGGCTGACCACTTCGCCGGGGACACCGGCGAGCGAAGCGACTTCTATGCCGAAACTGTCGTCGGTGCCGCCTTTGACTATCTTGCGCAGGAAGATGATATCGCTGCCGCGCTTTTTGGCGGCAATGCTCAAGTTCACCACTCCCTGCTCGGTGTTTTCGAGCGTGATGAGTTCGTGGTAATGGGTGGCGAACAGCGTTTTGCACCCTATGCGGCGGTTGGTGTATTCCAGCACCGCGCGGGCGATTGACATACCGTCGAACGTGGAAGTACCGCGCCCGATCTCGTCGTAGATGACGAGCGAGCGGCGGGTGGCGTTGGCGAGGATATACGCGACTTCTTTCATTTCGAGCATAAACGTGGAATCGCCGCCCGAAAGGTCGTCGCCCGCGCCCACGCGGGTGAATATCTTGTCGGTGACGCCGATGTGCGCTTCCGAAGCCGGCACGAACGAGCCGATCTGCGCCATAAGCGTGATGAGCGCGACCTGACGCATATAGGTCGATTTGCCCGCCATATTCGGACCGGTGATTATGACCGTGCGCGACGAAGCGCAGTCCATATCGGCGTCGTTGGGGACGAAATAGCGGTCTTTTACAAACTTTTCCACGACCGGGTGGCGGCCGTCTTTTATGTAAAGGACGTCGGACATATCGACTTCCGGGCAGACGTAGTTATATTCGTCAGCCGCGGCGGCGAGCGAGCAGAGCACGTCGATCTCGGCGATGTCGCGCGCAGTCTTACTTATGCGGTCCTTGGACTGCAGTATGTGCTCGCGCAGCTTGGTAAACAGCTCGTATTCGAGCTGCGCGTCGCGTTCGTGCGAGGTGATGACGCGCGATTCCATCTCTTTGAGCTCTTCGGTGACGTAGCGTTCCGAGCCGGTCAGAGTCTGGCGGCGGATATACGTTTCGGGCACCTGATCTATAAACGATTTGGAAACCTCTATGTAATAGCCGAAAACCTTGTTATAGCCCACTTTCAGCGTGCGAATGCCGGTGCGCTCTTTTTCGGTCTGTTCAATTTTGGAAATGAACTGCTTGCCGTCGGTCATCATCGAGCGCAGCTCGTCCACCGCCGCCGAAGCGCCGGGACGGATGATGCCGCCTTCGCGTAAAGTGACGGGGGGATCGTCGGCTATGTTCTGGTCTATGGATTCGCCCACGTCGTCGAGCAGATCGAAATTCCGAAACAGCGCCACGAGCTTTTGAGAATTGAACTGCGCCAAATTTTCTTTTACCGCAGGCAGCGCCGAAACGGTCTGCGAAAGCGCGAGCAGGTCGCGCGCGTTGGCGGTCCCGTAGACGAGCCGTGTGAGCAGGCGTTCTATATCCACGGTCTTTTTGAGCGCGTCGCGTATTTCGCCGCGGCGCACTGACGACTCCGCAAGCTCGCGCACCGCGTCCTGACGGGCGCGTATATCGTTGACCGAAAGCAGCGGTTTTTCTATATAACTGCGCAAAAGCCGCGCGCCGCACGAAGTGCAGGTCTTATCGAGCACCCATAAAAGAGAGCCGCGTTTTTCGCGCAGTCTGAGCGATTCGCACAGTTCGAGATTGCGCCGGGTCTGCGGATCGAGCGAAAGATAGGTGTCGGCGCGGTAGAACGAAAGCGTTTTTATGTACGAAAGGTCGGTCTTCTGGGTCTGTTCCAGATACAGCATCAGCGCAGAAACGGCGTACGCCGGCTTTGACGACGGGTTGATCCCGCCTTCGCCGAACCGTCCGGTGACTTCGCGTTCGATGATCTCGGGCGTGAACGCGCTTTCGTCGGCGGGAGTGATCAAGGTGCCGAAGCGCGAAACGAACGAATCCTTTACGCTCTGCGGTACTTCCTTGCTTGCGAGCAGCTCTTTCGGCTCGAACGATGCCGCCTCGGCGATTATCTTGTCGTGGATATTGTCGCCGTTGAGCTCGGTGACGTTGAGAGCACCGGTGGAGATATCGGCGAACACGAGCCCGTAGCCCGCGCCGTCGAAATAGCAGGAACAGATATAATTGTTGCGCTTTTCGTCGAGGCATTCGCTTTCTATGACCGTGCCGGGCGAGACCACGCGCAGCACCGAGCGTTTGACCAGCCCTTTTGCCAGCGCGGGATCTTCGACCTGGTCGCAGATGGCGACCTTGTATCCCTTGGCTATGAGCCGCGAAAGATAGGTGTCGACGGCGTGGAAAGGCACGCCGCACATGGGCGCGCGCTCTTCAAGCCCGCAGTCCTTGCCGGTGAGCACCAGCTCCAGCTCGGCGGAAACGAGCTTGGCGTCGTCGAAGAACATCTCGTAAAAATCGCCCACGCGAAAGAACAGGATGCACCCCGGGTACTGTTTTTTGGTATCGAAATACTGCTGCATCATTGGGGAAAGTGCCATATCGTTTACTCCCGCATCAAAAATCGTAAAGTCTTTCGTTTTATCAGTCGCAGCCGTGGCAGCCGGCGCAGTCGCCGCCGCAGTGACGGTGCTCCTCGGGCACCACGAGCGATTGCAGGCGGTTCACTATTTCGCCGTACAGCGCGTTGACGGCGTCTTCGCTTTCGAAAAGCGCCTTTGCGGTCTGCGACGCGGCGATCTGTTCGTAAAGTTTGTCGAGCCGCGCTTTTACGGAATCCAGAAGCAGCGTATCGGCTTCTTCTTTGGAGCTTTCCGTCTCGTATATCTCGCGCTGAACGTTGTATTCGTTGGCGAGCCTTACGATTTCTTCGTCGGCTATATACGCCGCTTTCGCCGCGATATAGTTTTTGACCGCGTCTTCTTCCGCGAGCGCCGAGCGCAGTTCTTCGGTGAGTCGTGCGATTTTGTCGTTCATTTTTATTTATCCTTTCAAGGTCTTATTATTTTCGCTTCCAGATTCGCCGGATGCGCGGCGGTTATATACGCGTCGGCGAACGTGCCGGCGGGGATATCGGTATCCGTCGCCACGAGCGTGCCGCCTTCGCTGCGGGCGGTCTTTTTGCCTTCCGAAAGCACGCGCAGCACTTTGCCCGTGTGCCTTCCGTTGCGTTCGAGCGTTATGCCGAGCTGAAGCGCCGTAAGTTTTTCGAACCGGCGCAGTTTTTCTTCGTACGGTATCTGGTCCCCGCGCGCGGCGGCGGCCGTTCCCGGGCGCGGCGAATAGATAAAGGTGTAGAGCATATCGAACCTGACCTGACTGATAAGCGAAAGAGTCTGTTCGAAATCTTCTTCCGTTTCGCCGGGGAAACCGCAGATGATATCCGAAGTCAGCGTGACGTCGGGGATCTTTTCGCGCAGGTACGCGACTTTTTCAAGGTATGTATTCCGCGTGTAGCGGCGGTTCATCGCCTCGAGCACTTTGTCGCTGCCCGACTGCACCGGCAGATGGAAATGCTTGCAGATATTGGGGCTTGCAGCCATTACGTCAATAAGCTCTTTGGACGCGTCCTTGGGGTGGCTGGTCATAAAGCGCAGCCGGTACTCGCCGCCGAACGACGCGCATTTTTCGAGCAGCCGCGCAAAGCTCACGCCGCCCGAATAGCTGTTGACGTTCTGTCCTAACAGAGTTATATCCTTGTAGCCGTTTTTCACAAGCTGCTTCACTTCGGAAACCACGTCTTCGTAACGGCGGCTGCGTTCCCTGCCGCGCACGTACGGCACTATGCAGTATGTGCAGTAGTTGTTGCAGCCGTACATCACCGATACCCACGCCTTGTAAGTACTTGCGCGCAGAGCGGGGATGTCTTCGGCGATGACGCCGAAATCGCTGTGCGGCAGCGAATTGACGAGATAAGCGCGCTTGCGCGTTTGCATTACGTTTTGTATTATCTCGGGCAGGCGATGGTTGGAATCGGTGCCCACGACCGCGTCTATATACGGGTAGGAACGCTTTATCTTTTCGGCGATACCCGTCTCCTGCGCCATGCAGCCGCAGAAGAGTATTATGAGTTCGCGGTTTTGTTCTTTTAGCTTTTTGTACGCGCCGGTACACGAAAACGTGCGCTTTTCGGCGTGTTCGCGTATGGCGCAGGTGTTGACGATTATAAGGTCGGCGTTCGCCGGGTCGCCGGTCTTTTCGTAACCGCACATCAAGGCGAGCCCCAGCATCTTTTCGGTGTCGTGCTCGTTCTGCTGACAGCCGTAGGTGCGCGCGTAGACGAGCGGGCGTTTGTTTTCTTTTTTAAAACGCTCGCTTAGCGTGCGCGCTATGGCTTTTTGTTTTTCTGTTTCTGTTTTGGGGACGAAAATTTCCATTAAAACACCGTTTTGCAGCAAACTATGTTGTTTGCGCACCATTCGCTGTAATCGCCGTCTTCTTTGTTGAGCGAGCCATAGCACACGCGCGCGCCGGAAGACGTTGCGTGTATGAAGCGCCCGTTTTCGATATGCACCGCCACGTGGCCCGGGAAGAAAACCAGGTCGCCCGGTTTGAGTTCTTCCTTGCTCACCGTGCGTTTGTCGGCGAACATCCCGGGGTCGGCGTCGCGCCAGATCGTTATCCCCGCGGCACGGTACGAGGTGAACGCCAGTCCGGAGCAGTCGATGCCCGCGTGGGTGCGTCCGCCCCAGCGGTACTGCACGCCCAAGAAAGATTTTGCCGTTTCGCAGATGATCTTCCTCGCCGTCTGCTCGTCCTTTTGCGCGGGTATTTCGCCCAGCTGCTCGGCGCGGACCCAGAACATACGCTTATCCGGCAGCACTATCATAGCGTAGCGCGGATATTCGCGCGGGTAGCCGGCGTCGACCAGCGAGCCGAACGGCAGCGTCAGTTCGGGCGCGTAACAGTTCACGGGCTCGCGCACAAGATCCGCCCACATCGCAGTAACGACGCGGTTCGGTTCGGCGAGTTTTTCGGCGAGTTCGCTTTCCCGTACATACCCTTCGTAGCCGTACGACGTGCGCACGCGGCAGAAGCCCGCAAGGGAATCGAGTATTTCGCATTCGGTGCCGTAAACGGCGTCGTCGGTGTGTTCGCTGCGCGCATCCGGATATCGGAAAACCGTCGCGCACGGTACGCTGATTATCATTGCTGTTCCTCACGTTCTTTCATCGCCTGATCGTACACCGCTTTCGCCACTGCGGGGCAGACGCGCGGATCGAAGGCATCGGGGATAATGTATTCCGCGCTGAGTTCCTCGTCCGAAACGAGATCTGCCAGCGCGAACGCGGCGGCGGTCTTCATGCCTTCGGTGATCTGGCTCGCGCGCGCGTCGAGCGCTCCGCGGAATATGCCGGGGAACGCCAGCACGTTGTTTATCTGGTTGGGAAAATCGCTCCTGCCCGTGCCGACCACGGCGGCGCCCGCCTCTTTGGCTTTGTCGGGCATTATTTCGGGCGTGGGGTTCGCCATGGCAAAGACTATGGGGTCTTTTGCCATAGACCGTATCATTTCTTCGTTTATAAGGTTGCCGACCGAAACGCCTATGACCACGTCCTTGCCGACCATCGCGTCTTTGAGATATCCGCGCACGCCGGACTTGTTGGTACCGACGACGGTCTGTTTCTGGGCGTCGGTCATATCCTCGCGGCCTTCGTAGAGCACGCCGTTCTTATCGCAGAACGTGATATCGGTAACGCCGATATTCTTGAGCATTTTGCCTATTGCGGTGCCGGCGGCTCCGGTGCCGTTGATGACCACGGAAATTTCTTCTATCTTTTTGCCCGTGACCTTGCAGGCGTTGATGACCGAAGCCGAAACTATGACGGCGGTGCCGTGCTGGTCGTCGTGGAAAATGGGAATGTCGCAGCACGCTTTCAGACGGTCTTCCACCTCAAAACAGCGGGGCGCGGAGATGTCTTCCAGGTTCACGCCGCCGAACGAACCGCAGAGCAGGCGGACGGTGTTGACTATTTCGTCCACGTCGTTGGAGCGGATGCACAGCGGTATGGCGTCGATATCGGCGAACTCTTTGAAAAGCAGGCATTTGCCCTCCATAACGGGCATACCGGCCTCGGGGCCTATGTTGCCCAGCCCCAGAACGGCGCTGCCGTCGGTGATGACCGCCACGGTGTTCCAGCGGCGGGTGAGTTCGTACGATTTGGAAATATCTTTTTGAATAACCAGGCAGGGTTCGGCGACCCCGGGCGTGTACGCCAGCGAAAGTTCTTTGCGGCTTTTTGCGTGGGTGCGCGCGGCGATCTCGATCTTTCCTTTCCATTCGTAATGCTTGGCAAGCGATTCTTCGCGAATGTCCATTTTGTTTTTTCCTTCCTTTATTTGCATTGAATTTATGTTCGGCGCAAGGTCAATAATAAACGTGTGAACGGAGTGATGCTTTACGCGTAAATTTTTATTCAGGCTCGCCGGCGCGGCGGCGGCGATAGCGATGCTCATAAGCGCCTCGAAATCGCAAAACGGCGAATACAGCTGGTTTTTCAAACCGGCGGGGCACGAACAGCCGGTGTGTTTCGGCGGCGACGGGCTGCCCGGCGAATACGGCGCGCTGTATCTCGGGGCCCCGGATGAAAAAGTGGTCTATCTGACCTTTGACGCCGGGTACGACAACGGGAACGTGGCGCGCACGGTGGAGATACTGCACGAAAACGGAGTGACGGGCGCGTTCTTCATACTGCCCGAGATGGCGCGCTCGCACGCGGACGTGCTTTTGAAAATGGCGGAATACGGCGACCTGATATGCAACCATTCGACGACGCACCGCAACATGGCGAAAATAGCCGATTACGAAACGTTCGCCGAAGAGCTGCGCGGCTGCGAGGAGGCGCTCGAAAAGTATACCGGACTTAAAATGGCTGAATATTTCCGCCCGCCGGAGGGCGCTTTCAGCAAAAAGACGCTGGAGTTCTGCCGCCGCGCGGGATACGCGCCGGTATTCTGGTCGTTCGCCTACGCCGACTGGGACAATTCCGCCCAGAAAGACGCCGAATGGGCGTATAACAAGATACTCGACAACCTGCACAACGGAATGGTGATGCTGCTGCACCCCACGTCCGCAACCAACGCGGCGATACTCGACCGCGTGATAAAAGCGATAAAATCTCAAGGCTACCGTTTCGGGACTCTGGACGAGCTGGCGTTTTACGCAAAGACGGGCTTTTCGTTTGCGTCCGCGCAAAGCGGGAACGCGCTGAGCCGCAACCCCGGCCGCGCCGACTGCGTGGCGCTGACGTTCGACGACGGTCCGCATCCCGAATACACGCCGCAGATACTGGATATCCTTAAAAAATACGGCGTAAAGGCGACTTTTTTCGTGATAGGCAAAAACGCCGAAGCGCACCCGGAGCTCGTGGAGCGCATAATAGCCGAAGGGCACGAGATAGGGAATCACACGTATTCGCACCCGTACCTTAAAAACTGCGGCGCCGAGGAATACGTAAAAGACGCGGAAAGACTGCAAAATTTTCTTGCGGAACGGTTCGGCGTCACGCCGGCGTTCTTCCGTCCGCCCGGAGGCGGATACCGCGAAGACGTCGCGCGCGGGATCGAAGGATTGGGGCTAAAATACGTCCTGTGGGCGTGGCACACCGACGCGCGCGACTGGGCGTCGCCCCCGGCGGCGAGCGTGGCGAAGACGGTGCTTTCGACAGTCGAAGGCGGCGACGTGGTGCTGCTGCACGATTACGTAGCCGGAAAAAGTCCCACGCCCGAAGCGCTTGAACGGATAATCCCCGAACTTATTGCGCGGGGGTACGAGCTTGTGACTTTGAGCGGACTTTTTTGCGGATGAACACTCCCGCCGCCGCGAGCAGCGTGAACAGCGTGACGAGTTTGGATATCTTCTGCACGGCGGTGCCTTCGTAACGCACGGTCACCGTGCCGCTCTGGGTGTTGCCCAGATATACGCGGAGCGCGCTGCCGTAAGATGCGGAATACGTTTTGCCGTCGATCTTGACGTCGCCGCGGAGTATGCCGTCGCCGGTCTTTAACACGGTGCCGTCCAGATACGCGGCGTAGCCTTTGTAGTTTATGAGCGGAAGGTCAATATACGTCTGGGCGGAAGTGTTGCCCGAAAACGTCACTTCCATACCGCCGTATACGCGTTTTATCTTGATATACGAAGATTCCAGCGTGTTCGAAGCCGCGGTCTTGGTCTTCTGCGAAAACAGCGACTTGAGCCCGGTGACGAGTTCGGAATACGTTCCGTCGTCGCCCGCGGAATTGCGCACGTACGTATTTTCGTTCATTATCAGGTATTCCCCGGCGCCCACGCTGGAACGTCCCGCGGCGACGGTCTTTTCTTCGCTCGCGTTTTTGAACATCTTACCGTAATACGAGCCGGAGGCGGCGAAGAACGAAAACAGCGAGCACAGCGCCACGACGAGCGCGCACACCGACGCGAGCTTTGCGTTTTGTATGCTCTTTACGGTCAACCCCGCGAAGATCGCGAAAAACAGGGTGGCGAATACCATAAGCCGCCACGGGAACTGCATAGTCCCGGCTGCGGACTGCAGCGTCTTCCACGGGAAGAGGTCGCTCACCGCAAACAGCATAAGCAGGCCGAACCCCAAAAACGCCGCCGCGGCGCGCGGGATACGTTTGTTTTTATACCACGACACGCCGAAGAACACCGCCGCCGCCACGGGGAAAAGCCCTATGCCGTTGGGGATCCAGGCGTTTATTTTATCCGTGCCCATACAGAAATCCGAAAACACGCTGCTCCACGGCATCGCGCGGCGCGCGAGCGTGCCCCAGCGGACAGCCGAGATCCCGTTGGTGGCGATATATTCGCCGTTCGCCAGCTGTTCCAGCATCGGGAACAGGAAGAACGCCGAAACGCACAGAAACAGTCCGACCGATTTTATCAGCGCGAGTAAGCGCTGTTTTTCTTTGAATATGCGCACGCACATAAACAGCGCGGCGACGAACATCAGGATCACCGCCACGAACGCCGTGAGCACGTGGCTGACGATACAGCCGGCGAGCCCCAGCGGCAGGACGTACCAGTATCTGCAGTCTTCGCGGACTATGTTGTAAAATCCGTAAATTATAAGCGGCAGGAACACGAACGCCTGCAGTTCGCCGAGCGCGACGCGTATGACCATATCGGTGAAAAAGTACCCCGAAAACACGTAGCAGACCGAAGCGAGCAGCGCCGCGCGTTCGTCTTTGAACGCCTTGTTCGCGCACCAGTACGCCGATATCGCGCACGCGGCGGTTATGATCATAAAGAACAGCCGCAGCGCGGGCTCCTCTTTCATCCCCAGGCAGACCGCCGCGGCGGGGATATACAGGAACAGGTCGCCGTAAAAGGCGGGCGACGCGTAGCCCGCGTCGTAGAGGCCCGAAAAATAGATCTGCGAAAACCACTTGCCGTTCTGGATATTGTCGGCAAGGCAGCGTATTCGCCCGATGTGATAGCTGAAATCGTGTCCGGTGGTGATGACCGAAAACAACAGCGGCACCACGCACAAAAGCAGCACGCACAGCGCGAGGATATAGCGGTATCTATTGGTTTTTATGTGATTTTTTACACTCAGGACGTCGCCCTTGAGTTCGTCGAGCAGAGTCATACGGCACCTATATCCTTATCGCGCCCACCGGGCAGGCCGGGACGCATTTTCCGCAGCCTATACATTTTTCGATATCTATCTGCGCGTGGTTGTCAAGCAGCGTTATCGCGCCGTTTTCGCAGGTGCGCACACATTTTCCGCAGCCGATGCATCCCGCCGAGCAGACGGCGCGCGTTTCGCCGCCCTTGTCGGCGTTGCGGCAGGCGACGTGCGCGTAATTGCCCGCGTAAACGAGCGTTATGAGCTTTTTGGGGCAGGCGGCGGCGCACATCCCGCAGCCCACGCATTTGGAACAGTCCACCACGGCGACCCCGTTCTGCACGGAAATCGCGCCGTATTTGCACGCCTCCACGCAGTCGCCGAGCCCGGCGCAGCCGTAGGCGCACGCTTTTTCGCCCTTGCAGAGCAGGTTTGCGGCGTAGCAGGTGGGCACGCCTTTATAATCGGCGCGCTGTTTGGCGTGTTCGCAATCGCCCACGCACTGCACGAAGGCGACTTTTTTGCGCGTTTCGCCGGCGTCGACGCCCAGCACTGCGGCGATCTTTTTCACTCCGGCTTCGCCGCCTACGGGGCAGAGCGTTATCTTGACCTTGCCGGTGGCGAGGGCGCGCGCGTAATCGGCGCAGCCCGCGAACGAGCACGCGCCGCAATTGGCGCCGGGAAGTATTTCAAGCAGTTTTTGCTCTTTTTCGTTTTGTTTGACCGAAAACACAATAGAAGCTATGCCGAGCAGGATCCCCGCGGCAAGTCCTATGCCCGCGACTACGATCGCGGCTATAACTATACCGTTCACAGCTTTACACCCCCAGCAGATTTTCGACCATGCCGCCGAACCCCAGGAAAGAGAGCGCGAGGATGGAAGCGGCGATGAGCGTTATGGGCATGCCCTTGAGGAATTCGGGCACGTCGCTGTTTTCCATTTTTTGTCTGACGCCCGAAAACAGCACCATTGCGACCATATATCCGGCGCCCGAACCCAGCGCGTTGACGAGCGCCGAGCCGAAACCGTAGGTGTTGCCGTAGATGACGGTCCCCGTCCTGCCGGCGCAGAGCACCGTGACGGCGAGCACCGCGCAGTTGGTGGTGATGAGCGGCAGGTAAACGCCCAGCGCGCGGTAAAGCGCGGGGACGTATTTTTTGAGTATTGCCTCGACCAGCTGCACCAGCGCGGCTATGACGAGTATGAAGACTATGGTCTGCAGATATTCGAGCCCGAACTTTTCGAGCACGAAATGCTGTATGGGCCAGGTGACCGCGACCGCCATCGTCATAACGAACGTGACGGCGAGCGACATCCCCACCGCGGTGCCGGTCTTTTTGGAAACGCCTAAGAACGGGCATATGCCTATTGACTGCGCCAGCACGTAGTTTTCGGTGAGTATGGAAGAAAGCACTATGGCGAGCAGCGATATAACGGGAGATATCATTTGTCTTCGCCTCCTTCGCCGCATTCACGCTTGTCTTTGCTTTGGCAAAGCGAAGCCATGGGGCAAGAAGCGCAGCCCGGTTCGGGATTCCTGCGCTTTGCTATTTTGTTGACGAGCGCTATGAGTATGCCGTACACGAAGAACCCGCCCGCCGTCATTGCGAAAATGCCTATGGGTTCAACGATCTTGTCGGTGACCGATATGCCGAACAGCGTTCCGCTGCCCAGAAGTTCGCGGATAATACCCATCGCCGTGATGGCGAGCGTGAATCCGCAGCCCATTCCGAGCCCGTCGAGCACCGAAGGCCATACTTTGTTTTTGGAAGCGAACATTTCCGCCCTGCCCAGGATTATGCAGTTGACGACGATGAGCGGCAGGAATATGCCCAGCGATTTGTCGAGCGCCGGGACGAACGCCTTGATGAGCATCTGTATTATGGAAACGAACGAGGCGATGACGGTTATGAACGCGGGTATGCGCACCGAATCGGGAATGAACTTCTTGAGCGCCGATATGACCGCGTTGGAGCAGACCAGCACGAGCGTGGCGGCGACACCCATCCCCAGACTGTCGAGCGCCGAAGACGAGATGGCGAGAGTGGGACAGGTGCCCAGAAGCAGCACGAGCGTGGGGTTTTCTTTAATGAGCCCTTTGGTGAACTCTTTCATATTACCCGCCATATCATTCCCCTCCTTTCAGCGCGTTGTATTTTTCGCACGCGGCGTTGACCGCCTGAGCCACGCCGTTGGTGGTGCGGGTGGCTCCGGTCCAGCCGTCGATGTTTTTGCCTTTGACGAATACCTGGACCGGTTTGCCCGTGTATTCGTCCGTGAAATCGTTCTTTATCGCTTTTCCGCCGTAGGACGACGTTTCGGAATGCGAAAGCACCTTGACTCCGGTTATCACGCCGTTCACGTCGATACCGGTCATAACGGATATCGTTCCGCCGTAGCCCTTGCCTTCTGTGACGAAGACGTAACCGGCGACGTTATTGTTTGCGTCGTACGCGAGCGCGTAGCCGTCTTTTTCTTCGAACCGTTCGGCAGCGGGGCACACGACCGTGCGCTGCCGTATCTCTTCCTGCTTAGCCGCGTCGGCTATCTTTTGGTGCGTCAGCTCGTTCGTCAGCGCCAGAAGCAGCGCCGACACGAGGCAGATGCAGAAGAGCGAGAGCGCCGGAATGAAGACTTTTTTGAATTTTCCGTTCATTTCGCCGCCCCCTTGCCCGCGCCCAGAGGACGCGCGTAATATATGTCGTCAAGCCGCGGCGATATGATGTTCATAAGCAGTATGGCGTACGAAACGCCTTCCGGCAGCGACGCGTAAACGCGTATGAGGATCGTGATTATACCGCAGCCGATCCCGAAAATGAGCTTGCCCACGAACGTGACGGGCGACGTAGCGTAGTCGGTCGCCATAAACACCGCGCCGAAGAGCAGCCCGCCCGAAAGCAGCTGGTGAGGCACGTCCTGGCCGCAGATGAGCGCCATCAGCGCCGCCGAGCCTATGAACGCCAGCGGCACGGTGGGGGTTATCACTTTACGCGCAAGCAGGTATACGAACCCCAGAAGTATCGCCGCCGCGCAGGTCTCGCCCACGCAGCCGGGCGTGTTGCCTATGAATAAGTCAAGCAGGCTGTACGCGTCTTTTCCGGCGGCGAGCGGAGTCGCCGAAGTCACGGCGTCCGCCATATATACAGTCTTGGAAAACTGCGAAACTCCCGAAAACGAGATGAGCAGCACTATACGCGCCGTGCAGGCGGGGTTTGCGAAGTTCTGGCCTATGCCGCCGAACATCTGCTTGACGACGACTATCGCCACCACCGAACCGAACGCCGCTATGACGAGCGGGCAGTCGGCGGGAAGTATGAGCCCCAATATCACGCCGGACACAAGCGCCGAAAGGTCCTGCGCCGTCTGTTCGCGTTTCATAACGATGCGCGAGACGTATTCGGCGAGCACCGCCGAAGCCGCCGTGACCGCCACGACGAGCAGCGCGCGGAATCCGAAAAAGACCGTCCCCGCTATAACGCAGGGCAGCAGCGCTATGAGCACGTCGAGCATTATGTTCTGCGTGGAACGTCCGCCGCGTATGTGCGGCGATGAAGAAACGTTGAGTTTATCCATTTTTTCCACTCCTTACTTCTGCTTTGATTCGCGCAGTATGGCTTTCGCCACGCGCATCTGCTGAGTGATATATCGCTTTGCGGGGCAGTTGTAGGTACAGCACCCGCATTCTATGCAGTTCATTACGCCGAGCTTTTCGAGCTCGGCGACGTCTTTGCGCGCCGCCGCGCGCTGGATCCGCACCGGCTGCAGCCGCATGGGACAGGAGGTGATGCACCTGCCGCAGTTGATACACGCCGTCTCGGGCGGGACTTCGGCGTCCTTGCCGGAAAACGCCAGGATGGCGTTGTTCTGTTTGAGCACCGGCGTGGAAAGATCCGACACCGCGACGCCCATCATCGGGCCGCCCATAAGCACTTTTTCGGCGTTTTTGACTTTGCAGAAATCGAGCACGTCGGCTATGGGAACGCCCACGGGGACTATATAGTTGCCGCGCATCCCCACGGCGGAGCCGTCGACGGTTATGCGCTTTTTGATAAGCGGCACGCCGGTCTTGAGATAATCGGCGATGAACGAAAGCGTGGTGATGTTTATGACCACGCAGCCGGCGTCGAGCGGGAGCTTGCCCGCCGGTACCGTCCTGCCCGTACACGAGCGGACGAGCACTTTTTCGGCGCCCTGCGGATAGTTGGTCTTGAGCTTGAGCACCTTTATGCGGTCGTGCGGATCGTACGTTTCGCTTTCGGCTATGCTTTCCAAAAGCTCGATGGCGTCCGGCTTGTTGTTTTCAACGCCTATTATCACGCGCTTGAAGCCCAGAAGCTCCTGCAGCGTATACAGACCGCTCATTATGTTCCACGAATTTTCAAGTATCTCGCGGTGGTCGCAGGTTATGTACGGTTCGCATTCCGCGCCGTTGACGATAAGCGTATCGGCTTTGTCGGGCGTGACGTTGAGCTTGACGTGGGTGGGGAACCCCGCGCCGCCGAGCCCCACGCAGCCGGAAGCGCGCACGGCTTTGAGCAGCGATTCGCGGTCGTTTACCTCGGGCGGCTTTATATCCGGCGAAAGCTCCTGCAGCCCGTCGGGTTCTATAAACACCGCGTCGCAGGGGGAGCCGTTGGGCATCCGTATCCTTGCGATCTTTTTGACGGTGCCGGACACCGAAGAATGCACGGGCGCGGACACGAACGCGGTGGTGTCGGCGATCACCTGCCCGACGAGCACCCGGTCGCCGGCCTTTACGCACGGCACGCACGGCGCGCCGATATGCTGCTGAACGGGCAGCACTATCATCCCCGGCAGCGGGACGGATATCGATTCCCTGCCGCAGGTGTTTTTGAAATGGGGCGTCTTTGCGCCGCCGCGGCCGGAATACGGCTTTTTAGGAAAAACGGCTTGTTCCATATCGTTCCCTTTCTTTACCGCTGAAAATCGCGGTCAATGTTTATGTTCGGCGCCGTCCGGCGCGTAATCGCGTTTTGAAATGAATCTGAGCGCAAGGTCGAGCAGTATCCCCGTGAGCGCGCCGCAGGCGGTCCCGAGTATGAGCAGATACGGCAGATACCAGAACGCCGCCGTGCCTATGATGAGCGAATACACGCACACCTGCGCAATGTTGTGGAACGCGGCTGACGCCACGCCTATGCCTATACAGCCCACTTTTCCGCGCGCAAAGCGCAGGAGCAGCACCGTCACGCACGCCGAGACCAGGCCGCCCGCAAGCGAAAGCAGGAACGCCGTGGTCCCGCGCGTTATGAGCACGAACACGCTTTTGATCAGCGCCACGGCGAAAGCCGCAAACGGCGACACCGCCGCGGCGGCGGTCATTGAAGCCACGTTGGAAATACCTATTCTGAACCCCGGCGGCGCGAACGGCAGCGGAGGGATGAGCGATTCCAGCGCGCCGGACGCCACGGCGAAAGCCGAAAGCATGCCCGCGAGCGCGATCTTTTCGCCGCGTTTCATCCCGTCACCCCGTCATATTCACCCTCGCCGGTTATGCGCACCGAAACTCCGGCGGGCATACACACGGCGACCTGACCTTTTTTATTCAAAAGCCCGAATTCCACGCAGCGTTTGTCGGGGCAGGGCGAAGACAAAAAGCGTATCCCCTGCGGCGACACCTCTATAACGACTTCGAGATCGCCTTTTACCGTAAAAGTATATTCTTCCTTGACCGAATCGAGATCTATGACCTTTACCGTTTCGCCGCGGTATTCCACTATGGCTTTGCGGTTCCCGGTCTGCGAAAGCGATATGAGTAACAGCGCGGCAATTCCCGTGATAAGTACGGCGAGCGCAATGAACAGATCGGCTTTTTTGAACAGTTTCGTCTTCACGGCAGCACCTCGTACGATTCGCATTCGACATACGGCGCAAGCTCTTTCGTGACGAATACGGCGCCGTCTTCGCGCACGAACAGCGCCGACGCGGAATATTTTTCGAGCAGCGGCAGACTTTTTTCCATTCCCATGCAAAAGCAGGCGGAAGAAAGCATATCCGAAAGCGCGCCGTCGCCGCAAACCACGGTGACGGATATAAGCCCGTTGTGAACGGGGTAACCGGTGGAAGGGTCGAGCAGATGATGGTATTCCACGCCGTCTTTTTCAAAGCGTTTTTCGTAGCTGCCGGAAGTGGAAATATACGTATCGGTGAGCGTGAGCACCGCTATCGCGTCCGCGGGGTCGAACGGGCTTCTCACGGCTATTCTGAACGGGCTTCCGTTTTTGTTTCCGAACACGCCCACGCTGCCGCCCACGGTGACCACCCCGCCCGAAGCGCCCCGGGCTTTGTATATTTCAACGGCTTTTTGGCAGGCGGCGCCTTTTCCGGCGGCGGAAAGATCTATTTGCGCTCCGTTCGCAAGGCGTATCCCGTCCGCGCCGAATATTATGTTTTCGCCGCCCGTTATCGCGAGCGCGGACGCGAGCTCGCTTTCGGCGGGAATATGCGGTTCGCCGGAGTCGAAACCCCACGCGCGGACCAGAGGCAGCACGGTGATATCGTATGCGCCGCCGGTGTCGCGCCAGAGCTCCGCGCTTTTTACAATGATGTCGTACGCGTCGCCGCGGCTCGCAAGCGTTCCGCCCGAATTGAGCAAAGCCACCGCGCCGTTTTTGCGGTACGAAACGTCTTCTTCAAGCGCGAGTATGGCGGCAAGCGCCTCTTTTGCGCAATCTTCGCCCGCGCCCCAGACGGTCTGCGTGACCTCGGCGCCCATGGCATATTCCACCGCTCCGCGGTAAGGCGCGGCGCAGGAAACCGCGAGCGTCAGCGCGAGGGACACCAGAATGAGCGCGGCTTTTTTCAACGCGTAGACCTCCAACCATAATTTATCACGTTATTATACCACGAAATATATAGTAATTCAATATATATTATCAAAATAACGCGCGAAATAACGCGCGCAAAAAGCAAAAACACTTCCCCTCTTTGAGAATACTCGGGCGCAAAGGCGCCGAAAATAGAAAGGGGTGTTTTTATGGCGGCGATTTTTCTGCGCACGCTGATACTTTATATAACGCTTACCGCGGTGATGCGGTTCATGGGCAAGCGGCAGATAGGCGAACTGCAGCTGCCCGAATTCGTGGCGGCGGTGATGATCTCGCAGATCGCGTCCATACCCGTGGCGGACCGCGACATTCCGCTGCTGCACGGGCTCGTCCCGGTGCTGACGCTCGGCGCGCTGGAGGTAACGACCGCTTTTGCGTGCAAAAAGATACCGCGTCTGCGCCGGCACATATACGGCGAGCCGCTGGTGCTTATGGAAGACGGCAAAATAGACGAAAAAACGCTTGAAAAAGCGCGGATCTCGGCGGAAGAGGTGCTCGCCGCCGTGCGGAGCGCGGGGCTTTCTTCACCGGACGACGCCGAATGCGTGATACTGGAGCAATCCGGAAAACTGACGGTGCTTACGCGCAAGAGCGCGTCGCCGCTGACGTTCGAGGGCGCGGGGATTTCCGCCGAAGAAAACGGCGCCGAGCTTCCGGTGATGACCGAAGGCGCGGTGATCCGCCGCTTTGCCGAAGCGCGCGGAAAAGACGAAAAAGCGATACTTGAAGAGCTGAAAAAGCGCGGGATAAACCCCGCGCAGACGTTATATATGACCGTGGACCGCAAGGGCGGAATAAAGACCGCGCAAAGCGAAAAGGGCAAAAAATGAAGAGATTTCTAATATCGGTCCTGCTTCTTGCCGCAATTCTCGCACTCGTATACGTTAGCGGCGCCCGCAACAAACGCCGGGCGGAAATTTTATGCGAAGCGGCGCGCGAAATGACTCCGCAAACGGTGGCGGAATTTGAAAAAGAGTGGAAGAACGCGCGAAAACGCTTTGCGCTCAGCGTCCGCGAATGTATGCTGGAACGGGTGGACGGCGCGGCGTGCGACGCGGCGAGCGCGGCGAGCGCCGGCGACGAAACGGCGTTCATAACGGCGAAGCGCCGCCTTGTGGCGGCGCTGGAAAATATCGCCTGCGGCGATGCGTGGGATTTTTTGAATGTCTTTTGATATTGACAACAACACGCCGCGAGTATATAATGAATGCGTGGGCGCGCCGGATGAAAAACCGTTGGTTCCTTTGCCTTTCACTTCCGCGCCGGCGCGCGGCACGCAGGGTCTTTATAAAAGCAAAGATTTGCCTTTACATTACATTCTATGTCGTTAACAGGCGAAAGGAAACGAATATGCGAAAAAAAGAGATATTGCTGTCGCCCTCGCTGCTTTCGTGCGATTTCGCGCGCGCGGGCGAACAGCTGAAAGAGCTTGAACGCCTTGGCGTGAAATGGCTGCATCTGGACGTTATGGACGGCGCTTTCGTGCCCAACATTTCGTTCGGCATCCCCGTCATAAAATCGATCAGAAACTCGACTGCGCTTTTCTTCGACACCCATCTTATGATAGACGCGCCCGAGCGTTACATAAAGCAGTTCGCTTCCGCGGGCAGCGACTGCATAACGTTCCACGTCGAAGCGACTTCCGACCCTTCAGCCGTGCTGGATATGATCCGCGCCGAAGGCAAGCTGGCGGGCGTTTCGGTAAAGCCCGGCACAAAGGTGCAGAGCGTGTATCCGCTGCTTGAAAAATGCGACCTTGTGCTGGTGATGAGCGTGGAGCCGGGGTTCGGCGGTCAGAGCTATATAGATTCCGCCACCGAAAAGATACGGCTGCTTAAAAACCGCATAAAGCGCAAGGGGTACAAAACGCTCGTTTCGGTGGACGGCGGCATAGACGTCAAGACCGCGCCGGTCGCCGCCGGAGCCGGAGCCGACGTGCTCGTCGCCGGCAGCGCCGTTTTCGGCAAAGGCGATATAAAAGCGGCAGTCGAAAACCTTCGCGCCGCAGTAAAAGGGCTTGTGTAACCGTAAAAAAGTAAAACCGGATGAACGTTGCGTTCATCCGGTTTTTTTCATTCAAATTCCTTCTTCAAAAATCCGTGCCGGCGCCGGAGCCAGTCTTTGAGCTCTTCCGTCGCCTGAGCGTGCGAGCGGTAAACGGTCCGGCTTTCGTAGGGCGAAGCGTGCGCGCTTATGTCCCATCCCGCTTCGGAGTAATTGCGTTCAAAAGAAGCGCCGTGGAGCGCGACGAGCGTATCGATATACCCGCCTTCGGCGTAAAGGTCTTCTATGACCGGCGTAAGAGAAATGTATTTTTCCTTTACCAGTTTTGCAAAAAACGGCGCGTCATACAGTTTTTCGAGCCATTCCTGCCGCGCCCACAGCCCCGACGCGCTGTCGCCGCTGCCGTCGCCGAACGGATAGACGTTGTTGTAGATATAATACTTTTCTTCGGCGTGTATAGCGGAAACGTTGCCTGCTGAAAGGTCCATATCCCATACCGGGCCGAAAAACAGCACGCCGTTTTTGCAGCAGAGATACGTGGAGCCGTACGTGAGGTCGCAATCCTTGAGCAATTCGTGGACGACGTACATGGCGGCGAACGAATCGACGTCCACGCACGCCCTTATGCGTTCCTCGTCGCCCGAAAGTATGGCCTGTTCGGCGGCGTTGAGGACCGATTTGGCTTTTTTTATATCGGCAGCGTATTCTATATCGAACCTCAGCCCCAGTTCGCGCGTCGTCACCGTGTCCTGCGCGCCGGGCGCCCACGCCTTTACGCGCTCGGCGATAAAATCGCCCGCTTCGGTATCGATATCCGCGCGGTGTTTGCCGTCGGTGACGGGCTCGCAGACGAGGTAGCTGCCTATGAGTTTTCCGTTCAGATACACCTCGGCGAACCGCGAATCGGGCGCAGCGTATCCGCCCGCCGCCGACGCGAGATAAAACGCGATGCGGTTGCGGATAAGCGTTTTGTCGAAGTGGTTGGCAAGCAGCGCCCACTTGGAGCCGCTTTCCATGCCGAGCACGCGCATATCCGCGGAAAGCTTTATGTTGTAAGGCTTTTTGTCGGCGCCGGCGGTCGAGTTGCCGCGCACGCGTATGAGTGCGGAAGTATCCTTGCAGGAAGGGATTTCTCCGCCTTCCTTATCGACGAACGACACCGTGCATTTGCTGTATCTGTCTTCGCCGACCGTCCCGTTCACGTTGATATACACGCGCATTTCGTCGCCGCGCAGATAATCCACGGCGTCGCGGGCGGCAAGCGTTTTTTCGTAAAGCGCGTAGCAGTTTTGCAGATAATCTTCGTCTTCCCTGTTGTGCCGCAGATACATCACCGCGTCGGAACACGCGTCTTCAAAAGACGCGACCGCCGCCCTGTCGTAAGCGCCGTTTTCAAAGCGGGTGTCGCGCAATTCGTATATCGCTTCCTTCGCTTCTTCATACGAGCCGAACGCCTTTGCCTGCGGCTCCGCGGAGCTTTCTTCGACAACGCTCGTTCCGGACGCGGAGTTTTCGGTTCCGTCCGCGCGCGAGCAAGCGAAAAAGGCGGCGAGCGCAATGGCCGCCGCCGTGAAAAGCAGCAATATCCTTATAAAGTAATGACGTATCTTCCGCATTTCAGCTCTTTTTCACGCGTGCCGTCTTCGAAAGCGCCGCTTTGCAGAACGATCCTGCCCGTCGCTTCGCCGGGGGCGACGGTGAGAAGTATCTTATTGCCCTTGCGGCGCCATTCGGCGCGGACTCCGCAGGTCTCGCCTCGCGCAAAATCCAGCCCGGGGATGAACGCGGGCGAGATCACCGCGCGCGGAACGCCGTCGAACCGCGAATAGTCTATGCCGGCGATGTGTTTGATGAAGAACGCCGAAATGTCGCCGAAGAAATGGTGGTTGCGCGACTGCGGCTCGCCGAAGTTTTCGTACATCGACGTGGCGCCCTGCGCCACCCATTCGCCGAACGAAGGCCCGTCGGTGCGGCAGATCATATCGAACGCCTTTGCGGCGTCGCCGTGTTCGGCGAGCAAGCGGAACAGCGTGCGCGCGCCGAAAATGCCGCCGTCGAAATGTCCGCCGCAGGAATCTATCATATCCATAAGCACTTTATACGCAGGCTCGAATTCGTCTTCGTCGAATATGCCGTAATACAGCGTCATCGCCTGCGAAGTCTGGCATTCGCCCGCGGCGGTATAACCGTTTATGAGTTCTTTGCGTATAGCGGCGCGTAAACGCGCGGCTTTTTCTTTCGCCTTTGCGGCGCGGGATAGCATACCGAGCTTTTCAAATATCTTTTCGCCTTTGCAAAGTATATCGTAAAGCGTGCAGGAATCGGTGAGCTTGAGCGGCGCCTTGATGACCATACCCACGGGGCACCAGTCGCCCAGACCGAACTCGTACAGCCCGTCGGGACGGACTTTGGTATCGAGATAATCAAAGTATTTGTCTATCATATCGGCGTTGTCGCGCAGTATCTCCGTGTCGCCGTCGAATTCCCACGCGGCGTAGGGCAGGTTCACGCAGACCGCGTCCCAGCCGGGGCCGTTGCCCCAGGCGAATCCCCAGCCGCCGGTGGGTATTATCCCCGGCAGCTCGCCGCTCGGGCGCTGGGCTTTCTGAATATGTTTGAGCCATTCGGCGAACGAACCCAGGCATTCGAAATTGGTCATAAACTGTTCCGCCGATACCGAAGCGTCGCCGGTCCAGCCGTTCTTTTCACGCTGGGGGCAATCGGTGGGGAAATGCACGAAATTGGCAAGATCCGACCGGATGCAGTTGGCGTAGAGCGCGTTTGCGACCGGATTCGAGCAGGCGAAGAAGCCGCGCCTTCTGAGATCGCTGTGGCACACGCCGAAATCAATATCCAACTCTTTCGCCTGTTCTTCGTCTATGCCGCTTATCAGGCAGTAGCGCGCGCCGAAATAGGTGAACGACGGCGCGTAGATATTTTCGCCCTCGCGGCAGACCAGCACGGCGCGGTGGTCGTAGCCGTGCGGCAGAAAATACATCTGCGTGATATCGAGCACGCCGTTTTCGAACACTTCGCCGAACTGAAGGATGACCTTCTGCCCTTCGCGCGCGTTGAGGCGCACGCGGAACATACCGGCGGTGTTGAAGCCGAAATCGTAGACGTAGCCGCGAGTCACGACTTCGTCTTCGGGCAGCGGGAAGCTGCAGTTTTTGACTATATTCTTATCCTCGGGCTCCTTGAATCCGCCCGTACCTATGAGTTTGCCGTGCAAATAGTGCGATATCACCACGGGGTCGGAAACGCGGGCGCGCTTTTCGCCCTTGGGCGTTTCGGCGATCATCACTTTTTTCCACGCGGAATCGTCGTAATCCGCGTCGAAAACCTTTTCGTCGTAAAGCCGCATATCGTATCTTTCGCCCGAGCGCAGATCGTCGAACAGTATGGGCGAATCGGCGCAGACTGCGTCTTCCATCGAAGCAAACACAGTTTCGCCGTCGCATTCGAGCGAGCACGCCAGCTTGGGCGAAGACCTGAACGCCGCCGTTTCAAAATCCCACACTCTGCCGCCTATGCCGTTCTGCATACCGTTGCCGAGTATGAACGTCACCGCGTTTTTGCCGGCGCGGAGCACGTTTTTGAGATCGTATATGTCGTAGCAGCACATATCGTCGGAATTTGAAATATACGGCGCGAGCACGCCGCGGGTGAGTTCCCTGCCGTTGACGAACATACGGTAGAACCCCAGTCCGCACACGTTGAGTTCGGCGGAGACCGGCGCTTTTTCAAGCGTAAAGCTTTTTCTTATATACGGCGCGGGGACGTGGCGGGTGAATTCGTTTTTTTCTTCCGTCGCCGAGACGAAAACTTCGCATAGTTTCATTTTTTCTTCTCTCCTGTTTTCTTTTGTTCGATTTTGTTGGAAACTACGACCCAGACGACCACGCCGACGGTGGCGACGCCGCAGATGATGAGCATTATCTCGCCGAGCGAAAGCTTTTTGCCGCCGCCGGACGGACGGCTGCCGTCGGTGATGACTTCAAAGACCGTGTCTTCGTTTATTGTGTAGGTGTATTTGCCGTCTTCGAGCGGGATCTCCGTCCCGTTGGCGTAGACCGTGACCTGCGAGGAACTCTTGCCCGGGTCGAACACAAGGTTGAAGCTGAACGAAGTCCCCTTTGCGAGCTTGTTCGGCACGGTGTCGCGCGTGCCGGCGTACACGAAAAAGCAGTTATCGGTGGAAATGCTGAGACTGCACGTTTCGGCCGCGGATTCGGCGCTGATCTCCGGCGCTTCCGCCGCCGCGGCGAAGCACAGGGACGCGCATAAAAGCGCCGCAAAAAGCAGGATGGTTATCTTTTTTGAATTCATAACGCAAAAACACCTCGGATTCGTTTTTTTTCGGTACATCTATTGTACCACGCACGGGCGCGAAAATCAACATTTTTTATTCTTTCCGCGGCGGGATGCGGGCGTTTTTTGCAAAACAAAACAAAATATTTACATTCTTTTGAAATTACGCTATTTACAAAACCGCCGGATTAATGTAAGATAATAACGTAAAAACACCCGTAACAAGGAGGAATAAAAATGAAACACACCGTTGTGACCAAGGAAAATTTTGAAACCGAGGCGCTCAAATACGAACGCCTTGCGGTAGTGGATTTCTGGGCGACGTGGTGCGGCCCCTGCCGTATGATCGCCGCCGAGTTCGATTCCCTGCCCGATACCGACGGAGTCAAGCTGTGCAAAGTCAACGTGGACGAACAGCCCGAGCTCGCCGACGCGTTCCGCGTGAACGCCATCCCCACGCTGGCGTTCATAAAGGGCGGAAAAATGATATACCGCCACGAAGGATATCTCAAAGCCGAGCAGCTCGCAAAGCTGTTCGAACAGTACAGGTGAACGCGATGGTCAAGCTCAACCCCGATAAATCCATTGTGGAAGCCATACGCGAAGGGCTCAAAGCGCGCGGCGGGTACTGCCCCTGCCGCCGCGAATCCACGCCCGACACCAAATGTATGTGCAAGGAATTCCGCGACCAGATAGCCGACCCCGATTTTGAGGGGTTCTGCCACTGTATGCTTTATTATAAGGAAAAAGACCGAAAGGATTGACCGTAATGCTTAGTTGTAAAGACCTTTGCAAGACCTACAAGCCCAAAAAGGGCGTGCCGGTAAAGGCGCTGGACAACGTTTCGCTCACGTTCCCGGACACGGGAATGATCTTTCTGCTCGGAAAATCCGGCAGCGGAAAATCCACACTGCTCAACGTGCTGGGCGGTCTCGACCGCTGCGACAGCGGCGACATCATAGTCAAGGGGACTTCCACGCGCGATTTCGACCAGTCGCATTTCGATTCCTACCGCAACACCTATATAGGGTTCATTTTTCAGGAATACAACATACTTGAAGAATTTTCGGTAGGCGCCAACGTGGCGCTGGCGATAGAACTGCAAAGCCGCAAAGCCACGGACGAAGAGATAAACCGCATTCTGAAAGAGGTAGACCTTGAAGGCTACGGCCAGCGCCGCCCCAACGAGCTTTCGGGCGGGCAGAAACAGCGCGTGGCGATAGCCCGCGCGCTGGTCAAGAACCCCGAGATCATCTTTGCCGACGAACCCACCGGCGCGCTCGACAGCGCCACGGGGAAGCAGGTGTTCGACACGCTGAAAAAGCTTTCGCACGAGCATCTGGTCATAGTCGTATCGCACGACCGCGAATTCGCCGAAGGCTACGCCGACCGCATAATAGAGCTTGCCGACGGCAGAGTGATCGACGACGTTTCGCTCGTCGCCCGCGCTGCGGCGGAAACGGATGAAGCGCCCGCGGGCCCCGTTTATGACGGCGACACCATCATCATACCGCCGGAATATCACCTTACCGAAGAAGACCGGCTGCAGATAAACGAATATCTCGCCGGGCACGAAAAGCGCATAACCGCGGCGAAGCCGGTATCGAAATCCGGCGCCGCGTTCGCGCCGACCGAGCCCGAAAGCATCGTGTCGCAAAAGAATTCCGGCTTTTCGCTCATACGCTCCAAGCTGCCGCTTAAAAGCGCGTCCCGCATAGGCGCGAGCGCGCTCAGACACAAAAAGGTACGGCTGGTGTTCACGATACTGCTTTCGCTGGTGGCGTTCACGCTGTTTGCGCTTTCGAGCACCTTTGCGAGCTACGACCATATCCGCGCCTGCACCGATTCCATAATCGACAGCAACATCACGTACGCTTCGGTGATAAAGCGCGCCGACCGCTACGGCGTGGGCAAAGACTACCGGCACTGGGGGTTCGAAGACGTCACCGACTCGGTCGTGGCGCAGCTTACCGAAGAGACAGGGCTTACGTTCACCGGATTCTACAAGCCCGACGGATACCGCGGCGCCATGGAGTTTTCGTCCAATCTGGGCGATCTGGCTTCCGCCGTCACGGAACTGATGCGCAGCACCGACAAATACGCGACCTACGCCGCCGGATTTGTGGAAGCAGACGCGGAGCTGTTGAAAAAAACCGGCTATACGCTGCTTGCGGGCAGTCTTCCCGCCGAAAACGACGCGACGGGGATCGCCGTGAGCAAATACATTTACGACACCTTCGCCGCGTGCGGCTACCGCGCGGCGGGCGAAGAGAAATCCGTCAAAATATCTTCGCCGCAGGACCTCGTGGGAAAGACTCTTTTGCTGCGCGGCACCGAATACACCGTCACCGGCGTGGTCGACACCGGGTTCGATATTTCGCGCTACGATTTTATCTGGCGGCTGCCGATCGACGAGACCGACACCAAGGATATGCTTCTGCGCGCCGCGGGTTCTATGGAACTTGCCAACGAGCTGAATTACAGCCTGTGCTCCGCGCTGTTCACCGGCAAAGGGTTCATCAAAAAATATATAGCGCTCAACGCCGGCGACGCCGTATCTGCCCCGCGTATGGGAAAATACGAAAACGAATACACCGTTTCCGTAAGCGGCGAGCGCATAGTGCGGCTCGACGAAGTACGCGATTCGGTGGTTTGGTTCGACGGCGAGCGCACGGCTCTCGGCGACCGCGAGATCGTCGTCTGCGCCGAAGGGATGTACCTCACCGACATATACAGCGGCACGGAAACGGTAGAAGACGTTGAAAAAGTTGCCGAACTGTTCGCAAAGGCGGGACCAATGGATCTGTATTACAGCTATAATTACAGAGAAACGTGTCTCGAAGGCTTTACCGTGGTGGGCGTCATCCCGGGACCGGATCCTGACGACCCGGGCTATAACAAGAAATACCTTTACGCCTTTGCGGTGTCGGACGCCGTGTTCGACGAAATGACTTTTCCGGGCGAGACCGTTTATTCCTGCGCCGTGGCGGCGATGCCTTCGACGGCGGGCGGCATAAAGGACCTGGTGAGCTATTGTTATTCGACCGACGACGGAGTCATCTACCCGCTTCAGAGCGGAGCGACGTTTGAACTGGATTCACTGAACGAGGTGTTCTACGAAATATCGCGCGTGTTCGTGTGGGTGGGCCTGTTCTTCGCGGTGTTCGCCGCGGTGCTGTTTTCGGCGTTCATCGCATCGAGCGTAGCGTACAAAAAGCAGGAAATAGGCATACTGCGCGCAATCGGTTCACGTTCCGCGGACGTGTTCCGCATATTCTTCAGCGAAAGCTTTATAATAGCTATGGCTAACTTTTTGCTTTCGTCAGCGGCTTCCGCGATAATCGTGGCGGTCATAAACGCGCGCATACGCAGGGAAGGGCTGCTCGTCACCGTGCTCCATTTCGGGCTCAGACAGCTCGCGCTGCTGCTTTTGATAAGCGTGGGCGTGGCGGCGATCGCCTCGTTCCTGCCGGTAAAACATATCGCTTCCAAAAAGCCCATCGACGCCATCCGCAACAGATAAGTTTTTCCGCCATAAACGCAAAAAGCTCCCGAAACGCCGAGTGTTCTTAAGGACACTCGGCGAACGATGTGTTCCGCTGACAGCGGAACGTGATGTACGGCTGC
>JAEEGI010001142.1_pt1 | contig 66932 bp, 75 predicted proteins | sample 8958751 | NCBI WGS metagenome assembly JAEEGI01 (sample SAMN16246545, study PRJNA631951) | gut metagenome | biome: gut microbiome; feature: rumen; material: KS-attached | host: Bos | place: Iran: Karaj | collected 2018-10
TGCTCTTTGGTAAGGTGATTATATCTTTTCATTTGACAACACAAAAGTAGTCATTTTACCTGAGAGTACCAAATTTTGGTACTCTTTTTTTCTACTTAGTGTTGCACTTGTAACTGGAATTTAGGCTTCTCTGAAAAGAGCCATCACTTCACTCACCTTAGCCTCCATGGGCTGGGTGCCGTCGATCCAATGGATGGGGATGCCCTGACGCTCCATGCGGCGGAACCAGGTCATCTGACGCTTAGAGAATCGGCGGATGTCGGTGTAGAGGTTCTCATACATCTCTTCGTAGCTGCACTCGTTGCGCAGATAGCGAGTGATATGTTTGTACTCTAACCCATAGCGTAATAGCCGCTCAGCTGGGACACCGCTGTCAAGCAGGCGTTGCACCTCTTCCACCATCCCCTCCTCCAGACGCTGACGCAGGCGGATGCCGATACGCTCTATGACCTGTGCGCGGGGGTAACTGACCCCGATGATAAGATGCTCCACCTCGGGCATGTGGGGATAGGCATCGGGGTGCTGGAGACGGTATTCCTGAATCTCAAGGGCGCGCAGCAGACGGTCGCGGGTCTCGGTGTCGGTGTGGTTGTGCAGCTTGATAAGGCTGGCAAGGCGAGCGGTCAGCTCCTCGTCGCTATAGGCCTCCATAAGTTTGCGAAACTCAGGGTCGATTGGAGCATCAGCCAACTGGTACCCTTTCACAACAGCTTCGATATACATGCCGGTACCACCGCAGAGAATAGGCTGGCGACCCCGACCAACTATATCATTAAAAGCACGGATAAAATCGTTCTGGAACTGATAGACATTGTATTCGTAACCAGCATCGTGAATGTCGATAAGATGGTAGGGGATATCAACGTCGTGAATATGATAGTCGGCAAGGTCTTTGCCCGTGCCGATGTCCATGCCACGGAAGACCTGCCGAGAGTCAGCACTAATAATCTCACCGCCGAGCTGGAAAGCCAGTTCGGCGGCGAGACTTGTCTTACCACAAGCCGTGGGGCCTGTTATGGTGATTAACTTAGTCGTCTAAGAAATAGAGTTTGCCGAGCTGCTTGTCGAACTCGTACTCGCCGAAATCGGACAGAGCAGAACGGTTGATAATAAACTTATAATCGATATTCTTGACCACAATCACCTCGACATTGTACTGGTGGTGCTGACCAATCTGAATCTCCTTGAAGACCAACTTGGCCTTATCGAGGATATTGCCTTCGGGGTCGAAAGCATTATCGCGGTCGGGGAAATCTTCCTTGTTGATGCGACGCTGATAGAGCATATTCATGGCCTCCGTCCAAGAAATGGCGATAGGCTCCTTGAAACGCTCGTCAATAAGCATGGGCACCTGCTGACCGTTGATGATGGCTTGGACTTCGCCCTTTTGGGTATTGATCATCGTCACAGGAATGGTGCTCTCATCGTGAACGATGACGGCCACATCTCTGTAGTTGGAATCAACGGGTGCATTGACCAAGTCGATATAGGTGCCATCCTCGTTCTGCTTGGCGATAGTAGAATCGGCCAACGAGTTGACCACATTCTTACGCACATAGTCGGAACGAAGCACCAGAAATTCAATACGACGGTTGAGCTGGTGGGCAGCCTCTTGGTGCTCGGGGGTGGGCAGGTCGTTGATGTAGTCGCAATCGAGCGTTGTGCCTGCTGAGAAAGTGTAGGGAACGCCACCAACCTCAATCACCACGTCGCGGTCAAGCGTACGGGGAACACGCTCAGCATAGCCCTTGGCGACCAAACGGTCACGCTCAATGCCACGGCTGGCAAGGTAGTCAACCACGCTCTGGGCACGGCGCTGAGAAAGAGTATCGTTGGTGAGGCCAAGATAAGGACGGCAGTCGGTATGGGCACGGATTTCGACCACGATGCTGGGATTGTTGACCATCACCAGATAAAGGTCCATCAAAGAATCCATGAACTCCTCTTTGATGTCCCACTTGCTGAGGTCATAACGAATCTCGGGCAGTACCACAGGTTGCTGGGGCACAGGCTCCATGCGGTAGTCGTGGACGATGTCCTTGTCGACGGTATAGCCCTTGGTGCTCTCAGAGCCCTCTAAGCTGAAGTAGTCGACCTTTGACAGGTACATCTTATAAACCACCTGGCCGTGGACTTGGCTGTTGTTGAACTTATAATGACCCTTCTTGTCGGTGTAGGTCTCAGCCTCAGAGCCGTCGGAGCCCACAATCTTAACCTTGGCACCCTTGATGAGCTGCATGGACTTCTCGTCACGGACGGTGCCCTCGATAGTATAGAGCAGCGGAGGTAGCTGGAAAGAGAAAAGGTTCATGGTAGGCAGGGGAATCTTCTTACCTTTCTTGTCGGTATTCTTGTTGAAAGGATCGTCAAAGGGTCGGTTGGAAGAGAAATAGCCACGCTCCATCATGGGGTTGTCGTCATTCTCGGGATAGTAGATGATGGTCATCTCATCGTAAGAAGAGTTGATTGGCACACCGAGGTTCTGCGGTTTGGAGCAGATGCGCTTGCCAATCTTGGTCTTGAAGAGGTCGTAACCGCCGATGCCGGGGAGACCGTTGGAAGAGAAGTACATCGTGGAGTCGCCACGGAGGACAGGGAAAGCCTCACGGCCGGGGGTGTTGACCGGAGTTCCCATATTGACGGGCTTGCCAAAATCGTCGGCAAGGGAAGGACGGGTGGCCTTCCAGATATCATAGTCGCCCTCTCCACCGGGCATGTCGGAACAGAAATAGAGGGTGAGACCATCGGAAGAGATAGCAGGATAGAGGTAGTTGTAGTTGGTGTCGCCAAGGTCGATTTTGACAGGTGTTGCCCATTCGCCGGGTTGCAACTCTTCTTGTTCAGTTTCCTCATCCTTAGCGTCCTTACCTTTTTTCTTACCCTTGGTGTCTTTATCTTCGTCAGCGTCTTTCTGGCCCTTCTTACCCTTCTTGGTAGTGGTCTTGCTGGCCTTAGCTTTCTTGGCAGTCTTCTTTTTCTTGTCGACAGCTACAGCCTTGGTAGAAGTGTAGATGGCACAACCATGACTCTCATGCTCAACAATGTCGCATCGGGTGAAATAGATGGTATTGCCATCGGGTGAGAAACAAGCCTCACCTTCGTTGTTCGAGGTATTAATCTTACCGCTTTCGTCAAAAGAAGTCGGAACATCTGTCCAACGCTCGTTGCGGTCCTTATAGACAGTATAGAAGGAGGAGAAATTCTGACCTGTCCACACATCCTGTCCCTCATCATTCATCCCATAGCGAGAAGAGGTGAAAACAAGGGTATTGGTGTCGTCGCCCATAAAACGGGGTGACCAGTCGTTATAGTCGGTATTCCAATCGGTCAAACGGGTGATGACATGGCGGCTACGGTCGGCGGCCCAACGGGTAACTTCGATAAGAGATTTCTTACGAGAAAGGGCCAACTTATCGTTGGGCACCAACTCAAGGAACTTGTCGTAATAACTGTCGGCATCGTCAAACTCGCCACTAAAGCGGCACATCTCAGCCATATAGTAATAAATCTTGGGCTCGACGGTGTAGTAGCCTGCCTGAATGAGGCGGCGGTAGGTATGCTGAGCCTTGGGATAGTTGTACATAAGGCGGTAGCATTCACCCATCTGGAAATAGATGCGGTTTTTCTCGGCCTTGTTGCTGCTCACCCTGTCATAAGCCTTTTGATAGCTTTCGAGGGCAAGGATGTACTGCTTGTTCTGAAACTGCTGGTCGGCCACAGCGGCCACACTACTTTGGGCCGAGGCTGTCCCTGCAAAAAGAATGGCTACAATAAGTAGTGCAAGTCCTTTTTTTATCATTTTCATTATATATAGATATTTTATTTCCGTAACGTAATTATATTAATATTAGTACATTGCACCAAAAAAAAATTAGAGACAATGCACACAATTAATGCGCTAAATTACACATTTTTTTTGACATGAGGAAAAAAGTAAACAAGAAATTACTTTTCGTCCACCTGCACACTCTCAATATCAGGATAAAGGAGGTAACGACTGCGGATGGTCTTGAAATGGTCGAGTTGGGGTTGCCAGGAGGCCCTAATCTCCTCTTCTGGCACCTGATGCTGCAACTGACGGCGTAAGTCGCCCGTGCCAGCCAACTTATCGAAGAAATTGTTCCCCAAAAAGAAGAGATTTCTGTTAGCCACCACATTGTACATCATCATCAGATATGAAAGGTCAAACCTTGGCGGCACTTTTATTCCGCGCAAGTCGAATCCATAGCATGGCTTCCCTCCTTTAGGAGTGAACGAGTAGAGGGGTACTTTCTGCCCGGCGGCAAGGGTGTAGGTGGCATTCCATTCCACTCGGCTAGGATGAGGTGTGCCCACCACCTCGAAAGGCCAGTCGGTTCCACGCCCCACGCTGGCAGAGGTGCCCTCAAACAAACAGAGGCTGGGATAGAGTGCAATGGCATGGGCGTTGCGCAAATTGGGCGAAGGAGGAACAGGCAAATCATAGACACTATCACGACGATAGTTTTGCATGGGAACTACCGAAAGCTTGCATTCTATGCCACCCGACAACCAATGCTCGCCATTGACCATGCAAGCATATTCGCCAATGGTCATACCATAGACAATCGGCACGGGGTGCATGCCCACAAAAGAGCGGTACTTGGCCGTGTCGAGCACAGGCCCATCGATGTAATGTCCATTGGGGTTAGGTCGGTCAAGCACAAGCAATGGCTTGTCATTCTCGGCACAAGCCTCCATCACATAATGCAACGTTGAAAGATAAGTGTAAAAACGGCAACCCACATCCTGCAAATCGAAGATAACCACATCCACATCCTTCAATTGCGCTGGTGTAGGCTTCTTGTTCTTGCCATAGAGAGAAATGATGGGGAGCCCCGTCTTGGGGTCAACACTATTGTCCACCTTGGCTCCTGCAGCCTCTGTGCCGCGGAAACCATGTTCGGGACAGAATATCTTCGTCACATGAACGCCTTCATTTAAAAGCGTGTCGACCAAGTGAGTACCCCCAACCAACGACGTTTGGTTGGCAACCAGGGCAACCGCAAGAGGTGGGAAAATGGCATACTCCTTCGATAGCATCACTTCGGCGCCCACCCTCAAAGGCTGAGGGACTGAGGGCTTTGGCTGCTGCGCCTTGCACCCCACCGCCAGCAGTAGTGCCACCAACACCAACCAGCTATGCCTCAACGTATGCATGATAATCAATTCTTACCCGTATGACCAAAACCGCCAGCACCGCGCTCCGTCTCACTCAGCTCCTCCACTTGCACCAGCTCAGCCTGCTCATGCCGCGCCACCACCATCTGGGCGATGCGCTCACCGTCGTTGATAACGAAGGGCTCTTGCGAGAGGTTAATCAAAATCACACAAATCTCTCCTCGGTAATCTGCATCGATTGTACCCGGCGAATTAAGAACGGTGATGCCTTTCTTGAGTGCTAACCCGCTGCGAGGACGCACCTGAGCTTCGTAACCCACAGGCAGTTCGATGAAGAGGCCTGTCTTCACCAATCCTCTTTGCAGAGGCTCTAGGGTGATAGGGCCTTCGGGGAGGAATGCCTTGAGGTCGAGGCCGGCAGAATACTGCGTTTCGTACTTGGGAAGGGGATGATGGGATTTGTTGATGATTTTGAGAATCATAGCGGTAAGCGTTGTTTTAATAACCTTTTAAAATCAATAGGGCTAATGGAACGCATGAGTCCTATTAGCCCTAAATGGCAAATGCCTTGTGGCAATTAGTCTTTGTTGATGAGGATTTCGTCAATCATGCCATACGCCTTGGCCTCCTCAGCGGTGAACCAATGGTCGCGGTCGCTATCCTCATACACTTTCTCGTAGGGCTGACCGCTGTGCTTGGCGATGATTTCGTAGAGTTCCTTCTTGAGTTTCTGAATCTCACGGACGGTAATCTCCATGTCGCTGGCCTGACCTTCGGCACCACCCATCGGCTGATGAATCATCACGCGGCTGTGGGGCAGGGCGCAACGCATGCCCTTCTCGCCAGCACAGAGCAACACGCTGGCCATCGAGGCAGCAAGACCCGTGCAGATTGTGGCAATCTTAGGTTTGATATACTGCATCGTGTCGTAGATACCCAAGCCCGCATAAACCGAGCCTCCCGGTGAGTTGAGGTAAATAGAGATATCCTTGGTGCTGTCGATGCTCTCGAGGAAGAGCAACTGGGCCTGGATGACATCGGCCGTATAGTCGTCGATGGCGGTGCCGAGAAAGATGATGCGGTCCATCATCAAACGGCTGAAAACGTCCATCTGAGCCACATTCAGCTGGCGCTCCTCCACAATATAGGGGGTAAGCGAATTGTTGATGGCCGAGGTGTATTTGGCATAAGTCGTGCTGCTGATGCCACGATGCTTGGTAGCGTATTTCTCAAACTCGTTCATAATAGCTGTGTATGATTATAGTTTTTATTTGTTTAAATAATTATTCTTTGTTTTTTGTCTGCTTCGACACTTTTTTCATCAATTCCGGACGGCGTTCCTGAGTGCGTAGCACAGCTTGGTCGTAACGCCATTGCTCTATCTTGGCATGATTGCCGCTGAGCAACACCTCTGGAACCTTCCATCCACGGAAATCGGGCGGCCGCGTATACTCGGGCGGAGCCACCAAATCATCCTGAAAAGAATCACCCAGCGCCGACTGCTCGTCGCCAATCACACCGGGGATAAGCCTGATGACGGCATCGGCAATAACCGCTGCCGCCAGTTCCCCCCCCGTCAACACATAATCGCCAATGGAAATCTCCTTGGTAATAAAATGCTCTCTAATACGCTCATCCACGCCCTTGTAGTGTCCGCAAAGAATCATCAGATTCTGCTGCAACGACAACGAATTGGCCATCGACTGCGAGAGCATCTCGCCGTCAGGTGCCGTGTAGATAACCTCGTCGTATGCTCGTTGAGCCTGCAGCTCCTCAATACAATTGGCCAGGGGTTCCACCGCCATCACCATGCCGGCACCGCCCCCATAGGGATAATCGTCCACACTACCGTAGCGCGTCAGCGAATAGTCGTGGAGGTCGTGAAAGACAACCTCCACAATTCCCTTCTTCTGTGCCCTTTTGAGGATAGACTCCTCAAAGAACATAGACATCATGTTGGGGAAAAGGGTAAGAATATCCAGACGCATATCAGCGGATTCTAAGTTTCTGACCGGGTCGGATGACCGAATTCTCTCTAAGGCCGTTGAGCTTGCAGAGCTTGCTCACCGTGGTACCGTTACGTTTGGCTATACGGCCAAGGGTGTCGCCTGTGCGCACCTTGTAATACTTGCCGTCGCTGCTGTAGTTGCCTGAGCTGGAGCGACGCGAAGACTGGCTGCCGGTGTTCTCCTTGCCACGTTTGGCCACTTTGCGGAAGGAGTTATGGGTGAGGGTGAGGGTGGGAGAAATCAAATCGCGCGTATCGGTGCTAATCACATTCTCGGGATTCATGGCATTCCCCTTGTAGCGGATTTCAAAATGGAGGTGCGAGCCACGGCTGCGGCCCGTGTTGCCACACAGTCCTATAATGTCGCCGGCTTTCACATGCATGCCAGGGGCCACATGGCGTTTCGACAGGTGGGCATAGTAGGTCTCCAAGCCATTGTCGTGGCGTATCACCACCAAATGGCCGTAGGAGCTATTGTATTTGGAGAAACGCACCACACCGTCGAAAGCGGCGTAAATAGGCTCTCCTGTGGGCATAGCCAGGTCAAGACCATAATGGAAACGGCGGCGGCGAGGACCAAAGTGTGAGGTGGCTATGGCTCTCTGTGGTGTGGGGAAAACAAAATGCTTGCCGTGGTCAGGATCTACCAACGAGAGAGTGACGGGCTCCATCAGCGACACATCCATCTTTTCGGAATGCACCGAAGCCGAGTCGCCGGCATACAATATCTCATCCTCACTCTCAGCACCAGGGTCGTCCTTCTGAGATAGGAGGAAATCAGGCAAACCTCTCACCAAGTCGCTGTTGTCATCATCGTCCATCTCTTCGGGTTGGCCCGGACGCTCCTGCAGGTTGGGCATACTGGGAAGGGGCACGCTGGGAGCATCGTAGAAAGCATTCTCACGGTCCTCGCGGTCCTGTGGGTTCTCATCAAAATAATAATAGTCCTCGTTTGTCGGTGACTTGCCCTCCACATCGTCGGCCACGTCCACGGTGTCGTTGTTCACCTTTTTCTTTTTAGGCTTCTTTTGGGCAAAATTATCTATGCGCACTCCCGAGTACTCATCGCCCGGGTCCTTGGTCTTTACAAGTTTGTTGTACTTTATCTGGCTCCCTCCCTTGTCGCTGGAAGAAACTTTAGGTTTAATTGTCTTATTTTGTTTAGCATTGGGACGGTCCTGGGCATAAGACTGCGCCACGAAAGCGACCATCAGAATTATTATAGTAAAATAGATATATTTCTTCATAAATAGAATGCAAAAGTACAAAAAAAAATCTACCCGACCAAAATAAACTTACAACACACCCATTATCAACCCACTAAGGCAACAAGAATGGAGGCCTACCCATGGCCATCCTCCATCTTTGCCAATGATTTTGTAGCCACAACAAGCCAATTATTGTAACCTCTGCCAAAAAAAACAAGGGGTCATCTGCCCCACCATAGGTACTACAGCTCACGCATCTCCTGTTTCAGGAACTCGAGGGCCTTTGTGGTAGGGACCTCACCTGTAGCCACCGAAGAAAAGACCGCGCTGGCCAATCGGGTGGGGTCGGCATCGGTGGGAATGGTGATGGCAGCCGAATTGATGATGCCGGTCATCTCGTCCTTGGCCTCGCGAATCATGTTCCATGCCTCGCTCGACACATACACCTGCTGGCTGAGATTGTGCTCCCACTCGTCGCGGATAGTCTTGGTCATTGTGTTCTGCAGCTTCTTGGTGTCCATGCCCAGCTGGTAGCAGCGCAGCACCAAACTCTCGGGACTGATACGTTCCAGATAGAGAGCCATGCGCTCATAGGCCTGCAGGCGGATGGGGGTGACCAGTTTCACCGCTTCGCGATGCTCGTCAATACGCATCTGCAGCATCTGCATCTTTTGCTGGTTGTCGAAATAACGTTTCGTAATCAGATAAAAGACATAACCCGCAATAGCCAGGGTGGCCAATACGGCCACTAAAACCACGATGACAAAAAACCAAGTATTCATGAATTTTCTTAATTATCAGTTATTAAAGTTAATTATTAATCAAGTTTCAACACAGCCAGGAACGCGCTCTGCGGCACCTCCACATTGCCCACCTGACGCATACGCTTCTTACCCTCCTTTTGCTTCTCCAACAGTTTGCGCTTACGGGTGATATCGCCACCATAGCACTTGGCGGTCACATCCTTTCGCACCTGTCTCACCGTCTCGCGGGCGATAATCTTGCTACCTATGGCTGCTTGTATGGCCACATCAAACTGTTGGCGGGGGATGAGCTCCTTCAGCTTCTCACACATGCGACGCCCGATGGGATAGGCATTGTCGACATAAGTGAGGGTGGAGAGAGCGTCCACGGGGTCGCCATTGAGCAGAATTTCCAGCTTCACCAGTTTCGAAGGCTTGTAGCCATTGAGGTAGTAGTCAAAGGAGGCATAGCCCTTCGAGATGCTTTTCAGCTTGTCATAGAAGTCAAACACCACCTCGCCCAACGGCAGATCGAAGGAAATCTCTATGCGGTCGGTCGTCAGGTAGTTTTGATTTTTCAGTATGCCGCGCTTGTCCATACACAGCTTTATTACCGCCCCAATGAAGTCGGCCTTGGTGATAATCTGCGCGTGGATATAAGGTTCATACACCTCGGCGATATTGTTCGGCTCGGGCATACCCGAAGGGTTGTACACATCAATCTCCTCGCCGTTGGTCAACTTCACCTTATATTGCACGTTAGGCACCGTGGTGATCACGTCCATGTTAAACTCCCGTTCCAGTCGTTCCTGCACAATCTCCATGTGCAGCAGTCCCAAGAATCCGCAGCGGAAACCAAAGCCCAAGGCCAGCGAGCTCTCCGGCTCAAAAGTCAGCGAGGCATCGTTCAGCTGCAACTTCTCCAACGAAGAGCGCAACTCCTCATAGTCATCTGTGTCGACAGGATACACACCGGCAAACACCATCGGCTTCACAGCCTCAAAACCCTCAATAGCTTTCTCACAAGGCTGCTGCACATGAGTGATGGTGTCGCCTACCCGCACCTCTTTGGAGGTCTTGATGCCGCTGATGATATAACCCACATTGCCGGCACTCAGCTGCTTGCGGGGTTCCATGTTGAGCTTAAGAACACCTATCTCGTCGGCGTGATAGTCCTTCTCCGTGCTCACAAACTTCACCCAATCGTTGGTCTTCAGCGTGCCGTTCATGATGCGGAAATAACTGATGATTCCACGGAAAGGATTGAACACCGAGTCGAAAACCAACGCTTGCAACGGAGCCTCGGCATCCCCCTTGGGGGCAGGAATCCGGTCCACGATGGCCTGCAGGATTTCTGGCACTCCCACGCCTGTCTTGGCGCTGCATGCAAGGATGTCCTCCCGTTCGCACCCCAGCAGGTCTATAATCTCGTCGGCCACCTCTTCAGGCATGGCGCTGTCCAGGTCTATCTTGTTCATCACGGGGATTAACTCCAAATCATTCTCCAAAGCCAAGTAGAGGTTCGAGATGGTCTGTGCCTGAATGCCTTGGGTGGCATCCACCACCAGCAGGGCACCCTCGCAGGCCGCTATGGCTCGCGACACCTCGTAGCTGAAGTCCACATGCCCTGGCGTATCAATCAGGTTCAGGGTAAACAACTTGCCATTACGTTCCCCCTCGCCCTCATACTTATAATCCATCTGAATGGCATGGCTCTTGATGGTGATGCCGCGCTCCTTCTCCAAGTCCATGTCGTCAAGCACCTGATCCTGCATCTCACGTTGAGAGACGGTGTTGGTGTATTCCAAAAGACGGTCGGCCAACGTGCTCTTGCCATGGTCGATGTGGGCGATTATGCAGAAATTGCGTATACTATTCATTTCTTATCCTATTGTCAAGTTCTACAGATTGCTCTATGGTCACATTCATTTCCCCAAGCGGCCAGTCTCTCTCGTTTCGATCCTCTCTCCTCGGCATCCCTGCAGCCTTTCAATTCAAAAGCCACCGCCCATCTCAGCGCGACCAAATACAAAATGCAAAAATACAACTTTTTTGTTAAACAAGAGAATTTTTTCCTTCCATATTAATTATTATTAGTATTTTTGCATTCATTATGAAACACATCTTTGTCGTCAACCCCTGTGCCGGCAAGCAGGATGCTTCTGCCATCCTCACCCACAAAGTCGAGGCCTATGCCGCCTCCAACCCTCAGTTCGACTATCAGATTTACTTCACCAAGGCCCCAGGCGATGCCACCACCTGGGTGCGTCGCTGGTGTTCCGACCACCCCAACCACCAAGTCCGTTTCTACGCTTGTGGCGGCGATGGCACCCTCAACGAGGTCGTCAGCGGCTGTCTCGGCTTCCCCAACGTGCAGGTTACCGTCCACGCCAATGGCAGCGGCAACGACTATATCAAATACTACGGCACCCTCGACGACTTCAATGACCTCGACCGTCTGGTGCAAGGCATCCCCCACCCTGTCGATGTCATGCGCATCAGCTACACCACCCTCCAGGATGGCGCCCCCCACCAAGCCCCCATACGCTACAGCATCAACGTTTGCAACTTCGGTTTCGATGCCATGGTGTGCAAGGTGGGCAACGACGTACGGCGCAAACCCATCATCGGCGGCAAACACTCCTACACTACCGGCATCATCCGCAGCCTCTTCACCTCCCGCAGCAACTATGTCTGCATGAAAGTAGATGGAAAGCCCTTCTTCGACGGTCACATGCTACTTTGCACCCTTGGCAACGGACGCTTCAACGGTGGCAACTACATGTGTGCCCCCCTCTCCCTCAACGACGACGGCCTTCTCGAGGTCAACCTCTTTAAAAAGATGTCTCTCTTCAAGTTCGCCTCCCTTGTCAAAGCCTATTCTAATGGTACCCACATCCATCGTCCCGATGCCCAGTCACTCATGCTCTACCAGCAAGCAGCCAACGTCGAAATCTCAAGTCCACACCCCTTCTGGTTGGTCATCGACGGCGAGATGCTCCACAGCAACCACTACCTCGTCCAAAACCTCCCTCATGCCATCACCTTTGTTAGTCCGTGTTGACTTTGACGAGACTCACTCCCTTTTTCTAATATATCTTTTTTTCACTCTTACATTGAAACGGCTCAGGGCCGGACGATGAGTTTCTTGGTGGAGATGCCGGAGGCTGTCTGCACCAGCATCAGGTAGATGCCCTGCGGCCAGTCCTTCACCAAATACAAACCTAAATAAGTTTAATCCAGTAAATAATGGACTATCAAAGTCACACCAATGAGCTTACCCCGAGATAAAGCGATGCTCTATTGGCGATAACAAATGATGGCTGAACCGTCATCTGGCAACCGTGTTGCTGCGGACGGCGAGGAAGACGGAGAGGGTGCTGATGGCCATTACCAAAAGAAATGTGAGGAGAAAGTCGATGGCGCGCATGGCGACAGGGAAGGCGGAGACGATGAAGTTGTCGCCCATCTTGACGATGCCGAATTGCTGCTGTATGAAGCAGATGAGGAAACCCAGCAAGAGACCCACTACGACACCCACGGCAGATATCATCATGCCTTCTATCCTGAAAGTAAGCCGGATGTCAGCTCGCTGCATGCCCATGCTGCGGAGGGTGGCAATGTCGCGCTTCTTGTCTAAGACCAACAGGGAGAGCGATGCCACGAGGTTGAGGGTAGAGATGAGCACAATGAGGGCAAGGATGAGGTAGATGCCCAGGCGTTCGCTGCGGAATATCTTGTAGTAGATGGGCTGCTGCTCGAAACGGTCCTTGACGGTGAGGTGGTCGCCCAAGAGCTGTCGAATTTCTCCTTTGAGTTTGGTGGCATTGGCATGGGGGGCGAGGGCGACGGCCAGGGCGGTGCACTCGTCGGGGGCATAGTTCATGAGCTGCCGCACAAAGCCAATGTCGGCCACCACGTATCGGTTGTCGATGTCCTGCTGAATATAGAAATTGCCTCCTGGATAGGCATAGGCGGTGTTGAGGGCCTGATCCATGGTCATGCCCATGGCCACTCCCCGCTTAGGAATATGTACAGCCACGGGGTCATTGGAGGCCTCGCGTATGCCTAAATTGTAATAGACTTCGGCTCCGAAGAGGAGGAAATAGACCGACGGGTCGGCCAACGTATCGGGGGTACCCAAGGGTACATCCACGGCGGCTTTGAGTCCATAGACCCCTTCATACATGAGGGTGTCCAAGCCCGTAATGGCGGCGTAGTGGGCATCGACACCACGTAGCGATACGATGGCCTGGTTGTGACGATGGGTTATCCAGGCGTTCTCCTCAACGATGCAGGAGACGGCAGCCACGCCAGGCATCTGCTGCAGCTGGGCAAAGGGGATATCGTTGGTGTGAAAAGTCTTGCCCTTGGCGGGCTCGACCAACAGCGGAGGGTCGAAGGAGTTGAAGAGGCTCTGGGTGAGCTGGCCGATGCCGTTATAAACGCTGAGTACCACGATGAGGGCCGTGGTGCTGACAGCAATGCCGATAAGAGATATCCAAGAGATAATATTGATGACTGTCTTCTGCTTGCGGGAGAAGAAATAGCGTCGGGCAATGAGTAGGTTGAAGTTCATGGCAGCTCCTGTGGTGAAGGACCGATGGCCCTATTGCTTCAACAGGCGGTCGATTTTCTCCACATAGTCGAGGGAGTCGTCGAGGTAATAGTCGAGCTGGGGGATGATGCGCAACTGCTTGGCCTCACGGTTGCCGAGACGGCGACGGATGTCGGAGGCATGGGTGAGGATGGCATCGATGATGCCCTGCTTGGTGGCAGGGACGGCATCCTGGCCGCCCTGTGCAGGGATTTGCCCGATGGGCATGATGCTGACATGCACACGGGCAATGGAGAGGTCGGGGGAGACGCGGACACCGGTGACGGTGATGAGCGAGTTGCCCAGCACAGGCTTCATCTCACGCAGGAAGATGTCGCCCAAGTCCTGCTGGATGAGACGCGCTATTTTTTGTTGACGGGTACTTTCCAAAGTCTGATACTGCTTAGGTTAGAGACGCCATCCGATGCGGATGGGGATAAAGACGGTTTGCTGCACCAGCACGACACCGGCCTCGATGTAGAGGCTGTGGTAGTTGCGATCCATCTGCTGGTAGGCGTGGTCGTAGAACCAGTTGAGACCGGCATAGAGCTCGACATACTCGGTGATGGTGTTGCCGTAGTTGTTGTTGTTCATGAGGAAACTGCCTCCGAGACGTGCACCCACCATGGGGGCAAAAGTGGCGTTGATGGGGCGGTAATCCATGTCGATGAAACCCTGAGCCATATGGCTGGCGCTCACTCCCTTGTTACCCTGATAGAGGGGGAGGCAATAGTTGTAGCCAAGGCCAAAGCCAAGGAAGAAATCCTGGCTGATGTTGATGCCGTTGATGACGTTGAGACCGAAAGCCTCTTCGTTGTCGCGGAGGTTGTAGCCGTTGGGAAATTCGGGGTTGGTGCTGCCGTCGCTGACCACTTTCTGCTGGCCGTAGTTGCCCATATTGTGCAGATAGCCGGCTTCGACCTTGAGCATGTATTCCACCTTGGGTTTATCTTGCTTGAACTGTGCCATTGCCGAGCTGGCGGCAACGAGCATAACCATCAGTAAAACAATTTTAACGTTTCTCATTGTACTATAATTTGCGATTGCAAAGATAAGAAATTATTTTTAATTAAAACGACATAAGTTCCTGCGGGGAGGTGGTGGCTAACGAGGTCGCCACTACGTAAACCATTCTTTTGCAATAGTTTTCTACCTGCTGCATCGTAGATTAGGATGTCGAATTTTTTGTCATATTGTCCCAGGTCGACGATGAATTGGCCGGCCGAGGTAGGGTTGGGATAGAGGCGCAAGGGACTTTCAGCCAAGGGTTGAGCGGGGGCATGAATGTCCATGAGGTTGGTGTCGATAACTGCCAAGGCATACTCCCCCGGGAAGAGGCGGGCGGTGAAATAGCCGGAGGAGAGGGTGCTGCTGGCCGTGCGGGTGCGCGACACCACCTGCCACGACTGTTGGGCGTTGGCACGATAGAGGAGACAAAGTGAATCAAGGGTGTAGGGCTTGTCGTAGAAATCCAAGTCGATGAAGGAAGCTTCGGGGGTGCCACTAGTACCCATGCTGTAGAGGAAGCGGCCGGTGACGTTGCCCTCCCACGGCACATTGCCTACAACCTCCCAATAGCGGTTGGCGAGGCGCACGATGCCCTCCTGTTGATCGCCGGTGGGGTGGGCATAGTGGTGACCCACATGCACCCAAGCGGTGGTGTCGTTGGTGGCATCGCTCACCATGATTTTGCAGAAACTGTTGCCGAGTGTTTTGAGCCCTTTGTCGGAGAGGGAGATGGCGTTGTCGGTGCAGGCATCGGAGAGTTGGTGGCGGTAATCAACCACGGCAAAAGCGGCCTGGAAGGGAAGGGAGAAAGTTTGGGAGGCGATGCTGTCGTCGAAAATCATCAGCTGGTCGCTCTGCTGCAAGTCGCTGCTGAAGAAGGTGATAGGCACACGATTGCCGAAAGCATAGTGGTCGGTGCCACGGAGGAGCTGACGGAGGGTGAGGGTAGCTTGGTTGCCTTGGACGACAAGGTTGTCGATGGAGTAGTCGACAAAGCCTGGATGGTAGACATGGAAGTTGAAGAAGCCTGTGAGGTCAATGCCGCTGTAGAGCGCGAGACTATCGCGCAACTGGGCAGCATCGAGATTGCCAAAGGCACAATTGCGAAACAGGCGGTTCATGCAGTCGTAGAAGAGGGAGTCGCCCAAATAGCCGCGGAGCGAATGCCACACCATAGCTCCTTGTTGATAGGTGGTGGTGCCGTAGGTGTGGTATTGCGACATGCCGGAGGGGGAACGCCAGCCACCATCGTCGATATGGGCGGAGCGAAGCACCGTGGAGAGTTTTTCCTGGTAGTAGTTGACAGCAGCCCTTTTACCGAAGATGGCCTCGGTGGCCACCTCCTCGCAGAAGGTAGCGCCGCCCTCGTTAATCCACATGTCGCCCTCGTTGGAACAGGTGATGAGGTTACCAAACCAGGCATGACCCAGCTCATGACAGATGGTCATGTGGCAGAGGTTGTCGGTGGAGGCCATGCATTGCGACACGAGGCCGATGTTGTTGGCATGCTCCATGGAACCCTTCGGGGTGGAGATATAGCCGACACGCTCCCAACGGTAAGGGCCAAAGCAACGTTCGAACATGGGTATCACCTCCTCAAGCATGTCGAAGGTGGCAGCCACACTGGCGCTGTCGTGGGTGGTGAAACCCAGAATGGCAGGATAGGTGCCATAGATGCTTTCGTACTGGCGCTCAATCACGTGCCAGTTGGCTGCGGAAACAGAGGAGATATAGGTGGGAATGGGATATTGCAGGAGCCAGACGCTGGTGCTGCTACCGTCGGGGTTGGAGACCTCGGATTGTTTGACGCCGCTGCAGAGGGCTTTCCAGCCGGGCTTGGCGGTGACGGTGTAGCGGTAGGTGGCCTTGTCGTAGAAATTGTCACGGCAGGGGTACCAGCTACGACCATAGACATGGGGATAGGCCGAGAAGGCGGCACCGAGGTTGTAGTAGATGTTGTTATCCATGTGCAAACCGCCGAATCCATAGCTCTCCACATAGCCGTTGGAGACGTAGGGCACGGAGACGACATGGGTGTCGCCTGCCTGCCCACCAGAGATGTAGACGCTGAGGAGGGCGTTGTCGCGGTCGTAGGTATAACCGCGGGTGACCACACCATCTAAACTGATGGGAGAGAGTGAGTCGCATATTAGGTCGAAGGTGACCGACCGACAGTCACGGGTGAGGCGGAAGGTGATGTCGGCGGTAGCCCTGAGCTGTTTGTCGACGGAGTGACCCATATCCAGGATCAGGTCGTAATGCAAAACATCCACCGAATCGGCCTCAACCGTCTGGGCAAAAGTGTCGTTGGGGATGAATACCAAGCAAAGAGGCAACAAAAAAAATAAAATTTTTTTCATAAGTCTATGATATTCTAAGTCAATAAATAGCAACCGTTTTTCGGCATCGGGAATGCAAAGATACGAAAAAAAAAATTGGTGGAATAAAAAAAAGTTCATATTTTTGCAAAGTGATATCAAAATGATATTGGCTTGAAAACAAAAATAAAGTCGGACGAATCGCTAAGAAATATATAAAGTAAAATATTAATAACATGGAAACAAAAGAGTTTACAAAAAAAATGACGGTAGCCAATAACGGCTTCATCCATTTGATTATCAACATTCTGATTTTGGTATTAACCATTATATTGGCAACCACTACGGCCAGCGAAGGCTTTGCCATAATGGTTTGCTGCCTAGGTTGCATTGTCTACACGCTGCACATCATAGGCTTCATGACCATACAGCCCAACCTCTCGCGGGTGCTGACCTTCTTTGGCAAATATCGCGGCACAGTGGTGGACAATGGTTTCTTCTGGGTGAATCCTTTCTATGCCAAACGTCGCATCTCGCTCCGCGCCCGCAACATGGACGTGCCCCCCATCAAGGTAAACGACAAGAACGGCAACCCGATTATGATTGGCTTGGTGCTGGTGTGGAAAATCAAAGACACCTACAAGGCTTGCTTCGACATTGAGGTGGACTCCACCACTACCATCGACAAAGACGGAGTCAAGACCACCAAGAGCAATGGCTACGACAATTTCGTCAACGTGCAGAGCGACGCAGCCCTGCGCAAGGTGGCAGGCCTCTATGCCTACGACAATATTGACCACCACAGCGAGGAACTGACCCTGCGCAGCGGCGGCGAGGAAATCAACAACCGCCTGGAAGAAGAGTTACGCAGTCGCCTGAACATTGCAGGTATAGAGGTGGTGGAAGCCCGCATCAACTACTTGGCTTATGCTGCTGAGATAGCCAGCGTGATGTTGCGCCGCCAGCAGGCCGAGGCCATCATTTCGGCACGCGAAAAGATTGTGGACGGTGCCGTGAGCATGGTAGACCTCGCCCTGAAGAAACTCTCCAAAGAGCATATCGTAGAACTTGACGAGGAGCGCAAAGCCGCCATGGTGAGCAACCTGTTGGTGGTGCTCTGCGCCGACGAGAGCGCCAGCCCAGTGATTAACACGGGTACACTGTATAATTGATAAAGCGGAACCATCAATATGACCACGCAGAAAACACACACTTGGAAGTTCTATGCCTTTCTAGCATTATTGGATTTCGTGTTCCTTTTCGTGTTGGACATGCTTATCGAAAGCGGATACACCCATCGGATACTTGTTCACGACCTTATTGCTGCTGTGCTTTTTGCCGTCATCATCTGGCTTGTAGACCTGAAACCATTTAAGAAGAAAAAATGAAAAAGAGTTTTGCACTGAGGGTAGATGCCGAAGTTTACGAGGCTATCGAGAAGTGGGCTGCGGACGAATTCCGCAGCACCAACGGGCAGATAGAATGGATTCTGTCCGATGCCCTCAAACGTGCCAAACGCACCCCGCGGAAAACTTCCGCTGGTAATAAAGAGAAGGAGGACTAAGATGGAACGTCGTAGAATCATCGGAATTGTATTGCTGGCACTGGCAGGTGCGGCCTGCTTGATGTCGGGGGTATGGAACCTCATCAGAATGCCGGAAGGCGCAGATACCCGAATCCGCATAGTAGTCTTTATGCTGGCGGAAGTGGCACTATTGGTCCCGTCGGTATGGGCTTTTACCCATCCCGACTCCAAGCCGCTATTGAAAGGGAAGGATCAGGCAACCACGCAGAGTCTCATCGACCCCGCAGGTTACCGCTACATTACGCTGGGCGTGGCAGCACTGACCTTAGTCTTAATAATCAACATCGAGGTTCTCAAAAACACAGGGTGGGACCCGTTCGGAAGCTGGGCTTCCACCATTGCCATCCTTGCATTCTGTATTGTCGCTACAGGGGTGATGTTTTGGTCGATGTATAAGAGTATTCAGAAATAAGCATTATGGAACAACGCAGAAATATAGGTATTGGCCTAATTATCGTTGCAGGACTTCTCTTCCTGGTGTCGGCGGTGTCGGTCATCATCAAGATGCCCTGGGGAAGTGAAAAGGTTTCCCATATCGTTGTTAACCTCCTCCCACAACTGTTGGTGCTGGCCGTGACGGCCTACCCTATCCTACGCCGCCAGAATCTGTCTGAGCCACCCGCGTTGGGCGGTTCCTTCAGACAAATCAGAGCTGCCTCACGTCGCACCTACGACCCCGATGGCTATCACTTCATCGTAGCGGGTGGCATTTGCCTGTTTATCTCGATTAGTTTTTCGTTATTCTCGCTCAAAGCCATCGGACTGAACCCCTTTGGCAACAAGCTCACCTCAGCAGCAGCCATCGCCCTTTGCCTCCTGAGCTTTGCTGGAACGATGGTGGCGGTGGTGAAATCGGTGCAAAGCATTTACAGAAACTACCAAAAGAATCATTAATCATGAAGGAACGCAATAGAACAATATCCCGCATTTTGTTGATTGTCTCGGCTGGCATCCTGCTGCTACAAACCCTCTTGATGGCCCTATTGCTGAAAGAGAGCGTCACCATGCGCATAGCCATGCCCCTGCTGTTCTTGGTAGGCGAGATAATTGCTGGCGGAGTACTCTGCTTTGCCACCCTCAACCCCGACAAATTCAACCGCAACTATACCTTAAAGAAACGAGAGGGCGGTCTGCGTTTTGAGCGCATCACCTATGGACCTGACCCCGAAGGGCTGCGCTATATTTCTGCCGGCATCAACACACTGGCCATCGTCTTAATTTTTGCGGCCATTGCTGCCGCCTTGCTTTGGCCGGAGAGATTTAACGGTGATTTCTTTATACCGGTAGTTTCTGTTTCGATGATAATGGTGATTAGTGTAGTTTTTGCGGTTACTGAGATGAAACTTCGGAAGAAGATTGAATAGATTTGATTTTACAAATTATTAATAGAGATTCATATTTAGATAATAACCAACAATTTCTTATTATATGACTGAAATCCTTCGAGTTGAAGGTCTCAAGAAAACCTTTTCCTTGTCGAAGAAACAACAACGAATAGAGCATACAAGCAGCTCTACCAAGGTGGCTGTTGACGACCTTTCGTTCACCGCCAACCAAGGTGAAATTTTCGGCCTGCTGGGGCCCAACGGCGCCGGCAAGACAACTACCCTCCGCATGCTGGCCACCCTCATCAAGCCCGACCATGGCGATGCCTGGTTGGATGGCTGCAGCATTGTCAGCCAACCCGAGGCGGTACGCTCTAAGATTGGGTTCCTCACCAGCGAACTAAAGCTGGAAGACTTTTTCACGCCCAACTATCTCTACGACTTTTTCAGCGAGCTGCACGGCGTGCCACCCGCCATTGCCGCGGCACGCAAGCAGGCCATGTTCGCCCGCTTTGGCATCAACAAATTTGCCGAGGTGAAGGTGGCCAACCTCTCCACCGGCATGAAGCAAAAGCTGAGCATCGTCATCTCGCTGGTGCACGACCCGGCCATTATCATCTTCGACGAGCCTACCAACGGCCTCGACGTCATCACCGCCCGCACGGTGACCGATTTCCTGCAGGAGCTACGCAACCAGGGCAAGACCATCATCCTGTCCACCCACATTTTCAGCCTGGTGGAACGCCTGTGCGACCGCGTGGTCATCATCATCGACGGCCGTCTGGCAGCGTGCGGCACCCTCGACGAGGTGTGCAACGGGGTGAGCATAGAAGACCGCTTTTTTGACCTGTATAAAGAAATGAAAGGAGGCGAAGAATGAAGAACCGCAACAACACTTGGACCATCATACGCAAAGAGTTTGCCCGCTTTTTCAGAGACCGGCAGCTGGTGTTCACCACCGTCATCATGCCGGGTTTGCTGATTTATCTTATCTACAGTTTGATGGGCGTGGGCATACGCAATATGGAATCACAAGGCAAGCAGGACTTGGTGACTGTTCGCGTGGAGAATATGCCGGCCAGTATGGAGCCGGTGCTGACGCTGCCCGAAAGCAACGTTTTGCTGGTGCAGCAACCCATCAACCAAGGCGACATCGACGCGCTGCAGGATAAGGACCTAAACGACATGCTGATACGTTTCCCCGCTGGGTTCGACTCGCTGGTGGCCAACTACTCGCCACAGAGTGGTCTTCCTGCCCCCAACATTGAGATTTACTACAATTCTGCCAACAATGCCGTAAACGGTGTTTATTATGCATTAGACGCCACCCTGACGGCATATGAGAACAGCCAGGCAAACCTCTTCGACGTGAACCGTGCCGACGGCGAGGAGCAATCTTTCGACCAAGCAAGCGACGACCAGATGATTGGCGACATACTGAGCAAATTACTCCCCATGCTCATCATCATGATGCTCTTCAGCGGCACGATGGCCATCGCCCCAAGCGCCATTGCCGGCGAAAAGGAGCGTGGCACCATCGCCACCCTTTTGGTCACCCCCCTGCGCCGCAACGAATTGGCGTTGGGTAAAATTGTATCGCTGAGCAGTATTGCCCTTCTGAGCGGCATCAGCAGTTTTATCGGCATCGCCCTGTCGCTGCCCAACATGATAGCTGCCAGCGACGAAAGCATCGACATACCCTTCAACTACACCCCCAACGACTACATCGCTCTGCTGCTGGTCATCCTGGCATCGGTGTTGGTGATGGCTTCTGCCGTGAGCCTCCTCTCGGCCCTTGCCAAGGATGTGAAGAATGCCGGCACGATGATCACCCCCTTCATGCTCGTGGTGATGCTGGCAGGCCTGCTGCCCATGTTCCAAACCGGCACAGCGGACAATTTGGCCATCTACCTCATCCCCTTCTACAACGCCATTGAGGTGATGGCAGACGTATTTGCCCACTCAATGCGCTGGACACCCGTACTCATCACCCTGGTATCAGACATCGCCTACACGGGCATTGCCGTCTGGGGATTGACACGCATGTTCAACAGCGAGAAAGTAATGTTCTCAAAATAGGGGTTATAGATACGATAGGCACAATAGATATAGATACATTAGGATAGTGATGAAAAACGTAAAACTTTATATCGCCATTGCATACGGCCTTATCTGGGGGGCAGGCTTGGTGTTCTATCTCTCGGGGACCAATGTCGCTTCGTTCGCAGGTGCAACCCAATTATTGGCTTCCTTCTGCATGTTCATTCCTCTGGTGGCGACACTCATCTGCCAGAAATCGAGCAAAGAGCCTTTGCTTCGCAATGTCGGCATCAGCTGGAAGGTCAACCGCTGGTGGTTCTTCGGCTGGCTCATCGTCCCCCTCATCCCACTGCTCACGATTCTCTTCACCCACTGGACAATAGGCCTTAGTTTCAACGTCACAGGCGAAACGGTGCCTCTCGGTTTTATGAATAAACCCGTAGGCATGGTGGGGATAACCCTTTTGTCTGGCATGGTGGCAGGTGTTACCATCAATGCCCTTTTCGCCTTCGGTGAGGAAATTGGCTGGCGCGGATATCTGCTCAAACAGTTCGAGGGCAAAAACTTCCTCACCACATCCATAATCATCGGCATCATATGGGGCTTGTGGCACGCACCGCTCATCCTCCTCGGACACAACTACCCACAGCATCCCCAATGGGGTGTGCTCATGATGGTGGTACTGAGCATCCCGCTCAGCTTTATCATCCAGTATTTCCGCGTCAAGAGCGGCTCCGTCATCGTGGCGGCCGTCATGCACGGCACCTTCAACGCATTGGCAGGCATGGCCTACATCTTTATCGACATGAACAACTGGAACGACCTCATTGACGCAAGCTGCGGCCTAACTGGCATCTGCTCTCTGCTTGTTGTAGCCATAGCCATCTTCCTCTTCGACCGCTACATCACCCGCGAACATCTTATCACCCGCCCTATCAGCATTCCTAACACAACTCCTCATGAAAAATGAATAACACAGCTACGCGCAAACATTGGATTGACAACCTACGTTGGGTAGTAGTACTTCTGGTACTGCTCTACCATGTCATCTATTTCTATAACAACAAAAACGTCTTTGGCGGCATAGGCGGTTTCGGCGACGGCCCCCAATACCAGGACGTGTTGATGTATATCCTCTATCCCTGGTTCATGCCTTTGCTGTTCCTGCTGGCAGGCATCAGCGCACGCTATGCCCTGGAGCGCCACGCTGCCGGCGACTGGTTCCGCTCGCGTACCCGCAAATTGCTGGTTCCTGCCACCATCGGCCTTTTCGTGTTCCAATGGATGACCGGCTATTTCAACACTCTTATAGCCAATCCCGACATGCTGGCATCGGTGCCACAACCCATCAAATACTTCATTTGTGCAATAAGTGGAATCGGTCCTCTGTGGTTCATACAGGACCTTTGGCTCTTCTCTTTGGTCCTGCTGATAGTGAGGAAGATAGACCCCTCAAACAAATTTCACAATTGGTGGGGAAAGAGAGGCATCTTTTGGATAATCATGCTGGGCGTGCTGTTCTGGTTGGGCGAACAAACCCTCATACAACATCCACGTCCCGAATCGGCCGACGGCTTGTTGAACCTCTATAAGCCGCTCTTCTACCTCATTCCATTTTTGATGGGTTACTTCATCTTCTCACACAACCTAGTGCAAGAGAAGGTGGCTAAAGCCTGGGTGCCGCTGATGGTGTGCGCCGTTCTTTTCGGGACATGGCTGGTAGTGACCACTTTCGGTCAAGACAATACCTCGCCGCAATACCTAAGTAGTGGATTGAACTGTATCTACGGGTGGCTGATGTGCCTTGCAATGATGGGGTGGTTCCGTGCATGCTTTGACCGTACAGGAGCTTTTGCCTCTTACATGACCCGCAGCAGCTATGGGCTCTATATCGTGCATTATCTGGTAATTGCCAGCTTTGGATATATGTTGAAAGTACATACCCAGCTGCCACCAGCGGCCATCTACCCCATCCTTGCCGTTGCCGTGTTCACCCTCTCACCGCTGATTAACGAGGTGATTAGCCGCATCCCCTTCATCCGCTGGTGCGTCCTCGGCATCAAGAGACAACGTCCTGAACGGTCCTCGGGGAAAGAATAGCAGAATGCTTAAGTAAACCGACTCCCCCGCACAATAATAACGTCCAAGTGCCGTTATTACAAACAATGAAACATCCACGACGCACCCTATCGCTCCTATTCCTGTCGGTGTTGTTGCTTGCCTTTCTGGCCAGTTGCAGCAACAAAGGGGTACACATGCCCAAGCACCGCAAACGCCGTCATTGCGATTGTCCGACATTTGCACAAATGGTCACTCCTACCACACTTTCTACCGATGGACTCCGCTACTATTGAAAAATACAAACGCACCCTTGGCAATTATTTGCCCACCAATGCAGTAGACCCCATTTTCGACTTTATCCAACAGCACAGCGTCCACTTGCACATCACTCGTGAACGCCACACCAAGTTGGGCGACTACCGCTGGCCTCAGCAACGTCATCCATTCCACGAAATCAGCGTCAACGGCAACCTCAACCCTTATTTTTTCCTCTGGGTTATGCTGCATGAGATGGCACACCTCAACACCCGCGAGCACCATGGCTCCAACGTACAGCCCCATGGCCACGAATGGCAAGAAGCGTACCGCCAGCTGATACTGCAATACATGAGTTGTTTCCCCGAAGAGTTACACCCTTGGATGCGCCGATACTGCTCACGCATTCCTTTGAGCCATCCAGTAGAAAACAAAATAGAGGAACTACTGCGACACCATAACCCCAACTATAACCCAGCCGACGACCTGACCCTCAACCAGCTGGCTCCTGGCACCGCCTTCCGCATTACAGCCAAGCCTCACATACACTTCCGCGCCATCGAAAAGCGACGCACCCGCTGGATTTGCCAAAATCTGGACGACGGCAAGCAATACCTTGTCGCAGGTACCGCACAGGTAATACCCGATTGAGGCAACTGCTAAAAATTCCTTCCTTCGAGCATCGGGACAAACTTGGCATCGCCAAGGTCCTCAATGCGCCATTGAGCGGGGGACTCGCCTTCTTTGAATATGCGCAACATGCGCTGCTCCTCATTACCGACAGGTATGACCATGATGCCGCCCACCTTGAGCAGTTTCATCAGGCCCTCGGGGACTTCGGGGGCGCCACAGGTAACGAGGACACGGTCGTACATGAAGTCCTTCATCTCCGGCACTCCGTTGAAACTATCTCCTAAGAAACAATGGGCTTGGGTATAACGCAGGGCGGCAAGCAATTCCTTCGTTTTGCGGAAAAGAGGAGCATGACGCTCAACGGTATAGACACGGGCTTTCATCTCGCAGAGGATGGCAGTTTGGTAACCGCTGCCGGTGCCTACCTCAAAGACCGTCATCATGGGCTTGAGCTCCAGAAGCTGTGTTTGCCAGGCAACGGTGTAGGGTTTGGAGATGGTTTGACCACAGTCGATGGTGAGGGCTTGGTCGACATCATACAAGATATGGTCGAGCAGGGTTTCACCAACAAACCAATGCCGCGGAAGTTTGTCCATGGCGTCGAGGACCTTCTTGTCGGTGATACCCCTTTGCTTTAGTTGGGCTACCATGCGGTGACGCCATGCAACATATTTTGGTTGGTCGGGTAAGATCAATACACTCATTTTTGTTTGTGCTTACTTGTAGGGTGCGGGTGCGTTAGTTGTTGTCCTTCCAGCCCTGAGCCCGCAGCTGGATGGTGCTGTTTTGAGGGGTGACCATAACAGCAGGAGAGCCCTCTTCGGTGATATGACCAATGATGTGTATCTCGGTGCTGTCCTTGATTTTTTCATAGTCTTTCTGACTGATGGTGAAGAGCAGCTCGTAGTCCTCACCCCCATTGAGGGCATTGCTGACGGGCAGCATGTTCTGACTCATCTCAGAGCATACTCGAGTCGTCTGATAGTCAATGGGGAGACGTTCCTCATAGACCTCACAGCCGCACTTGCTCTGTTTGCAAATATGCAGCAGTTCGCTGGCTAAACCATCGCTGACATCAATCATGGAAGTAGGGACTATCTCCTTTTCTGCCAAAAGCTTGACAATGTCGGCACGGGGTTCGGGCTTCAGGTAACGTTCCAACACATAGTCATAGCTGTCGAGGTCGGGTTGGAAATTGGGATTGGCCTGGTAGGTCACTTTCTCGCGTTCGAGCACAAGCAAACCGCTGTAGGCGCTGCCAAGGTCGCCGCTGACGCAGATGAGGTCGTGAAGCTTGGCACCGCTGCGATAGGTGATTTTGTCGCTCTCCACCTCACCAACAGCCGTGACTGATATGACCATGCCAAGACGACTGCTGGAGGTGTCGCCACCCACCAAGTCCACATCATATCGCTCGCAGCAAAGACGGATACCTGCATAGAGTTCGTCAAGAGCTTCTACCGAGAAGCGGTTGCTCACCGCTATGCTCACCAACACCTGACGAGGAGTGGCATTCATGGCACAAATGTCGCTGAGATTGATGGCAACAGCTTTGTAGCCGAGATGTTTGAGCGGAGTATACATCATGTCGAAATGGATGCCTTCTACCAACATGTCGGTGGTGACTACAGTCTTCTTCTTGCCAGTACCCAGCACGGCGCAATCATCGCCGACACCCTTGACGGTACTCTTATTGAAATGGGGGAAACCACTGGTAAGACGGTCGATCATAGCAAATTTGCCCAAAGATTCCAGTTCGGTACGTCCCTCTTGATATTCTAAATGTTCCATTGTTGAATGCTTATAATAAATGCAAAGATACACTTTTTTTCTCATTTGATGAAAAAAGGATTAAAAAAAATAAAAAAGTCCAAAATGAACAATAATTGAAAAAAAACATCGTTATGAACATTAAACTTTAAACAACAAAAATCATTCATCATGAAGAAGATTCTTTTTATAATGATGGCCGTTGTTGCCATTTTGGCTTGTGGCTGCCAAAAAGAAGAAAACACCAATCCCACTAACGATGAGCGCAAACCCGACATCACCCCGTACCTTGGCAAATACCTGATGACCCGCACTACCGACCTCACCATCAACGTACAAGGAATGTTCCAGTTTCCTGTGGATCGAGACCTTGATGTGGAGACAGTTACCGTTGCTAAAGACCCCAATCAGGAATACGGCATCATCATGACCAGCAGCGACGGCTTGTACGTCAAAGGTACTGTCGATACGCTTGGATTACACCTTCAGAACGACACCATCCATCTTGCCATCGACACCTTGGGTATAGATGCCTCTGTCCTGGTGACCATGACGCATCCTGTCATTAGTGTTCCTGACAATGGCGTGATGACTTGGACAAGTACCGCTCAAGGTTCTGCTACCGTGGCTGTGCCTATCATCGGCAATCTCACCGCCACCATCACCGGCAACATGAAGTACCGCACCGTTGCCAGCAACTAACAACAAACGATACTATTTCATGTAGTTGACATATCTCAACTATCAAACCCATTTCATGTAACATCAGCAAGACCTTTCCTAATCGCGGAAAGGTCTTGTGTTTTAAAACCACAATCCTTAAGCTCTAAAAAGAGGTGCAACAAAAGGCAACTCGCAACATAATAAGCATCGGAAGGCCAAATGCGGGGTAACCTGTTCCATCATACGGAAACAAGTAGCGAAATGCTTGGCAAATTCTCGGGATGAGCTAGCTAATTAGTAAAGAAAAGAGGGAGAAGTTAGCAAAGAGATAACGAGGAGACCGCAAGAAAGAGATGGATCTAGGAATCAGGTAGGGTCATCCCTCGTTTTTCTGAGGAACCGATTGTTTTTTTGTTCTTTATACTCATTCGCTTGTCAACGAAGGAACTCGGCGAGGAGGATGGCGCAGGCAACGGAGGCGTTGAGAGATTCGGCCGTGCCACCAAGATTGGGAATGGCTATGCGGTGCGTGACGCATGACTGGACTTGGGGTGTGATGCCGCGCGACTCGTTGCCAATGACCAATATGGCTCCCTCTTGAGGCAGATGGATGGGATTTGTGTGTGACCAGATATTATCGCCGTCGAGAAGAGCACCAAAGACGGGTCGGCCACAACTGGCAAGATAAGCAGGAAGGTCGGTATAGTTGATTTGGGTGCGGAAGAGTCCGCCCATGGTGGATTGCACGACTTTGGGATTGAAACAAGAAACGGTACCTTCGCTGCATACGATATGGCGGACACCAAACCAGTCGGCGGTGCGGATGATGGTGCCGAGGTTGCCCGGATCCTGCACATGGTCAAGCGCAAGGACAAGCGGAGCACCCTCTGCCTTGGAACCATTCAGGACATTGCGGTCGAGAAGCATCCACACCTCGTTGGGAGTGCGGAGGCCACTAAGACGATCGAGTGCATCTGCATCAACCTCAAATAGTTCCGCACATTGAGGGATGATAGGATGCTGAGAGAGCCATGAATTTGTTGCACAAACCACCTGGATAGGGACATTTGCAGCCAAAATCTCCTCGCACATCTTTACCCCTTCGACAACAAAAAGTGAATCTTCATCACACCGTTTTTGTTGCTTATATACAGCAAGTTCCTTTAATTTGTTCTTTGATATCATAAGGCAAAGATACATTTTTTTTTGAAATTAATTTTGTTATGTCGGAAAAAGTTAGTAATTTTGCAGCCGATTTCAAATCAAAATGGTGGGCGTAGCTCAGCTGGTTAGAGTGCCGGATTGTGGATCCGAAGGTCGTGGGTTCGAACCCCACCTCCCACCCCAAAAGCAATAATAAGGAGTGTCTCAAAGGCACTCCTTTTTTATTACCGATAGATACAGCAACTATTTTTTATAGAAACGCCAAGTGTCGCTGTGACCGTCGCGATAGGTAAAGCTCCATTGCAGGAGGTCAGCCGTCAAAGTGTCCAAGTGGAACTTGTATTCGTAGTCGATGCTACCGCCCACAACCGTGATAATCTTTTGCGGCAATAAGGACGTTGTGTCGCCCGCTACTACATCCATTCTGAAATCCTCTTTGATTCCTGCAAAGTAGAAATCCTCACCGTCGAGATGCCACCGGCTGGGGCTGACGTAGTTGAACACGACAGTCGTCGTGTCACCTGTTTCGGAAGTGATGAAATAGACCTGACGGGCGGAGTCGAGTGCTGTGCTGTCGGCAAAGAAGTCCATTGTGCCAGTTTCATGTACATCGAAATGATTTCCTTCTAAATCGTAGTTGAACGCATGCTCGTAGGTGTAGTGACCTTCCACCTTCGGCTGGATTTGTCGTGTGCCGCATGCTGAGAGCAGGCAAACGACCGAAACTAAAATGGGGATAAAGTATTTCATGTTATTTTGTTTGATATTTTCATTCTCAATTGCCCAGCTGGCCAGGTAGACGCAGTTTTTCTTTCGTGGGAAAGGTGGCCTCATAGGCTTCGAAGTCGTCGGGATGATGGTCGGCAACAAAATAGCCTTGAGGCGGTGCATACGTTGCCTCCACTATTCCATAGCTCCTAAGCCAGTTAGGTATTAGTTCCTGCGCAAGGAAATAGGGAACCTCGGCATCGTGCGGCTCGTTGTGGTAGTGGATGCCAAATTTGCTGGCAAGGTCGAAACCCGCATGGCAGTAGAAGTCGATGTTGCCCTCCATGCAAAGGAACCCGACACCCATTGCCCTAGCCCTCTCCAACGCATAGTTCAACAATTGAAGACCGTAACCCTTGCGTTTGAAGTCGGGATGGATGCTGATTGGGCCAAAAGTCCACGATGGCACATGTTCGCCATTATCCAACACCAGCTCCGCTTTCGAAAACATGACATGCCCAATAATGCGGTCATCCAATTCCATTACGTAATCCAACTCGGGAATAAAGTCAGGGTTAGTGCGATACCGGTGGAGCACATAATGCTCCAAGCATCCCGGGCGGTATACATTCCAAAAAGCCTCGCGAGTCAAATTCTCCACCTCGCTGTAATCCTCAGGTTTCTCTAATCGGATATTTATTTCCATAGGTTGTTAAGATTATTATATGACAAACAATACAAGGCACCGGCAACCATCATCTAACCACCAACTTTTGTGTGCTGCTACCCGCGGGGGCGATTACGGTTACATAATACGTACCTGATGGCATACCATCCAGCGGAACGGCGAAGCGGGTGGTTGAAATTGGGGTTTCTTTAATCAGTCGACCCATCAAATCACGAATAATGAGAACTGCCCCACTCGAAGAAAAGCCTGTCGGCAACTCTACCCACACACTTTTCCAACAAGGATTCGGGCTAAGCTTGAAAAGGAGCGGCGCACCCATCATCTGCTGAATATCAACCCCTTGAACAGAATCAGCCGAAAAAGCCCGCGAGAAGTCGGGTATTCCATACCCACTGTGCATATCCACATGGTCAGCCAAACTGCCCCATGCACGGACACTATCGCACAGCTGAGAAGGCGTAAGATTGGGATAACGCTGCCAAAGACAAGCCATCATTCCCGCCATGATGGGCGTTGCCAACGAGGTGCCACTGGCCATAGAAAGGTTGCCCTCGGCAGTAGCGCCATACACTTCCGCCCCCATAGCCATGACATCAGGCTTTACCCGCATATCGGCGGTGGGGCCAAAGGAGCTGAATTGCGCCCATTCTTTCTCTATAGTGACAGCTCCAACGGTGAGCACCTGCTTGGCATCGGCAGGGGCGTTGAGCCGTCCATTGCCCTCCTCGCCATTGTTGCCAGCAGCATTGAGCACCAACATTCCACGACTGACAGCTATGTCGGCGGCAATAGTAATGGGTGTTGTATTACCATCTAAATCAGAAAGCGTATGATTCTGAAGACTATCATCGAAAGTAAAATAGCCCAAGGAGGTGGTGATGATATCAGCTCCTATACTATCGAGGTATTCGGCAGCAGCAATCCAATTGTACTCTTCCAAAATTGTCTCACGCTCGGTGTTCTCGGTTCGACAAAGCACATAAGAAGCCTTGGGGGCCGTGCCCACGAAAAAGCCAGGCAAGTAGGAAGCCATGAGAGAGAGCACTTTGGTTCCATGACCATGGATAGAAAAGACTTGATTGCCACTCCATACAAAGTCGCGTGTGGCCAAAAGCCTACCTTCGTCGCGCATGGCTTTGAAATAGACAATCGAATCCACACCTGGGTACCCTCCATCGCATACGCCAATGATAAGTCCCTGTCCTTCAAATCCATTTCTATGAAGGTCGATGCCATTTAGTTGGGCTATTGGGGGATAGCTGTGAAGATAATAGTTAGAATCGTAGATAGAATCATAGGCCATTGGCAGATAGGCCAAACCTGGCCCGACAGCTACTATATTGGGAGCCTCGATTGTACTTCTCTCACAGAAAATTACCGTATCGACAAAAGACATAGTATCCAAAGCATACACCATCATAGAATCTGGAGAAAACAAGGTAACCCCATTGAGCCATTTGGATTGGTTCTGTATGATAAAACCAGCTTGACGGAAAGCTCGGAGATATGTCTCACTCAGAGGGAGGTCAAGACTGTCAATAGCTATACGCTGATGCTGACGGCGCTCCAAAGCCCGCTGACTCAGATAGGCGGAAGGGTTATCGATAGAGAACGCACAACCAACTTTATCGTGCAGTTTTATCCAAAACTTATATACCTCCTGGCCCTGGGAGACATCTACAATAGAAAATGTCAACAGAAGGAGGATAAAAGAGACTCTTTTTTTATTCATTTATCAGCACTTAATTGGCTCAGCAGCCAAGCATAGGTAAAATTCTGATACCAAAGTTCGCAACCATTAGGGGTGTTCTTCTCAACATAGCATCCGATAGTGCCGTCGTGTTGGAGGGTGAGGGAGGAATAAACCGAAGGACCTTCACAAAGGAGTACAGGGTCCTGCCAACTCAGACCTTCATCATAACTAATGAAGACGCTCACACTCTCTCGGTTCATGGAATTGGGTATAGAATGGAGCAGGATGTTCTTCTCGGCCGCATCATCAGTAGCACTAATTCGCAGCATATCGCCGTCACATGCATTAGTGGTCATCTCTGGCCAGGTGCCCTGGGTACCCCAGGTGGCGCCACCATCCTCTGAGATATTGCGGCCGCGGGCACCCGTCTGACGGATGCTCATGAGGATGCGACCGTCGACCAGCTCCATCACCTTGGCCTCATCGCCACCCGAGTAGGCCATCTCGGAGACCTTCCAAGTGATGCCGTTATCGTCAGAATAGACAAGGAAATTGTCAAGCACATTGGCATCCTTGCGGCACATGGCAGCCACAAACATAATGCGACCTTTGTGCTCGCCACGTTTGAGACGCAACCCGTTGCCAGAGGCACAAAAGGATCCTTTATAGTCACGACAAACAGGATTGAAAGCTTCGTCTCCCCAGAGGGTCTTGGTGATATCCATTGGTTCCGACCAAGTGACACCGCCGTCGGTGCTACGGCAGATGTAGGTACTGATAGGGTCGCTGGCCGTGGAGGCAAAGAGACCGTTGCCACCCACAAAGGTAAGCACCACATCGCCATTTTCGCAAACCACCACACCCGGGTCGCCATAGCCATGCTTATAGCCAGAGCCTTGGATGATTGTGGTGGGCGGAGACCAAGTGCGACCATTGTCGGTACTGCGACGGCAGACTATGTCGATATCTTGAGGAAGGTCGCCTTCATTGTATTTGCGCTTGTCGTTGACGACCAACAGCGTACCGTCGTTCAACGTGCAAATGGCCGGAATGCGCCAGTTGCGGGAACCATAGGAATTGGGGGCAAAAAGCCGTTGCTCGTAAAAGAACACGCTGTCGTTCAGTGGAATCTCAGGCTTCACGACGGTATCGGATGGGACATTGGGGGATGGCTCATTCTCTCGGGTGCAAGCAAACACAGGAACCAACATCAAGCAGAACAAGGCAATAATTATTTTTTTCATAGGTATATTGGTTTATAGCTGACAAAGATGTTTTGCTGAAGATACTAAGCAATCAGTACTGAAGCCGCATGACGAAACCGCCACCCGGTTTCATGGTTACCTTGATTTGTGAGTTGGAAGTGAACTCGTGACAATAGTCGCTACCTTTACGGTCGGCATTGACCCCATCGCGGTAAATCTCAACCTGACAAGCTTTTCCTGTAAGCTGACGGAGATCTATTACCACTTCCCGCTCCGTCCAATTGGTGATGCCTCCCACATACCAGGTATCTCCCTTACGTCTGGCGGTAACAATGTATTCGCCCACCTCACCCTGAAGGACCATGGTTTCGTCCCATGTGGTAGGAATGTCGGCCACAAACCGGGTATAGTCGGGCTCTTTCTTGTAATTTGAGGGCGCGTCGCACAGCATATTGAGGGGAGACTCCAGCACGATATAGAGACCTAACTGGTGGCAACGAGTGCCTTGGCTCATAGGTTCACTCCAACAGGGAGCATAACAACCCTTGGCGGCATTATGCATGGCACCCTGGGTATAATCCATGGGGCCAGAGGTCTGACGGATGAAAGGGATTTCGGTGTCGTACTGCACTTGATTCCAAGTACTGGGAGCCCACTTGAGCTGTTCAAGACCCGCAACACCCTCAAAGTTGAGAACATTGGGATAGGTACGATTAAGACCTGCGGGCTTGAAAGCGCCATGGAAGTCGACAAGTAGATGATATTTGGCACACATGGAAGCTGCACGTTTGTAAAAGTTGGTCACAATCTGGTCATCGCGATCCATGAAATCTATTTTGAACCCTTTGATTCCCATCTGACTATAGTGTTGACAAACATGCTCCATATCGCGGTCAAAAGCATAATAGCCTGCCCAAAGGATGAGACCGACATTGCGCTCGTTGGCGTACCTCACCAACATTGGAAGGTCAATCTCTGGCACCACCTGAAAAAGGTCGGCCTTGTTATTTACTGCCCACCCTTCATCAAGGATGACATACTCGATACCATACTTTGAGGCGAAATCAATATAGTATTTATACGTGTCGTTATTGATGCCTGACTTGAAATTCACCCCTGCTATATTCCAGTTGTTCCACCAATCCCAAGCCACCTTGCCGGGCTTTATCCAGCTGAGGTCTGACACTTTGCAAGGTTCACCCAAAAGATAGCTCATATTGTTCATGGCCAATTCGGCACTATTTTTTGCCACCATGGCAATACGCCAAGGGAGTACGGACAACTTATCCACTTGAGCTATATAATCTTCGCGTTCCTTGACAATCATCTGGAGGTTGTTATGTCCACCCTGCTCGAGGGTCTTGGGATAAGGAGCATGCTCACCTTCCAAACGGCCGCCATCGCCCATGCCTTTGAGGTAGAGTCCTGGGTAATCTGTCAGCGTCGACTCAGTAAGACAAATTTTCACGCCATGAGGGCCATGCACCAGCAGAGGGAGAAAACAAAGTTGGTCGGTTTTCATTTCAGACAGCGCATCGGTGATGTACAGATTCTCGAACGAGGAACTGTACTGTGAGGCATGATTGTTTTCCTCGTAATTAGTCACATAAGGGAAGGTGGCATTATAATCGTCAGCAAAAATATACTCGACCTTCTCGAACTTGACACGGCAGGGCTGGACCATCTGATAGCGGTATGCGATGCCCTCGTCGTAGGCCCTAAAGATGACGTACAGCACATTCTTAGAGACTTTTACTTTCAACGTTAACTCATTATAATGATTCCGCATGGAGGACTGACGGGTGAAAGGAGAGGACACCATTTCGTCAACAGTATTAGTAGAAGTCCCGACCACAGGCATTTGAGCCGTAACCATTTTTTCATAAACACGGTTCAAACCAAGATGAGATGGAAGCATGAGTGTTACACCATCATAGACAATATCATAGGTAATTTCCTGCTCGGGAGTGGCAACGATATGAGTGACCAACTTGCCGTTAGGAGATTTTAAGGTGAACTGCTGAATCTTATCTTTGGCCTGCACGCATAAGGACAGTAAGGTCAGAAGCTGTAATAGAGCAATCTTTTTCATCGTATAATTAAGGTTTTATGTTACAATTTTTTAGAATCTGTTTAAATATGATTGATGAATTTTATTATGGACATGAACGAGCAGATTTTTCGCCTTTCCGAGGGGACAATGGGGTTCAAATATGCCGTTCAGGTGCTTTAAGAAAATCATTGAATTAAATTTTAAACAGCTTCTTAGCTCCATCGCCAATGACCACGGGAATGACTTGGCATTCCACGCCGAATTTTTCTTTAAAGGCCAAAGGCACTTCGGTTACGAAGGAGTCATAGATTTCATTTCTGACCAAATTGATGGTGCAGCCACCAAATCCTCCGCCCATGATACGGGAACCTGTCACCCCATGGCGACGGGCCTCGTCTACAAGGAAATCAATCTCCTCACAGCTGACTTCATAGTCTTTGCTGAGTCCCTCATGAGTGAGATACATCTGCTGGCCGACTGTCTCATAGTCATCTCTTTGCAGGGCAGCCTTCACCTCCATCACACGGTCTACTTCACCAACAACATAACGTGCACGCATGTAGTCTTCTTCACTAACCTTCTCTTTCACTTTGTTCAGCATATCCCAATTGCAATCCCGCAAGGATTCTATTCCCAACGTTTGTGCCACACGCTCACAACTGTTACGGCGATCGTTATAGGGAGAACCTACCAACTCATGTTTGACACAACTATTGATAAGCACCAAACGGTAATCCTTAGGGCGCCAAGGTAGGTATTCGAATTCACCGCTGCGACAGTCGAGGCATACCAAGCTGCCTGCACGGCCGTGCATGGAAATGAACTGGTCCATGATACCACATTTAACACCCACAAAATTATGCTCTGCAGCCTGACCTATCAGAGCCAACTGCATGCGGTCGAGGTTGCCTTGGAAAAGGTCGTTGAGCGCCATGCCGAAACAACATTCTAAAGCTGCTGAAGAACTCATTCCGGCTGCTATGGGGACATCACCTGCATAAACCGCATCGAAACCCTCTACCTTGACACCGTTGGCCATTAACAATCGGACAACTCCATAGATATACCGAAAATGGACAGACTCGGGTCCCTGGTCGTCATCGATATCAAACTCGCAATAATGCTTAAGGTCGATGGCATAGGCCCTCACCCAACGAGTACCATTGGGACGCACCTCAGCCATGATGCCCTGAGAAACTGCTCCTGGGAAGACGAAGCCACCGTTGTAATCGGTATGTTCGCCAATAAGATTGATACGACCCGGTGCCATATAGAAACTGCCCTCTGCACCACCAAAGCGATTTAGAAATTGCTGATGAATGATATTTCGATCCATTATTGTATAGTGTTAGTTTGAAAATGCAAATATACGCTTTTTTTTCTATACTTGAAGAAAATTACTCCTCGTTCATTCCGCGATGCTTGCGCTTGCGGTAATAGCGCTTCTTGCTGCGGACTATTCGCGTACGAACATGGAAGCCATCTCCCAGTATTTCGCGTTCGGCTTCACGATTACCTTTGCGGATTGCCAAAAGCTGGTCGGGTATGGCTATACGTTTTTTGTGCTGTTTCATAATTGGCATATCTTTCTGTTACAAGAACTTCTAAAAAAACCTCCGCGGGCTGTGCTGCCTACGGAGGTGGATGAATAAATGTAAAATGGTATATTCCTCCTATTTAAACGCATTCTCTGACAGGCCCTTGCCTCCAATCTTGAGATCTTCCATGTAGCTGGGCACTTCGCGGCCAAGGTACTTGTCGACATAAAGTTTTGCAAGATACTGGCCCAACATAAAGCCATGACCTCGAAGACCTGTGCAGAGACCGACCTCAGGGTCAACGATATAGCGAGGCTCAGTATAACGGCCAGCCCATACAGCCAAAAAGCCGACTTCACGAAGATTGGGAATCCATTCAGCAAAGACCTCAGAAACTATTTCTAAGAATTCCTTACTATTATACTTAATGTTCTGTCGAGCCTCATAAGCATCCGTGGCAGGACTGGCACAACCTATAATCTGTCCGGTGTGTCCCCATTGCTGGCCATATACAGCACTGAAGCCTTTGTAATGGCGGCGGTCGATGACCATATCCAATGGCCCCCCATTGGGGCCCATCATAGGCAGACGACGGGTGATGAAGGCCTGATGCTTGACAGGATAAAGACCCGTGTCAAGGCCGAGTTGGTCGATAAACTTTTCAGCTCCCCAACCCATGGCATTGACAAAATGGTCGCAAGTATACTCAATGTAATGGCCCTCGTGATTGCGAACCAAGGCGACATAGTGTCCACCAATTTTTTGAACATGAAGCAACTCACAATCCTCATAATAGCGTCCACCTAATTGTACGCCAATACCACGTATGTAGTCGATGACACGGCCAGGTGTTGCCTGCCAACAATCGCGGGTGATTAAGGCATGGCTATAGGTATCTTTGGTGTCATCCCACAATGGAGAGATCTCTTTTTTGAAATCTTTTCTCTCAATCATATAGGCATCACTCCAAGCACGAGAGGCATCGAGTGACCGATAGGTGGCATCATCATGAACCAGATTGACATAGTGTGTGAGATGGTAGTTGATATTGTGCACTTTCTGCATCTCCTTGAAAATCTCGTGGTTGTGAACAGCTATATCGGCTATGTCGGGATTGGAGAATGCCGGTCGTCCTCCACCAATGCAACGCCACGAAGCTCCGCGGCTGTAGTTGATCATGACGGGTTTCTTGCCGGCCTCGGCAAAATAGCGGAAAAGTGCACTTCCAGCAATTCCTCCACCTGCAATAAGAATAGCGATATGTTCCTTTTGCACGTCGTTCATCTTGGGGAAGATAAAGACCTCACGCGACTGGCTGTTATAGAGATCGCCTATGGTTACCTGATTGGAGAGTGGGGCACGAGGTGTGGCATCTCCAACCAATTCAACTCCATAGCTACGCAGAATTTGTCGAGCACGTGGGATACAACGTTTGCCACGACAAGGGCCCATACCCAAACGGGTGATGTGCTTGAGTTCATCAACCGAGATGGTTTTACGGTCGCCCAAGACCTGTAGGACCGTGTCGAGTTTGATATCTTCGCAATGGCAGACGTATGTCTCAGCAGGGTCTTTGATTTCGACCAATGGCTTAAGTTTCAGAGGTTCAGGATACCCCGCCTTGGTAATAAAGCCCTTGATGTTAGTCATCACACCTTGATGGGAAAGGACTTTTACTCGTGCCACATGGGTTTTGTTTGGCTTATGGAGAATCTTTTCTACCAACCCCTCTCCTACTTTCTGACCATTGTTGTCGACCAAGAAGACTTCAACTCCATCAGGCACCTCATACTCAATGGGCAGGAAGACGAACTGCTTGTTCATATCATAGCCAAAGATTGCCAAGCCTGGGCAATTAGAAACACACTGCATGCAACCTATGCATTTGTCGTAATCAATTGTGGGTGTGCTGGAGGTTGTTGGCTTGCTGATGGCTCCTTGCGGACAAGAGAAACTACACGGGTTGCAGGCAAAACCATAGAGACAGTCGGCCTGAACGAAAGGTTTCATCTTCATACGCTCTTCGGTAGGCAGATTGGGCTTCTCCAAGATTCGGACAGGATGCTGCTGTGAGTCAATATACTGGCGAGAGATATCGAGATACTCATCATAATTATAACGTATTCCTAAGGCCTGCGCTACCTCATAAGCAGCCTGGCGTCCACGTAGGACTGCACTAGTGCCTTCGCCAATACGGATGGCATCACCAACACCATAAGTGTTGTGTCCGAAAACCTCACGCCCCTTAACAAGCAACTGATTGTCAGGTATTAAGCCTGTACAAATATTGATAATATCTATATCGTCGATAATCTGTTCTGTGCCAGGAATGGCCTTGAAATTCTCACATTTGGCAATCACGGCTCCAGTTATTCCTGTATGGTCGGCATTAGGAATGGCGCGAACAAGGGTGTAGCCAGTCATGATGGGAATGCCTAAGCGGCGGAGACGATTGGCCTGAACGGGGAAACCTCCCTCACGTGGCATGGCCTCAATGATAGCCTTGATGGTGGCACCAGCCTGCATACCTTGATAGGAGGTGAGGTAACCAATATTACCAGCACCTACAGTAAGCACTCGTTTGCCCAACAAGGTGTGTTCTTGATTCATCATCTTCTGGAACACAGCAGCAGTGTATACTCCTGGCACATCGTCGTCGGCGAAGGTGGGCATAAAGGGGACCGCACCTGTAGCAACCACAAGATGGTCAGCATCGACATAAGAGATTTCTCCCGTGACGATATTCTTGATGGCAACCCGCCGACCTTCAAGTAAATCCCAAACGGTGTTATTGAGCAAGATTCCTTCGTGGTTATCACCTGCCAAAGTCTTGGCAATATCAAAACCACGCATGCCACCAAAACGTTTCTCTTTTTCAAAGAAGAAGAACTGATGGGTCTGCATGTTAAACTGGCCACCTATGCGGCTGTTGTTGTCAATTACCAAATTGTCTATTCCAAAGGCATTGAGTTGTTCACGACATGCCAAACCCGCAGGACCAGCACCAATGATAGCCACCTGCGTTTTAAATATTTTAACTTCACGTGGAAGCTCTGTACGAACTTCGGGAATCTCGTAGACACTGGTATCGACATGGTGCACCTCTTTGACGTTATCAACCAATGTGACGCAGATTCTTTTAACCTGCCCATCAACAATCATTTCGCATGCGCCACACTTGCCGATACCGCAATTGAGGCTGCGATTGCGACCATTAATACTATGGCTGTGGACGGGGAAGCCGGCCTGATGAAGTGCAGCAGCAATGGTGTATCCTTTGCGCCCTTGCACCTTCTGTCCGTCATAGATAAATTCCACTATCTCGCTCTGCGGGATGTCTAAAATAGGGTGTTGCTCAATCTTGTACATATAAGTGTTTAATGATTGGTTAATAAAGTATTATAGATAATTATGTTGCCTAGCTAGTCTTGAAGGCCCTGATGCTATATTTGACTGATTCTTCAACAGCATCGAAGATGCTGAATCTTAAAAACGTTGCAAAGTCGAGTGCAAAGGAAGCTTGCTTTCTTTGCCGAAACCTGGCAACGTCTCGTAGAAACCCCATACAAGAAATCGTTAGGTTTTGCAGCGTGGGGCCAACGAAAACCCTGCTACTCAGCTTCCCAGAGTGAAGAAAAACTCGGTGACTATCGGAAGTGACACAAAGTGCCAATGAGAATAAAAACGGCATTGGACCTATATGGCAAAAATCAGTCATACTTTATACTAGAGCGATTTTGAACTTGCAAAAATACATATATTTTTCCAAAGTACAAAAAAATTAACATTTGAACATTCCAAACGCCCAAACCATACAAGCATCAGCACCACATTTCACAAATCCAATCCAACACCATCGCTCTTACAGCCCACTATACTTTCAAGACGGCAAAGGGCCAATTATAGAAAGCGTGGGAGGGAAAATTTATTGGGGACACTATTGAGACAAAACAAGACATGACGACGTTTTTTTGTTGAGTGGCAAGGGGAAATGGCTTAGGAATGGAGGAAGCACTGAAAGGCAAGGGTGGGGAATGAAGAAAGGGGACTAACTCTATTTAGTCAGTCCCCTTTGCGTTGTTATGATGATGGAAACAGGGTTACTTTTTGATGTATTTGAAGTTACGACCCAAGAACTGGGCTTGGTCGCCAAGACCTTCTTCAATGCGCATGAGCTGGTTGTATTTGCAAATACGGTCGGTACGGCTGGCACTACCAGTCTTGATGAGACCAGTATTCAAGGCCACAACAAGGTCAGCAATGGTGGTATCCTCGGTTTCGCCAGAACGGTGGGAGATGATGGATGTGTAGCCATTGCGGGTGGCCAGATTAACAGCGTCAATGGTTTCGGAGAGAGAACCTATCTGATTGAGCTTAACGAGGATAGAGTTAGCAACGCCCTTGTCAAGTCCCATCTGTAAACGCTCAACATTGGTGACGAAAAGGTCATCACCAACCAACTGACAACGGTCGCCAATAGCGTCGGTCAAGTGTTTCCAACCATCCCAGTCATCCTCTGCCATACCGTCTTCGATGGAGAGAATAGGATACTTGGCAACCCATTCCTTCCAGAAGTCAACCATCTCAGCAGCATTGTATTTCTCACCGCTGGACCAACGCATGGTATAGAGACCAGTCTCAGTATCATAGTACTCAGAAGCAGCAGCATCAAGAGCAATGAATACATCCTCGCCAGGACGATAACCAGCCTTCTCAATAGCTTGGCATACAACCTGAATAGCCTCTTCGTTAGAACCTAAGTTAGGAGCAAAGCCACCTTCGTCGCCCACATTGGTAGACATATTCTTGGATTTCAAAACACTACGGAGATTGTGGAAAACCTCAGCACCCATACGCAGAGCCTCGGTAAATGAGGGAGCACCAACAGGCATAATCATAAATTCCTGGAAGTCGATGCTATTGTCGGCATGAGAACCACCATTCAGGATGTTCATCATGGGAACAGGAAGCATGTAGCCATTGCAACCACCAAGGTAGCGATAAAGTTGCTGACCCGATTCCATTGCGGCAGCCTTTGCACAGGCAAGAGAGATGCCTAAAATGGCATTAGCACCGAGACGGCTCTTGTTGGGAGTACCGTCGAATTCAATCATTTTCTGATCGATAGCACGCTGTTCTTCAACATACATACCGCGGAGCTCTTCGTTCAGCACGGTGTTAACATTGTTGACAGCCTTCATGACGCCCTTACCAAGGTACTGGGATTTATCGCCGTCGCGAAGTTCACAAGCTTCATGAACACCTGTGGATGCTCCAGAGGGGACAGAAGCGCGTCCTACAGCGCCCTGCTCAGTGTAAACTTCAACTTCAACGGTGGGATTGCCACGAGAGTCGAGAATCTGACGACCCTTAAGTCCGATAATTTGTGACATAAAAAACGAATTATTTTTAAAAGATTATTTAAGCAATTATTCTACATAGTAAAAGGAATGCAGAGAAGCACCGCCTCCCGCATTCCCTTTTTGTTAAGTTCCTCAAAGATTATTCAGCCTTGGGAGCCTCTTCAGTAGTAGCAGCGGGAGCCTCAACGGCTTCAGCCTTCTTACCACGGCTACGACGAGTGCTCTTAGCTTTCTTCTCGGTAACAGCCTTCAGCATGTTCTCGTTGTAGTCAACGAGCTCAATGATGGCCATCTCGGAGTTGTCACCACGACGGATGCCAGTCTTCAGAATGCGGGTGTATCCACCAGGACGGTTAGCAACCTTCTGGGAAACTTCGCGGAAAAGTTCGTTGACGGCCTCCTTGCTGTGGAGGTAACTGAAGACAACACGACGATTGTTGGTGGTGTCCTCTTTCGAGCGATTGATAATGGGCTCGACATATACTCTGAGCGCTTTAGCTTTTGCCAGCGTGGTCTCAATTCTCTTCTCCATAATGAGAGAGGTGGCCATGTTGGAGAGCATAGCGACGCGATGTGCGTGGGTTCTTGACAAATGATTTACTTTACAACCGTGTCTCATTTCTTATTATTCTTTATCTAATTTATACTTACTGATGTTCATACCGAATTCAAGGTTCTTGGAAGCAACCAAGTTTTCGAGCTCGGTTAGCGATTTCTTGCCGAAGTTACGGAACTTCAACAAATCGGCTTTGTTGAAAGAAACCAAGTCACCCAAGGTTTCAACCTCTGCTGCCTTAAGGCAGTTGAGGGCACGGACGGAGAGATCCATGTCAACCAACTTAGTCTTAAGCAGCTGACGGAGATGCATGGTACTCTCGTCGAACTCTTCCTGTACGGGTTTGGGCTCGGCTTCGAGAGTGATGCGCTCGTCGCTGAAGAGCATGAAATGCTGGATGAGGATGGTGGCTGCCTCTTTCAAGGCCTCTTTCGGATGAATGGAGCCATCGGTCTGAATGTCAAAAGTCAGCTTCTCATAGTCCGTACGTTGTTCAACACGATAGTCACTAACTTCGTATTTCACATTCTTGATAGGCGTATGGATAGAGTCGATGGCGATAACACCGATAGCATCACCCGGCTTTTTGTTCTCGTCGGCAGGGACGTAACCACGGCCCTTCTCGATGGTGAGCTCAATCTTGAGTTCGGTGGTGGTCTCCATGTGACAAATCTCGAGTTCGGGATTGAGAACTTGGAAGCCATTGAGGAAGTTGTTCAGGTCGCCAGCTTTGAACTCAGTCTGACCAACGATGGTGAAAGCAACCTTCTCAGACTCGTAATCCTCAATCTGACGACGCAAACGAATCTGCTTCAGCTTGAGAATGATGTCGGTCATATCCTCAACCACTCCAGGGAGTGAAGAGAACTCGTGGTCAACACCGTCAATGTGCACCGAAGTGATAGCGAAGCCCTCCAATGAGGAGAGGAGAACGCGACGCAATGCATTGCCGATGGTGATGCCATAACCGGGCTCCAAAGGACGGAATTCGAAAGTGCCACGAAAGTCGTCAGCCTCAAGCATAACCACCTTGTCGGGTTTCTGGAAAGATAATATTGCCATTTTAATTCCTTTCTTGTTGTTAATGTGGTTTCTGGATTCTGGTTTCTAGAATATGTTGTCCTTGCCAGAAACCAGTAACTAGACCCTATTACTTGGAATAAAGGTCGACAATGAGCTGCTCGTTGATGGTCTCAGGAATGTCGGCACGCTCGGGATAGTTGACGAACTTGCCAGAGAAAGAGTTACCATCCCATTCAAGCCAAGCGTAGTTGCTGGCATGAGAAGCGAGGTTGTCGGTAATAATTTCCAAAGACTTGGAACGCTCACGGACGGAGACGACATCACCGATTCTAAGCTCATAGGAAGGAATGTTGACAACATTGCCGTTGACAGCGATGTGGCAGTGAGACACCAGCTGACGAGCTTGAGCACGGCTGCGAGCAATGCCAAGACGATAAACGACATTGTCAAGACGGGCCTCGATGAGTTTCATCAATTCCTCACCAGTGACGCCACCACGACGGGAAGCTTCAGCATAGAGTTTACGGAACTGGCGTTCGAGGATACCGTAAGTGTATTTGGCTTTCTGCTTCTCACGAAGCTGAGTGCCATATTCCGAGGTCTTGCCACGGCGACGGCTTTGGCCGTGCATACCCGGAGCGTAAGGTTTCTTTTCGTAGTTCTTGTCGGGACCGTAGATGGGTTCGTGGAACTTTCTTGCGATTTTGGTTTTAGGACCTGTATATCTTGCCATTTTTTACTTATTCTTAATAACGTTAATAATTACACACGACGGCGTTTTGGGGGACGACAACCATTGTGGGGAAGCGGGGTAATGTCGACGATTTCAGTCACCTCGATGCCACAGCCATTGATTGCGCGGATTGCAGATTCACGTCCTTGACCAGGTCCCTTAACAAAGACCTTTACTTTTCTTAGGCCCAAATCATAAGCAACTTTACCGCAATCTTCCGCAGCCATCTGAGCGGCGTACGGAGTGTTTTTCTTCGATCCGCGGAAGCCCATTTTTCCAGCAGACGACCAAGAAATCACTTGACCGGCATTATTAGTCAACGAAATGATAACGTTGTTGAAAGAAGCAAAGATACATGCTCTTCCAAGAGGTTCAACTTTAACGACTCTTTTTTTGGTCGGTTTAGAAGTTTTTGCCATAAATTTTTTACTTGTGCTTGATTTTACTTTTTGTTCACCAACTGCTCCAATAGTCAAATAATAGTCCGCAATTGGCCGCTACACAGTTAATTCTTTTTACTTGGTAGCTTTCTTCTTGTTAGCGATAGTTTTCTTCTTACCCTTACGAGTACGGGCATTGTTCTTGGTGCTCTGACCACGGAGAGGAAGTCCCAGACGATGACGGATGCCACGATAGCAGCCAATATCCATCAGTCGCTTGATGTTCATCTGAACTTCGGAACGGAGAGCGCCTTCAACCTTATACTCATCATTGATGATGGTACGAAGGGTATTCTGCTCATCGTCAGTCCAATCCTGAACCTTCTTGTCTTCGTCGATACCAGCCTTCGCCAGGATCTCAGATGCAAGACTTCTTCCAATGCCGTAGATATAGGTCAGACCTATAACGCCTCTTTTGTTTTTGGGTAAGTCAATACCTGCAATTCTTGCCATAGATTCTTTTTATTCTTTTTGTTAGTTAATCATCCTTGTCTTTGTTTGAACTTAGGATTCTTCTTGTTAATTACATAGACGACCCCGTGGCGACGGACAACTTTGCATTCGGGGGATCTTTTCTTTACAGAAACTCTTACTTTCATTTTTTATTTTATTTATCTGTTATTTCTTTTCAACATTCTTTCAACAAAATGGACTATTTGTGACGATAAGTGATGCGACCTTTTGTTAAATCATAGGGAGACATCTCAATGGAGACTTTATCACCCGGAAGAATCTTGATATAATGCATACGCATTTTACCGGAAATATGGGCGATTATTTGATGCCCGTTTTCCAACTCAACGCGAAACATTGCGTTGCCCAAGGATTCTATTACTGTTCCGTCCAACTGAATGGATGATTGCTTAGCCATGTACTTATCGTTCTTTAATTATTGTTTTCAATATAATCGTATGTTGTAAGAATATCTGGACCATCTTTACCGATGGCAACGGTGTGCTCGAAATGAGCAGCGGGCTTTCCGTCTTTGGTACGGCAGGTCCAACCATCTTCCTGGGAGAACTTCACATTCTTAGAGCCCATACACACCATGGGCTCTACAGCTATTACCATTCCCTCTTTCAACAGAGGACCTGTGCCCGGTACCCCGTAATTGGGTACATTGGGACTCTCGTGCATCTTAAAACCGACACCATGACCGCAGAGTTCGCGAACGACAGAATAACCATTCTTTTCGCAATGCATCTGGATGGCATGACTTATGTCGCCAACACGATTGCCCTCTTTACACTTGTCAAGTCCGATATAAAGAGCCTCTTTAGTAGTCTTCAGAAGACGTTGCATCTCGGGAGAGACTTCTCCACAAGTGAACGTGTAGGCAGAATCTGCACATAGGCCATTGAGCTCGACAACGAGGTCTAAAGTAACGTTGTCACCTTCCTTGATAAACACCTCGTTGCTGGGGATGCCGTGCACGACAACATCATTAATAGAGATGCAGAAAGCAGCAGGAAAGCCCTCATAGCCCTTGCACAACGGAATACCGCCATTGTCGCGGATGAACTGCTCGCCAATCTTGTCCAAGAAAGCAGTAGTGACACCCGGACGAATATGACGGCCCACCTCAGCGAGAGATCTCCCGAGGAGGCGGGCAGCATCACGTATTAATTCTATTTCTTCCTTAGTCTTTAAGAGGATCATAATCTTTTTAGTTGTTACGCCTGAATAGACATAGAAGTACGGCCCTTGATACGGCCTGTCTTAGTCAGACCGTCATAGTGGCGCATGAGCAGATGGCTCTCAATCTGCTGGAGGGTATCGAGAATGACACCTACCAAAATCAGCAGAGAAGTACCACCATAGAACTGTGCAAACTGAGTATTCACATTGAACAGTCGGATAATGGCAGGGAGAATAGCCACAATAGCCAAGAAGATGGAGCCCGGGAGAGTGACCTTAGAAAGAATGTTCTCCAAATACTCAGCAGTTTTCTTACCAGGTTTAACACCGGGGATAAAACCACCATTCTTTTTCATATCATCAGCCATCTGGTTGGGGTTGATGGCGATAGCGGTGTAGAAATAAGTGAAAAGCACCACAAGGATGAAGAAGATGAGGTTATACCAAAATCCGTTATAGTCAGCAAAAGCCATCCAGAACTTAGAGTCAGTGTTGCCTCTAAAACCCATGAAAGTGATGGGAATGAACATAATGGCCTGAGCGAAAATGATGGGCATGACACCTGCAGCATTCACCTTAATAGGAATATACTGACGGACACCACCATACTGTTTGTTGCCAACGATGCGTTTAGCATACTGTACAGGTATACGACGAGTACCCTGAACAAGTAAAATAACCAACAAGATGACAACCAACAGAACGATGATCTCGACAAGGAACATCACCAGTCCACCACCTGCATCAGCCAGACGAGAGACAAACTCACCAAACAGTGCAAACGGCAGGCGGGCAATAATACCTATCATAATCAACAGAGAGATACCATTACCAACACCTTTCTCGGTGATACGTTCACCCAACCACATAACGAACAAGGTACCTGCAATCAGAATGATGATGCTGGTGGCCCAGAAAGTCCAAGGAGGTGTGGTGCCGTCGAAAGGATAGAAGGCAGTGGAAGTAGCACCCAGCTGATACTGCATGTTGGTGATGTAAGCGGGAGCCTGGAAACCAGTGATGATGACAGTAAGAAGACGAGTGATCTGATTCATCTTTCTACGGCCATTCTCACCATCGCGCTGCATCTTCTGGAAATAAGGAATCACCATTACAAACAACTGAATCACGATAGAAGCAGTGATGTAAGGCATGATGCCCAAAGCGAAGATGGATGCATTGGAGAATGCACCACCGGAGAACATGTTTAACAGACCCATCAGACCTTCCGAACCCTGAGCCTGAAGATTCTGCAACTGCGAGGGGTCAACACCGGGCAATACCACGTAACAACCAATACGATATACGAGGACCAAGCCTAATGTATAGAGAATTCGCTTGCGCAGGTCTTCAATAGACCAGATGTTTTTGAGTGTCTGTATTAATCTCTTCATTATTTTTTTGTTTAATAGTTACTGAAGTTGATGGAGTAAATGAAGTTTATGAAGTCTTGAAGAGTTCGCTCCTCATCAACTTCATCAACTTCATTAACTTTATTCAATTACTGTAGCTGCACCACCCTTGGCCTCGATAGCCTGCTTTGCAGTAGCACTGAAAGCATGAGCAGTAACATTGATAGTCTTGTTCAATTCGCCGCGGCCAAGAATCTTGATGCGATCCTTACCGGAAATCAGACCATTCTGCTTGAAGACCTCGACATTGAAGTCGGTGATATTCTTGGTCTCAGCAAGATCATTGAGGGTGTCGATGTTGATACCGACATACTCAACACGGTTGATATTCTTGAAACCAAACTTAGGCAGGCGACGATAGATGGGCATCTGACCACCTTCGAAACCAATCTTCTGGTGATAACCCGAACGTGCCTTGGCACCCTTGTTACCACGGGTAGAGGTACCGCCCTTGCCGGAACCGGCACCACGGCCGATACGTTTGGAATGCTTGATGGAACCTTCTGCGGGTTTGAGATTATTCAAATTCATAGTTTCTTCTCTTTTTATCCCTTAGGAGCAACTCCCAAGGAGTGTCTAACAATTAGTTTTCCTCAACAGTGATTAAATGTTTCACCTTCTCAATCATACCGAGGACCTGGGGAGTAGCCACCACGGTGCGCTCATGATTGATCTTTCTCAGGCCGAGGGCGGCCATCGTTCTCTTCTGACGGGCGGGACGACCGATGATACTTCTAACCTGTTTGATTTTCAAAGTCTTTTCTGCCATGATTTTTACCTCCTATGATTAACCGTTAAACACTTTGTCGAGGGTGATACCGCGAAGCTCGGCTACCATGCAAGGATCCTTCATCTGCAGAAGGGCATTGATAGTGGCCTTCACAACGCTGTGGGGGTTGGAAGAGCCCTTACTCTTAGCAAGAACGTCCTTCACACCCACGCTCTCCAGAACAGCACGCATAGCACCACCGGCGATAACACCGGTACCGGGAGCTGCGGGTTTCAGGAAGACTTGGGCACCACTATACTTACCACTCTGCTCGTGGGGAATAGTGCCTTTCAGCACGGGAACCTTGATGAGGTTTTTCTTGGCATCGTCAACACCCTTCTGGATAGCAGCCTGAACCTCCTTGGCTTTACCAAGGCCATAGCCTACGACACCATTCTCATTTCCAATAACAACAATGGCAGCAAAGGTGAAAGTTCTACCACCCTTGGTAACCTTGGTTACGCGATTGATCGCAACAAGACGATCTTTAAATTCAATTTCGCTAGATTTTACTCTTTTAACGTTTACTTCTGCCATGACTTATTAGAATTTTAAACCACCTTCTCTGGCACCATCGGCCAACGATTTAACACGACCGTGATAGAGGTAACCATTACGGTCAAACACCACGGTATTGATACCAGCAGCGAGTGCGCGTTCAGCCAGCATTTTGCCAACCTTAGCAGCCACTTCGCTCTTTGTGCCACTCTTTTCAACACCTTTCTCCAAGGAGGAAGCTGCGGTCAGTGTCACACCTTTTACATCGTCAATCACCTGTGCATAAATTTCCTTATTGCTTCTGAACACAGAGAGACGCGGCATTTCTGCGGTACCGCTGATCTTATGACGGATGCGGAATTTAATCTTATTTCTTCTTATATCTTTCTTTGTAGCCATAATTGCTTATTCTTTGGCGTTCTAACTATTATTATTTAGCAGCAGCTTTACCAGCCTTCTTACGCACCTCTTCACCCTGGAAGCGGATACCTTTGCCCTTGTAGGGCTCGGGTTTGCGCAGGGAACGAATCTTTGCTGCAGCCTGACCCAAGATCTGCTTGTCGCAGCAAGTCATGGTGATAATGGGGTTCTTACCTTTCTCGGTCACAGTCTCCACATGGATTTCAGGAGCAAGCTCAAAGAAAATCTTGTGACTGTAGCCAAGGTCCATCTCCATTACGTTACCATTGGCTTGGACTTTGTAACCAACGCCAATAACTTCCTGGACGGTCTTGAACTGCTCAGTGACACCTTTCACCATGTTAGCAACCAAAGCGCGATAGAGACCATGCATAGCCTTATGCTCCTTGCTGTCGGAGGGACGCTCGAAATGGAGCTGACCGTCCTCAAGTTTCACGGTGATGGCAGGATTCACCTGTTGGCTCAGTTCACCTTTGGGACCCTTTACGGTAATAACATTCTCAGGAGATACCTTCACTTCAACACCTTGGGGAAGGTGGATAGGCATTTTACCAATTCTTGACATTCTATTAATCTCCTCTCTTTAATTAGCTGATGTAACAAATAACTTCGCCACCCACATTCAAAGTGCGAGCTTCCTTGTCGGTCATCAGACCTTTGGAAGTGGAAATGATGGCGATGCCAAGACCGTTCAGTACGCGGGGCATCTGGTCAACGCTCACATAGCGACGCAGACCGGGGGTGCTAATGCGTTTCAGTTCAGAGATAGCGGAAATCTTAGTCACAGGGTGATATTTCAACGCAATCTTGATGCTCTGGTTGTGAGAGCCTTCGTTCTCGAACTTGTAGTTAAGGATATAACCTTTTTCGAAGAGGATCTTGGTGATCTCTTTCTTCATGTTTGATGCAGGGATTTCGACAACTCTGTGCTTAGCGGCAATAGCATTGCGCATGCGGGTCAAATAATCTGCAATAGGATCTGTTACCATTATATTATTCTTGATTTTAAGTTTTGTAGTATTGGGCTTGCCAACTTGCAAAGCTACCAATGAAAAAATTTTAATTATCTATTACCAGCTTGACTTCTTAACACCGGGGATAAGACCGCTGACGGCCATCTCACGGAAGTTGATACGGGAAATGCCGAACTGACGCATGTAACCCTTGGGACGGCCAGTGAGCTGGCAGCGGTTGTGCATGCGGATGGGGTTGGAGTTTTTCGGGAGTTTCTGAAGAGCGATGACGGCCTTCTCAACTTCCTCGGGCTCACCCGTGCGGACGATTTCCTTTAAAGCAGCGCGCTTGGCAGCGTAGCGAGCAACCATCTTTGCTCTCTTACGTTCTCTTGCCTTGATTGATTCTTTTGCCATTATCTCTTATTTTTGTTGATTCTTAAAAGGAATGCCAAACTGTTTGAGCAACGACATAGCCTCCTTGTCGGTGTTAGCCGTGGTCACGAAGGTGATGTCCATACCCTGGATGCGGTCGATCTTGTCGATATCGATCTCGGGGAAGATAATCTGCTCGGAGATACCGAAAGTGTAGTTACCCTTGCCGTCGAAACCCTTGTCGTTGATACCACGGAAGTCGCGGATACGGGGAATAGAGGCAGTAATAAGACGCTCCAAAAATTCGTACATGCGCTCGCCACGGAGAGTCACACGGACACCGATGGGCATGCCACGACGCAGCTTGAAATTAGAAATATCCTTGCGGGATTTAGTGGCAACGGCCTTCTGACCAGCAATCAAGGTCATCTCTTCGATACCCTTGTCGATGACTTTCTTGTCGGCGATAGCTGCTTTGCCGAGACCCTGGTTCAGGGTAATTTTCTTCAGACGAGGAGCCTGCATAACAGTCTTATAGCCATACTCTTTCATCAGAGCGGGCAGGATTTCCTCGTTATACTTGGTCTTTAAAGTAGGAATATATGCCATTATTTAATCTCCTCCCCTGATTTTTTAGAATAACGTACGAGTTTACCAGTTTTCTCGCTCACTCTGCGACCGATTCTGGTGGGAGTCTTACCGTCCATGACCATGAGGTTCGACAGATGGATGGGGGCTTCCTGCTCAACGATACCTCCCTGGGTGTTCTTAGCATTAGGTTTGGTATGTTTCTTGACCAGGTTACGGCCTTCCACGATGGCGCGATTCTTTTCGGGATAAACAGCCAGGACTTTACCGGTCTTGCCTTTGTCTTCACCGGCAATCACCATGACGGTATCCCCTTTCTTAACGTGCAATTTCATTTCTTTTTCTTCTTTTTGTGTTATTACAATACTTCAGGGGCCAACGAAACGATCTTCATGAATTGTTTGTCACGGAGTTCGCGTGCGACGGGTCCAAAAATACGGGTGCCACGCAGCTCATCTGCGGGAGTGAGCAGGACACAGGCATTATCGTCGAAGCGGATGTAGCTACCATCATTGCGGCGAATTTCTTTCTTAGTACGGACCACAACTGCTTTAGAAACAGCTCCCTTTTTAATGTTGCCGGAAGGAATAGCGTCTTTCACAGCTACCACGATAGTGTCGCCAATAGTGGCATAACGCTTCTTGGTGCCGCCGAGAACGCGGATACACAGAGCACTCTTAGCGCCACTGTTGTCGGCAACGGTCATTCTGGTTTCTTGTTGTATCATTTCTTTTCGTTCTTTTTGTCTTGGTGGTTGTGTCTAAATTACTTAGCTCTCTCGACGATTTCCACGAGGCGCCAACATTTGTTCTTGCTCAGAGGACGGGTCTCCATGATGCGCACAGTGTCGCCAATGTTGGCCTCATTCTTCTCATCGTGAGCCATGAACTTGGTGGACTTCTTCACGAACTTGCCATACAGGGGGTGCTTAACTTTGCGCTCGACCATGATGACGATCGACTTGTCCATCTTGTTGCTCACCACAACACCGACTCTTTCTTTTCTTAAATTTCTTTCCATATCTATTTTAGTTCTGCTTCTGCTCGGCAATCTCGCGGGCACGGAGCTCGGTGAGAAAACGGGCGATTTTTTTTCTACTTTCTTTAATGGTATTGGGGTTCTCGAGCGGGGAGACAGCATGGGTCATAAGCATCTTCTGATACATGTTGCGCTCAACGTCCAACTTTTCCTTAATCTCAGCAGTCGAAAGCTCTTTTATGTTTAATTCGTTCTTCATGACTGTATCTTCTTTTATTCTTCGATATAATCTCTTTTAACAACAAACTTGGTCGAGATGGGGAGCTTCTGAGCTGCCAGACGGAGAGCCTCCTTAGCCACATCCATGGGAACGCCTTCGCATTCGAATAGGATGGTGCCGGGCATAACGCGGGCAACAAAGTATTCGGGAGCACCCTTACCTTTACCCATACGCACCTCGTTAGGTTTCTTGGTGATGGGCTTGTCGGGGAAGATGCGGATCCAAATCTGACCTTCACGTTTCATGTGACGCGTTACAGCTTGACGTGCAGCCTCTATTTGACGGCCTGTGATGAAACAGGTTTCCAGGGATTTGATACCAAAGGTACCGAAAGCCAACTCGTGACCACGGAAAGCATTGCCTTTAATTTTACCCTTTTGCTGCTTTCTATATCTTGTTTTCTTAGGTTGTAACATTTTACTTCTTGTTTAGCGGTTACTGTCTGCGGTGTATTGTTTCTTTAACCTTAACCTATAACCTATAACCTTTATTACTTACTGTTGTTATTTCTATTGTTGGAACGACGACGGCCACCATTGCCACCACGACGCTCGCCACCATTCACTGCAGGACGGTGCTCGTTCTTCTGACCACCAACGGTGGAAGCAACCAGCTCGCGCTTACCATAAATGGTACCACGGCAGATGTAAACCTTCACACCAATGCGACCATAAGTGGTATGAGCTTCGGCATTTGCGTAGTCGATGTCAGCACGCAGGGTGTGCAGAGGAGTACGGCCCTCTTTGTAGTGCTCGCTACGGGCGATCTCAGCGCCACCGATACGACCACTGATGGAGACCTTGATACCCTCAGCGCCGGAACGCATAGTGCTCACGATAGCGTTCTTGATGGCACGACGATACTGCACGCGGCCCTCAATCTGCTTGGCAATATTCTGGGCAACCAAGACGGCATCCAACTCGGGGCGCTTCACCTCGGAGATGTTGATCTGGACGTCCTTGCCAGTAAGTTTCTTCAATTCTTCCTTCAGCTTGTCAACCTCGGAACCAGCCTTGCCGATAATCAGACCTGGACGGGCGGTATTGATGGTGACGGTGAGGAGTTTAAGGGTTCTCTCGATGTAGATTTTCGAGATGCTGGCCTTAGCGAGACGGACATTGAGGTACTTACGGATTTTGTCGTCCTCGACGAGCTTCTGCTCGAATCTGCGACCACCGTACCAGTTAGAATCCCATCCGCGGATGATGCCTAAACGATTTCCAATTGGGTTAGTTTTTTGTCCCATTGTTTCTTTCTTCTTATTTGATTAACTATTTAGTTTCTTCAACTTTAGCTTCAGCCTTAGGAGCCTCTTCAACACGGCTGCCCAGGATAACGGTGATATGGTTGCTGCGTTTGCGGATTCTGTAGCCACGGCCCTGAGGAGCAGTGCGCATACGCTTCATCGTGCGGCCTTCGTCAACCATAATCTGTTTCACATACAGCTGGCTGTCTTCAAGACGGACACCCTCGTTCTTGGCCTGCCAGTTGGCAACTGCACTCAGAATGAGCTTGTACATCTTAGGAGCGGACTCTCTGGGGCAATATTTAAGGATACCCAGAGCCTTATCAACGTCAACGCCGCGGACCATGTCGGCAACGAGACGAGTCTTACGGGGCGAAGTAGGATTGTTCATCAGCTTAGCCACGTAGAGGGTCTTTCTTGCTTCTTTCTGTGCTTCTGCACTAATTCTTTTTCTCTGTCCCATTTCTTATTATTTGCGATTTATGGACTTTAACTTTTTATTTCTTTGCTTTATCTTTCGATCCTGCGTGGCCGCGGAAGATACGGGTGGGGGCAAATTCGCCCAGTTTATGTCCAACCATATTCTCGGTTACATACACGGGGATGAACTTGTTGCCATTGTGCACAGCAATGGTCTGACCCACGAAATCAGGGCTGATCATGGAAGCGCGGCTCCAAGTCTTGATGGTAACCTTCTTGTTGTTCTGCTGAGCCTCGATAACTCTCTTCTCAAGTTTGTAGAAGATGTACGGACCTTTCTTTAATGAACGACTCATTTTCTTTTTCTTTTAAAATGAATTACTTCTTTCTTCTTTCGACAATGTACTTGCTCGACTGCTTCTTAGGAGCGCGAGTCTTGTAACCCTTGGCGGGAATGCCCTTACGGCTGCGGGGATGTCCGCCGGTCTGACGGCCTTCACCACCACCCATCGGGTGATCAACAGGGTTCATGACAACGCCACGGTTGCGGGGACGACGGCCCAACCAACGGTTACGACCAGCCTTACCACCAACCTCGAGGTTGTGCTCAGCATTGGAAACAATACCCACAGTGGCACGGCAGGCCTGGAGAATCATGCGCATTTCACCGCTGGGCATCTTAATGATTGCATACTTGTCGTCACGAGACATCAGCTGTGCATAAGCACCAGCACTGCGCACCATCTTGGCACCCTGGCCAGGACGCAGCTCGATGTTGTGAATCAGAGTGCCGAAAGGAATCTCGGCGAGGGTCAGCGTGTTGCCGACTTCGGGTGCAACACCTTTACCAGACATGATGGTCTGTCCGACTTTCAAACCCTGGGGGCAGAGGATATAACGCTTCTCACCGTCCTTATAGCACACGAGGGCGATGCGGGAGGTACGGTTGGGGTCATACTCGATGGTCTTTACGACTGCGGGAATGCCATCCTTATCTCTCTTGAAATCGACGAAGCGATACAACTGTTTATGACCACCGCCGATGTAGCGCATGGTCATCTTACCCTGGTTGTTACGGCCACCGCTTTTGCCGTAGCCACACACCAAACTCTTTTCCGGCTTGCTGGTCGTGATGTCATCATTGGTGACAACGATTTTGCGACGCTGACCGGGGGTTGTCGGTTTAATTCTTTTTAAAGCCATTTCTGTTTTTCTTTTTAGTCGCTTATCAGTGGACTATTACTATTAATGTTATTAATTTATGTTTCTTTAGTACGTGCCAAAGGCATGGGGCTCTCACCTCATGCCTTCGGCCTCATACCATCATTTATAAGCTTGCGTAGAAGTCGATGGCATCGCCTTCAGCCAACGTAACGATGGCCTTCTTAAAGGCGTTGGTACGGCCTACGAGGTATCCAGCCTTGGTGTAGCGGGCTTTCACTTTACCGCTATAGTTCATCGTGTTCACGTCCAGGACCTTCACATTGTAGAAAGCCTCAACAGCCTTCTTAATCTCAATCTTATTGGCGCGCTTGTCAACAATGAAACCGTAACGATTCAGAACCTTAGGCTCGGGTTTGTTCTTGTCGCGCTGAATGCGGTTAAGCTTCGGAGCGGCAGCGGCCTCAGTGATTCTGGTCATCTTCTCGCTAATCAGAGGTTTTACTATGATATTCATGTTAAACTTTCTTAAATCTTTTTACTAACTACTTTATTTTGTTGCCAAAACGCGGTTAATTTCGTTGATCGAACCCTCACTGAGGATGATATTTTTGCAGTTCAAAATGTCGTAAGTGTTTAGCTCAGACACATTTACTACTTTTACACCCTGGATGTTTCGAGCAGACAAAGATACGAAATTATTTTGATTCTCAATAACAATGAGCGATTTTTTATCAGCAACGTTCAGATTGTTGAGGATCTTAACCATGTCTTTGGTCTTGGGGGCGCTGAGGGTGAAGTTCTCAACCACGGTCAAGCAGTTCTCAGCAACCTTGGCACTGAGGGCAGAACGACGGGCCAGACGTTTCACCTTGATGTTCAGTTTGAAGCGATAGTCGCGGGGTTTAGGTCCAAAGATGGTACCGCCGCCGACGAAAACGGGGCTCTTCAAATCACCAGAACGCGCACCACCGGTGCCTTTCTGACGTTTCAGTTTGCGAGTACTGTGAGCATTCTCACTGCGCTCCTTAGCTTTAGCTGTGCCCTGACGGTTGTCTGCCAGGTATTGTTTGCAATCCAGGTAGATAGCGTGCTCGTTGGGCTCGATGGCGAAGATAGAATCGTCCAGGTTGATGGTTCTACCGGTTTCGCTTCCGTTGACATTATAGACTTTTAACTCCATCTCTCAAGTTTTAAAATTGAACCTTTGGGTCCCGGTACAGAACCTTTAACAATAATCAAATTCTTTTCAGGGATAATCTTGACAACCTGAAGGTTCTGGACCTTCACACGATGGTTGCCAGTTTGGCCGGCCATACGCATGCCCTTGAAAACGCGCGAAGGATAGGAGCTAGCACCTACCGAACCGGGGGCACGCAGACGGTCGTGCTGACCGTGAGTCACATCACCGACACCGCCAAAACCGTGACGGGTAACGACGCCCTGGAAACCATGACCTTTGGAGGTTCCCACTGCATCGACGAATTCGCCTTCCTGGAAGACATCGACTGTCAAAACTTCACCATGTTTCTTCTTGTGACCCTCCTCAAAACGGGTGAACTCAGCCACATAACGTTTGGGAGTGGTGTTGGCCTTGGCAAAATGGCCACGCATAGCCTTGGTGGTGCGGCTTTCTTTCTGCTCACCAAAGGCCAGCTGAATTGCAGAGTAACCATCCTTCTCGATGGTCTTTACTTGTGTCACTACACAAGGACCAGCTTCAATCACAGTGCACGGAATCTGCTTTCCGTCGGCATCAAAAAGACTGGTCATTCCAATTTTTTTACCTAATAATCCTGACATTTCTTTTTAGGGATTGTTGTTTGTTTTGTTTGTTAGTACTCAGCATATTTTCATCTCCGTAACCATCCGTCGACTACTAACATTGGCTGACAGTTTTTAATTATCACACTTTGATCTCAACTTCAACACCGCTGGGAAGCTCCAGTTTCATCAGTGCATCGATGGTCTTTGCACGATCGTTGATTTCGATGTCCATCAAGCGCTTGTAGCTGCTCAGTTCGAACTGCTCGCGGCTCTTCTTGTTCACGAAGGTAGAGCGGTTGACGGTGAAGATCTTTTTGTTGGTCGGCAGAGGAATGGGGCCATTCACAACTGCGCCGGTCATCTTGACGGTCTTAACAATTCTCTCGGCAGATTTGTCGACGAGATTGTGGTCGTAAGATTTCAGTTTGATTCTAATTCTTTGACTCACGGTTAATGTATTTTTATTAATAATTATTCTTATTCTTTAATATCTCATCCTGCAGGTTGGGAGCCACCTCCTGGTAGTGCGAGAACTCCATGGTGCTGGTGGCACGGCCCGAAGTGATGGTGCGCAACGCGGTCACATAGCCGAACATCTGCTCCAGAGGTACCTTGGCATGGATAGCCTGAGCACCCACCTTAGCCTCGATGCTTTCTAGTATGCCACGGCGGCGGTTCAAGTCACCGGTCACGTCGCCCACATAGGCATCGGGTGTCACCACCTCCAGCTTCATGATAGGCTCAAGCAACACGGGACTTGCCTTGCGACAGGCGGCCTTGAAGCCAATCTTGGCGCACACCTCGAAGGAAAGCTGGTCGCTGTCCACGGGGTGAGCCGAACCGTCTAACACGGTCACCTTCATGCTGTCCATCGGATAGCCGGCCAACACGCCGTTCTGCATAGCTTCCTTGAAGCCTTTCTCAATGGCAGGAATGTATTCTTTCGGAATATTGCCACCCTTCACATCGTTCACAAACTGCAGGCCTTGTATGCCCTCATCTGCGGGACCTATCTCAAACAGCACGTCGGCAAACTTACCCTTACCGCCCGTCTGTTTCTTGTAGATCTCGTGGTGCTGCACGGTGGTAGTGATAGCCTCTTTGTAGGCCACTTGAGGACGGCCTTTGTTCACCTCCACGTCAAACTCACGGCGCATACGGTCCATAATGATGTCCAGATGCAGCTCGCCCATACCGCTGATGATGGTCTGACCCGAAACCTCATCACTCTTCACACGGAAGGTGGGGTCCTCTTCGGCTAACTTCATCAGGGCATTATTCATCTTGTCCATGTCGCCCATGGTCATAGGCTCGATGGCAATACTGATGACGGGTTCGGGGAACTTCATCGACTCCAGCACAATGGGGTGCTTCTCGTCGCACAACGTGTGGCCAGTCTTGATGTCCTTAAAGCCCACAGCAGCACCAATGTCGCCAGCCTCAATACGGTCCAGCGGATTCTGCTTGTTGGAGTGCATCTGCATGATGCGGGCGATGCGCTCCTTCTTGCCAGTGTTAGCGTTGAAGACATACGAGCCAGACTCCAGCGAACCGCTGTACACGCGGAAGAAGCACAGACGTCCCACGTATGGGTCGGTGGCTATCTTGAAAGCCAGCGCACTGAAAGGAGCCTTCACGTCGATGGGACGGCTCTCGGGAGCTTCGGTCTTGGGATTAATGCCAGCAACTTCCTCCATGTCCAAAGGACTGGGCAGAAAAGCAGCCACTGCGTCCAGAAGGGTCTGGATGCCCTTGTTCTTAAAGGCGGAACCGCACATCACAGGGACAATCTTTCTTGAAAGGGTGGCCTTGCGAATCTCGGCAATAATCTCGTCGGCGGTGATGCTGTCGGGGTCATCGAAGAACTTCATCATCAGTTCCTCGTTCTCCTCTGCCACGCCCTCGATAAGTTTCTGGCGATATTCGGCGGCAATCTCCTTCAGGTCCTCGGGCATGGGAATCTCTTCGAACTTCTGTCCGTTCGAATCCTCGTCCCACACCAGAGCCTTGTTGTCGATGAGGCTCACCACGCCCTTATACAGGTTCTCCTGTCCGATAGGAAGCTCGATAGGGATAGGGTTAGCACCCAAGCGCTCTTTAATCTGGTTCACCACGCCGAAGAAATCGGCACCGGCACGGTCCATCTTGTTGATAAACGCAATGCGGGGCACACCATACTTGTCGGCCTGACGCCACACAGTCTCTGACTGGGGCTCCACGCCACCCACGGCACAGAAAATGGCAATGGCACCGTCCAGCACACGCAATGAACGCTCTACCTCAACGGTAAAGTCCACGTGGCCCGGAGTGTCGATGATATTATACTTAAAGCGATTATCATGCCAGTGCCAAAAAACGGTCGTTGCAGCCGAAGTAATAGTGATACCCCTCTCCTGCTCCTGTACCATCCAGTCCATGGTAGCAGAACCCTCATGTGTCTCACCCAGTTTGTAGTTCTTGCCGGTGTAAAAGAGGATTCGCTCAGTAGTCGTCGTCTTGCCGGCGTCAATATGAGCCATGATACCGATGTTTCTAGTATATCTTAGATCTGACATGTAATGCTTTAGTAGTTCTTGAGGTTATCTTTGTTATTAAAAAATTGTTTTTATATATTATACTTTTATAATATATTAGAAACGGAAGTGCGAGAAGGCCTTGTTAGCCTCAGCCATGCGGTGGATATCCTCCTTACGCTTGAAGGCGGCACCCTCTTCCTTATAAGCAGCCTGAATCTCAGCGGCCAGTTTCAGGGCCATGGTCTTCTCACTGCGCTTGCGGCTGAAGGAGATGAGGTTCTTCATGCCGATAGACTGTTTGCGCTCGGGACGGATCTCGGTAGGAACCTGGAAGGTGGCACCACCAATACGGCGGCTCTTCACCTCAACGCTGGGGGTGATGTTGGCCAAGGCTTTTTTCCACACTTCGAGGCCGTCTTCCTTAGTACGGTCGGCCACAACGTCGATTGCCTCATAGAAAATCTTGTAGGCAATGGTCTTCTTACCACCCATCATCAGGTTGTTCACAAACTTGGTGACGAGAACATCATTATATTTAGGATCCGGAAGGATGATACGTTTTCTGGGTTTAGCTTTTCTCATTTTTCTTTTTCATTAATGAATCGTCTCGCGACTGATTCCTAATCCTTAAATCTTAGTTCTTTCTTATTTAGCAGCCTGTTTCGGACGTTTGGCACCGTATTTCGAACGACGCTGACGACGACCGTCAACACCACTGGTATCCAAAGCACCGCGGATGATATGATAACGAACACCGGGGAGGTCCTTCACACGACCGCCGCGGATCATAACGATTGAGTGCTCCTGCAGGTTGTGGCCTTCACCGGGGATGTAGGCGTTGACTTCCTTACCATTGGTGAGACGCACACGGGCAACCTTACGCATTGCCGAGTTAGGTTTTTTAGGAGTGGTGGTGTACACACGGGTGCAGACGCCGCGACGCTGGGGGCAGCTGTCGAGGGCGGGAGATTTGGACTTATACTCCATCTGCTGACGTCCTTTGCGAACTAATTGCTGAATTGTTGGCATTTTGTTTCTTTGTAGTTATATATTTAATTATTAATGTATTCTGTCATTTTTAGGGCATATTCTTCCCTTCAAAACGGATTGCAAAAGTACAACTATTTTTTCAACTGGCAAAACTATGCCAGTTTTTAAATCCTTAAATAATCTTAAAATTTTATGGCAGACCTATCAATCAGTAACTTACAATTGTGTTAAAATCCATTTAACCACCCCTAAAAACCCGCTATCACACCCCACAAAATCCGTCCAAAACCGCCCTCATTTACAAAAGTTACCAACAAGTTTTCAACAGCCGCCCCTGTACCTTCGAATCAAAAAAATCTCAGATTTATCAGCAGCTGACATTTTTCCACAAAAAACAACCTATCTTTGCATTTGTAAAACGAAAACAAACGAAAGCATAAAATGAACACCATCAACAACATCGAAAGCTACCAGCCTTACTATAACAAGGGGCTTTTCTGGAACAAAATGAATCGTGTGGGCGGCAAGGTAGGCAGCAAATTGCTCTACTTCGCGCGGTTGCTCTACTACATCCTCGTCAGCCCTTCCACCCCACTCAAAGCCAAAGGCATCATCATCGGAGCCCTCGGCTACTTCATCCTCCCGCTCGACCTCATCCCCGACCTCATTCCCTTGGTTGGCTTCACCGACGACCTCGCCGCCATCATGGCCGTGGTAGGCATCGTAAACCGCTACTCCACCCCCGAAATCAAAGCCCAAGCCCGAAAGAAACAATAGTCAAATCTCAATTCAAAACACATACCAATGGAACCCAAAGACCTTGAAAAATACCAAGACAATTACAGCCAGGAAGACCTCTGGGACAAACTGCGCAAGATGGCCAAGAAAGCCGGCAAGGAAGTAGTCCTCAAAGTGCTGCAACTCTACTATGTCCTCATGGACAAGAACACACCCACCAAATACAAAGCCCTCATTATCGGAGCCCTCGGCTACTTCATCCTCCCCATCGACCTCATCCCCGACCTGCTTCCGGGCATGGGCTTTGCCGACGACCTTGCCGCCCTCACCGCCGTGCTCCTCACCGTCAACGACTGCCTCACCCCCGAAATCAAGCAGAAAGCCGAAGATAAGATGAAGGAGTTTCTCAAATAGCAGACATGACTTTCAAGATTACAAGCAACTCACCCCCATTATCTCAACTATTTTTCGTAACTTTGCATTCCGAAAAACAAAACAGAGTCATGGGCGAAACTCTCCAATCCACTGACCTCCCGCGCTTTGGAGCGCGACTCTTCCTCTTTGTAGCCACCATGCCCAAGGGAACGCGTCGCCTCTTCAACCGTTTCCTCTTCCAAGAAGCAAAGGAGACGGCCGACAGTCGCGACTACTATTGCAAGCGAGCCCTCATCGTCCAACTATACCATTATTTCGACCCCAACATCGTTACCGAGTTCCTTTTCTCCAACCACAACCACGCCGCCCTTCAAGCCTACCAGACACTCCCTTTCGACACCTTCTATCAGCAGTTCGGCCCCTCCATCGACCTCCAATGGTCCAACAAAACCTACGACACCTTCGACTCCCCCACCATCTTTGATGCCAATCCCGAAGCCATCAACGAGCTCAACATAGCCGACTACCAACAACTCTTTGCCCTCGCCCAAGAAAGAGGCAACAACAGCGAGCCTCCCGACTTCAGCAAGATTGGCTACCTCTCCTTTTTCTACAAAGCCGACCTCACCGACGACGACTGCGCCATGGTCAACCGCCTTTACTGCCAAGGAGAACTGCTCTATGACATGTTCGACTTTGTCTGCAGCGAGCCACTCACCACCTCCATCCGCAAACGAGCTGCCGACACCCTCACCGCCTACCTGCGCGACTGCGGCGACCCAGCTTTCATCCATTGGGTACACCAACTTGCCGACAACTACCGCCAGATGAACCCCAGCAAACACCTCATGGTGGTAAGCACCTCCCCCACCCCTCCGTCCGACGCCCATGACCAGTCAGCCCCCACCCTGTTGCCCCGCCAATGCCTCCACGGATGCCCACGCGAGGCCTTCATCGCCTCCCTTCAAGAGCAACTCATATCCAATGGTTATGTCGCCCCCGACAGCGACCTCGACAGCCTTTTCGAAGGTACCACACATCCCCTCAAGCCCGTCATCTGGAAACGCACCTCCTACGAATTTGCCTTCTTCCTCCGAGCCCTCTGCCCCTTTCTCGAACACAAAGAAGAGCTCGCCGTGCTTCTCTTCCGCCACAAATCAGAAAGCAAGACCTTCCAAGCCTCCTCCCTCCGTAGTGCCCGAAGCGACAACCAGGAAAGCGTCATCCGCGATATGGATCTACTCATCTCCACCGCAAAAATGCACTCCCACCAAACTTAGCAAACCATCCTTACAGCTATCATGGATAGAACCTTACAGAGCAACCGTTCATCCAAAATAAGATGTAAACATATAAATAACAGCAAATTATCAGGATTAATAAAGACCATCTAGCCTAAACGGATGCTATTTGTGGAGAAAAATGACTATTACAGACGACAAAAGGAGACATTTTAAGGAGCAAAAAGAGGGGCAACAAGAAAAAAAATTCATTTATTATAAACTGATTTTCAAATCATAAAGAAATATCTTTTCGAAAAAACATTTTTTTTATTTGCAGATTTGAAAAAAAGTCGTACTTTTGCACCCGCATTTGAGAAACAAAGAGAGTTCTTTCACAATTAAGGATGCAAACGGTCCGGTAGTTCAGTTTGGTTAGAATACATGCCTGTCACGCATGGGGTCGCGAGTTCGAGTCTCGTCCGGACCGCCAAACGAAAGAGAGTCCTCAACACAATGAGGACTTTTTTTTTGCCACATATCCCAGAGAGGCAAGGTCGAGTAGATAGTCATACAAACTCCATGCCTTTCCGTCACCTCGGGGCTGACCGGTTTTGACAGCAAGGAGGGGGATTTGTAAGCATGCAGGCTCACGCATCAGCAGCCTTGAAAACCGATGCAGAAAGATAATTGGCGAAAATAACTACGCTCTTGCTGCCTAACCGAAGTACAGTAGGTTACTGGCTTAATCCCCGCAACAGTTGCAGGGACAAGACATCTCCCACCGACCCAGCCCGTCGGTCGGTGACCCGGAGGTGCTCATGAGTACGGGATAGTCGGAGGCCCGCCTCGTGCCAACGATGAAGTTTTAGAGGCTACGGTTTGCCTTGGGTGTCCGCGTCCAGAGCATTCCCGACAAACAACCACGGAATAAGCATGTAGAAAGCATATCTGTCACTTGTTTGGACGAGGGTTCGACCCCCTCCAGCTCCACTCGGAGAACTAACTTCTCCTAATGAAAACACTGATAATCAAAAAGATCGTCAGTGTCTTTCTTTGTGTTTCGGGGTGATTTTACCCCGTCTCAAGTGAAGCTGGAGGATACCGACCCCCGCTTCCGTATTTTACTGATAATCTTTATAGTTCAAATTACTGTTTCCAAAATGGTCTCAGTTTTTGACCGGTGCAAAATTACAATATTTTTTTCATATAATCCACTTATATACAAAACTCTTTTTCAGTCGTTTCACTGTACTTTCCGAGACGTTGGTGAGCTTGGCCACCTTTCTGTATGTATAACCCTTCCTCAAAAGCTCGGCGTCGGCAGAATGTCCTGTCATAAGCGCCATCTGCTCCATATCCTTCAGGCAGTCGCTGACTACACAGCTGCTGACGTGCAGCACGCTTTCGCTGCCGATGTCAACGCCGTCGGGCGCCATCAGCGTGGAAATAACGGACAAAGAATTGAAATTGAACGTACCCGAAGGCACCACGGCAACAATCGTTCTCTTCGACCAAGAGCGTGATGTCGGGAGCGGCGAGCATACGTTCCCCCTCTCGCACATTATGCGAAGACAATAGCCGTCCTTCTCGTATGAAGGCTGACGGGGTTGCCCACACACAAGGCCGATCCACGCGTGCCACTGGCACTTGTGACATCTGGCTCTGCAGCTACGGTATTTATCTCAATAATTGCTTTCGGTATCGAAGCGGTGTGGTACCGGTCTGATGTTTGAAGAAGTGAATGAAGGACGACGGGGTGGAAAAGCCAAGGGTATCAGCCACTTCGGCAATGGGCATCTGTGTGTGATGCAATAGCACCTTGGCTTCACGCACCAGGGCTCTATCTATCCATTGAAGAACAGTCATACCGCTTTCACTCCTCACAAGGGTGCTCAGATGGTTGGGCGAGACGCAGAGGCGTTCGGCGTAGAAGTCGATGGGGTGCTTCTCGCGACCATCCTGACTGAGCAAGTGTATAAATCGGTGCATAAAACCATCGTCACGAGATGCAATGACCTCTGTGTGAAGACTCAGCATATCGAGAATCAAGGCATCGAAGAAATGGACAATGATATCAGTGAAAACGGTGTTGCGGTTGAATTGCTCAAAAATCATAGCAAGGTATTGCTTCACACGGCTGTAGGCCACGTCGTCGCCCGACAGCACGAAACTCTCCGCCTGAGCGGCCTGCGATGGCAGCCGACGGAAGATGACAGCACTGGCCACGCTGTCAGCACCGATGTCTGTGGCCATCACCAAGGCGTCGGGCATCATCACCGCAATGTCGCCCTCCTGCAGACGGTACTCCTCCAAGTCTATCTCCAGCGTCATCTTGCCCTGCTGCACCACCACGACACGGCCGTCAACGGCACGATAGGGCTGCCCTTGGCGGAAAAAACCGTTCGCCTGCATACGTGCATTCATCATAATACCGTAGTCACCCGCGTGGCGGTACCCATGGCGCACCAGCTCGTTGAGAGCCGTCTGCGCATCAAGGTTGCGTATGTCCATAGTTATTGCGTTTTGGCTATAATAACGAATAAAAATATATATTATTATATCCAAATCGTAGGATTTCGACATTTTTGCCTTGGATAGCGAGATTTTAGGTCATTTATTCGTGGTACTTTTGCATTGTGAAATAAAGCATAAGAAGTTTTTTATTAATCATTTTAAATTAATTAATTATGGAATCAAACAAAATCAACAGCAATGCAAAAGTGCTTCGCGCACGACTGATGGACCAACCCGAAGACTTCAAACGCCTCGGCATCAACCCGGAAACAGTGGAGACCTGGGAAGACGGACGCCGCACGCGCACCGAGGAGGTGGGCAGCGAGGTGTGGTACTTCGATGGCACCATGGACGACGGCACCAAGTTTATGGTCGGCTACCGCCCCAAGTCGATGAACGGCATGACCAAGACGGTCGACTCGCCCCACGTGAACATCTACGTCAAGAGCCCCGAAGGCAAGGAGTTCCGCGACGACATCGTCTACTCCGCCGACGAAGGCAGCTTCAGCCGAGAGCAGTGCGACACCAAGGTGGGCCCACATTGGTGCTGCGGCGACTTCAAGCGCTATGACCTGCACTTCGAGCCTGTGCACGGCGTAGGTCTCGACCTGCACTACGATGCCCTCACCGATCCTTTCCGTCAAGGTACCTCGCTGCTGGCCTTCGGCGACAACGACGAGTTCTACCACACCGACCTTGCAGTGCCCAAGAACCAGGTCAGCGGCCGCCTCTTCTACGACGGCGAGTGGCACGAGGTGAAGGGCCTTGGCTACCACGACCACCAGTGGATGAACACGATGCACTTCGCCCTCTACCACCACTGGCTGTGGGGCCGTATGTACACCGACCTCTATACCATCTATATTTACGACTTCGTGGCCGCCCGCCAGTACGGCTACAAGCAGCTGCCTATGTTCGGCCTGATGGACAACAAGACCGGCAAAGTGGTCTTCATGACCGACGGCCACTTCGACCTCAAGACGCGTCTGGAACCCGAGGTGCATCAGGGCCGCGAGTTTCCCAAGGAGAGCCACTATGTCTTCACCAACGCTGACGGCTCGCGGGCCGAGTTCTACGTCACGTGGGACGACCAGCTGGAATTCTGGGATATGTACGAAATGGCCGGCAAGGAGCTGCGCAAGCGCTACGATGCCATCGGAATGCGTATGCAGTATTGCCGCTACTACGCCAAGGGCGGTGTACGCTTCACCCCTGCCGGCGGCACAACCCGTGAGGCTAACGGCGATATGATTTATGAGTATGCCTATATGGGTATGCCTGACCCGGCGGCGCACGTCTGACATTTTAGAATTGACAATAAGAAAAAACGCTGCTCCATCGGGCGGCGTTTTTTTTTCGAAAGCGGCGAATGGGTTGTGCAGACTGGGCACCGAACCAGCGGCAGATTATAATAGTTCATTCACACTCACAAACTCACTTATCAGCTACCTGTCGGCAGGAAGCCATTCGACGCTGTCGAGTTCGGCAGGGGAAAGCCACCGCGCAGCCTCGTGTTCGAGCAGCACAGGATGTCCGCTCTCGATGCGGCAGAGG
>JAEEGI010001143.1_pt1 | contig 66918 bp, 52 predicted proteins | sample 8958751 | NCBI WGS metagenome assembly JAEEGI01 (sample SAMN16246545, study PRJNA631951) | gut metagenome | biome: gut microbiome; feature: rumen; material: KS-attached | host: Bos | place: Iran: Karaj | collected 2018-10
CAGAGAGCATCTTATAAACGATCGCGCCGAGACCGCCCGTGATAATGAACATGATCACGGAGATCGCGCCGGACATGCCGAGGTTTCTGGTCTTCAGATAGCCGTTCAGGTACATGACGAGCGTTCTCGTCGTGCCGTTCGGCACGCCGTCGCCCTTGCTCAGGACCTGCGGCACGTCGAACATCTGAATGCCGCCGATCATTGCCGTGATCAGGCAGTAGACGAAGATCGGCATCAGAAGCGGCATCGTGACCTTGAAGAACACCTGTACGGAGTTCGCGCCGTCGATCGTCGCAGATTCAAACAGGCTTTGGTCGATGCCCATGATGCCCGCCATCAGCACGATCGTCGTGTTGCCGAACCACATGAGGAAGTTCATCAGCGCGATCATGCCGCGCACACTGACGCGGATGGAAAAAAAGTCAAAGGATTCGTTAATGACGCCCCAGTTTTCGAGAAGCGCCTGGATCGGCCCGACGCGGGAAAACAGCGTATAGAACAGCATCGAGAATGCCGCCGCCATGATGAGGTTCGGCATGTAGATGACGGTTTTGAAGAAGCTCTGCCCCTTGATGTTGAGACGCGTGCTGGTGAAGAACAGCGCCAGCAGCATTGCGATCACGAACTGCGGCACTGCGCCGGCGATCCAGAGGATGATCGTGTTCAGCGCGTATTTCAGGATCAGGATCGTTCCGTTCGCGTCGGGCTCGAACAGCGCTTTGTAGTTGTCCAGTCCGACAAAGTTCGGGCCGACCTGTTCAAGGCCGATTCGATACGTCTCAAAAAAACTGTTATAGATGGTCAATAATTGCGGGACGAGCGTAAAGATGATATAAGCAAGGAAGAACGGCGCTATGAAAATGTACCCCCATTTTGCATAGCTCACAGACTTCAGCTTTTTGCCGGTTCCCGTTTGGATCTTTTCCATGAAAACTTCCCCCTCCAAGAGGTTCGGATGAAACACTGCGGCAGGGAAGGTCCCTGCCGCAGTATGTTGTCAGATTACGCTGCAGGCAGCTTGATGTTCGGATAGGTTTCTTTGATCAGCTGATAGAAGTTGTTGAGCGCGGTGTTGTAATCCACGGAGCCGTTGAAGTACTCCTGCAGCTTGTTCTGCAGACCCTCGTTCAGGATCTGGTCGTAGTTGGTGTGGTTCTCCCACTTGATGTCCTTTGCAAGCTCTGCAAAGATCGCGGTGTCGTTCTGACCGTCGAGGATCATGGTGTTGCCCCAGTTCGGATCGTTTGCGAACTTCTCCGCAACCTTGGTGTTGTTCGGATACTGACCTTCGTTCTCAACGAGCTTCGTGCAGACGTCCTCATTCTTGGTGAATGTCTCGAAGATGTCCTTCAGCATTTCGGTGTTGTCGGAACCGGTTGCTGCCAGCAGCCACGTGCCGCCCCAGAAGTATGCCTGCGGGCCCTTGACGATGCACCAGTCACCGACGCAGCCCTTTTCGGGATCCATCGCATTGGTCATGCAGAAGTTGTAGTACCATGCCGGTCCGAAGAAGCACATGGTCTTGCCTTCTGCGAACATCTCGTTGGTCTTTTCCGCATCCCAAACGCCGGCGGTCAGGGTGTAGCCGTTCTTGATGTAGTTGTCGGTCTGCTCGATCCACTTGGTGATCTGCGGGTCAAACTGGAGATTGTCGTTCGCGTCGACCCACGGCATGGTGCAGTTGTTGGAGAATGCGCGGAAGGTCTCTGCGAAGGAAGCGGTCATGTAGTAACCCTTTTCCTTTGCCTGTGCTGCAACAGCGTCAAACTTCTCCCAGGAATCGATCGCCGCCTGGACTTCTGCGGGATTATCGGTGCCGAGAACGTCCTTTGCGATGCTCTTGCGGTAGATGACCGCCGCCGGGCAGCACTGGAAGGAAACGCCCTTGCAAACGCCGTTCACGTCGGAAGCTGCCTTGATGGTGTAGTCATACATCGTGTCGGCATTGGTGAAACCGATCTTGCTGATATCCATCGTGTAGTCGGAATCGACATACTTGCCGATGTAGTCCGCTTCCGCGAGGAACAGGTCGATCTTGTCGTCGTCCGACGCGTTCGCCTGATTCAGGAGCGCTTCGTCGAGCTTCTGCTGATAAGCGCCGTTGTCGCTCGGGGTGATGATCCAGTTGACGGTGACGCCTTCCGGAACGGTGTAGTACTTCTCGAAGAATCCCTTGAATTCTTCATTCCAGGCATAGATGTTAAATACCTTGCCCTGTGCAACAGTCTCTGCGGGCTGTTCTGCAGGCTGTTCTGCGGGCTGTTCTGCGGGCTTATCCGCAGGCTTCGCGGAACAAGCGACGATGCCGACGAGCATCAATGCTGCCATCAGGATTGCGACCAGTTTTTTCATGATTGTTACTCCTTTTTATTATGTTTTTTGAAACCTTTCGGCTCCTCTTTCCTTTTATTAAAACGCTTGCGCGTTTCAACCGATGTTGCGGACGGTGCTGCCCGGCAAAAGCTCGCCTTCCACCATGATGCTCTGCGGCAGCCAGGTGTCCGGATGCTCGATCTGTTCGATCAGCTGTCTCGCCGCCTCCGTGCCCATCTCCGTCGCTCCCTGCCGGTAGGTCGTGAGCTTCGGGCGAAGCACCTGTGAGAGCGGGATGCCGTCGTATCCGACGACGCTCATGTCCTGCGGCACCGAAATGCCGTGTCGCTCGAGCTCGCTCAGTCCTCCGAGGAACGACAGATCATCCGGATAAAAGATGCAGGTCGGCTTTTCCGGAAGCTCCAGAAGCGCCCTTGTCGCAAGACCGCTCGACCTCGGATCGTGGTACACCGCCGGTCGGATGAATTCCGGCGAAACCGGAATCTTCAGCTCTGCACAGGTCTTCTTGAAGCTTGCGATACGCTTCTGCGTGACCGAGGTCATCTCGCCGTGAATGAACGCGATCTTCCGGTGTCCGTTCTCATATACGAACCGTACCAGCGCCTCCATGCCGTGCACGTTGTCCGAAAGGATCGACGTCCGGCTGTCGAACGTGTAGTCCAGCGTCACCGTCGGGATCTCGCTCGTCGCGAGCCGAATGATCGCGGGATCCTGGAAGTCCGCCGAGGCGATGACCACGCCATCGCAGCTGCGATACTTCGCATGCTCGTAATAATCCATTGACATCGCGCCGAGATCCTTGCTGATGAACGTGATGTCATATCCGAGCCGCTCCGCCTCCGCCTTCACGCTTTCGAGGATCTGCGAAAAGTACTCGTGCGTGATGCCGCCGCCCGTCGTGTCCGAGAACAGGACTCCGATGTTGTAGCTTCTGCCGACCTTCAGCGCTCTCGCCGTTGCATTCGGCAGATATCCGAGCGCCTTTGCCTGCTCGCGGATCCGTTCCGCGGTTTTCGGGGCGATGTCCGATGCGCCGTTAAGCGCCTTGCTGACCGTTGCGCGGGATACGCCGCATGCTTTGGAAATATCCGTGATGGTAACCATGCGCCGTCCCCTTTCGAAATGATATAATCTTAATCGATTTCGTCAAGCTCATTATAACGCCGTACCGTACGTTCGTCAAGAGGTTTTTCGTACTTTTTTTCAAGGATTTTTGATGTCGGAATGCCGTTTTCTGCCTGCTTTCATGAAAATATGCAGAATTCTCAAATTACCCCTTGCCTTTTTTCCGCGACTTGCGTATAATGTACTTAATCGATTAAGTAATCATTTGGACGAGGTGATCGTATGCAGTACGGATATTTCGACGACGCCGCAAAAGAGTACGTCATCACGCGGGCAGACACGCCGCTTCCCTGGATCAACTATCTCGGCAGCGACGGGTTCTTCTCGCTGATCAGCAATACCTGCGGCGGCTACAGTTTTTATAAGGATGCAAAGCTCCGGCGCATTACACGGTTCCGGTACAACAATGTTCCGCACGACGAAGGTGGCCGCTGCTTCTACGTCTGCGACGGCGATACGGTCTGGAGCCCGGCGTTTCTGCCGGCAAAGACCGCGCTCGATTTCTACCGCTGCCGTCACGGTCTCGGCTATTCCGTCTTTGAGGGCAATAAGAACGGCGTTGCCGCGTCGCTGACCGTGACCGTTCCGATGCACACTGACATGGAAGTGCAGAAGCTGGTGTTGAAAAACGAAAGCGGCGCTGAAAAGAAGCTGACCGTTTACGGCGTATCCGAATGGTGCCTTTGGAATGCGGTCGACGATTCGACGAACTTCCAGCGCAACTGGAACATCGGCGAGGTCGAGATCGAGGGCGGCACGGTCTATCACAAGACCGAATACCGCGAACGCCGCAACCACTATGCGTTTTATTCCGTCAACGCTCCGATCGACGGGTTCGATACCGACCGCGACACATTCCTCGGCCGCTTCCGCGGTTGGAGCGAACCGCAGGCGGTCGAAAACCGCACCTCGTTCATGAGCGTTGCCGCCGGCTGGGCGCCGATCGCCGCGCTGCGTCTCTCCCTCACCCTCGCCCCCGGCGAATCGAAAACGCTGCTCTTCCGTCTCGGCTATGTCGAAAACCCGGAGGACAGAAAGTTTGAATCGCTGAACATTATTAATAAAGAAAAAGCGCACGCCATGCTTGCCGCGTTTGATACCGAAGCGCAGTTTGACGCCGCGTTGGATGCACTCAAAACATACTGGACTTCCCTGCTGTCCCGTTTCACGGTGCAAAGCAGCGAAGAAAAGCTTGACCGCATGGTCAACATCTGGAACCAGTACCAGTGCATGGTCACGTTCAACATGTCGCGCAGCGCTTCCTATTATGAAAGCGGCACCGGTCGCGGCATGGGCTTCCGCGACAGCTGCCAGGACCTCCTCGGTTTTGTGCATCTGATCCCGGAGCGCGCACGCGAGCGCATCATTGATATCGCGTCGATCCAGTTTGCGGACGGTAGCACCTATCACCAGTATCAGCCGCTGACAAAGCGCGGCAACGCCGACGTCGGTTCCGGCTTCAACGACGATCCGCTTTGGCTGATCGCCTGCACCTGCGCATACATCCGCGAGACCGGCGATTTCTCGATCCTCGATGAGCCGACACCGTTCAATAACGAAGCCGGCACCGAAGTCCCGCTCATGGAGCATCTGCGCCGCAGTCTCCGCTACACGGTCGAGCACCGCGGTCCGCACGGACTGCCGCTGATCGGCCGCGCCGACTGGAACGACTGTCTGAATCTGAACTGCTTCAGCCGTACGCCGGGCGAGAGCTTCCAGACCTGCTCGAACTTCAAGAGCGGCAAGGCGGAAAGCGTCTTCATCGCGGGCATGTTCGTGAAATACGGCAAGGAGTATGCCGCGCTGTGCGACCGGATCGGATTGTCCGAAGAGGCGACAGACGTTCGCGCATCCGTTGAAGAGATCGAGCAGGCGACGCTGAAATTCGGCTGGGACGGCGAATGGTTCCGCCGCGCGTACGACGCGTTTGAACGCCCGATCGGCAGCCGTGAGAACGACGAAGGCAAGATTTTTATCGAGCCGCAGGGTTTCTGCGTGATGGCAGGCATCGGCGGACCGGAGTACGGCAGGCGCGCGCTTGCTTCGACCGAAGCGCTGCTCGGCAACGAATTCGGCATCGAGGTGCTGCATCCCTGCTATACGGAGTATCACGATTATCTCGGCGAGATCTCCTCGTATCCCCCGGGCTATAAGGAGAACGGTTCCGTATTCTGCCACAACAATCCGTGGATCACGCTGGCATACTGCACGGTGAAGGACGGCAACGGCGCATTCGGTCTCTACAAGCGCAACGCGCCCGCCTACATTGAGGACAAAAGCGAGATCCACCGCACCGAGCCCTATTGCTACAGCCAGACGATTGCAGGACGCGACGCGAAAACGTACGGCGAAGCCAAGAACGCATGGCTCACCGGCACAGCCGCGTGGTCGTTCGTCGCCGTCAGTCAGGGCATCCTCGGCATTCGCCCGGATTACAACGGATTGATCGTCGATCCCTGCCTGCCGGACACGATGGACGGTTATCGTCTCTCCCGTCTGTTCCGCGGTACGCGTTATGACGTCACCGTCCGCCGCGGTGAACAAAAAGGGCTGATCGTCAACGGCAAGCCGGTCCCCGGCAATACCGTTCCGCTGACCGACGCGCCCGTCTGCACCGTTGAACGGACGATCTGATCCTCTCCCCCGACAATTTCTTTATTTCCTTCCTGATAAAAGAAAGAACCTTGCTTCTCGGCAAGGTTCTTTCTGAATTGCTGTCGTTCAGATCAGATTCTTCTGCGTTTCCGCGGAGAACAGGTGCATCAGATCGCTGTCGAACGTGAAGCTGATCGATTCGCCGTACTCGAAACCGGCGCGCTTCTCTGCCGGAAGATCGACCGTCTGCAGCACGATCACGATATCCTTTCCGTCCGCATTGACATGCAGATGCATCGAGGATCCCATCATCTCGCAGACGTCGACGACTGCGTTCAGATGCGGTATCGGTTCGTTCGGCGCGCAAAGAGAGATATGCTCCGGACGAATGCCGAGCACGATCTTCTGCGGTTCAACGCCGTTGTCCTTCAGTGCCTGCTGCTGTACATCATTCAGCACGAAATGAACGTCGCCGATGCATACACTGTAGACGCTCGCATGCTGTTCAAGTTCCGCGTCGAAGAAGTTCATCTGCGGCGAGCCGATGAATCCCGCGACAAACAGATTGTCCGGATGGTTGAACACCTCCTGCGGAGTGCCGATCTGCTGGATAAAGCCGTCCTTCATGATGACGATGCGATCGCCCAGCGTCATTGCCTCGGTCTGATCGTGCGTGACGTAAATGAACGTCGTGTCGATGCGATGACGGAGCTTGATGATCTCCGCGCGCATCTGATTTCTGAGCTTTGCGTCGAGGTTAGAAAGCGGTTCGTCCATCAGCATGACCTTCGGCGCGCGCACGATGGCGCGGCCGATCGCGACACGCTGCCGCTGACCGCCGGACAGCGCCTTCGGCTTGCGGTCCAGATACTCGGTAATCCCGAGGATCTCCGCCGCTTCACGGACCTTTTGGTCGATCTCCTGTTTCGGCATCTTGCGCAGCTTCAGCGCAAACGCCATGTTCTGATACACCGTCATGTGCGGATACAGCGCGTAGTTCTGGAAGACCATCGCAATATCGCGATCCTTCGGCGCAACGCTGTTCACAAGCTTATCGTCGATGTACAGTTCGCCGCCGGAAATCTCCTCGAGCCCCGCGATCATACGGAGCGTCGTGGACTTGCCGCAGCCGGACGGACCGACGAAGACGACAAATTCCTTGTCTTGGATCTCAAGATTGAAATCATCGACCGCCGTGACCTTGTTGTCATAAACCTTCTTGATGTTCCTGAGTGACAGATTTGCCATACTGCATTTGACTTTAACGGTCCCGAACTTCTTCATCGAACCGCCTCGCGCGCCGCGCATACGTCGGCCGCGCATTACGGCAGGTCTCCACACTGCCGCACCCCAAGCCGAGGGGATGGGTTTCCTCCTTTATTGCAGCTTTCTCCCGCGCATATTGTGGAGTGCGCGAGGTCCGGCCGTTTTGCAAAGCATCGTCCCTTTTCAGGACAGTTCTATTATAAAAGCCGTCCCGTGCGCTTGTCAAGAAAAATCTTAATCGATTTCGTAATTATATATGATTTTTACGGGTAACCAAAAAGCACAGCTTTCCGCCGTGCTTTTGCCGAATGCCCGTCAGCGGGCGTTATGCTTTTTCAGCGTTTCGAGAAGCCACAGTCCCGTTTCGGTAAAGTCGTCATGCGCAAAGCCGCTGTACTTCGGAACGATAGCGCGAACCATCGAGCACGCCTCCGGCGCTTTCGACAGCGCCCACATGCAATAGGAGACGCTCTCCCGTTCCAGAAGATCGATCCACAGATCGGCGCTTTCAAGATCTCTGGGCAGTCCGCCGCTGGACGCCGTCACGCCGTATTCGGTGACGAAGGCCGGCAGCCCTGCGCTCCTCACCTCGGCAAGCATATCCCTGTATTCCTGTCCGTGGGTCGCGGCATAGAAATGCAGCGTGTACATGACATTGCCGAACGAAAGCGGATCGGCGGCGACGCTCCTTAAGTCCTTCGACCAATCCGGATTGCCAACAAGGATCACGGAATCCGGATCCTTGTCCCGAATGATCGGAATGATCTCCTCCGCGTAGCGCTTCACGGTCGCCCAGTCCACGCCGTTCGGCTCGTTGCAGATCTCATACAGCACGTTATTGTGATCGCGGTACTGCTCCGCCATCTCTCCGAAAAAGGTCTTTGCATCCTCCAGATAGCGATTCGGATCGCCGTCGCTTAGGATATGCCAGTCGATGATCGCATACATATCGTGCGCTTTCGCATATGCGACGCCGTTTGCAACATTCTTCTGATACCGTTCCCTGTCTCCCTTTGCGCAGTATCCGATCACGCCCATGCCGTAGGTATAAACGGCAAGCCGGACGACGTTCGCGCCGTACTCCTCCGACAGTTCCCGGAACAGATCGTCGTTGATAAACGATTCGGTGGTGATAAGATCGTGCGTGCTGACGCCCCGCAACATAACGGGATTCCCTTTTTGATCGCACAGTTTTCCGTCGATCACCTGCAGTTTCCCGCAGGAGGATGGACGCGCTCTGCCGTCCTTCACGGCATTTTTCGCGCCGCATCCGCTTGCGGCAGACAGCACAAGCAATACCGAAAGCACCAATATCAAAGCTTTTTTCATATGGCAGCATCCTTATCTAAAATTCGTACGGCAAGTCAAACCGTTCCGTCGGGAATCAGATCCCGTAATGATTATACGATTTATAAGCAATGTATGTCAACGAACATTTGACGTGCATCAGATCATGATCGCTTCCTCTGATATATCTGCGGTATACTTTTGTTCTCACTCGCATCGGTGTGACGATCAAAGGGTTATCCAATATCGTCTCAATAAATGCTGCCCCTCCGCATCGTTATAGGCGTCGATGGTATCTTCCCAGACTCCGCCCAATGCTTCGCATACACGAATGGAAGCTTTGTTATTCTCGTTTATTGTCAGCAACACTTTTTCCATGCCGTGCTGCTTTGCAATCTCCAGCCCAAGGCGAAGGATCTCTTTGCCGTATCCTTTTCCTTGTTCCGATACTCTGACCGCATAACCAATGCTTCCGATATCCAGCATGACCTTTTCGGGAAATTCGGTTCGGAGTTGAAATTCTCCGATAAATTTGCCATTGTCGATCGCCCAATAGTGAAAACTGACAGGTTGACCTTCAATAAGTCCCTGTTCTTTTCTGTCATACCATGGTTTTGTACGAAAAAACCATTCATCATCAATAAACTCAGGATCTGTGGGTCTGAAACAGGTGACATGGTTTTCATACATTTCCCGGCAATACGCTTTGTACCCTGCCACATATTCGGGACATCTTTTTATAAGCTCTACCATACACTTCCCTCACCAAATTCCGGTTTATTACGATATTTATACCATAATCATCCTCATGAAGCAACAAAGAAAACCGATCTTGCCCCGGCAGACAAAAGAGGTTTCTTTGTTGGTGCGCGTGTTGATAACGGACTTGCCCGCAAGCGATCGGCAGCGCAGCAGAGGCGTCGCATGGGCGTTTACAACCGAGCGGCCGAAGCAAGCGTGATCATGGTACGCGCGGGAAGCGCGCGATCTACCGCTGTAACGAAGTGGTTTGCGGAAAGGCGGAGCGGCGGAGCAAGGCGAGGCGATGATTTGTTTATGAAATAAAAAACCGTCGCAAGCTTAGCGAAGCCAGCGACGACGTGGCGCGCCTGGCAGGATACGGCACTTCTTTGAAAAAAAGCAAGAAAGAAATGCCGAACACGAGGCTTTCGCCGCGTATACGAACCTCGGTTCGTAGGGCACCAAGCGAGCGAATCCGAAAGCCCCGATGAATGCTGAAAAATCCAGATATTTAGGTTTTTTCGGCATTTTCACTTGCGCAGAAAAGCACAAAAATCCATCAAATACTACCCCATTATTTTTCTTATGGGGTGAAAATGAGATAGGAATTTTGCTGACGCACATTGGCGGGCAAGATAACAAATACCTTTCGATCTCCTACCAGATCGAACGCGGCGTCCGGTACCTCTGACCGGACGCCGCTGTTGTTTTGTCTCTTAATTCCCACCGAGGTTAATCCACAAAGCGGGCCGGACCGCGCCCCTGCCGCAGTCGACACCGTAACCGAGGTGGCTGACGGAGCCGACATAGTCGACGTCTGCGGCGCGGCTAGAATCGAGGCCGGGCGACCGCAGCCACCACCAGCGATTTCCATTGCTGCCTTTGTATGCTCCTTGCGCATAACAATAAGCGGTTCCCTGACACTGACGAGCATTGTCAGAACTGAAATATTTGTTCGCTTCGGTAATACTGAGAAGGAAAACTTTATCCGTGGTATTCTTGCCGGGCAACGTGCTGTACTTCGGATTCTTGTCTGCGGTAACCGTGGAACTGATAATGCTGTTTTGCTCCGCAGAACTGAACGCCGCACTCAAGAATGTCCCATTCAACCACTTGCGCAAGGAACATGTTTCCCATGTTACATCTGTATGGGTTGAATTATAATTTTGGCAATCAAGTGCATATTTGCTGATAACAAGAACCTTATTCCCTTCCTTTGAAAGAACGATCCACTCGATATCCTCCTTGCCGTTTGCTGTATTATTATCCTGCTCATATGAACCGAAAAAGACCGTTGATCCAACGCTCGCATTAGAGAGCAACTGCTTGTAATACTTTGGTTTGATTCCCTTAATTTGCGCCGCGCTGTCTTTATATCCATCAAGCGCTGTAAACGCTGCGATTGCTTCTTCGTATTTCCCAGCAGTATAAAGCTCCACGGCGGAAGCGTATTTCTCGTCTTTGATCGCCGTTTCACACTTCTCAATCTGCGCCGCGCTGTCTTTATATCCATCAAGCGCTGTAAACGCTGCGATTGCTTCTTCGTATTTCCCAGCGTTATAGAGTTCGACAGCTGCATTATATTTTTGATTCGGGATAATAACCGTTGTCAGCACAATCACAAACGCAATGCAGGCGACGAGGATTGGTGTAACTATCGCGAAAGTTCTTTTGCGTTTCTTTGCTGCTTTTTCCGCTGCTATACGTCTTACCTCAGCCTGACGCTCACGTTCAAGACGGTCTGCTTCTTCTTTAGCCTTGATCTCTTCGATCTTTCTCTGACAGACGTAGATCTGCTCGTCGGCATCCTTCCACCCAGAGATCGTGCTGAACGTCTTGATAGCTGCTTCATATCCGCTTACAGCGTTTCCAGCCATCTGCGACCTTGCGGAAGCATAGACAGCATCTTTGCGGCAAACCTCTGCCCTTTCAAGGCACTGCTCAGCAAGAGAATCCGCATCCTTAAAACCGGGGATTGTTTTGAAGATCGCCGCCGCCGATTTGTAGGCGGATTCCGTTGATGCGGCGTTCATAGCTGTTACGCCGTTGTTGTAAATCCCGGTCAGACGCGCGTTCTCGTTCCGCTCGTTGATATGCGTGATGTAGCCTTTCAATGTGGAAGAAAACGCTTCATCACCGAAACGGACTGCTTTCCGGTAATTGCTGCTTCCGTCAAAAGGCTGCTCGCAATTCGGCAGGTCTTCCTGCCGGCGAATGTGAAGTTCCGCCATCAGCTTGCCGAGATATGCTTCCGCGTTTTCGGGGTCAAGATCGAGAACCTTCTCGCAGTATTCATCTGCGCTCTGCCAGTTACTGTCCTCCAGGAACATAAATGCACGGCGAAGCAGCGGCGCGGTATTGGTCTGCGCCGCCTGCTGCACGACCGTTTCGCGGATGGTCGTCGGCTTCGGCTCGTCGGTTCTGACGATCTTTTTGATGCCGCGGATCAGGTCCTGCATAAAACCGAGCTTACTCATATCCTGTGCCTGCAGATGCGAAAACTCCTCCGGCAGGTCGTAGGGGTCCATGTCGCGGTAGGCGGGGATCAGCGTCTTCTTGGCGCCCGCCTTGATCAGCGCGAGGTAGCGGCTCCACTCGTTCTTGACCCACACGGCGTTGAAATGCTCCGGTTTGGTGCCGAGCACGACCATCGCCTTCGCGGAGTTCAGCGCAGCAAAGATATAAGGCTCGTACTCCTGTCCGAGCTTGTCCTCGAGCGTAATGCGCGAGAAGAAGACCTTGAAGCCCTCGTTGGTCAGCTGGTGATAGAGGTCGGTCGCAAGCACGGAATCCGGCGTTCTTCTGCCGTTCGCGTCCGTCTCCTTATAGCAGATGAACACGTCGAAGGGTTCTTCTTTTGCGGAAATCTCCAGGATGCCTTTCTGGATCTCATTGATCGTTCTCGCCTCGTCCTCGTAGATCGCGCGCTGCAGGGCGTCCGCGTTTTTCAACGCGGACTTATAGTCCTCATCATCGAAGATCGATGTGAACTGTGCGCGGTTGACCGTTGGCACGCGGCGATGCGTCGCTGGGTCCTCGACGTACTCGATGCCGTATCGGCAGAGCACGATCGACCAGTATGCCTCGGCGTCGGTCGGGTCCTCGTTCAGGATGTTCTCGTAGATCGACATTGCCTTGTCGAACTCGTTGTTCCGGCGAAAATGGTTCGCGCGGTCGTACAGATTTGCCTTGCGATCACTGTCAAGCCGCGGCAGCGTCTGCTTTGTTCCGCAGCTGTCACACACGCCGACGGTCGCGCCGTCCTGAAACTCGATCGTGCCCCCGCACATCTTGCATTTGAAAATAGCCATGTTTTACCCCCTCTGTATCTTTCCTTATGAATCCGAGCCGCGGCCTGCCTCGTTCGACCGCGGTATACGCATCTTTGCGGATCGGACGAACGCAAAGCGTTCGTTTCCCTGTCCACCTCATCCGGCTTACGCCACCTTCCCCTCAAAGGGGAAGGCATGAATGCCGACGCATGCAATTGCCTCTGACGGTTGCATGCGGTGCGTATGCCGTATCGTTTTTTTGCGGATCGGACGAACGCAAAGCGCTCTCTCCACCTCATCCGGCTGACGCCACCTTCCCCTCGAAGGGGAAGGCAAGAACGCCGTCAGGCCTTTATGAATCCGAGCCGCGTCCGGCGAACAGCCTGCCGAGCACGGAAATGATTACCGCCGCCGCAGCAACGGCAAGAATAGTGATCACCGCGCCTTTTGACAGCGTACCCTGCGCCCAGCGGACGATCAGATACACGACGCCCGCAAGCGCCGCCGCGCAGAGCAGCAAGGTCAGGATCAACAGAACGATCCCGAGCCGCGTGTTGCGCCTGTCGGAAAACCGGTTTGCTTCCTGCCGCTGCAATCGACTTGCGCGCAGTTCATTCAAACGCTGCTCACATTCCTTGATCTTGTCCCGCGCCTCGTCGATGAACGCGATCGTTTGTAATTGACGGATCGCGTCCGCATAGCCAGCGGCGGTGTTCTGCCGCATGGCGCGCTCCGCGCTGTGATAGACTTCGCGGTATTGCGCGACGTCCGTCGCGTCGATCTCCGCGAGCCTTCCGCACGAATCGCATTCCGCCTTGTCGGCGCCGATCCGGATATTCAGTTTTCCCCCGCAGATCGGGCAGGTGTACGATTTCATTCGTTTACTTATTCGCCTTGCAGGTCCGGTTGCGCTCGGTGAGCAGGGACATAAGCTCGCCCATAGAGGCGTTCGCCGCGTCGGCGTTGTCACTTAGGACCGCGTCGGTAAACGCGTCGAACTCGGCGCGGATGCGGCTTTCGACGTCCGCGAGCGCGTCGGAGGTCATCGGATCGGAAAAACGCACCGCCTCATAGACCTTCTTGCAGGCGGCTTTAACCGGTTCGCTCTTGGCGCGGGTCATAACCGTGTTTGCGTCGACCGTCAGATCGCGGATGAACGCCGTCTGAACCTTGACTTTCTCGTCGATCCGTTCCACGATCTCCGCCGCTGCGGCAGCCTTCAGTACGGCGACGGCGTACAGCGCCATGATGATCAGCACAACGATCAGCGGGATCCAATCGGGCATCTGCGGTACCGCCATCATCACGCAGCCGATCACGGTTGTGACGATGATGCACGCATACGACAGCCGGATCAGCGGCAGGCGGTAGAACATGCCGGACAGCTTGTTCCTTTTCAGCGCGATCCATGTGCAAACAAGATGCCCGATAAAGCAGAGTTCAAACAGGATCAGCGTGATCCACGAAAGCCCGCCGAGCTTTACATAGGTGACGCCCGCGATCGTTGTCTCCTTCGGCAGCGCGATCACGACGACATTGAAGATCACGAACAGGATCGCCCACGCGATCAGGTAGAACTTGAATCCCTTTTTCACGTCCGTTCCCCCTTATAGAATGCTCTTCAGAAGATCCGCCTTCATCTTTGCGAATTCCTCGTCGGTCAGAAGCCCCGCGTCCTTCATCATCGAAAGCTTTTCGACCTTCGCCTTGAACGCCGCCATGTCGTCCGCGGGCTGTGCGGGCGCTGCCGGTTGCTGCGGCTGCGCGCCGCCGAACATATTGCCGATCTGCGGCATGATCGTACCCGCCGCCGCCATGCCGACGCCGAGCCCCAGCATATCGCTCATGACGCTCGAGCCGCCGCCGCCGTTCACGACGTCCGGTCCCATATTGCCGATGCCCTCGGCATACGCCTTCTGCACTTCCGCCTGCAGGACGTCCTTCTGGTTGTAGCCCTTTGCCGCCATGATCTCGGCTTCGGTCATGCCCTTAAGCCGCTCCGCCTGTGCCTCCGCCTGCGCCGCGATGACCTTACGCTCCGCTTCACGCTTTGCGACTTCGGTCTCGGTCAGCTGCCGCTGCAGTTCGGCCTCTCTTCGCGCCGCTTCGATCGCCGCCTTGCTCTGCTCTTCGGCGGTGCGGTACTGCGCCTGGCTCTGCGCCGCCGCGGTCTTGACCGTCGCTTCCGCCTGAATCACGCGCGTCTGCAGCACGATCGTGTGCAGCTCGCGGATGCGCTTGAAGTTCGGATCGTCCTCCGGCAGCACGACGCTCGTCACGTAGAAATTCGGCACGGCAAGACCGTATTCGTCGAAGCCCTCGCGAACCTTGCCGCCGAGCACAGCGGAGATCAAATCGAGTTTTTCGTCGACCTCCAGAATGTCGATCGCGTTGTCCTTGATGACCGCGCCGAGGTTTGCCTTGACGGCGCTTGTGATCATCGGGCGGAACGACGCCTGCAGCGATTTCGTAAAGCCCTGCGCGTCCTCCCACGCGATCCCGCGCATGGTGCCGACGAGCTTGACAAGAAGCTTCCTCGAATCCTCGACCGCAAGGTTCATTTCGCCGCTTGCGCCGAGCTCGAGCGGAACGCCGGTCAGCGGATCGATGAAGCGCACCTTATCCGGCGTGCCCCACTTCAGCCCCATCTGCACGGTCTTGTTGATGAAATAGACCTCGCAATGGAACGGCGTCACGCCGCCGGTCGCAAGCTTCAGGACCTTGCCGATCAGCGGAATGTTCTGCGTTTCGAGCGTGTAGCGCCCCGGTCCGAACAGGTCGAGCGCCTGTCCGTTCATCATAAAGACCGCTTCCTGGCTCTCATGGACGATCAGCTGCGAACCGAGGTTAAAGTCCTCGCAGGGATGCTTCCATACAAACGTGCTGTTGTCGCCTTCGTACTTGATTACTTCTGCAATGTGTGCCATAAAATGCTTCCTCCCGCTTTATTCAGTCAATTGTTCCATTTTACGATTATATGATTTCGTTTTGCTGCTCAACGTCTTGACCAGCGCTCTTCCGTCTTCCGCAAGCTTCAGAAGATCCTCCGTATGAAGCTGCTGCGCCATCAAAGCATGGATCATCCGGTTGCGTTGTTCCTTCCAGTTCAGCATAGCATCCGTCAATTCCGGTGCAAAGTACTTATGTGCGGGATTCTTCTTTTCCTCCGCGGCTTTAGCCAGTTTTTTGATCTTTGTCTCGATCGAGACAAACCGTCCCGGCTTCGGATCCCATTTTCCGCTGTGCCTCAAAGCAGATTCCAGGCGGTCCTCCATGATCGCGTATTCGATAAATACGGCTTCCAGATAAAACCTTTGCTCCATCGCGCGTTTCAGCCGTCCCATCTGCTCCTTGTAATTTGCATATTTCTGCATATTGTCAATCTGCTGTTCCATTCTTCTTCTCCTTGTCTTCGTTAGAATGTATTGTACTCTTCAAGAAAATTTTCCCAGCGCAGACTGCAAGTCGTACCGCTGTCAAGCAATTCTATTTCAAGTACAGCGGATTGCGCTCCTTTATAACCCGGATACTGTTTGACATCCCCGTTACCATATTTGGTCTGATCAGAGTATGATTTTGCATCAAACATAAGCCTTATAGTCAAAACCCCATCTGCACAACTCTCCACTTGGTATTCTCCGCTGATACTCCTGTTTGTAAAGCTGCTTGCATTTTTGGTTCCCGACCTTTGATAGTAAAGATAATTCTCGTAATCATTCCTAAGAGTGAATTCATTTCCTGTGCTAAAGCCAATCGAATAATCATAAATATAGACATTTGTATTGGTATTTTCCGGATTAACCAGTTTAAGGGTTTTCCTATATTTGAAAGGGCTTCTCTTCGAAAGCAAGCCTTCAACGATTTCATTTATCTGTGCTTGACTATCCGAATAACCATCAATCAGCATTAATGTCTCTATTGCATTTTCGTACTGCATAGCTTTTTTCTGTCCCATGGCAGTTTTATAATGACATGCTTTGATTTGAGTATCGCTGTCACGATACCCATCCAAATCGGTAAATGCAGCAATCGCTTCTTCGTATTTCCCGGCAGTATAAAGCTCCACGGCGCCAGCGTATTTCTCGTCTTTGATCGCTGTTTCACACTTCTCGATTTGCGCCGCGCTGTCTTTATATCCATCAAGCGCTGTAAACGCTGCGATTGCTTCTTCGTATTTCCCGGCAGTATAAAGCTCCACGGCGCCAGCGTATTTCTCATCTTTGATCGCCGTTTCACACTTCTCGATTTGCGTCGCGCTGTCTTTATATCCATCAAGCGCTGTAAACGCTGCGATTGCTTCTTCGTATTTCCCGGCGTTATAGAGTTCGACAGCTGCATTATATTTTTGATTCGGGATAATTACCGTTGTCAGCAAGATAACAAAAGCGATGCAAGCGACTATGATCGGTGTAACGATCGCAATGGTTCTCTTACGCTTCTTGGCAGCCTTTTCTGCCGCGATTCGCACTTCCTCCGCTTTGCGCTCGCGCTCCAGCCGATCCGATTCTTCCTTCGCTTTGATCTCCTCGATCTTTCGTTCGCAGGCAAGGATCTGATCATCCGCGTCCTTCCATCCGGGAATCTTACGGAATTCTGTGATCGCAGATTCGTAGTTATGAACGAAACTACGGCTCATCTGCGACTGTGCCGAATAATAGATCGCGTCCTTGCGGCAGATCTCCGCCTGTTCCAGACAACGCTCCGCGAGGGCATCCGCATCCTGGAAGCCGGAGATCGTTTGAAGTGTCGCCGCCGCCGATTTGTATGCAGATTCCGTTGATGCGGCATTCATAGCTTTTACACCGTTGCTGTAGATTCCGGTCAGCCGCACGTTTTCATTTCGCTCGTTGATGAAGGCGATATCCCCGGAAAGCTTTGCCTTCAGCTTTTCGTCTCCGAAGCGATATGCCTTCTTAAAACTGTTGCGGTCATTGAACGGCTCGGGTTGATCCTTCAGGGCGTCGCGCGTTTTCACATGCAGCTCCGCCATCAGCTTGCCGAGATATGCTTCTGCATTTTCGGGGTCGAGATTCAAAACCTGCTCGCAAAACTCGTCCGCACGGGTAAAGTCGCCGTCCTCCAGGAACATAAACGCGCGTTTCAAAAGCGGCGCGGCATTCGTGTTCGCCTGCTGTACGACGACCGTTTCTTTGACCGTCTCTTTTGCTTTCGGCGCGCTTGCGTCAAGCACCTTGTTCACGCCGCGGATTAGGTCCTGAATAAAGCCGATCTTGCTCATATCGTAGGACTGCAAAACCGACAGCGCTTCCGGAAGGTCATAGGGATCCATATCCCGATAGCACGGCAAAAGAAGTTTACTGCGGTCCTTTCGCATCAGCGAAAGGAAGCGGCTCCACTCGTTTTTGACCCAGACCGCGTTGACGTGTTCGGCAGAGGTCGTGACCACGATCATGACCTTTGCGGAGTTGAGCGCCGCGAAGATATATGGCTCGTACTCCGTGCCCGCCTTATCCTCGAGCGTGATACGGCTGAAAAACACCCGCCGTCCCTGCTCGGTCAGCTGATAGTAGATCTCCTGCGCCATCAGGCTGTCGCGGGTGCGCGTACCGTCGTTTTCGGATTCCTTATAGCAAATGAAAACGTCGAAAGGCTCCTCGTTCTGCGAAGTGGCGAGGATGCCGCGCTGCACCTCCGCGATCTTTGCCGCGTCCTTCTGGTACTGGCGGCGCGTGACGCCGTCGGAATGCTCCAAAGCTGCGAGATAATCGACGTCCTCTAAGAAGCTGTCGAAGCTTGCACGGTGACAGGTCGGAAGATACTCATAGGTATTCGGGTCTTCGACGTATTCGATGCCGAACCGGCACAACGCGCAGCACCAGTGCGCCTCGGCATCGGTCTCGTCCTCCTGCACGATGCGTTCATAGACCGCAAGCGCCTTGTCGAACTCGCCTTGCCTGCGGAAATGGTTGCCGCGGTTGAACATATTCGCGCGCTGCTCGTCGTCCACCTTCGGAAAGGTCATCGTACTGCCGCACGAGTCGCAGGTCCCAAACGTCTTGTCTGCGGACAGTTCAATATCCCCGCCGCACATTTTGCATTTCAGAATTGCCATACTGCCCCCCTCGATCTGTCCCTTACTCTTTTTCCGCAATCTCCAGATGCGTCAGTGTAAACTCGATGCACTTCAAAAGAATCTCGTTCCGCGTGCGTCCGGTTTTCTGCGCAACGGCGTCAACGTCGCGCAGCATGTCCTTTGGCATACGAACCGAGAATACCTGAGATTCTTCCTTATAGCGCTTGGGAGAAATAACGAATTTTGCGTCTTCCATGTATCATTCTCCTATTATGATATTGTTATTATTGTATCACAGGTGTAACCGCGGCGCAACGATAATTATGATATTCTGTCGATTTATGCTGATTATTTCATCCTTCAACGTCTATTTGAATGGGTGTGAAAACGCTCAAGAAAAAAGCTATGGGGTAAAATGTGGTAGTACATCAGAATTCAGGATAAATGAGCAAAAGGCAGGTAACAAAAAAGTCCCGAAATTCGGGACTTTTTTGTTTGGCGCGCCTGGCAGGATTCGAACCTGCGACCTACCGGTTCGTAGCCGGGCACTCTATCCACTGAGCTACAAGCGCATGTACACTTTTTGCGTACCTTGTTATTTTAGCGGGTCAGTTATGAATTGTCAAGACCCGAATCGTGTTTTTTTCATATATTTTAGGGGACAGCCGGACTGCGGTTGTCCCCTCTCTGTTTTACAGAAGCTTCTGCGACTGGCGATAGACGTCGCCGCTGCCGACCGTGATGACGATATCGCCCGGAACGGCGTGCTCATCGAGGTATGCCGCGATATTCTCGAACGTGCCGAGGTACTGTGCGTTGTGCGTTTCGCGGTTGATGCCCGCGACCATATCGCGCGCGTGGACGATGCCTGTATCGACCTCCCTGCCTGGATAGATATCCGGCACAAGCACCTCGTCCGCGTCCGCAAAGCAGGTCACATGCTCGCAGAACAGCGTCCTTGCGCGGGTGTAACTGTTGCACTGGAACACGCAGAAGATCCGTCCGTGCGGGACGTGCGTCGCCGCGGCAAGCGTTTCCTTGATCTCGTTCGGATGATGTCCGTAGTCATGAAAGACCTTGACGCCGTTCTTTTCGCCGAGCAGCTCAAAGCGGCGGCTCGTGTTGCGGAAGCGCTCCATTGCGGCCGCATACTGTTCAAACGTGACGCCGCAAAGCTTCGACGCCGCGTAAACCGAAAGCGCGTTGATCACGTTATGCCGTCCGGGAACGCGGAGCTGTACTCTGCCGATCTTCGCCCCATGATCGTACAGATCAAACGAAGGATGTCCGAGCGCATCGAACGCGATCCGGTCCGCATGGATATCACCCTTATTCAGACCGTACGTGATCACATTGCCGCCGAGTTCGGGGAGCAGCTCACGTACATAGACGTCGTCCGTACAGGCAAGGATCTTTCCGTCTTCCGGCACCAGAGCGAGGAACTTGCGGAACGCCGCGATGATGTGTTCGATGTCGCCGTAATAATCCAGATGGTCGTCGTCGATGTTGTTGACGATCGCGATCGTCGGCTTCAGGGTCAGGAAGCTTTCGACGTATTCGCAGGCTTCGGTGATGAAGAGATCGCTCTTTCCGAGACGAACGCCGCCGCCCAAGAGATCCATAAAGCCGCCGACATGGACCGTCGCGTCAAGATCCGCTTCCTCATTGACAAAGGCAAGCATGGACGTGATCGTGGTCTTGCCGTGGCAGCCCGCAACGGCGACGACCTCGTGAAAGCGCGCGGAAAGCTGTCCCAAAGCGACGCTGCGTTCGAGTTCCGGGATCCCGTGCTCGCGTCCGTAGACACGTTCGGGATTCTCCGGCTTGATCGCCGCGGAATACACGATCAGATCGGCGTCTGCCGCCTGCTCGGCACTGTGCCCGTAATATACGGTGATGCCGTCCTGTTCGAGCCGGTCCGTAAACTGTGTGTGTCCGCGGTCGCTGCCTGTAACCTCGTGCCCCTGTGCCTTGAGAATACGCGCGATGCCGCTCATGCTGCAGCCGCCGATCCCGATGAAATGAATGCGTTTTGCTTCGTCCAGTGTTGCCGTCATAAGTTCTCCCCGATCCTGATAATCTGCCTCATTATACGCGAAAGATGTCGGATTTGCAACCGTTCAGTTGTCCCATTTCAGCGTTTTTCCGCCGATCAGATGCAGATGCAGATGCGGCACGCTCTGTCCGGCGTCCGCGCCGACGTTCGTGATCAGCCGGTAGCCGGTCTTGTCGAGCCCGTTTTCGGTCGCAATCTTGCGGGCGACCTCGAACATATGCCCGAGCAGCGCGTCGTCTTCACGCGTAAGCTGCTGCGCGCTTTCGATATGCGCTTTCGGGATCACAAGGATATGCACCGGCGCCTGCGGCGCGATGTCATAAAACGCGTATACGCTCTCATCCTCGTACGCTTTCTTCGAGGGGATCTCCCCCGCTGCGATCTTACAGAACAAACACATGGTAAAGTCCTCCTATTCTTTGATGCCGATCGCGGTCGTTTCTTCCCGCGCGGTCAGTTTGACCCGAATTGTCTCGCCGCATGCACCGTCACACCGCACACGGATATAATTCCCGGTATAACCGGTCCCGTCGTCCTCCATGATGACGTCGACGGTCTTGCCGAGTTGACGGTCGATGAACGCTTCCTCCAACCGTTCGCCGAGCGCGATCAGCTCTTTGGTCCGCGCCTCTTTCAGTGCGCGCGGCAGATGCCCTTCCATCGCGTCCGCCTTTGTGCCTTTGCGGCGCGAATACGGGAACACATGGATCCGCGCAAAGCCGATCTCCTCCACAAAGCGCATGGTTTCTTCGTGCTCCTCCTCCGTCTCTCCGACAAAGCCCGCGATGATGTCCGTCGTGATCGCGGCGTCCGGCATGCACGCGCGGATGCGTTCGACCGCGCTGCGGTATTCCGCCGTCGTATAGCGGCGGTTCATGCGGGAAAGCACCGTGTCCGAACCGCTTTGCAGCGACAGATGGAACTGCCGGCAGAGCGTACGGCTGTTTTGTGCGGCCGACAAAAACCGGTCCGTAATCACGCGCGGCTCCAAAGAGCCGAGCCGCAAACGTTCCAGACCCGGGATCCCGTCGGCAAGCGCGATCAGCTCGGAAAGCTCCGGCTTGTCCGGAAGATCGACGCCGTACGCCGAAAGCTGAATGCCGGTCAGAACGACCTCGCGGTAGCCGTTTTCGGCGAGCGTAAGAAGCTCCTGCTTTGTGCTTTCGAGCGTGCGCGAACGCAGCGCGCCGCGGGCGAACGGAATGATACAATAGCTGCAAAAGCTTACACAGCCGTCCTGCACCTTCAGCGTCGCACGGGTGCGGCTGTCCTTCTGCGCGGAAAGCTCCTCAAACGCGCGGCGCTCAAACGGCGCCGGATAGGCAGGCGCGGCACAGCCGGCGGCGGCCTGTTCGACAAGGCGCACGATATCCTTTCTGCCCTCGGTGCCGAGCACAAGCGACACGCCCGGAAGCGTCGAGACCGCGTCCTTTGCGACCTCGGCATAGCAGCCGACGGCGACGATCAGCGCGTCCGGATTCCGGCGGTGCGCCTGGGACAGGATCTGCCGCGATTTCTTGTCGCTGACCGCCGTGACCGTACAGGTGTTGACGATGTAGACGTCGGCTTCGTCTCCGAACGGAACGACCGTATGCCCGGCGTTTTTGAACAGCTCCTCCATTGCCTGCGTTTCGTAATGATTGACCTTGCAGCCAAGGGTATAGAATGCGGCTCTCACGGTTCCACCTCGTACAGGATCTGCGCAAGCATCGCCATGCCCGCGGTCTCCGTGCGTAAAATGCGCGTTCCGAGCGAAACGGTCCTTGCGCCTTTTCGGATCAGCGTTTCGATCTCCTTATCGGAAAAGCCGCCCTCCGGTCCGATCACGATCGCAACGCGCGTTCCGCAGCCTTCGCGCAGCGCGGCTTTCAGCGAAACGGCACGCTCGTTTTCATAGGCCGCAAGCACGGTGTCGAACGCGGAAAAATCGAGCTTGTCCAGCGAAACGGGCAGCTCCACCTGCGGGATCACGCCGCGGCGGCTCTGCTTTGCCGCCTCCTCGCTCACGCGCTGCCAGCGCTCGATCCGTCCCTCGTACGGCGGCTTCAGCACGACGACGCAGCGCTCCGACTGCACCGGCACAAAGCCGCACGCGCCGAGCTCGACGCATTTCTGGATGATCGTTTCCATCTTCCCGGCTTTGGGCAGACATTGGAACAGCGTGACTTCCGTTTTCGGTTCGGTCTCCGCTTTCCGCCACGGCTGCGTGTCGAACGTCACGGTGTCGGACGAAACGGACGCGATCGCCGCGTCGCATTCGTTCCCGCGTCCGTCGCAAAGCTGCACAATGTCGCCTGCGCGAAGGCGCAGGACCTTCGCGATATGCTTCACGTCGTCGCCGCGGACGACGGCGGTATTCGATTGGATCTCATTCGTAAAAAAGCGATGCATATTATTTGCAGAGGAACGCGTTCCAGCCCTCCGCGCTGCTGTGCTCCGAAACGGTGAAACCGCTGTCGTTCAGGGCTTTTACGACCTCGTCGACGCGCTCGTCGATGATGCCGGAAACGAGGAATACGCCGCCCGGCGCCACGAGCGGTCGCGCGATCGGCGCGAGTGCGATGATGACGTCCGCGACGATGTTCGCCGCAACGACCGGATACCGGCCTGCGATCTTCTTCTGCAGCCGCGTATCGTTGAGCACATTGCCGATCAGGACCGTATAATGCTCTTTCCCGATGCCGTTCATTTCGGCGTTCTCGTACGCGATCGACTCCGCGATCGGATCGATGTCCACCGCCGTCGCTTCGACCGCTCCCAGGAGCCGCGCCGCGATCGAAAGGATGCCGCTGCCGCAGCCGAGATCGAGCATGGTATCGCCCGGCTTCACGGTCTTTTCAAGAAACTCCAGGCACATGCGCGTCGTGTGGTGCGCGCCGGTGCCGAACGCCATGCCGGGATCGAGCTTCAAAACGATGCGATCTGTTTCCGGGCGTTCCTCCCACGAGGGCAGAACAAGCAGACGGCTCCCGATCTCAAGCGGCTTATAGTACTTTTTCCAGTTGTTCGCCCAGTCCTCTTCATCGACCGAAACAACGGTGGTAAGGAGCGTGCCGGGATCGAACGGAAAATCAAGTGTTTTGAGACGTTCGATCGCCGCTTTTGCAGCTTCGACGGTCGGAAGGTTTTCCGGGCAGTCCGTAACATAGCCCTTGACGCAGGGCGTGTCCGTGCCGATCTTTTCCTTGTCGGCAAAGTCCCAGAAGATCGCCGCCTCACGCAAAAACGCGTATGCCTTCTCATGGCTTTCCTCGATGGAAAGTCCGGTGATCCCGGCGCCGTTCAATGCGGCGCAGACCGTATCCAGTCCTGCGTCGGTCGTGTAGACCGTCAGCTCCAGCCATTTCATCCGTTCGTATTCCCCCAACTGTTCTTATGTGCAGTATACCACAGCCCGCCGTTTTGTACAAGCGGAAACTGCCGTACGGCTGAAAGCAAATGACCGCCGGAAAACCTTATATTATCTTTTTATGTTATAGACACAGTCTTTTTTTTATGATACTATACATAATGCTGAGCAGAAAAGCGTTCGCTCAAATAGCAGAAACAAAAAGGAGATCTCTATGAAAGCACTGCGCACGATCCTGTCACTGATGCTTGTCCTGTGTCTCGTTTTCCCGATGATCCCCGCGTCGATCGCGGACGATTCCTCCGGGATGACGATCCAAAGAGGCGTCCACAGCACAGTCATCATCGACGAAGACCCGACCGACGGCTACGAGGGCGATTACGTTGTGATCTACAACCCGTCCACGACCGCCTCCAACTCTCTCTCCACCGGCAATCTGACCGGTCTCATCGAGACGACCGTCGAGCCGAATATCGTTCCGAATCCGGATATGCAGGAGCTTCCGGAGTCCGAGATGCCGATCTGGAAGATCGACATCGATTCGCAGCTTGAAAAGCCGAAAGAGTCGTACAGGCGTGACCCGTCGCTCCTGAAGGCGACGTCTTTCAGTGTCGGCGATACCAAAACGTTCGAAGTCCTTGGGCAATACTCTCCGACCGGCAGCGACAGCATAGAGTTCGAGTGTCTCTACGTCGGTGCGCACTGCAATATCTGGACGCCCGTGTCCTCCGCGAATAACACCTATCCGCTGGATGAGATCGACTCCACCTACGCCAAGATGGCGGCGGACGAGTTCGATTCCAAGTTCGATCTCATGCAGTCCTCCTTCGGCGACCATGAAAACGGCGAAGGCGACGGCAAACTGCACATGCTGTATTACAACATCGACGAGGGCTGGAACGGCTCCGGCGGCTATGTCGCAGGCTTCTTCTATGCGTACGATCTGTACTACAACAATCTGCCGATCCTGAACATCGACACCTATCCCGGCGTCTATTACAAAAATCCGAACAGCGGCAATGTCTATAAAAGGATGGATGATACCTACAGCACCATGGTGCACGAGTATCAGCATCTGATCAACTACTCCAACACCAGCAACATGGATACCTGGCTCAACGAGTGCTTCTCCGCCGCAGCGGAAGAGATCTGCTATCCCGGCAGCTCCGTCGTCGACCGCATCCAGTCCTGGGAAAACTATTACTATTCCTCCAACAACGACTGGCTGAATCCGCCTGCGGAATTCGAGTATCAGACCGATTTTGCGCTGCACAACGGCTATTCCATGTATAACTGGAGCAACAGTCTGAACGACGTTCTGGCGCTGTACGCGCAGGTTTCCTTCTTCGCGCAGTATCTGTATACGCGGTTCGGCAACACGATCTACCGTCAGATCTCCGACGTGTATTCTACGAGCGAGGTCAATGCAATCACCAACGCGACCGGCGTGAGCTGCGCGGAGCTTGTCCGTGATTTCCGTATCGCGGTGACCGCGAACGCCTCACAGGATCAGTACGGCGGCATTTACGGCTTCAAACCGCAGAACGGTTACGATCCGGCAGAATACTACGACGTGCAGAATCCCTATGATCTGCTTTCCCCGGTCATCTTTACCGGTTCGAGCTGCACCGTCAAGGGCGGCGGCGCCATCACGGTCAAGCCGGTCGGCGGCGTCTTCAACCCGCCGTCCGGTGCGGATTCCAATCTGCAGTACTTCGGCATCAAGCTTGCTTCGCCCTACACCGTCACGGCAATCTCCAACAACGAGGCATGGGGCACCGTTTCGGTCAGCGAAACGAAGATCACCGCGGTTCCCGCTGCAGGGTACTACGTTGCCGACTATGAGGTCGTCGAGGGCACTGCGACCGCCGTTATCAGCGGAAACATCGTTCGTGTCACGCCGGAAAGCGATTGCACGATCAGAGTCATTTTTGCTCTGAAACCCAGCTATACGGTAAACTATGTGGCTTCCGGCACAAGCGAGGGATCGGTGACCGCGCAGGTCTACGATGAGATCACGCTGCCCGCGTCCGTTTCTGTCAATCCGGAAGGCTGGACGTATATCGGCTGGACGGAGACGCGTCTGCCCGAGGAAACGCAGACCAAGCCTGTATTCTATGCGCCCGGCGCAGCTTATACGGTGACCGGCAGCACCACGCTGTATGCCGTCTATTCCCGCGTGGAGGAGGGCGTCGGCGCGCCGATCTATGAGCTGGTTTCCGAAGCGCCGTCCGACTGGTCCGGCAACTACGTCATCACCTACCGTACCGTGAACTCCACTTCAAGCCCCATGTATGTGATGAAGGGCGTTTCGGTCACATCAAACGGCACGGACATTGAAAAAATTGCAAACGCTTCCCAGTATGCGGTCACGGGCATGACGCTGAGCGGTACGACGCTGAGCGACGTTACGGACGACTATCTGTTCACCATGGAACCGCACGGCAATTACTATTCCATGCAGAATGTCAAGACAGGAACCTACCTCGGCATCAATTCCTCGGGATATTTCGCCGGCTACAAGACGTATGTGTCCGGCAACTGCGACTGGAAGCCCGGCACGAAGACGAACGCCAGCAGCGCAACGATTGCCATCAGCAGCAGCTATCCGATCATTTCGTTCTACATTGACGGACCGTATTTCTGGGCAGGCAGCAGCAACAACACTGCCGCTCTCTACGTCCGCTTCTGGAAAGAGAAGAACGGTGATGCAACCTATTACACGACCGATCCCGTTGTTGCCGCGGAAGAACCTGCCTTCATGACGCAGCAGCTGTTGCTGGACGGCAAGATCGGCGTAAGATTCTTCGTACGGCTGCCGGAAGCGCTGCGCAATGAGAGCACGAACGTCAGCTTCACGATCAGCGGCACGGGCGGCGAGGATCTGAGCGAGACGTTCGGAGGTCAGCCGCAGAACAGCAAAGGCTACTACGGCTTCACCTACTATGTGAGTACGATCCAGATGGCGGATAAAATCACGGCGACGCTGAACTACACGGTAAACGGCGAACCGCAAACGCTTGTCAAGGAATACAAGGTCATGGACTACTTCGATGCGTTCGATGCATCGTACCGTGAACATCCGGAACTGTATCCTGACAAGATCGCGAATTTGATCAGGGCGACGGCGGACCTCGGTTACTATGTACAGGCGTACCTGGATGAAACCAGAGGCGACGACTGGAACATTCCGGACGATCATGCACTGGTGAATAAGCACTACACAGACTACACCGAAACGGATCTCACGGAAGCGACTGAAGGCGTTGCTGAGCACATCGTCACCGCCACTAAAGAAGCGGACAAGATCAAGAAGATCTCGTATGCGCTTGTGATGGACAGCGAGACGGCGATCCGGTTGACTGTTACTCCGGCGGCGGGGTACACCGGTGAATTCACGGTCACAGCAGGCGAAGGCGTCACGTGCACGGGAAAAAAGGTGTCCGGAAAGTACGAGATCAAAGTACCTTTGATGGCGCACAAGCTGAGCACCGGGTATACGATCACGATCAAGGCCGACGATGGTACGACGGCAGCGACGGTCAATGCAACCGGTCTCGCATACATTAAGATCCTGCTGAATCACTACGGCAATGTCGAGAGTGCGAAAAACGCGGCGATCGCCGTCTGGCGCTACTCGAAGTTCGCGGACATCGTGCACGGCGGCGCAAATTAAACAAGCGGAAGCGAACTGAACTTCATACTGACAGATTAACAGAAAGCCCGGTCCTCCTTCGGATCTGGCTTTTGCTTTCTGTTCACGGCATGTGCCTTCGTCTTATACCGGCGTTATATATCGCGCGATGACCGGTACGAGCGCGTCCGCTTCCTTCGGTGCGTAGCGCGGCGAAACCGCAAGATCCATACAGGTAAACGGCTCGCGGATGCGGACCGCGGCAGGATCGTGATACACCGTAAACGGAATCTCCGGTTCCGGACCGTAACATCCTTCAAACAGCTTTGAAACGAACGATTCCAGGCGGATCGGTCGATACCCTTCGCATTCCGGTACGCAAAACGGCGGCAGATCCGGCCGGGAAAACGGATCGCGCACAAGCGTCAGCGCATCGATCCAGCGGAATGCAAGCGCGAACAGAAGATAGTTTGCTTCGTCAAGCTGTTTTTGCGTGTAATAACGGGAAAAGGCGTCGCGCTCCTCCGGCGGAATGCCGAGCACATTGTTCAGAACAAATCCGGGACCGGGCTTTCCGATCCCGAGATCGGCATGCGCATCGACGTGCACGATCGAAAACGGCCGGGAAAGCGTTCCCGCATCCATGCGTTCCTTCCAGAACGCAAGCGCGCCGTCGTGCGTTTCGATGATGCGGCCCGGGATCGGGCGCTTCCGATCAAGTCCGAGATTGTTTTCCAGAAACGAGACGACAGCGGCTTCCGTCCACGGACTTGCGCAGCCCGAAGAGGGGCGTTCACCTTTCGGCGCAAGCGGACAGCAGTCGCTCAAAAAGAAATCCAGATCAAGATCCAATACCTGCATGTCGTTATTGTACCGTCTTTTGCCGGGAAAAACAAGTTGCCGTCTTTCGCAAAGCGCGGATTGTATTCAAAAATAATACATTTATGACACATATACATGTTAAAATTTTCAAAACGGTTAAGAATCCGACGGAAAAAATGTTGCGACTTCGAGAATCCTTTGCTATAATATAGTTATCTTTGCGGAGGAATGCTATGAAGCCTGCTGCGATATTGGACATCGGCAGTTCGAAGGTGGTATGTCTTTCGGGCAGCGTTTTAGATCAAGGCGGCATCGTCGTGCATGGTGCCGGTGTTTCCGGCTGCGACGGATATCTTGAAGATACCATACCGGACAAGCAGAGTCTGCGCGACGCGATCGTCGACGCGATCCAGAAAGCGGAACAGGAGTCCCGCACACGCATTCGCGATATCGCGCTGACTGTACCGCTTACGTTCTCAAAGCTTGTCCTTTCGGATATGACGCTGACGCTCGGCAATCAGCCGCGCGTCGTTGACCCCTCGGACGTCGACCGGTTGATCAATCTGTCCTTTCAGAAGATCGAGACGCCTCCGGGACATGTGCTGATGCACAGCACGCCGGTTTTCTTTCTGGTCGACGGCGTATCTTCTTCGGAGCTGCCGCAGGGCATCGTGACCGAAGAGATCTCGGGACTGATCGCGCATATGTTCGTGCGCGAAGACTATATCGAGACGATCCAGAACGCGCTGGACGATCTCGGGATCGAGATCTCGATGTGCGTCAGCGGGATCCTCGGCGAAGCGACGATGCTGATCCCCGAGGAGGAACGCGTCCGCCCCGCCGTGCTGATCGACGTCGGCTACCGGCAGACGGATATCTGCGTGATCGAGAACGCCGCGCTGACCGGCGTCGCAACGATCCCGATGGGCGGATATCAGTTCGCCTCGGATCTTGCGTTCGGACTGGACGTCACACTGCAGTCCGCCGAGCAGGCAAAGCGCCGGTTTGTCTTCTCGCTCGACTACGGGGACAAGACCGAGATCCTCCGTTCCGAGGCAGCGTCGAAGCGTGTCGAAAACAGCACGATCGCCTACATCATCGAGGCGCGTGCGAACGACCTTGCGGCGCACATCCGGGAGGAGCTCAATAACCTGCAGGTCAATCTGGAATCACGCCCGATCGTGTATCTGACAGGCGGCGGGCTTTTGATGATGCGAGGATCGCTCGACTTTCTCAAAAAGGCTTTGGGCTTTCCGATCAAGCGGGACATGCCGTGGACGCCGCGGCTGTCCTCACCCAACTACTGCAGCGCGTTCGGCGCTCTGAACTTTGTCCTTCGCGCAAACCGCGCCGAGGATCGCCCGGTACAGCAGAAACCGGACGAAAAGACATTTCTGCAAAAGCTGAAGGATTTCTTCACGAAATAAACAAAGGGGGAACCACCATCCATGTTTGAAACCAATGTCGAAAGCACAAACTTTGCGCAGATCCGTGTCGTCGGCGTCGGCGGCGCAGGCTGCAACGCGATCAACCGCATGGTCCAGTACGGTCTTCAGGGCGTGGAATTCATCGCCGTCAATACCGATAAGCAGGCGCTGGCGCTGAGCGCGGGACAGAAAAAGATTCAGATCGGCGAAAAGCTGACCAAGGGCCTCGGCGCAGGCGCGGATCCCGAGATCGGCCGCAAGGCGGCGGAAGAAAGCCGCGATCTGATCATGGAAGCGCTGAAAGGCAGCGACATGATCTTCATCACCGCCGGTATGGGCGGCGGCACGGGCACCGGCGCTGCTGCTGTCATTGCAGACGCCGCAAAAGAGCTCGGCATCCTTACCGTCGGCGTCGTGACGAAGCCGTTCACCTTTGAAGGACGCGTTCGTATGCGCAACGCGGAACAGGGCATCGAGACTCTGAAGCCCGCCGTCGATACGCTGATCACGATCCCGAACGACAAACTGATCTCGCTGGTCGGCAAGTCCAGCCTCCCGGATGCGCTCCGCGTTGCGGACGACGTCCTTCGCCAGGGCATCCAGGGCATTTCCGATCTGATCGCGGTCCCGGCCATGATCAACCTCGACTTTGCAGACGTCAAGACGATCATGAAGGAAAAGGGCATGGCGCATATGGGCATCGGTTCCGCCGTCGGCGAAAAGCGCGCAAGCGAAGCGGCGCGTCAGGCGGTCGAGAGCCCGCTTCTCGAGACCTCCATCAAGGGCGCAAAGGGCATCCTGATGAACATCACGGGCGGCAGCGATCTCTCTCTGCTCGAGGTCAACGAAGCTGCGGGCATCATCGCAGAGAACGCCGATCCCGAAGCGAACATCATCTTCGGTGCGGATATCGACGAAAGCATGGGCGATACGCTCCGCATCACCGTCATTGCGACCGGCTTCGACCGTCCGGATCCAGACAAGAACGATCTCCAGATGGGCGGCGCTCCCGCAAAGCGCAGCTTTGCAGAACCCCGTCTGTTCGGCGGCGCTGCGCCGCAGCCCGGCCCCATGTCTGCGCAGAACGCTTTCTCCGCCCGCACCTACGCAGAGCCCGAGAAGGCGCCCGATCCCGAGATGCCCGAACCGGAAAGAAAGACTGCGGAGCCGCTGTACCGCGATCCTTCCGCAGGTGTTCGCAGAGACTATAACGAACGCCCCGCAAACAAGCTGGACATTCCCGCCTTCCTGCGCAAATAAGCAAACAACGGGCAGATGCGTTAGCCATCTGCCCGTCTTTCTTTTTATAACAGGAACCAGAGTACGATCGTGACCGCAAGCACGCCGAGCCCGATCCACGGCGGTCGCTTCCGGTTCTCAAGAAACAACGGTGAGCACAAAAGCAGTGCGGTATAGTACAGCATGATCACCGCGATATGCGGCGGCGACAATTGCAGCATCGGCAGATCCAGGCCCTGCGTGATGATCGCAATCAGCTTGATCGCGCCGTACGCGGGATAGGACAGGACCGCCGCGGCGGACGGAAGAATGCCGTAAAGCAACACGGAAAAGAACCCGAACAGCAGAATGACCGGCATCGTCGGGATCAGCACGATCGAAAGTGGGATCGAGATCCATGCAAGTGTTTGAAAATAATACGCCGTCAGCGGCAGCATGCCGATCATCGCGGTCGCCGCGCCGATCAGCGCACGCGCGATCAGCGATGTACGGATCGGTTTCGGCAGCATTCTTCTGAATCTCCCGGCAAACAGCGTCATCCCGCACATCGCCGCAAAGGACAACTGAAAGCCTACGGTCTGATACGCAAACGGCTCGCACAAAAGCGTCATACAGAAAGCGAAGCAAAACACCGACGGCATATCCGCCTGCCGCTCACGCATGTTGGAAAGCCGAAGCGCGATCAGCACGAACGCAGCGCGCAGAACGGAAGCGGAAAACCCCGTGATCGCGCACAGGAACAGCAGGATCAGCGTCAGGACGCCGAACGAAAGCCATTTCTGCTCCGTTCGCACGAGCTTTCCAATCATGCCGACCATGATCGTAACATGCAGTCCGGAAACGGCAAACAGATGCAAAAGACCGCTTTGGGCATACTGCGCATACTCTGCCGCCGTCATCGCAGTGCGGTCGCCGAGCAGGATCCCCCGCGCCGCCGCGGCTTCGTCCCGAAACAGCGCGTCGGCATTGGCAAGCAGGTTTCCCCGAAGACCGGACAGGAAGGATGCTATTGGTCCGTCGCCGAACGCCGTCGGCAGCAGAACGATGCGGACCAGAATGGCGAACGCCGCGATCGGCAGCAGAAAGAACGCGCTTCTTCTGCGGAACAGGAACACCGAGACCGGAACAAGCGCCGCGCAGACGAGCAGAAGGACCCGATCCGGCGCAAGCGATCCGAGGATCGCCGCAAGGATCGCGCCGAGCGCTGCGCCTGCCATCGGACGCGTATGGAACCACGGTCTTTTATCTGCCATGTGAACAGTATAGCAAACTGTCGTCAATATTTCAATCATATGGAGGAATCACACATGTCAACGCTTCGTGAGTACATCGACAAAGCAAACAAGATCGTTTTTCTGGGCGGCGCAGGGCTCAGCACCGAAAGCGGGATCCCGGATTTCCGTTCAAGCGACGGCGTTTTCAAAGCGGTCAGAGCGTACGGCGTACCGCCGGAAACGCTGCTGTCGATCGACTTCTTTGAAGACTATCCGGAGATCTTCTATGACTATTATAAAAAGTTTCTGATCTATCCGGACGCAAAGCCGAACAAAGCGCATCTGGCGCTTGCGAAGCTCGAACAGATCGGCAAGCTCAACGCGGTCGTGACGCAGAACATCGACGGACTGCACCAGGCGGCGGGAAGCCGACACGTCTGTGAGCTGCACGGCAGCGTCTACCGGAATCACTGCACAAAATGCCGCAGATTCTATTCGCTCGATCAGATCATGGCGATGAAAGGCGTCCCGACCTGCGAATGCGGCGGGATCATCAAACCGGACGTCGTACTGTACGGCGAAGGGCTCGACAATTCGGTCGTGACCGACGCGATCCGTTCGATCCGCGAGGCGGACACGATGATCGTCGGCGGAACGTCGCTTGCCGTCTATCCCGCGGCGGGACTCATCGATTATTTCCGCGGCGATACGCTGATCGTCATCAATCTTTCCCCCACGCCGCGCGATCGCGAAGCGACCCTTTGTGTGCACGAAAAGATCGGCGAAGCGCTGTCTTATCTTTTGGATTGACTTTCCCGAAAAGTCGGATATAATGGTTCTTCGGAGAACGGTTTGAAACCGTTCCGGGAACACATCATAAAGCCAGGGCGTCAAAGGCATCATGACGCCGGAAAGGAATCATCAACGCATGAGCGAATGTACCCATGACTGTTCCAGCTGCGCGCAGAACTGTTCCGATCGGACAGAAGAAAACGAATTCCTCGCAAAGCTCAACAACTACTCCTCCGTAAAGAAGGTCATCGCCGTATTGAGCGGCAAGGGCGGCGTCGGCAAGTCCCTCGTCACCTCTCTCCTGGCCGTCAATGCGATGCGCAACGGCGATCACGTTGCGATCCTCGACGCGGACATCACCGGTCCGTCGATTCCGAATGCGTTCGGCGTCCATGAAAAGGCGACCGGCAGCGACATCGGCATCTTCCCCGTCACCTCGAAGCTCGGCGTCGACATGATGTCGATCAACCTGCTGCTCGAAAACGAGACCGACCCCGTCGTATGGCGCGGACCGATCATCGCCGGGACCGTCAAACAGTTCTGGACCGACGTCATCTGGAAAGACGTCGATATCATGTTCATCGACATGCCTCCGGGAACGGGCGACGTGCCGCTGACCGTGTTCCAGTCCCTGCCGATCAACGGCGTCGTTGTCGTTACCTCCCCGCAGGAGCTGGTCGGCATGGTCGTACAGAAGGCGGTCAACATGGCGAACATGATGAACATCCCCGTGCTCGGCGTCGTCGAAAACTACAGTTATTTCGAGTGCCCCGACTGCGGCAAGCGGCATAAGCTGTTCGGCGAAAGCCACATCGAGAAGGTCGCGGAAGAGAACGGCGTCAAAACCGTCTGCCGTATTCCGATCAATCCGAAGCTTGCCGCCGCATGCGACGCGGGTCTCATCGAGCTCTATGAGGGCGACTGGCTGAACGAGCTCACCGCCAAGATCGAAACGCTATGACACACGAAGAAAAAGCATTGCAGTATTTTACGGACGGCGCAAACTGCGCACAGGCGGTCGTGATGGCCTATGCCGATGAACTCGGCATGGACGAAAAGACGGCGGCGCGGCTTGCGTCCTCCTTCGGCGGCGGCATCGGCAGGCTTCGCGAGGTCTGCGGCGCCGTGTCCGGCATGATGATGGTCTACGGGCTTTTGAAGGGCTACGACGATCTCAAGGATCCCGATCTCAAGAAAGCGCACTACGCAAACGTGCAGGCGCTTGCGGCGAAGTTCCGCGAGGAGAACGGCTCGATCATCTGCCGCGAGATCCTCTCCGTCCGGAAGGACGAAAAGAACGATCCCACCCCCACCCCGCGCGACGCGCAGTTCTTCCACGCGCGTCCGTGCTTGAACTGCGTCGCCACTGCGGCACGGCTGCTGGACGAAGCTCTGAAAGAAGAATAAACAGCAAAAAAGGACGGTCCGAACCGTCCTTTTTGCGTACAGCGGTTTTATTCGGCTGTTTGTTCCGCCGGCTTTTCGGAGACCTCCGCGCCGTGTTTGCACAAAAGGCTGCCGACGGTCATCATAACGCCGAGGATGATCGACGTCGAATACTCGAAATCGGGATTCGCGACGTCCTTCGCGACCGCCTTGAAAATGCCGTAGGCGATTGCGACAAGGATCGACGTTCCGATCGGGATGCAGATCGCAAGGATGCCGAGCCGCAGCAATTCCTTTGCGCCGTCAAAGGTGAACGGCGTACCGGCCGCGAGCTCGTTCTTGAAATAGCGCTCCGCGAATTTTGCAAGAACCGCTTCGCCCGCGCAAATGATGACGCCCTGCGTCATTGCCAGATAGCAGGTCGGCATGCTCCAGCCGGCTTTTTGTGCCACTATGCCCTGAATGTTCGTTCCGCCGATTTTGATCCCGTTCGGAATGAGCGCAAGGCTCAGAATGCCGAGCGCGCACAGCGCCGCGCCGACGATGCTGAAAACGAAGACGATCGTGCTGAGGATTCGCCCGATCTTTGCAAGGACCTGCAGTGCGTTCAATGTCTTTGTGTTCATGGTACTCCCCTCCTGAATCAAATCAGCAGTATCATAACATACACTGTGCCGTGCGTCAATCAATCGCCGTTTGATTTATAATGTTTGACTTTCCGTCCGTTCATGCTATAATCGAAGTAACAGAAGAAGATGAAAGGAGACGTTTATGATCCCGTATTCTCAATTGGACAAGCCCGCTCTTGAGGCGGAATTGAAAACCGTGACCGAAGCGTACGAAGCTGTCAAGGCAAAGGGGCTGAAACTCGATATGTCGCGCGGCAAGCCCGGCAAAGCGCAGCTCGATCTTTCCAACGATATGCTGAAGGTCCTGTCCGACCGCGACGATTGCTATGACGACGCGCTCGACGTCTGCAACTACGGCAACCTCGCCGGAATCCCGTCCGCCAGAAAGCTGTTCGGCGAACTTCTGGACGTCAAACCCTCCGAGGTCATCGTCGGCGGCAGCGCTTCTCTGCAGCTGATGTACAATCTGATCGCGACCGCGTTCTCGCACGGGCTTCTGCACAGTTCCGAACCGTGGTCCAAGCGCGGCAAGCTGCGTTTCCTCTGCCCCGCGCCGGGGTACGACCGTCACTTCCGCATCACGGAATTCTTCGGCATGGAACTGATCCCGATCGCCATGACCGAGGAAGGTCCCGACATGGACGCGGTGCTTCAGTGGATCAAGGATCCGACCGTCGTCGGCATCTGGTGTGTTCCGAAGTACTCGAATCCGGACGGCATCATTTACTCGAACCGCGTTATTCACGCGCTCGCTTCGATGAAGCCCGCCGCGCCGGACTTCGCGCTGATGTGGGACAATGCGTACTGCATCCACGAGTTCGACGGCGATTTTGTGCCGTTCCCCGATATTCTGAAACTCTGCGCCGAATACGGCAACGCGGACATGGTCTATGAATTTGCGTCCACGTCGAAGGTCACCTTCCCCGGCGCAGGCATCTCCTGCATGTGCGCAAGCGAAGCGAACATCGCATACTTCCAGAAGACGCTCGGTGTGCAGATCATCAGCTTTGACAAGGTCAATCAGCTGCGTCATGTACGCTTCCTCAAAGACAAGCCGACGACGCTCGCGCTGATGAAAAAACACGCGGAGATCCTGAAGCCGCGGTTTGCGGCTGTCTGCGACGCGCTCGACCGTGAGATCGTTTCGCGCGGGATCGGCCGCTACAACCGTCCGAAGGGCGGCTATTTCGTGAGCCTGTACGCGATGCCGCAGACTGCAAAGCGCGCGCTGCAGCTGGTCAAGGATGCAGGCGTGACGATGACCCCCGCCGGTGCGACCTACCCGTACGGACAGGATCCGTTCGACAGCAATATCCGCATTGCGCCGACGCTTCCGCCGGTCGAGGAGCTCACTGTCGCGATCGACGTTTTCTGTCTGTGTCTGCGCATCGCTGCGCTGGAACAGCTCTTAAAGGCGGTCGCCGAATAACGACAAAAAGCCTCAGAAATCCTTTGACACGGATGGACGGATGCGCTATAATAGCATTGTAGATTATATACTTTACAGGAGGCGAGCTTTATGGAACTGAAGGACCAAATTCTGCAAACCAAAGAACGTAAAAAAGGCTTTCTGAAAGCGATGCCGGAATCGACGCGTACGCAGATCGATACCTATGTCAAACTCGAGAAGATCTCCAAAAACTATTTTGCCATCATCATCTGCGGCGCCGTGCTCGCGCTGATCGGCTATCTGATCGCCTGTCTGAGCGAAAAACCGGGCGCCTGGGCGCTTAATCTGATCCCTGCCGCGCTTCTGATCGCCGGCAGCGTCATTGCAGGGCTCTATATCAAGTCTTTCACAAAGAAAGCAACAAAAGCGATCTCCCTCGGTGCTCCCGATTATGTCGAGGAGCTGAAAGCGATCGACGAGCGTCTGTCCGATCTTGAAAAGAGAGAGAAAACGCGCGTAGAAGCCGAAAAGCAGGAAGCAAGAGCCAAGGCGCGCGCGGAAGCGGCGCAGCGCGAAGCGGAGCTTGCCATGCAGAAGCAGCAGGAAGCGATCCAGGATGCGGCAAAGGCTGCGCAGAACGCCGCCGAAGCGACGCAGCCGCCCGTTACGCCTCCGGAAGAGTAAGCGCCCAAGCAAAAAAGATCTCCCGAAGGAGATCCCGTTTTCAGAATACGACCCGCCGGATGATCCGGCGGGTCTTCTTTTCTTACAGCTGCGCGAGCCTCTTGGAGATCATATGTCCCTGATAATTGACGTCCCCCGTGACCTCCTTGATCACGCGGATCTCCGGCGGAAGCTCAACCTCTTCATCCTTATCGCTGAGCTGCACGTCAAGGATCGCGCTGTCGGCATTTGCCGGATAGGTGTCGACGGTACAATAGTGTTCTTTATAGCGAAAGCAGAAGCGGCGCTTGGACACGGAGCCGAATTCGGGATCGACCTCGTCCGTTAGGCGAAGATACTCCTTCTGCGAGAGCAGACGCTCGTTTTCGATACGCTCGATCGGCGAGATCGGGCGCTTTTCCGTATAGAAATAGGAAATCGCATTGTTGGATACGACCTTGCGCGCGCGGCGCTCCGTGCCCTTTGCACGCTCCTTGAGATACGTCTGCGTGATGTTCTGCTCGACCGGCTCGTATGCGGCAAGAGTACTGTCATCCACGTATTCGATCAGGAACTTGCGCTCCAGCTGCGCGGGTGGGATCTCCCCGAGGATCGTGTACACCTCGTTCATCGCCTTGCGGATCTTGTTCTCAAAATTGTAGGAGTTGCCGATCACGACACGATGCTTGTGACTGCGCCAGCAGAGCAGCGTCGCATCCTCCTTCTCCCTCGCCTGCTCCAGCGTTTCATAACGCGCGACATTGTCGTAGTTGTAAGCAAACTCGGCGCCTTTCGACGAGGATACGAGATGGATGACGGCGTCGTAGGAAGCAAGGATTTCCTTTTCGGTCAGACCGAACTTTGAAATGACCTGATTGAATTCCTTTTGCGAGACATAGGCTCTGTCGTCCATCACGCCGCGGTCGCAGAGGATGACGATCTTATCCTCGGGAACGAGCTGCGCGGCTTCCCATGCGAGCTTTTCCTTATGAAGCTGCGAGGACACGACAAAGTACTGAAAATCGAACATGGAAAGGCAGTTCCCGAACGGCTTGATGCCGAACCCGCTGATCAGCTCCGTTGCCGCCTCCGGCACGATAAACACGCGGTAGCCGATGCTTGAAAGCTCCTTGACAAGGCGCGAGGTCAGCGTCGTTTTTCCGCCGGCAGGTCCGCCCGTCAGGACGATCTTTTTAATGCTTTTCATGGTTTTTCCTTTCATTCTTGCGTTGGCGGCAGATACCGCATATATGTATTATAACACAGCGCACTGCCTATTTCCAGTCTGTTTTTCGCACTTTACAGGCGATTCTTTCCCCTCCCCCGATCGCAGTTTTTCTCCGGGGAATCCGCGTGCCGTCCGGTCGGGTTCCGTACACATTCGGTTCATTTTTTCTTCACATTTCTTTCACGAAAGGCTTGCTATTTGACCGACGTTCATATATAATTATTGTGTATGAAAATGTGCCCGAAATCCTATATCGGGTGCAAAGGTTCAAATAAAGAAGGAGGAAACAAGAAACATGAGAAAAACCATTTCTCTGGTCCTGGCAGTCCTGATGATGCTTGTCCTGCTTCCCGCAGTCAAGCTGAGTCCGGCTGTCGCGGAAGACGCAACGGTTACTGACGAATTAACCGGTGCTTGGACCGGTGTCTCCGGGAACAGCTACGCTGATTGGTCCGGCAAGACAAGCAATTCCGATGCTGTCTATGCAGGTCAATCTGCCGGTCAGTATGATTCCATTCAGTTGAGAAGCAAGAATAATAACTCTGGTGTTATTACGACAGCTTCCGGCGGAACTTTCCAGAAGATCGTTCTGACCTGGAACAGCAACACCTACGGAACAAGAGTTCTGGATGTGTACGGCAAAGACACCGCTTATGCATCTCCGACCGATCTGTATGATTCCGCAAAGTGTGGCACCTTGATCGGCAGTCTCACCTATGTTCAGGACGGCGAGATTGAAACGACGCTGACCGCTGAAGCAGAGTATGCTTATATCGGTTTCCGTTCACACGATAGTGCGCTTTATCTCGACAAGGTAGAGATCACTTGGGCAACCGGCGCAACGCCCTCCACGGAACCCTCCACCGAGCCGGAACCGTCTCCCGATCCCGAGCCCGAGACCACGGCGATGGAGCTTGTGACCGAGCTCAAGAGCGGTGATGAAGTTGTCATTTTCAACGCTGCCAACAGCAAGGTCATGACGGGTGAAGAGTATTACTATGAGAATACTTCGAACCAGAGCAAGAGCAAGTGGGAGATCGTTGCTGCAGATGCAACGCTGACCGACGACGTTCTTGCGGTTCCCGAAGCAGCGGTTGTTCTGACCGTGGAAATTCTCGTACCGGATACGGAAGATCCCGAAACGAGATCCATCGACGAAGAGCCCAATGTTTATGCATTCAAGACGGCAGACGGCAAGTATCTGTATGCAGACAACAAGCATACCAGATTTGTTGAACGCGATGAAGAGAATGCCGAAAACACGTTCTTCCAGCTGGAACCGGTCGAAGGCGGCTTCTATATCAAGTGCAATTCCGCCACGTTTAATGACAAGGCACAGTATATTGAGTACTACAAGAACTATTTCACCGTGTACAGCATGGGCACAGATGCGTCCATCTATACATTCCAGTTCTATGCAGAGCCCGGCGAAACGCCTGAGCCTCCGATCGTAGAGCCGACGGGCGACACGATCGTTCTGTTCACGAACGACGTGCATTGCGGCATCCGCGACGGCTGGGGCTATGCAGGCGTTGCAGACCTCAAGAAGAGCCTCGAAGCAGAGGGCAACGAAGTCATCCTCGTTGACGCAGGCGACCACGTCCAGGGCGGCCCGATCGGCTCCCTCACGCAGGGCGAAGCGATCATCGACATCATGAACTTCGTCGGCTACGATCTTGCAACGCTCGGCAACCATGAGTTCGACTACGGTATGGATCAGATGTTTGCTCTTGTTGAGCAGGCCGAATATCCGTACGTTTCCGCGAACTTTGTGAAGGTCGAAGGCAACGAGCCGGTGTTCGACGCTTACAAGATCTTTGAAGCGAACGGCAAGAAGATCGCGTTTGTCGGTCTCTCCACGCCGGAATCCATCACCAAGTCCACCCCGACCTACTTCATGAACGAAGCAGGCGAATACATCTACGGCTTCTGCCAGGATGACACCGGCGCAGGCGTCTACACCGCAGCGCAGAACGCGATCGATGCGGCAAAGGCGGAAGGCGCGGATTACGTCATCGTCGTCGGCCACATGGGCATTGACCAGCAGTCTCAGCCTTGGACGGCGCCCGAAGTCATCGCGAACGTCACCGGCGTCGATGCGTTCATCGACGGTCACAGCCACAGCGTGATCAATGCGGTCGTCGCCGACAAGGAAGGCAAGGATGTTCTCCACGGCCAGACAGGCACGAAGCTCGCGAACGTCGGCAAGCTGACGATCGCTGCGGACGGCACGCTCACGATGGAGCTCCTCCCCGCTTCCGAGAAAGTCCAGGACGATCCGGAGACCGATACGTTCATCAAGGGCATCGAAGATGAGTTCGAAGCGCTTCTGAACACCGTCGTTGCACACACCGATCACCTGCTGACGATCAACGATGCAGACGGCAATCGCTGGGTCCGCAAGCATGAGACCAACCTCGGCGACCTGTGCGCAGACGCATATCGCTACATGTTCGATTCGGATATCGCGTTCGTTAACGGTGGCGGCGTCCGTGCGGACATTGCAGAAGGCGACATCACCTTCCAGCAGATCATCAACGTCCATCCGTTCGGCAACACGGCGGTGCTTGCGGAAGTCACGGGTCAGCAGATCCTTGACGCGCTTGAAATGGGCGCTCGCGTATGCCCGAGCGAGAACGGCGGCTTCCTGCAGGTTGCCGGCATGAAATACGAGATCCACACCTATGTTGAGCCGAACTGCGTTGTCGGCAGCGACAAGATGTGGGCGGGTCCGGTCGATCCGGAAGGCGAATACCGCGTCAAGAATGTTCAGATCCTGAACAAGGAAACGAACGAGTATGAACCGCTCGATCTCGAGAAGAAGTACACGCTCGCATCCCACAACTACATGCTGAAGGATATGGGCGACGGCTTTGCGATGTTCGGTCCGAATATTACGATCCTTGAGGATTCCGGCAAACTCGACAACCAGGTCCTGATCGACTACATCCAGTCGATGCCTGAGATCGATGGCGTCCACCAGGTTGAAGGCTACACCGATCCCGAAGGTGAAGGCCGTATCAAGATCTATACAGAATTGCCGGTCGAGCCCACGGGCGATACGATCGTTCTGTTCACGAACGACGTGCACTGCGGCATCCGCGACGGCTGGGGCTATGCAGGTGTTGCAGACCTCAAGAAGAGCCTCGAAGCAGAAGGCAACGAAGTCATCCTTGTTGACGCGGGCGACCACGTCCAGGGCGGTCCGATCGGCTCCCTCACGCAGGGCGAAGCGATCATCGACATCATGAACTTTGTCGGTTATGATCTCGCGACGCTCGGCAACCACGAGTTCGACTACGGTATGGATCAGCTCTTCGCTCTGCTTGCGCAGGCGAACTATCCGTACGTCAGTGCAAACTTCATGGATCTGACGACGAATACGCCGGTGCTTGACGCATACAAGATCCTTGAAGCAAACGGCAAGAAGATCGCGTTTGTCGGTCTCTCCACGCCGGAATCCATCACCAAGTCCACCCCGACCTACTTCATGAACGAAGCAGGCGAATACATCTACGGCTTCTGCCAGGATGACACCGGCGCAGGCGTCTACACCGCAGCGCAGAACGCGATCGACGCGGCAAAGGCGGAAGGCGCGGATTACGTCATCATCGTCGGCCACATGGGCATTGACGAGCAGTCGCAGCCCTGGACGGCGCCCGAAGTCATCGCGAACGTCACCGGTGCCGATGCGTTCATCGACGGTCACAGCCATTCCGTCATCAATACAACCGTCAAGGATAAGGAAGGCAATGACGTCCTCCACGGCCAGACCGGCACGAAGCTCGCGAACGTCGGCAAGCTGACGATCGCAGCGGACGGCACGCTCACGATGGAGCTCCTCCCCGCTTCCGAGAAGGTTCAGGACGATCCTGAGACCGACGAATACATCAAGTCGATCGAAGATGAGTTCGAAGCGCTTCTGAACACTGTCGTTGCGTACACGGATCATATCCTTACGATCAAAGACCCGGATACCGGCGCACGTGCGGTCCGCAACGCAGAGACCAACCTCGGCGACCTTTGCGCAGACGCATACCGCTACATGTTCGATTCGGATATCGCGTTCGTCAACGGCGGCGGCGTCCGTGCGGACATTGCGGAAGGCGACATCACCTTCCAGCAGATCATCAACGTCCATCCGTTCGGCAACACCGCGGTGCTCGCGGAAGTCACGGGTCAGCAGATCCTTGACGCGCTCGAAATGGGTGCTCGCGTATGCCCGGGCGAGAACGGCGGCTTCCTGCAGGTTGCCGGCATGAAGTACGAGATCCACACCTATGTTGAGCCGAACTGCGTTGTCGGCAGCGACAAGATGTGGGCGGGTCCGGTCGATCCGGAAGGCGAATACCGCGTTAAGAACGTTCAGATCCTGAACAAGGAAACGAATGAATATGAACCGCTTGATCTCGAGAAGAAGTACACGCTCGCATCCCACAACTACATGCTGAAGGATATGGGCGACGGCTTCGCAATGTTCGGTCCGAATATTACGATCCTTGAAGACTCCGGCAAGCTCGACAACCAGGTCCTGATCGACTACATCCAGTCGATGCCCGAAGTTGACGGCAAGCATGTCGTCGAAGGCTACACCGATCCGAAGGGTGAAGGCCGCATCAACGTTGTGACGACAAAGACCGCGACCATCTACGGCGAAGACCTGCTGGCAGCCGACGTCTTTGAAGAAACCGAAGACGGAACGCTCTACCGTTACGATGTACGCATCAAGGATGTCGATCCCGAGATCATGGTCGTCGGCATGCAGACGTTTGTCCAGTACGATAAAGAAGCGCTCACATTCGTCGAAGCGAAATCCGCGCTGGAAGGCAACACCGGCGTCAACGAAGAGAACGGCGTCGTCTCCTTCGCATGGGCTTGCAAGGACGACGGCATCACCGTCGAAGACGGTACCGTCATCGTGTCCATCTATTTCAAGCTGAACAAGCCTGCTGCGGAAGGCACGGTCCTTACGTTCTCCTTCGTACCCGCTGCAAACGGCGCAACGACCGGATACTCTTACATCTCCGGCAGCACGGTCGTCGAAGCAGATGAAGTCAACCTCACGGACGGCAGCATCACGTTCGCAGTCCCGGGCAAGCTGACGATCCTCGGTGAAGATGTGCTTTCGACCGACGTCATGGTCGTCGAAGACGGCGAACTCCTCTACCGCTATAACCTGCGCGTCGCCGATCTGCCGAGAAACGGTCTCGAGGTTAACAGCGTGCAGATCTTCCTGAGCTGTGACAGCATCCTCGAGTTCCGCAAGGCGGAAGGCATGTTCGACTGGACGATCGGTCAGAAGGACGGCAAGCTGATGTTCGTATGGGCATCTGAGACGCCGGTCCTGCTCAACAACGACGACATTATCCTGTCGATCTACTTTGCAGCACCGAAGGCAAACGGTGAGACCGCGAACATCGTGTTCACCACGAACGCGCTGAACACCGTCTCCTCTATGTCGTTCGAATATGAAGGCAAAGTCTATGAGATCGAAGCCGATACCGTTGACGGCAGCATCCGGTTCGTCGAGATCATGCTCGGCGATGCGAACTGCGACGGCAGCGTAACGGCAGCAGACGCGGCGCTTGTCCTCCGCTACCTCGTCGGACTGAACGATCTCTCCGCACAGGGTATGATCAACGCGGACGTTGACGGCGATCTGGCGGTCACCGCAGAAGATGCAGCGATCATCCTCCGCTATGTTGTCAAGCTGATCGACAAGTTCCCGGCTGAAGAATAATCCGTAACCGACACAAAGGGGATCGTCATCCGACGGTCCCCTTTTCTTATTCTGTTCGTTTCAGAACGACGTCATCCGATCGTTCAGTCTTTGATACACCGGACGCATCCACGGCTCCGAACACGCCTTGATCGCATCGTCCGCCAGGAACCATTTCACCGCGCTGTTCTCGTCCGCCTTGATACGCAAAGGCTCCGAATCGTCCGCAATCAAAAGATAAGTGCCGTTCAGGTGCAGATGCGCGGGTACAAACCGCCCGCGCTTCCAATGCGGATTGACCGTCAGCGTTTCGATCGAGAGCAATCGATCCGATGCTGGACGAACGGAAAGGAGCCCTGTCTCCTCCGTCGCCTCTTTGAGCGCTACTTTCAGGAGATCCCGCTCTCCATCCGCATGACCGCCGGTCCATGCCCATGAATCATAGATGTTGTGATAGATCATCAGCACACGGTCACGGGTTTCGTTCGTGATCCATGCCGACGCCGTAACATGGAAGAGCAGATTGCTGCGTTCATACACGTCCGGATAACGCTGCAGACAGTCCAGCATGACTGTCTTGTCCGTTCCCTCCTGCGCGTCGCGCGGGACGTATTGTTTCAATGCATCATAGTATTCCATAACGTCAGTATACACGAATCTCTTCTTGTCTGCAAGCGCACTTTGGTGTATACTGGTAAAAAAGATCGGAGGCGCATATGGTACACATCGGAAATGACTGGGACTCATTGCTTGCAGATTATTTTGCCTCAGAACAATACCAGACGCTGCGACGGTTTCTTGCAGAGGAATACCGAACGCACACAATCTATCCGGGCATGTACGATATCTTCAACGCGCTGAAATACACAAGCTTTGCGGATACCAAGGTTGTCATCATTGGACAGGACCCGTATCACGGTCCCGGGCAGGCGCACGGGCTTTGCTTCTCCGTGAAGAAGGGCGTAGAGCCGCCTCCGTCGCTTAAAAACATCTTTCAGGAGCTGCACGAGGATCTTGGTATCACGCCGCCGAACCACGGCGAATTGACCGCCTGGGCGCGTCAGGGCGTGTTGTTGCTGAACACCGTGCTGACGGTACGCGAGCATATGCCGAACTCACACAAGGGCCACGGTTGGGAAGCCTTCACCGACCGCGTGATCGAGCTGCTGAACGGTAAGCAGACGCCGATCGTCTTTCTGCTGTGGGGCGCAAATGCGCGCAACAAGGCGAAGATCGTCACGAATCCCATCCATATCAAACTGGAAGCGCCGCATCCGAGCCCGCTCTCCGCATACAACGGTTTCTTCGGCTGCAGACATTTTTCCAAAACAAACGACTGGCTTGTAAAGACCGGTCAGACGCCGATCGACTGGCGGCTGGAGTGAACCGCGCATCACAGCGAAAAATCGTTTACACGGATCGATCGTTTTCCGCAAAGAAGGCAAAAAACGATTTTGCCGGTCTTTCATGCAGCGCTCTTTGATCTTCGATCCGAAATTCTTTTTGCAAAATACAAAAAAAGGATTGACAAAACCGACAATCTTCGGTATTATATCTCTTGCGTGCTCGGTTCGTCTAGTGGCCTAGGACACCGCCCTCTCACGGCGGTAACACGGGTTCGACTCCCGTACCGGGTACCAAAGAAGCCCCAAATATGGGGCTTTTTCTTTATTTCCGAGCGGTGTGCGACGACGTAACCTCTTGTCCGCTTTGATTGTGTGTGATATAATTGATTCGATCATTACCCGAATGAAAAGGAGAATCACATGCTTGAACCCGGAATCAAAGGAAAGATCGAACTGACGGTAACGATGGACAAATGCGCCGGCGCCATTGGCAGCGGCGAACTTGACGTGTTCGCTACACCCGCGATGATCGCGCTGATTGAGGAGACATGCTGGAGAAGCGTCTCGCCGTATCTCGAACCCGGCGAAGGAACCGTCGGCACCGCTCTGAACGTCCGTCACGTCGCGGCGACGCCTGTGGGACTGACGGTGACTTGCGAAACCGAATTGACGCTTGTGGATCGCAGACGCCTGGTATTCGACGTCAAGGTGTATGATCCCTTCGGCTTGGTCGGCGAAGGAACGCACGAGCGCTTTGTCATCCAGTACGAAAAGTTTTTGAAAAAGGTCGACGAAAAGCGAAATCAGAGTAACGCTTGATTCCTTCTTTCATTGAAACGCAAAGGTCCCGAGAATCCCCCGGGACCTTTTTGTATGGTTATTCGTTGGCGTTTCTTGTTCCGTACCGCTTTTCAAACGCTTCCACAATCGCAAGCAGATCAGGATCATTTTGTGCTGTCGCGTACAGATACTGCGTCCTGCAGCCAAGTCTGAACTGGCTGATCGCCTGTCTTTTAAGCTCCACCGGAATGCCGTAAAAGGCTTCAGCAATGCTGCCGGTGATCGCGGCGAGCGTATCGCTATCGCCGCCGATCGAGATCGCATTGCGGATCGCGTCCTCGAAGGAAGTCGATTCGAGGAACGCTTCGATCGCCTGCGGAACGGAGCCCTGACAGGTCACGTCGTACCGGTAGGTCGGACGGATCTCGTCAATGGTGAAATCGAGCGTGTAATAGTTCTCCTCGATAAAGGAGCGGATCTCCTCCTTGCTGTGTCCGGTACGCGCGAGGAAGATAGCGCACGCCGTCGCTTCCGCGCCCTTGACGCCTTCTGGATGATTGTGCGTGACGACTGTGACGGTGTGAGAAAGCGCCTTGACTTCTTCGAGCGTCTTCCCCGCCCATCCGCAGGCGCTGACGCGCATCGCCGCGCCGTTGCCGAAGCTGTTGTAAGGATGCGGATTTCTCGCATACATCCATTCATAGAAGCGTCCGCCGTAGCCGCAGTTCGGATATTGCCGCCCGATTTTCTGCATCCATTCGACAGTTTTGTCCTCCAGTCCTTCCGTCTTGCCGTCGTTTTCCAGAATCGCTTTTGCAACCGCGATCGTCATGATGCTGTCATCCGTCGGCCAGCACCTGCCGCTGAAGAACGGAAACTCCTTGCTCCTGTGGTTGTGAAACTCGTAGATGGATCCAACCATATCTCCGATGATTGCGCCTAACATTGTTTTCTCCTCCGTTCTGTTTTCTGACTTCATTATACGGCACAGGAAGCCCCGCTTGGTCAACTCACAGGCGACAAAAGGTTTTACACTCTCGTCAGCTTTACGCGGAACGCGATCGTGCGCGGCGTCGGGAGGGTGTCGAACTGGATCACGTATGCGTTGTTGTCCTTGTCCAGATCGAGCACCGTTCCGGCTCCCAAAATCGCGTGCTGCACGCGTGTGCCAACCGGGTAAAGCTCCGGATCGTTTTGATCCAAAAGCCGCTGTTCGGCGTTGCGGATGTAGTTCGACGCGTCGCGAATCAGCCCGTCCTGCGGCGGTTTTGTGTATTCCAGAAGGCTTTGGTCGATATCGAGCAGGAACCGGGACGGATAGCGCGGCGAGCTGTCGATGTTGATGCCGTCCGCTTCGGACAGAAACAGTCGCTTTTCGGCGCGGGTCATCGCCACGAACGCAAGCCGGCGCTCCTCCTCCATCCCCTCGATCGTCCGCACCTTACGCGACGGGAAAACGCCCTCGTTCATGCCGATCAGAAACACGTACGGGAACTCCAGGCCCTTTGCGGCGTGCACTGTCATCAGCTTGACTTTGTCGCCCGCTTCGATCGCGTCCGTGTTCGTAAACAGCGCGACATGGCTCAGATAATGCTCCAGCGTGACCTCTTCGCCGCAGGTCGTCTCGTAGTCGTAGACGGACTGCTTGAGTTCGGCAAGGTTGTCCAGCCGTTCCTGGCTGCCCTCCGTGCGCAGCGCCGCCTCATAGCCGCTTTCGTCGAGGATCGCGGAGAGCACCTCGGACACCGGGCGATTGGCATAGGTCGCTGCGAAACGCTCAATGAGCTTGACGAACTTGTCCGCCTTGGTGCCCTTCATGATTTCGTGGTCGAGATTTTTGAGCAGCGCGTCGTACAGGGTGCAGTTGTTCGCCTGCGCGTACTCCTCCAAAAACTTCATGCGGCGCTGTCCCATGTTTCTTTTGGGCGTGTTGACGACGCGGCAGAACGACAGATCGTCCTTGTACGCAATCATGCGAAGATATGAGAGCGAGTCCTTGATCTCCATGCGTGCAAAGAACTGCACGCCGCTGTAGATCGCATAAGGCAGCTTCTCCTTCAAAAGCACTTCCTCCACCTGCCGCGTCAGATAGTGCGCGCGGTACAGCACCGTCATGTCCTTATACGGCACGCCCTGCTCGGAAAGCTGGTGCATCTGCCCGACAACCCATTTTGCTTCTTCCTCGGCGTTTCGCGCGTGGTGGCACAGCACCGATTCGCCATGCGGCTGCATCGAAACGAGGTCCTTTTTGATGCGGTTTTTGTTCTTCCTGATCAAGGAATTGCAGACGGCGAGGATCTCCGGCGTGGAGCGGTAGTTTTCATTCATCATCACCGTCTTGGTGCCGGGAAACTGCGTGTCAAAGCCGTTCAGGTACTTGACGTTTGCGCCGCGCCAGGTGTAAATCGTTTGGTCCGGATCGCCGACGATGAACAGGTTTTTGTGGTACCCGCACAGAACTTCCATCAGCTCGTACTGCAAGCCGTCGATGTCCTGAAACTCGTCGATCATGATGTATTCGAGCCGCTTTTGCCACTTCAAACGGATGTCTTCGTGCTCACGGAAGATGTACAAACTGAACTTAATGAGGTCGTTATAGTCGAGTCCGAAGCACTTTTTCTGTTGATACAGGTAGCCGTAGAACAGGATATCGTTCGTGCCGACGGCGTTCAGATACTTCTCATGCAGCGCGTCGAGCGACAGATTGATGAGGTCGAGATAGTATTCCGGCTTCTTGAACAGCTTCTGGATCTCGAACATATCCCGCGCGTTTGCAAACGTCATGTCCCGCAGCGTCAGTCCGCGCTCCTCATAGATGATGCGGAGCATGTCGTCGATGTCGGAATTGTCGAGCACCAGAAAGCTCTTCGGGTACTGCACGGCATAGCTGTCCTCCTGCAGAACCGATACGCAGAATCCGTGGAACGTGTTGATATAGCCGGTGTCGTTGTCGCCGGTGAGGTTGTGGATGCGCTGCCGCATCTCGTTCGCGGCTTTGTTGGTGAACGTAACGCACAGGATATTGCCCGGCAGAATGCCGAAGTCATTCACAAGATACGCGAACCGGTGGGACAGTGCGCGCGTCTTGCCCGATCCCGCGCCCGCGATCACGCGGATAAATCCCTCCGTCGACGTCACGGCCTCCCGCTGCGATTGATTCAGTTTCATTTCGTCCATAAGCGCCTCCCCGGCTTGTATTCTGTCTCGTTTACCCGATTCTCCGATAATACTGGTCCAGTTTTTCGTCGCAAACAGCTTCGATCCGAGTCTTTTCTTCGTCAGACAGTTTACGCCAAACCGTGCTGTCCACTTCAATAATTCCAAGTGTTTTCGTGTGTCTCATCATGTTCATATCCTCGAATCGCTTGAAAGGATTCGATAGGATATTGCGCTCGGCTTCTTTATCCGTATATCCGCCTTTACAGAAAATGCTGTTTGACTTTTCCACCGTTTTTCCTTCACTACGGCGTCTTTCGTAGAATTCGCGGAAGTATGTCACGATATCGCTGATCTTCACCCGTCCGGATTTATTAGCATACCGAAGAATCGCTTTCAACAGCACAGGTTTATATGAATAGCTCATGTCCATCTGTTTGACCATTTTCAAGAACAGTTCTTTTCTGTTGTTATCGTCGATCAGCTTCCACCCATATTGTTCTGCGTATGATTGCAGGGTCTCTTCCTTGAAATACTTGAAAACCCGATGTTCGCTCATGGGAACAATTAAATCCGGAATCAATTTCCCTTCGCGTACATATCTCTCAACAGTTTCCGTCTGTACGTCCACTCTCCGCACAAATTCCATCTGCGAGATCATACCGGCTGCTTCTTCCTGCCAGCTAAAGATATCAACAAGCTCATAGTCGGAAGCATTTACCGGATAGTCAATTACTGCATCTGGTTTCTCTCCCTTTCTGTACAAATCCTCTTCCGCCTTACGCTGTCCGCTCTTTCCGACAACTGTTTCCCCCGGATGATAGTCCTTTAGTCTAAACAGCCGGTGCAGTGAATAAGGTGTATTATACTGACTTGCATTATCAACAAAGTCAAAGACCATCAGATAATCCTTCCCTTCCGACAGTCTCATTCCTCTCCCCAACTGCTGCGTATAAAGCACCTTAGACATTGTTGGTCTCGCCATGAACAGAACCTCTGTCTGTGGGCAATCCCATCCCTCGTTCAGCAAGTCGCAAGCGCAAAGCACTTTGATTTCACCGGTAGCAAATTTAGACAGTATTTCATTGCGTTCGGAAGTTTTCATGCTTCCGGAAACTGCTGCAGAAGGTATGTCTGCGGCATGGAACATTTCAGCGATCTGTTCCGCATGCTTTACAGAGGCACAGAAAATAACTGTTCGCTTGTCCTTCACATAATTTAGCCAAGTATCAAGAATCAATTGGTTTCGTTCTGTTACACATATCTTCACATCAAGATCGCGGATATTGTATTGAACACTGTTGAACCGGACCTTTGTCATATCGATGTTCGTGTGAATACGAATACCGCGAACAGGAACCAACGCGCCTATCTCTACTGCGGTTTGAATATCCAACTTGTGTGCAGTGTTCTTAAATATCTCCAAAATATTCACATCATCTGCGCGCTCCGGTGTAGCAGTTAATCCTAATGTAAACTTCGGTTTGAAATAAGCAAGAACCTTCTGATATGTATCCGCAGATGCATGATGTGCTTCGTCGATAATCACATAATCAAAATCATTTTCCTTGAACTCATCTGTGTGCAGCGCGATACTTTGAATACTTCCGCATACAACATAAGCATCCGGTTCTTTCATATGATCCACATATTTCCCAACACTTACCTCCGGCCACAAGTCGCAAAACGTTCTGTATGCCTGGTTTACAAGTTCCATCGTATGAGCCACGAACAAAACCCGCCCACCACATCTCTTCGCATCCATGACGGCAGTCACGGTTTTCCCTGTACCGGTTGCATGATAAAGCAACGCAATCGTTTCATGCGCTTTTCTCATGGCTTCCAAAGCCTTCAGCGCATCCTCCTGATATTCGCGTAATTCAAGTTGCTCTGCATTTAGGGATCGTGCACGCTGCGTCGGAAGATAATCGTCGATTTCTTTGAAATGCGCTGCATCCCCGAGAAAGACTCTCAATTCATCTTTGACTGTTTCCGGCTGTTTTTGCATCTGCCGTACAGCCCATCGAAACACAGCCCATCCAAGGTGGACCATGCTGTTCTGCTTCAACAAATCATCATAGAACTTGTCCTGCGAAATAATCGTGCGATTGTGAGATGCTTCGTCATCAATTTCGATGGCTATCCGATAAGAGCCGTTCTCTAAGACAAAATCAGCGAAACGAGCATTTTGATAAATATCATAAAACGGATACTGCGAATACAGATACCCTGCTTTTTCCGCTCCAAAGGTATCCGCAAACAGTTCAATGAACAGGTCTTCGGCAATGCTGCCGGATGCTGATCGGTATGTTGACAAAACAATTCACCTCACTATTGTATGACATCTATCAGAAAGATATGCTTGTCAAAGCCACCTCTTTCTGCACGTTTCTTTTCACGGATCGAAATAAGGTCTTCCCAAGAATAGCCTCTCGCAGATACTACCGCGTGCATGACTTCCAGTAGATCAGCCAATTCCTCTATCGACTTGCTTTCTTGATACTCGGCAAGCTCTTCATTTAGCTTTTCATCTAACTTCTCAAGATAAGCGTCTCCGGAAAGGATTTCACAAAAGCACTGTTTTCCATCCTCTTCTATGATTTCAGGAATACGATCCCTAACCAATTTGTTGTAATGGTATTTCATCGCTTTTCTCCATTCTGTACGTTTACGCTTGTCGGTGCATTTGCTTTTCCGTGATCTGATATCGTCCATTGCTTATCCTCCGCTGCACTTCTTTTTGCACATACGCAACTTCGGCATCTGTGAGATCGCCCCTCTCGATGCTGATTGAAGTCTCCCCTCGCCGCGCGGCAGCAAGGCATTCCTCGATCTTGTCCTCGACGACCATGTTGCGGTAGCCCATAAAGCTCATAAAGCTGTCGTTTCCAAGGTTCATTCCGGTTTCTCCTTCTGATTCGTATCGCCCTTTGGATTCTCAAACTTAAACACGACTTTGTTCTGCTCGTCAAGGATCAGATGTGCCCGAAAGGACTTTCCAGCCTTGCTCCTGAAGCCGGAGATCAGGCCGGTGTCGCGTTCGGTGATGAGCTTTCTGAACTGCGCTTCCGTCAGAATCTTTTTACAGATGGTACCGACGGAGAATTTGCAGCCGTCCTTGTAGCCCGAGCAGCCATAGCCCCAGCTCTGCTTTTTCATTGGTCTGCCGCAGACGGGACACGGCACCGGTGGGTTCAGTTCCGTATTCTGCAATGTCGGCGCAACCGGTGAAACGCCGATCTCCTTACACCAGACTGTAACGGTTTTCTCGATGTCGCTTTGGAACTTCGCCGCGTCCTCGTTGCCGCGTTCGATCTCGTGCAGCCGCTTCTCCCACTTCGCAGTCAATGCGGGCGATTTGATGGATTCCACCGTCAGCCCCTGGATCAGCCCGATGCCCTTATCCGTGGCGGACAGCGTCTTTTTGCTGCGCTCCGCATAGCCGCGTTTCAGCAGCGTTTCGATAATTGCATCGCGAGTCGCCGGCGTGCCGATGCCCGCCACACTCGGATCGGCGAGGATCTTTTTAAGCTCCTCATCCTCGAGGTCCTTGCCTGCGGAGATCATCGCCGCAAGCATCGTTTTGTCCGTATAGCGCTTCGGCGGCTCGGTTTCTTTCTCTTTGACTTCGTATGTGCCGGACACTGCTTCGCCCTTTGTCAGCATCGGCAGGTAGTTTTCCTTGTCCTTTCCGGTTACCGCCATAAAGCCGGGCTCGAGGATCGTGCTGCCACTTGACGTGAACGCCTCACCCTCCACCGTCGTTGTGACGTTGGTCCGGCTGATGACGGCGTCTCCGTACAGCATGCAGATCACGTTTTTGGCGATCAGATCGTAGACTTTGGCCTGATAGCCCGTAAGCCCCTTCGGCTTGCTCGTCGTGGGGATGATAGCAAAGTGGCTTTCCACCTTCTTATCGTCAAAATAGCGCCATTTTGTGAAGCTGCGCTTGCGTCCGTCGATCAGCGCCGTATAGTCCGGATTCTCCGCAAGTTTATCGAGCACGCGGTTCACCGTCGGCACCATGTCCTCGGTGAGATAGCGCGAGTCGGTACGCGGATACGTCGTCAGACCCGCGTCGTAGAGCGCTTGCGCCGCGTCAAGCGTTTGCTTCAGCGTCATGCCGAACTTAGCGTTTGCGTCCATCTGGAGCGCCGAGAGACTATAAAGCTGCGGCGGATGCTTCTCCTCTTTCTTCTCGGTGATCTCGGAAACTGTGCCGTTCTTACCGTTGATCTTTTTCAGAATGTCTGCAACGGCGTTCTTATCGTTGAATCGCTTGCCCTTGTGCGTCGCGGTATACGTTTCGCCCTTGTCGGTCTGGAACGTCGCTTCCAGTGTCCAGTATTTTTCGGGCTTAAAGTTGCGGATCGCAAGCTCGCGATCGACGAGCATTTTGAGCGTCGGCGTCTGCACACGCCCGATGCTCAGCACCTCGCCTTTAGCATGCTGGTGCAGCGTCATGGCAACCGTCAGATTGATGCCGACCACCCAGTCGGCGATCCCGCGCATCCGTCCAGCAGTCTCGATGTTCTTGACTTCCTCATACGTTTTGAGCTTTGAGAACGCATCGAGAATGCCCTCCTTCGTCTGCGACGCAAAGCAGACGCGCTTCACCGGTGCCCTGCTTCCCGTGAGTTCATAAATGTATGAAAAGATGACTTCGCCCTCGCGATCGAAGTCCGTTGCATTGATGATATAGTCGCTTTTCAAAAACATCCGCTTGATCAGCTCGAACTGCTTTTTCGTGCGGGCATCGAACGACGAGCCGTCCGTCCGCAGCCGCAGCTCGTACGGGTTCGGCAGAAACGGCAGCGGCATCTTGCGCCAGTTCTTATAATCCGGATTGTAATCCGCCGCGTCCTTGAGCTGTCCGAGATGCCCGAAGCCCCAGGTCACAAAGCAGTCCTCTCCGGCGTAATGGATCCGCAAGAATCCGTCCTTTGCCTGCTGTGCCTTGACTGCCTTTTCATTCGACTTAAGCGCTGAGAACGTAATATCCTTTCCGTTCGCCAGCGTGATCTTATCCAGCGCCGCCGCGATCTTATTACCGACGTCCGGCTTCTCCGCAAGTATCGTGATCATATCCTGTCCCTGTCTGCTTCTGAAATCTGTGCTGTTATTGTATCATATCATACGTCGCTTGAAAAGCCGAATGGAAACATCACTTTGACATTCTGACTTCTCACCATCCACCTTTACCATCTACCTTTACCATCTATATAAAATCATATGATCTGTCCCATAAATCGGAGTTCATAAAATCTGTATACGAAAAGGATATTGCAGCCTTTGCCGAAGTGATTTTTGCCTTTATGCTTCGCCACGACAAATCATATACAAAAACCGATTGTTTTCTTGTGAAATCGATTCCGGTATGGTATACTGTAGGAGATCTCTGCCGCGAAAGAAGGAGCGCCATGAATCAGAATACCGATACAACCGATTACAAAGCCGGTGCCGAAGCTGTGATCGAGCAGCTCGGCGGACGCGACAACATCGAATCCATCTCCAACTGCATGACGCGGCTGCGCGTCGTCGTCAAGGCGGAAGAACCGGTCAACGACGCCGGGATCCGTGCGCTCCGGGATGTGCTTGCGATCGTGCACGACCGTTCGTGTTCCTATGAAATCGTAGTCGGTCCCGGAAAATGCCGGAAATACGCCGACGCCTGCCGCGCGCTGGGATTCGGCAGTCCCGACGGATCCAAAAAGGATCCGCCACCGGATCCGAAAGCAAAATGGGAAGCGAGCAAGACGAAGCAGAAGAACAACGTTGTCAAAACCGCGCTGAAAACGCTCGGCGATATCTTTGTGCCGCTGATCCCGGGTGTGATCGCCGCGGGGCTGTGCGCCGGATTTGCCTCGCTGATTGCGCAGGCTGTTCCGAATTATGAAAGCGTTCCCGCGTGGAATCTCATCTTCACGCTGCTCTCGCTGATCAAATCCGCCTTCATGACCTTCATCACCGCATGGGTGGGCTATCGCGCCGCCGAGCGCTTCGGCGCAACGCCGATCCTCGGCGGCATGCTCGGCATGATCACCTCACTGGACGGCATCAACGACATTGCTTCGATCCTCGGTCTGTCGAACGAAAGCGCTCCGCTGACCTCCGTTCTGCAGTCCGGAAAGGGCGGCGTTCTGGCGGTCATTTTCGGCGTGCTTCTCCTGTCCTTTGTGGAAAAGAAGATCCGTTCCCGCATGCCGGAGCGCATCGATATGATCTTTACGCCGATCCTGTCCCTGCTGATCTGCGCGGTGCCGTACATCCTTCTGATCATGCCGCTGTTCGGATATGTTTCGAGCGGGATCGCGTGGGTGTTCGGCAAACTGTGCCTTTCCGAAAGCGTGGTCGTTCGGATACTCACGGGTTTTCTGTCCTCTGCATTGTTTCTTCCGCTTGTCGCAACCGGCATGCACCACGGTCTCGTTGCTCTGTATACGGTACAGCTTCAGGAGCTTGGGTATATCACGCTGTACCCCGCCCTTGCGATGGCAGGCGCAGGGCAGGTCGGCGCTGCGCTTGCTGTTTATCGAAAGGCGAAAAAGTCCGGCAATCAAAAGCTGTGTTCCGTGATCTCCGGCGCGCTTCCCGCAGGGTTCCTCGGTGTCGGCGAGCCGTTGATCTATGGCGTCACGCTGCCTTTGGGCAAGCCGTTTATCACCGCCGGGATCGGCGCAGGCTTCGGCGGCGCCCTGGTCATGGCTTTGCGCGTTGCATCCACCACCTGGGGGCCATCCGGTCTGCTCGGCGTCTTCGTCATGACCGAAGGTCCGCTCGGCGCATTTCGCAGCGTATTGATCTATCTTCTGGGTCTCGTCGTATCGTACGTCTGCAGCTATGTCATTACATGGCTGACGTTCAGTGCAAAGGATCTGCGTTCGGACGGCGATACGGATCGCGCATAGGTCATCTGCCGATCATCGGGATGCAAAAACGGCGCTTCCGTTCCTCGACGAAAGCGCCGTTTTGTTGATTGTGCTATACCCGGTCGATCACGCCGGATTCGGTAAACTCCAGTACGCGGTCGCAGATATCGAGCGCCGCCGGACGGTGTGTAACGATGATGACCGTTTTGTCCGTCATGCTGCGCAGGTTCTCCAGAAGCCGTTTTTCCGAATCTGCATCCAATGCGCTCGTCGCTTCATCGAGCAGAAGGATCGGGCTTTGCGAATAGATCGCCCGCGCGATCGCGATGCGCTGCATCTGCCCCTCCGACAGTCCTGCGCCGCGTTCGCCGAGCAGCGTATCGACGCCACGGTCAAGCTCGGAAACAAACGAATCCGCACAGGCGATTTTCAGCGCGTGATACAGCCGTTCATCGTCCCTGACCGCATCGGACTCCGCGAAACCGACGATCTCCCGGATCGTGCCGCTCATCAGATAATTGCCCTGCGGAACGTACGCAAACAAGCGGCGATATGCCGATGTCAGCTCGCAGTCGGTTCCCTGCTCATCCGTATAATACCGGAATCCCGCATCGGGATGCATGACGCACATGAAAAGCTTGAGCGCCGTAGATTTTCCGCACCCGCTCGCGCCCGTAAACGCCGTATAGTCGCCTTTTCGGATCCTGATGGAGAGATTCTCCAAAACGATCGGCATATCCGTCTTTTCGATCCCCTGCGCGTCGTCGGAGACCGGATAATAGGTAAAGAAAACGTCCCGCATTCCGATCGCGGACAGGCTGTTCTGATAGAACCGGATGATCTCCGAAAGCGGCTTTGCCTTTGCGCCGTCCTCCGGAAACTGTTCCGCTTCCATCAAGCGCTCCGCGCTTGCCAGCATGGCGTAATACCGCGGCAGAAAGCCTGTGATATTCGCCATCGGCGCCTGTACCTGCGATACAAGCTGCATGATTGCCGTAAGCGTTCCGAAGCTGATCGTCCCGATCAGGATTCCGTAACCGCACCAACCGACGCCGAGCAGATACATCCCGGTCATTGCAGTGCCGAAGCCGATGTTGCAGAGGTTGGAAAACCGGTTCCGGCGCATTCGTGCAGCTTTGTGCGCCTGCATCTTCTCCTCTGTCCTTGCAAGCGTCTGCTCCTCTGCCGCAAAGGATTTCAGCATCAGAACACTTGCGATCCGCTCCTGTAAAAAGACCCGCAGCTTTCCGTCCGATTCCTGTACCTTCTTGTGCAGCCGCTTCATGATACGGCGGAACAGCGCCGTAAGGAGCGCCAGAACGATGCCGCCGGGAATCAGGATCACGGCGAGCATCGGTTCGATCACAATGATCATAACAAGTGCACTGATGAGCTTGACTGCCATTCCGACCAGTCCCGGTATGATTTCCACATATCCGTTTGCGACAACGACCGTGTCGTTCGTCAGCCTGTTCAACCATTCGCCGGAATGCACCGCGCTGACGCGCAGATAATCCTTCTTCAGCAGCGTCTCGGTCAACCGTCTCTTGAATGTGTTCTCAAACGACGATTTGGAAAGCTCCGTCAGCCATCGAACCACGGCGCGCAGTGCAAGCTGTCCCGCCGAAAGTGCAATGATGAGGATCAAAAACCGCCAGAACGCCGGCTGATCTTTGCCGACCGCAGCATCCACAACGCCGCGCAGAAACAGCGCGTACAGCACGCCGGACCCTCCGAGCAATGCCTGCACGAGCGTCAGCGCCGCGATATACCATTTTCGATTGCCGGGTACTGCTAAGAGCCACCGACCGGCAGACTGCTTCACGATCCCGATCCTTTCATAGCCCGATATGCAATTTCAGCAGCTTCCGGATCCATATTGCACCCAAGCCGCCAAAGCGCGACAACGCCGGACAACCGGTCGACCAACTGTATCGTTGTGCGCATCGCTTCCGTATCCGAAGGTCGATAGATCTGCTGCAGCAGGCAGGGATATGCTTCCGCCGGATTGATACGGCGGATACGGTTTTGCTCCGCGCGTTCCAGCACGCAGATTGCCTTCAACGGTACAGCGCAGTTTGTGCTCAGATGGTGCTTACCGTCCCACGGCGTACCGTAAACGGTCGCGCCTTCTTTCGCAATGCAAATCAACGGTTTGTCGTCGTTGACCATGATCGCACGTTCTCCGAGCAGCTCACGCCAAAGCCGTGCGTGCGTGCTCTTGCCCGTGCCGCTTTTGGCGGTGAACAGATATGCTTCGCCGTCGACGGAAATGCACGATCCGTGCATCAGCACGGTATCGAAGAAGGGCGCTTGTTCAGCGATTTTCCGATAGACCGCAAGCGATTCCAAATACGCGTCCCGATATTCTGCCGTTCGCTGTTTTTCATCACGCAGAGAACACGAGCGCTCGGCGTCGATATCGCGCTGCGCGATCGTAACGGCAATATCGGCAGCTTCGTCCGAAATCCGATATTCCGTACATTGCCGATGGACCTGTTCATGCAATGAACAGATCCGGACAACCATATTCGCAATGCGATAGGTTCCTGTCATTCCCATTTGCAGAGAAGCGGGGCGAAAACCGGCGTCTTCGCCCCGTTGCGTTGTTTGTTGTGTCAGTTGGTCAGTTTCCCTTGTACGCGTCCGCCGCTGCGGAGTAGTAATAGATCGCTGCGGCTGCGTTCTGTGCGGCTGTATTGCCGGCATACGCGTTCTGCATCAGCTTCACATAGGACAGCGCGGAAGCGCTGATCGTCGCCGTACTGTTGACCGTAACCGTATACGTCGTGGACAGCTGATGCGCCGAGATGTTCGGGATCTCCACAACCCAGCGGGCGCCCTTCTTGGTTACCGTCGCGTCCTTGCCGTCCGAGCAGGTTGCCGTGACTTCGTCGACGCCTTCGTTCGGCGTAAGGTACAGGCGAATCGCGGTTTCGGAATCCAGCACAAGCGAGAACGAAACCTTGCTGAAGAGGTCGCCGATATCGGGGCAGTTGATCGCATAGTCCGAAACGTCAAACGGATCGAACGCATCGTTATAGTGCTTATCCATCTTCGCGTAGCGCGGGTTTTCTCCACCAAGCTCCCAATTCTTCTGCGCCGCAAGGAACGCCTGCGTATAGTAGCCGTAGTCCGCCGTCGCTTCGATCAGCGCTTGCGTCTTATCATTGAACTGATCCTTATTGTCATCGTACGACTCAAAGTAATTCTTGGCAGAGCGTGTGATCTCGACCGTCTTTTCGACGCCGTTCTGCGTATAGTGGAACGTTGCCGTGATCGGCTCCGCCATCTGGATCGCGTTGATGTAGCAGGTGAACGAATCGGAGCCTTCCGTGTACGCCGCTTCCGCCGTGCATTCGCCGTGCGGGATCGTGAACGTCATTTTGCTCGTCGAATAATCCACGCCCTGAATTGCCGGCAGGTTCATATTGAACATCACGCCGATCTTGCCGGAAAGCTCCAGCTGCAATCCGCGGAACGAAGGCGCTTCGGGCGTTTCCTCCACAAGCTTGTAGAGATAGACAGCGCCGGTAATTGTGGACGTTTCCGCATAGCAGGAGAAGATACCGCTATTGTCATTATAGTGCATATAGCCGCGCGTGTTCTCACCTTGCGCAACGGGGACCGTCGCACCGTCGTCGCCTTCATACACAATGACGAACTGACCGTTATCGTCAAGATCGGTCTCGGTGCGCAGCCAGTTCTTTTTGTTTGTCTCATTTCCTGCCGCATACAGATAGCCGCCCGTCACTTTGTCATGGAACGCCCAGCCGTTTTCCGCGGTCTCGAGCGTAAACTCAAAGACAAGATCATCCGCCTCATTCATCGCGATCCAGCTCTCGTCCAGCGTCAGCGTCGTGCCTTCCACACCGGTCACCTTGTACTGCGCGCGGTTGTTGGTGGTCTGCTTGGACATGAGATAGAGCTCATCCACAAAGAGCTCGCTCGCGATCAGGTATGTGCCGCCGTCGACAAGCCCGTCCTCGGAGGTCACAAGCTCGTACGTTCTGGCTTCAAGCTCCTTCCAAAGCGCCGTGAAGGTCGCGTCGTCCGTAAGCTCGATCTCGGTGCCCGCCGCGAAGACGTCGCCGTCCTCCGCTTCCCATCCGTCAAAGACATATCCTTCCGGCGCCGTAAACGGACAATCCGGCAGCGTGTAGGGGCTGGTGACTTCTTCGATCGTCTGCGGATCGCCTTCCGCGTCGCCCGGATACAGGGTCACGGTGTAGGTCGTCTCGGGCGTCGGACCTTCGCCGTCCTCAGAGAAGAACTGGAATGTGAAGATCGGCGTGTTCGAAGTATTCAGGGAATACACGGTGAAATATCCGCCGTAGTATTCGATGTACTGCGCGCTGCCGTTATAGGTCGCACTGTCGCACTTGATATAATAGTTGTCCGTACCGGCAGCCGCGGTCTCGAGCTGGAACAGCGTGTTCGCGCTCTGCGCGGAAACGAGCTGTACGTTGGTGCCGTCCGCTTCAAGGTACTTGCCGTCAGCAGTTTCGAAGGTGTATTTGCCGTCAGCGACCGAGACCGTCAGGCGAACTGCCTCGTCGGGCACCGCAAGGACGTTGTCGGTCAGCGTCGCGTCGGCAGCGGCAAGCTCGTACTTCTTGTTGTTGTAATAGTAGCTCTCTGCGGTCATAACCTTGCTCGCCTTCGGATAGTAGATGACGACCGTGTCGCCGTTTGCCGGTACACGCTTCAGCATCATGTCGGTGTAGTTGACGACCGGAAGATCCTTCCACTGCGCGATGAACGTCGTGTTACCGGTCAGCGTATAGGAATTGCCGGGGGCGTACATGCCCTCGTCTCCATCGACCGCCCAATAATCGAACTCCTTGCCCTCCGGCGCGGTGAATCCGCAGTTCGGAAGCGTATAGGGGCTTGTGGTCGTCACGTTCGCCATCGTGCCGGTGCCGCCGTTCGCATCAAAGGAAACGGTGTAGGTCGGCGTAGGCGTACCGGAAGCGGTTTTGTAAAACTTCGCAGATACAAATTCAACATATTTGTTGGAACTCTGACCATTCGTGACGTTGAATACAAACTTGTAGTATGCATTCGTCCATTCCTTACCTTCATCCGGCGTGAAGATATATGTGTTATTCTGTTCAACAGCTGTAATTGTCTGTTCTTCGATAATTATTTTCAAACGAATCGTCACTGGCTACAACAAACTTGAGTGAGTTGACCGTCAAGTTTATTGTTCCGAGTTCCAGCTCCACCTTCGTGACGGTTTCATCCATGGAATTTATGGAATAAATCGGGCGATCCTCTCCGGAAAGATTCTTTCCGCCGATACGCCACGGGCCTATGGTCGTGTTGCCGGTCACCATCCAAGTAATATTGTTTTGAGTAATCTCGCTTTCGGTAGCGTAGCCATTGGACCCGCCGGTTTCTGTACCGTCCAAAGTGTAGTACACTTCATCCTCCGCCGCCGCGACTGCGGGCAGCATGGCAAGGACCATCAGGACCGCCAGCAAAAGTGCCAAAAGTTTCTTTTGATTCATTCGTATTTCTCCTCTCATCCCTATATGATATGATTCCCTTACGGAAGCTCAGGCAAAACGATGGGACTGTCGTCCGGCGTCGGGTCGGGCTCTTCGGATTCCTCCGGCTGTCCGGAAGGTTTCTCCGTCGGCTTTTCCGTTTCCTCCGGTTTCGGCGTCGTTTCGGGTCCGGCGGTCTCCGTCGGCGGTTCGGTCTTATCCGGTGTGGTGATCGGAACGGGCAGCTCTTCCAATCCGTCTGTCGGATCGGACTCGGTCGACGGGGCCTTTGTATTGCTCGGCGTCGTCGGATCGGGCTCGTTCTGCGGCTCCGGCGTATCCGTAACGGCGGGCTCCGTCGAATCGGGCTCTTCCTGCGGTTCCGGCGTATCCGTAACGGTCGAAGCCGTCGAATCAGGTTCATCCTGCTGTTCCGGTTCCGTGCTTTGGGTCGGCTTCGGGATCGGTGCCGCGCTTGAAGGGAGATCCTTCACGGGATCGTTCTTGCCGCCGCACTTGCTGACGCTGACCAGAACGATGATCCCGATCAGCACGGTCAGACACACGCAAGCAGCGCAGATCCATATGGTTTTTTTGCTCATGATAATTTTCTCCTTTTTGAAAACGGCTCGCATTTATCAAACAGCCTATCCGATCGCCGGATATACGGCTGTATATACAGCAATACCTTCTTATATTGTAGCATGCCGCCTGAAAAAGCGCAATAGAAAAATAGACAGGATCATCGCTTTTACGCTATATTTGCGGAAATGAAAATACCCACTTTTTATTCGCCGCATTGTATGCTATAATACCGATACGGAGGATCAAAAAACTGCTATGAAACGAATCCTTTCCCTGCTGACCGCGCTGCTGCTGCTCGTCTCGCTGTTCGGCTGTACCGGACTGACCGTTCCGGTCCGAAGTCCGCAGCCGCAAAGTGAGATCGAAGCGCCGGTCTTTACTTTGGAGCCGACCGAGGCCGCTGCGTCCGAATCCGCCGAAGCGCCGACACAAGAGCTTTCCGAAGCGCCGACGCCCGCGCTCACAGACGCGCCGACGCCTGCGCCGACCGATACGCCCTGTCCCGTTTCGGAGGACGGTGAATATTGGACCAAGGACGAGGTCGCGCTGTACATCCATCTGTTCGGGCATCTGCCGAAAAACTACATCACCAAAAGCAAAGCGCAGGACCTCGGCTGGTCCGGCGGATCGGTTGAACCGTATGCCCCCGGCTATTCGATCGGCGGCGATTATTACGGCAATTACGAAGGACTTTTACCGAAAAAGAAGGGACGCAAGTATACCGAATGCGATATCGACACACGCGGAAAGAAAAAGCGTGGCGATAAGCGCATCGTGTTCAGCAACGACGGTCTGATCTACTATACGGACGACCATTATAATTCGTTTACTCTTTTATACGGGGAGGAATAACATGGAATTCATCATCATCGACGGGCGGCGCATGACTTCGATCGAGGCAACGCACGAATATCTTGCGAAGACGCTGCGTCTGCCGGAATACTATGGAAAGAACCTTGACGCGCTGCACGACTGTCTTACCGATCTTTCCCGCGACGTCTGGATCATCCTCATCAACGGCGATTTCATAGACGAAGCGCTTGGCAGCTATGCCGGGAAGCTGCGCCGCGTTCTGACCGATGTCGGGAACCTTCCATATGCCTGTCACTTTACAGAGCATTTGTCATAATTCGATATGCAAAAGCCGCCGGGATCGTCTCCCGACGGCTTTTCATATGCCGCGTGTCAGTCTGCATACAGCAGTTCGTACTCAAAATAATCATCCTGCCGAATGCCGTTGATCAGATAAGGCCAATCGTCTTCATCCATTGTAAACGTGATCAACGCGGTCACGCCGTCCAGCGTGCGGACCTCTGCCATCGTGCGCGACTCGTGGAAGCGGGTCATGTACAGGATCGTCCCGACCGGAAGCATTGACGGTTCTCCGTCAATTGTGCAGGGCAACTCGCGCTTAACCTGCAAAAACCAGCCATAATCGCCCAGATGCTCCTGATAATTCTGGAGATGCTCTTCGGTCGGCAGGCTGACGTCCAGCCACTCATCGTCCGGCGTAAAGCTCTCGCCGTGACAGGCGCGTATTCCGGTTTGTGTACCGAGCAGATCGGTGCCTTCGCAGCGGTAAAGTACGCCGTCGCTTCCGACGTAGACCGAGATCCCGTTCAGAGATTCGCCGCGGACAAACTTGCCGTTCTCGATATGCAGCGGAATGGTGATATAGTCGTCCGATCCGGCGTCGATCAAAACGACCAGATCCGTATACGGTGTAGCCGGATCGAGGTCGATCAGCATTGCGTTTACCATCTCGGCGCCGTCTTTCAGCTTGATTTTGGTCTCGCCCGCCGTGATCGTCGTCCTGTTTTTCTTTGAGTCGAGCTTAAACGAGATCTTTTCCGCCTTGCCGTCTCCGTTCAGATCGAAGGTGAACATCTGCGCTTCCTTCTTTCCCTTCGGGTTCATTTTATACATGCTATACACGACCGGCAGGTTGGACTTCTCGATCTTCTTTGTCGGTTTGAAGCTTTGCGGCGCGCCGTAGACCTGCTGCGGCGTGGGCTTCGGCGTCGGTGTGGGCACTTCGGTCGGTTCCGGCGTCGGCGCTTCGGTCGGTTCCGGCGTCGGCGCTTCGGTCGGTTCCAGTGTATTCTCAACGGATCCGTTCTCTCCGGGCTCGCCCGTCTCCTGATTTTCCGGCTGTATCAGTATGTTTTCTTCCGTGGGCTGCGTCGTTCCCGCCGCAGGCGCGCCCGGCGTCTTCTCCGTTTCCTGTGCGATCACGTCCGGCTGCTGTGCAGAGCATGCGAGACCCGTGCATATCGCAAGGCACAGGATCAGAACAACAAGCTTTTTCATACCGCTCCTCCGTTATTCGATGATCTTTGTTTACAGTATACCATGTTCCGCGTTTGTATGCAACGTTCCTTTGCTGTCCCGTTTATCGGAAAGATGCCGCGCTATACTGAGGTCGTAAAAACAAACGGGAGGACAGGATCATGATCGAACGGATTCGGTACAGACTCTTGATGCGGCAGCTTCGGAAGGAGATCGCCGCTGTTGCAAACGGCGGACGGGACAAATGTGCGGAAAAGATGAAATCTGCAGCGGTGACCGCTTGCAAAGCGTTTGCAAGTATTGTATAATATGCGCATGAGAAAGCTGCTTCGACCTCTTGCGTTTTTCCTTGCGCTGCTGCTTGTGTCGGCGTTCGGCTGTTCGCCGCTGCACAGCTGTCTGCATGTGGATGCGCCGGAAGCGCTCGATGCGGAAAAGCAGGCGCTTTTGGAAGCGCTCGTTTCGGCGCGTCCGGAACCGTCGAAGCGCTCGGGTCCGTCGCTCGACGTCATCGTGATCGACGTCGGACAGGGCGACAGCATCCTGCTCATCTCGCCGGAAGGCAAAACAATGCTTGTGGACGCCGGTCCGAAGGACGCGTTTGACCGCATCCGGACCGTGCTCGACGCGCACGGCGTGACGTCGCTTGACATGATCGTCGCCACGCATCCGCACGCGGACCACATCGGTTCAATGACGGACGTGCTCAACGCTTATCCGGTCGGAACATACGTTACGATCCCGCAGGATCCGCCGGGCACCGTCGGTGCCGCGCTTTCCGAGAACGGCTGCACCGTTTCCTTTGCGGAGGGCGGAACGACGATCCCGTGGGCGGAGAGCTGCACCGTGACGGTTCTGAACCCGGTCCCCGGCTACGATGCGGAACCGGAGGAGCTGAACGACTGCTCCGTTGTGCTGCACGTCCGTTACGGAGAAACTGCAGTGCTTTTGGCAGGCGACGCCGAAGCGCTCGCGGAAAAACGGATGCTTGATACGTTCCCGCGGTCCATGCTGCGGGCAAACGTGCTGAAGCTCGGGCATCACGGCTCTTCGAGCTCAACGGGCTTCTCGTTCTTCCTCGCTGTCGATCCGGATTTTGCGATCGCCTCGTGCGGCGTGCATAACGATTACGGTCATCCGCACAAAGAAACGCTTTCGCTGCTGTATGATACCCATACAGCGTTTTACAGCACCGATACGGACGGAACCGTGACGTTTCATCTTGACGGTGAAACGGTATCCGTCGATCTATCTTGAAAGGAGTCGCTATGAAAACCTGTCCCGTTTGTCAAAAAGTCCTGACCGATCAGGCAAAATTCTGTTTCTTCTGCGGCGCATCACTTCTGAGTCCCGAAGCGGAGCCGGTCATTCCTGCAGTCGATCCCGAACCGGCGCCCGAAGAGGAGCCGGAAACTATCCTCGCGTCCGAACCGATCGTCGAGGCGGAGCCCGCGCCGGTCATTGAATCGGAACCCGTTCCCGAACCGGAGCCCGCTCCCGAACCGGAGTCCATCCCCGAACCGGAGCCCATTTCCGAGCCAGAGCCCATTTCCGAGCCCGAACCGGAACCTATGCCTGTTCCCGAACCCGCGCCGGTCGCGGCTGCGCCGGAGCCGATCGCTGTCCCGCAGTCCGAACCCGTCAATTCCGAAGCGGCTGCCGAGCCGAAGCCCGAACAGCCGATCGTGCTTGCGACGGATTCCCGCTCGCTGATGACGACTGCCGGCTATATCTTTACGACGATCCTGTTCCACATCCCGCTGATCGGCATGATCTTCATGCTTGTCTGGGGCTGCGGCAAGACGAAGAACCTGTCCCGCAAACGCTTCTCCCTCGCGTGCCTCATCATGCGGCTTCTCTATTACATCGTTGTGCTTGCCTGCGCGGTTTTCCTGCTGATCTGCTTCTCCGGCAAGTTCCCGGCGCTGTGGAACGCCGTACAGCCGATCCTGTTCCCGTAATCGTATGACCTTCTCCCTTCGGCGCGTTCCGAAGGGAGTTTTTGTATGCAAAAAAGAGACGGTCCAGCCGTCTCTTTTGTGTTTGGGGTTGAATTATTTGATCTCGCAGGTTGCGCCGACTGCCTTGAACGCTTCGACGATCTTCTCTGCGTCTTCCTTGGAGATGCCTTCCTTGACAGCCTTGGGCGCGTTGTCGACGACGTCCTTTGCTTCCTTCAGGCCCAGACCGGTCTGCTCG